>Ga0207720_100013_pt1 | contig 319700 bp, 321 predicted proteins | sample A23P2SouthBayCA_2_FD_187751 | JGI IMG/M metagenome (GOLD analysis project Ga0207720, IMG submission 187751) | Aerobic enrichment media microbial communities from Eden Landing Ponds, California, USA - A23 E3 (2) (SPAdes) | ecosystem: Environmental > Aquatic > Marine > Unclassified | place...
GCGATGCCGTGCGAGCGCTGGGCTGGTATCGCCAGTTCCGTGAAATTGTTCTGATGTTCGCCCTAATCAACATAGAATCGCTGTGTGAGACTCTGTAACCGTGATTCAGTATCTATTCAACAGAGCACACTGAAGGATACTGGGATTGCCGAAAATCGTTGAGTAGAGTATGTCTTGGACCCTTGGAAGTGCAAGTATGGCAGCGACGAGTACAAGCAGGCCGTAGAGCCCGATCTTCAGGCGGGAGCTGTTGATTTCGATGTCATCTGACACACTCATAATTTTCTCACCCGTTCGTTTGGACCATCTGTCGCCGCTGGTCGAATGCCAGATTTCATTCTGTGTACCATTTTGAATCCACTAAAGTCAGATGTCTTACACCAACTATAAATATATGTCGCTAGTGTCTAAGTTAAAAACATTATTATAGCCATAATAGTAGGAGAAGAGATTAAGTGAATTTATACCATGATATCATACGAATTGGACCGTCAAAACAAGAGAATCCTTCCTGTGCCAAAGACCAATATCCAGGATTCAGGGTAGCTTGTCTTGCGGATGCGTCCGACTACTCGCGCCAGAACGTCCATCAGCGTCTCCAGGTTTTAATCGCGGCGGAGTATGTAAGCGTCCTCTACACGTTGGACGTACTATCTGGTCAACCTAGTCATGTTTTTGAATCATAGATCGATGCGCCGAATCCAGGAGCCGAGAACTCACATCAACGGTTTCACGAATTGTATGTACATGCTATCTAGATTTCTTGCGTGCTGGTAAGAGCGAATCAGGTCTGCCAAGCAAGCGAGAGTGTTGTATCGGATTCGATCCAAGCCGCATCGTTCGTTGTGTCGAAGATGCGAACAGTACCGTCGTCCGTCTCTTTTGCGGCACATCGGGCAGGTTCAGACGGTGCTTCCGTCATAGTTGGTTGACGTCGGATGAGAACTAGCCACATACGATATAGGTCTTGTGTCTTGCCGGCGTACCACGAGCAGAGAATATAATAGTAGACTGACTGAGACAGGTACCGGACGAAAACTGACTGCAATCTCGCCGGGGTCGGCCGAAAGCGCCTCGACCGGCGATCAGCAGCGATTCGATGACTACTCGGCCGGTTTCTCGCGCGCAGGACCCCGCTGGTGAAGTTCGATCCCGACGTCGTCCGGCTCGAGGACGTCTGGCAGTTCCTCGTCTCGATCACCGGTGATATCGGCGAGGATCTCCCGGATGTAGGCGTTGAACAGTTCGGGATGCTCGCTCATCGGGAAGTGGCCGATCTCGGCGAGTTCGATTGCGGTCGCGCCCTCGCCGATTCCCGCGGCGGTCTGGCGGCCATCTTCCGGCGTTGTCAGGTAGTCGTACTCGCCGTTGGCGATATAGAGGGGACACTCGTCGGCGTTGACTTGATCGAGTTTGTCGCGGTAGTCGTGATCGACGGAGTAGTAGTAGAGATCGCCCTTGAACACCCCCGTCGCGCCCTGTTCGTAGAGGTACATCGTCTCGCGCTTGGTTTGTTCGGGGCTCTGGGGAGCCATCAGTCCCCAACACGAGTAGGCGTTGACTTCCGTCGTGTTCACCTCGGGGTGGTCGAGCCAGTCGATGTAGAACCCTGGACTGTGCGCACCGCACTCGAGGCCGATCAACGCTCGGAACCGCTCGGGATACCAGTCGGCTAACTCGAGCGCGATGTTGCCGCCCATACTCGAGCCCATGTAGATGGGGTCTTCGAGCTCGAGGGCGTCCGCAAGGTTAACGAGCGTCTCAGTGAACTTCTCGGCGGTCATCATGTAGTCGTCGGTCCACCATTTCTGGGTCGTCGGCGGCACTGACTTCCCGTGATAGGGGAGATCGTGGGCGATGACGCGGAACTCCTCGGTTATCTGCTCGTCGGTCAGGAGGTGACGCCACTCCTGACAGTTGTTGCCGGCCGTGTGCTGGCAGAGCAACGGAATACCGTCTTCGGGGCCGTTCTCCTCGAAATAGATCCGGTGGTTGACGCCCTCGACCTCGGTGTGGACGTATGACCCACTGATCGGTTCGACATCACCTGGCTGGTAAGTCGTCGACATGTTAGCTCCCTCCGTCGTTGTGTGCGACCCGCATCAGATCGAGCGTTCGCTGGAACGCGCGGAGATGCTGGAAGATTTTCTTGTTGTTACCGGTCAACTGGAGATGGCCGTCCTCGTTGCGAACCGCTGTCCGATAGTGCGACGCGATGATTTCGTGGTTGAACGCTGGTGGTGTCTCCTGGACGAACTCCTCCCAGGCTTCGCGGTCGCCCTCGACGCCGAACGACCACTGGTTGTTCATCGTCGGATTCGGGACGAGCTGTTTGATCTCGCCGCCGTCCATCTCGAGGAGGACACGCTCGTCACCGATCTCGACGTAGAAGTTTTCGGAGAACTTGTCGTGGCCTCGCACTTTCATTTCCGGGTCGCTATTGACGGTCTCTTTGTACGACTCCCACCACTCGTGGGTGCCGAGTTCTGTATCGTTCATCGAAACCACATGGCACGTTCGCCGAACGACTCGAAGTAGCTCACACAATAATACCCGATACCTTCGGCCTGAATACAACCTTAGATATCGATAGACGGCCTGTCGAACTCCATTACACGGTTATGTTCGTCGCGGTCGACAGCCCGATCGCCATCCCAAATCGACCGTCAGTGTCTTCACCGTCCGTTTAGATATGAGTACTGATGACAGTCGACACTGTCGGCCGGTTCGAACGCGCACTCGAGGGACTCGAGGTGGGGTTCGAGCGCGTTCCGGCCGCCGACGCGAGCGAACGGGTCGAGATGATCGTCGAGGAGCCAGCTGTCGGCGCGCCGCTGCCGTTCGAGGGCGTCACACTCCCCGAGTCAGTGACGACGGAGCCGACGAGTGCCGACCTCGAGGCTGCCCGGACGGGCGTGACACCGGTCGGCTTTGCGATCGCGGAGTATGGTACCGTCGCCGTCGAGTCGACCGCCGACGGCGCAGAAGCGATCAGCCTCTATCCGGATCGCCACGTCGCGGTCGTCGCAGAAAGCGACGTGATTCCGGATCTGAGCGCCGGCTTCGACCGTCTCGCCGACGGCTTCGCGGCGGGTCAGGACAGCGTTGTCTTCGCGACCGGCCGGAGCGCGACCGCCGATATGGGCGATCTCGTCCACGGCGTCCACGGCCCCGGTGACGTCGACGTGATCGTCGTGGAGGACCGCTAAGATGGCCCAGGGAACCCGCTCACAGCAGGCCGACCGCATCCGGCACCTTCTCGAGACCGAAGGCGACGCCGTCCACGCGAAAGCGAGTTCGTTCCACGCACAGCGGGGAGAAGCGTACGATGCGGCTGACGACCTCGAGGCGCTGCGAACCGAGGCGCGGGCGATCAAAGAAGACGCCATCGATCGGCTACCCGCTCTGATCGACACGGTCAGGGACGCGGTCGAGGCAAACGGCGGTACTGTCTACGTCGCCGACGATGCGGCGGATGCGAACGCGTACGTCGCCGACGTCGTCGACGCCCAGACCGAGGAACACGGGATCGCCGGAGACGGTGACACGCCGTCGGTCGTCAAATCGAAGTCCATGACGACCGAGGAGATCGATCTCAACGACGCGCTCGAGGCCGCAGGGATTGAGGTCACCGAGACCGACCTCGGCGAGTGGGTACTGCAGGTTGCGGACGATACGCCCTCACACATCGTCGGGCCGGCGATGCACCTCGAGCGCGCGGAGATCGCCGAGTTGTTCAACGAGCGATTCGATCCCGACGAGCCGTTGGAAACAGCCGAAGAGCTCACCCAGTTCGCCCGCGACTATCTCGCCGACCATATCCAGGAGGCCGACGTGGGAATCACCGGCGCGAACTTCGTCGTCGCAGACAGTGGGACGATCACCCTCGTCACGAATGAGGGCAACGCGCGCAAGTGTGCGGTCACGCCCGACACTCATGTCGCGATTGCGGGCGTCGAGAAGCTGATTCCGACGCTGTCGGACCTCGAGCCGTTCGTCGATCTCATCGCCAAGAGCGCGACGGGCCAGTCGATCGCACAGTACGTGACGATGTTATCCCCGCCGACCGACTCGCCGACGCTGGATTTCGATCGGCCGGACGAGCCGATCACGGCTGGGCATGACAGGACAGCCGACACGGGAACGGCGGCCCGTGACTTCCACCTCGTCTTGCTGGACAACGGCCGCATGGACATGCGCGAGGACGACCAGCTCCGGGAAACGCTCTATTGCATTCGGTGTGGGGCGTGTTCGAACTCGTGTGTGAACTTCCAGTCCGTCGGCGGCCACGGCTTCGGCGGCGAGACATACTCCGGTGGGATCGCGACTGGCTGGGAGGCTGGTGTCCACGGTCAGGACTCGGCCGCCGAATTCAACGATCTCTGTACCGGCTGCTCGCGCTGTGTCGACGCCTGTCCGGTCAAGATCGACATCCCATGGATCAACACTGTCGTCCGGGATCGGATCAACCGCAACGAGGAACCGGCGGCCACTGACTTCCTCGTCGATGGCCTCACACCCGACATGGAAGACGGCGGAATCGATCTCGGCAAGCGCTTCTTCGGCAACATCGGGACGGTCGCAAAAGCCGCCAGCGCGACTGCGCCCGTTTCGAACTGGCTGGCCGACGCCGATCCCATCCGCGGGCTGCTCGAGCGCACCCTCGGAATCGACCGGCGGCGCGATCTGCCCGCGTTCCAGCGCGAATCGCTCGTCGACTGGTTCGAGAAGCGAGGTGGCAAAGCCGCCTCGAGTCGACGGGCGGCTCGAGCCGACGACGCGGACATCGATCGCGAGGTCGTCCTCTATCCCGACGTCTACACGAACTACGTCGACACCGAGCGCGGAAAAGCCGCCGTCAGCACGCTCGAGGCGCTGGGCGTCCCGGTGCGCGTTCCTGACCTGCCCGAAAGTGGCCGCGCCGCGCTCTCACAGGGGATGGTCGCGACTGCAGACCGGCAGGCCAGCCGACTCTACGCCGCACTGGCCGAGGACCTCGACGCCGGCCGAGATGTCGTCGTTGTCGAGCCCTCCGATCTGGCGGCGATCCACCGCGAATACGAACGGCTGCTGCCCGAGCGGTCGTTCGAGCGGCTTCGAGACAATAGCTACGAGATCTGTGAGTACGTCTACGGACTGCTCGAGAACGGGGCCAACCCGTCGGCGCTGTCGACCGGCAACGGTGCGGAACCAGTCGCCTATCACTCGCACTGCCAGCAGCGCACGCTCGATCTCGAGGCACCGACGGTCGCCGTCCTCGAGCGCTGTGGCTACGCCCCCGAGACGACGAGTGCCGAGTGCTGTGGGATGGCCGGTTCCTTCGGCTACAAACGCGAGTACTACGAACTCAGTGTGGACGTCGGCGAGCGACTCGCCGAACAGGTCGCCGGTGCCAAAACGGTCGTCGCGTCGGGCACCTCGTGTGGCGACCAACTCGAGGGGCTGCTCGAGCGGGACGTGCCACATCCCATCGAGGTGCTGGCACCCGGCTCTCGACTGTAGCGGTCGTCGATTCTTTGCTGGGTGGCTCGTGACACTCCGTGCCGTCTCGTCGTTTCGCTTCGCCGTTTACCGGACTACAGTCGCTACTACCACGGGAACCACCGGCTGCGCGCTGGCTAGCCACGTTGAAAAAGACCGAAAGAGAGTGGTCGAAACGGAAACGCGTCCGTTACTCCTCGAACAGCTCGTCGACAGCTTGCCGCGCCGTGAGCGCGGCATCGTCGGCGACCTGTTCGGGATCGGCCTCGGCGTCGCCCTCGGGCACGTTGAGGTAGACGTCGACCTCGAGGACGCCGTCTTCGAACGTCACGGTGACGTCGAGATCGCGAACGGCCGACTGTTTGTACTGCGAGAAGACGTAGCCTTCCGCAGCGTCCGACGCCGTCTGGACGACGTCGTCGGCCGTCGGCTCGTCAGTCGGCATTTATGCGCCGCCAGCGCCGGGACCGCCAGCCGGGCTCGGACCGCCGCCCATGCCGCCACCGAGCAGCTCTTCGAGCTCGTCCTGCAGGCTCTCGAACTGGTCCTGTACGCGGTCTTCCTGCTTCTCGAGGGTCTCGACACGGAGCTCGAGCGAGTCGACCTTGTCCTCGAGGTCTTCTTCTGCCTGGTCGTAGTCAGTCTCGACGAGCAGTTCGCCGACGCTGCGGTACATCGTCGTCTCCTCGTCGATGTTCTCGAGTTCGTCGAGGGCGTTCTGGGCCTCGGTGAGACCGGTTTCCGCTTCCTGTTTCTGGACGGCGACTTGCTGTGCCGTCTCCTGCAGATCCTGTAGCTGTTCGATTTTCTCCTGTGCTTCCGGCGGCAGGTTTCCTTGCATACCTCGACCCTCGCCCTCCGGACTGATAAAGCCAAGCTTTGTGCTTCGCCCGGATCGACGTCCGCCCCGTTTTGATTTCCGACCGGGCTCACTCCGTTCACCAGTCCGAGCCACGTCACGGTCTGGGCCGCTATTCATACGGTCTGCTGTCACGATGTCCCGGTGGGGCCGCGACCCGCACTGCGGTCCCACCGGAACTGACTGACAGGAATCCGTATCAAGTGGGCTGAAAGTGACGAGAAAGACTGTAGGTCTGCCAGTATCGATCGCGAGCGAGTCGCTGTCTACTGATCGGACTCGAGCACTCCCAACCCAGCGTCGGCAGTCCGTTCGGCGACATCGACCAGCGAAAACCAGGTGTTCAACGCGGCGCGCAGGGCGATTACATCGTCGGCATCGATCTCGATGCAAACGCGATCGCCGTCCCGCTCGAGGGTCGTCCGCGAGCGGTCGTCGTCGATCTCGCCGATTTCGCGGGCGACGCTTGCGGCGACGAGTTCGGCACGCGCGGTGCTCTCGTAGTCGGACTCGAGGGTCGCGTCGTGAGAAGACACGCTGGCGCGTTACTGGACGTCGACTTCTTTGACGTCGCGGCTGCGTTCTTTCAGGAGCACGCGGTGGCCGCAGTAGGGACAGCGGACGCCACCGTACTCGTCGAGCTGGACGTCGCGTTTACAGCGAGAGCATTTGTAACTCATACGGGACCTAAAGGGGGTGTTATTCGTCGTCCTCGGAGAGGGCAGCGCGGATGGAGCGCTGAACGGTGCGGCCGGCGGGGGTCTCCGGGCGGTAGGCACCGCCGGTGAAGACCTCGCCAGTTTCCTCGTTCTTCCAGATACCAGTGCCGACGCGGGTGACGTCGTCGCCGTCGACCTCGGCGTTTTGCATGTCGTCTTCGATCTCGCTGACGCGACGTCGTGCGACGCGGCCGTAGCGGGCACCGAAGCGGCCAGCGCTACCGACCTGTCCTTTCTTGGCCATAGTAGTGCTCTCTATCGCCAGCGGATTCTTAAACCTGTTGAGTCGCGTCGATTCGCGAACGCGATCGACGCCGATCACGACCCACTGAGCCGCTGGGCGACTGGCCACGCCAGCAGTTCCGCCAGAATGAGCGCGAGTGCAGCGAGATAGCCGGCCGCCGCAAGCGGCGCGGTGAACAGTCCCGATCCGATACCCGGTACACCAAGCAGTGTCCGAACGGCGAGGCCGCTGACCGCCAGCAGCGGGATCAGTGTGAGGACGGCGTCCGGTCGCTCGAGCATGACTAATTATATCTAATTACACCATCCCTCATTAAGGCAGGGAGAACCAGCAGCACCTGTCACTTCCATCGGATAGCAACAGAGTGTCAGTGAAAATATCTGAATCCAAGCCAGCTGATCGAACTCGGAGCCAGACAATTACTGAAATTCGGCTTCCGCGAGCACGTCGTTTAAATCGGCCCGGATCCGCTCACCCATCTCCCGATCTCGAGCGGTCGTCACGACGCGGTTTTCCTGGACGCTCGAGCCATCCCGAAGCAACATCCGTACGTTGCCGCCGTCGTCGGCGCGAGTGACCTTCGCGCGCATGCCGGACTGAGAGCCCTTGCCGCCGGCGTCGATGGGGCCCGGAATGACCTTTTTGACGTGGGGGTGGCCCGCAACGGCGTGGATCGCCTCCATACCCGTCCGGCCGCCGATGAGCGTCGTGTGGCTGCCGCCGATCTTCTCGGCCGGCGGCGTCTCGACGACGTCGAGTGCGCGATTGCCGCGGCGATCGAGGACCGCCTGAACGGGATCGGCGTCGTCGACGCGGTAGAACGGATAGTGGATGGTCTCGCGGACGGCTCGGATAACGTCCCGTGTGCCTCCGGCGTAGACCTCCTCGGGGCGCTTCCGGCGGATCTCGTCGCCGATCAGGCCCGCAAAGTTCCGGAGTTCGGTTGGCTCATTCTCGCCGTCTTCTGGCGTCGTCGTGATCGTCGTCGTCCCGAGGATCTGCTCGTCGGGGTCCGCCGGCTCATCTCCGTGTGTCTCGTCGTCGCCCGCGAGCATCGTGATGGTCGCCCGGTCGCGTGCCGCCTCGAGGACGATCGCCTCGGTGTTGGCGTCCCGGCAGACCAGACAGTAGTCGCCAGGTTTCTCGAGCGGCGACGCACAGTGACGACACTCCATAGTCGTCTCTTGACACTGATCGTGTAAAACAGCCGTGTTTCCTCGCCGGCGGTCGCAGCGCTACAGGATGTGCTCGAAGATCGTCCGAACGGCCTCGGTATCGACGACGTCGTAGGGGATACGAAGCGGCGAGATCGAGACCTGCTCGGCGAGTACGGCGTGGCGGTCGGTGTCTTCGGGATCGGGAATGTCTCGATTGGACATCTGCTGCCAGAGTTTGTTCGTGAGCTTGAAGCTGCCATCTTCGACTGTCGCGTCCATCTCGTAGACCCGAGTCGGGCGTGTAATCGCATAGCCGTTCGGCTTGAGACCCGGACGGGGAACGTTGACATTCAAGTAGTCGACGCGGTCGAACAGGCCGGTTCCGGGTGCGCCGTCGACGATCGTGGCGGTGATCGCGGCGGCTCGCTCGAAATCGGCCGGCTCGAGGTCGCTGTCGTGGCCGAGCGTATCCATCGAGACAGCGATCGATGGCATCTCGAGAAACGCCGCCTCCATCGCGGCGCTGACCGTCCCCGATCGAGAGAAGACGTAGGCACCCAGGTTCGCACCGGAGTTACAGCCCGAGACGACGATGTCAGGTTCGGGCTCTAAGGCGTTGACGCCGACGATAGCACAGTCACAGGGGGTGCCGTCGACTGCGTAGCCGAGTTCGTGGTCGGTGTGCGGAACTGGCGATGTAAACGAATCCGATTCCAGGTCTAATGAGAGGTCATCGGGTGAGGATCGCGTCCGGCCATACGACAGCGACCGGCCGACAGCGCTGCGGTTCCGGTCGGGCGCGACGACGGTGACCGTGCCGACCGTCTGGAGTGCGTCGTACAGCGCCCGGATCCCGGGTGCGTCGATCCCGTCGTCGTTCGTCAGGAGAATGTGGGGGTCAGAATCCAGTTCCATTGCCGTATACACCGTCTAGCGGTCGACGTACCTATCAGTTCGGTTCGGCGGTGTACCATCCGCTACGAGGCCGTATCGACCGCGCTCGAGAGCGTTGCCCCGCAGGCCGGACAGTACCGCGAGCCGTCGGTGACGACCGCTGCACAGTCGGGACAGGTGATCGCATCGGTCGGGTCGACGCCACGCTCGAGGGCTTCGCCACAGGACGGGCAGTAGTCGGCGGTCGCGGGCACGGCCGCGCCACATCCGGGACAGGCGTCACCGTCGTCCCAGAGGACGCGACGCTGGGAGTTCGCGACGTAGTTGTACGCGGCCCAGACGACGTTTCCAACACCCAGCGAGAACCAGAACGTCAGCAGGGCGACCAAGATGTGCGAGCCGACCGACCCGTACTTCCGGTCGACCATTACGACGCGGTCGGGGGTCTCCTCCTCGATCCGCCAGCCCTGCGCGACGAGGTCATCAATTTCTCGCTGTATACGCTTGCTCCGCATAGGTAGTCGTTGAACGCGGGCGGGCAAAAGGCTGTCAGCGGACTGCTCGACCCGCGATGGTCTCGCCGCTCGGATACACCGACGTCAGCCGAGGTGGACCGGATCGACTTTCAGGTACTCCCGGGAGACGACCGTCGCATACGATCCCTTCGGGAGCGCAAACGAGAGCGTCAGCGGGTCGGTCTCGAGGGTCAGATCCGTCCGCAGGAGGATTGCCCGCCGGGTGCCGGTCGAGTGGAACTCGCCGGGGAGGTCGAAATCCGACGGCTCGAGGCCGAGATCGTCGAGGACGGCGCGTTCGATCTCGCCCTGTTCGCCGTCGGCCAGGTCCGTCTCGGTGCCGACCAGCGGCGCGGTGACGAACGCGCGGCCGCGCTCGCAGTGGCGCGTCACCGAGTCGACGCGGCGCTCGTCGACGCGCTGGAGCCGGTCGGGGTCGGGGAGTTCGAGGCCCTCAGGCGCGTCGGTGTCAGAAAAGCAGACAACGTCACCTTCGACGGGGCGATCGAACGGCAGGCCGCGCTCGAGCCGTGCCGAGAGCATCAGGTTGAACGCGTACGACTGGGCTGCGTGGACGAACAGCCGCTGGAGGTTCGAGGGCACGCGCTCGAGAGCGGCTCGGAACTCGTCAGGACCGGGCTCGCCGTCGTACTCTGCGAGCGCGTGGATCATCGAGCGTTCGTACCGGAGACGATTCGGAACTCGCTCGAGGGCTTCTTGCCAGTCGTGCGTTTCCTCGATAAAGGCTCTGGCCTCCTGGGTCGACTCCGGTTCCGCGTCCGTCGGATTCCCGAGGTAGGCCATCACCGCACCTTCCCAGTCGCCACGAGCGATCGCGAGGCCGACCTTGTGGGTGACCGGTCGGCGGCTGCCAAAGCGCTGCTGGCCGAAGAAATTTGGAACGCCGATCGAGGTCGCGTCGTCGCTCCCGTGGTCCTCGAGGCCGCCGAATTCGTGCAACTCGTCGGTGATCGCTGCGGCATTGTCGGGCCGCTCGGGCTCGCTAACGACGAGTTCGAAGGCGTTGCCCGCAAGGTCGCCGAACTCGAGGTTTCGTCCGGCCCGGCCCAGTACCTCGATGTCCGCGCCGTCGATCTCGGGGATGTCCTCGGGGTCTGCCCCGTAGACCGAGAACAGCTGCGTGGTCACGGCGTACTTGTCTTTCGTCCCGGCCCAGTTGACGCGTTCGCGGGAGATCCCGAGCGCATCGGAGACTCGCGACGCGAAGTCGTTGGTATCCCACCCCTGCAGCGTCGCCCGGAAGACGAGATGTGGGTATGCATCCATGGAGGCGTCGACGGGTTCGGTGTCGAAGCGCTCGAGTTCTCGTACCCGAAAGTGCTCGTCGTCCTCGCGCAGGCGGCCGCCGACGCCGTCGGTATCGCTAACGTAGTGGTCCATGCCGACGGCCTGCTCGGTGGGATGGGCTGAGCGCATGCTGGTTGCCGGGGCTTGGCGTGCGGAGCCTAAATCGGTTCGTTCTCGCGGCCGACGCTTAGTCCGTCCGCGGGATCGACCGCGCGCCGAGCGCGAAGGCGACGACGGCGAGCGCGGTGAGGATTCCAAGGTTCGCGAGTGCCGGATCGATGCCGGCGACCGTGGAGACCTCTGCGCCCGCGTACGTCGCGGCCCGCACGCCGCGTGCAAAGTAGGTCAGCGGCGAGAGATTGACGACCGGGCCGAACCAGCTGGGAAGTTGCGACAGCGAGATGAACGTCTCCGAGAGGAAGAGTAGCGGAAGTCCAATCGCGTTGCTGGCCGCGACCGCGCCGTCTTGGGAGTCAGTGTAGCTGCCAAGCATCGCGCCGACGCCACAGAAACAGACGACGCCGATCAGGATGTACGGTATCAAAAGCGGCGAGAACGCGATCTGGGCACCAGTCAGCAGGATCACCAGCCCGAGAATGAGCAGGCTCGCCAGTCCGATGATCGCGGCGTTGACTGCAGTCTGGGCAAGTAGCCACTCCCCTCGAGTCAGCGGTGTCGTCGCGAGTTTCTCGAACCGACTGCCCTCGCGGTGGCGTGCGACCTCGCTGCCCATCCGCGACAGCGGCGTAAAGAGGACGACGACGGCGAGATAGCCCGGCACGTAGTAGGCTGCTGGCTCCGTGAACAGGCCCTCTCCCGTCGGATCGGTGCGGATCAGCGCGCCGAAGATAACGATCAGGATCACCGGGAAGAAGAACGTGAAGAAGACCGCCGTCCGCCGGCGGACAAAGGATCGCCAGCCCGCACTCGTCTCGGCCCTGACGCGTCCCATCCGGCTCATGCGGTCTCACCCGCCTGTGCGAGGTCTGCGTCTCCACTCTCGCTCTCGAGTCGATCCGTTCGCTCGCGTTCGGTCGCGTCGGCCAGCGCGAGATAGACGTCCTCGAGATCCGGCTCGGCCCACGAAAGTTGGGTGTATTCGATCTCCCGTTTCTCGAGATAGTCGACGACGCTCCCGATCGCGGCGGGATCGATATCGCGGACGACGACCGCGTTGTCGGGGGTTCGGCCCCGAGCGCGTTCCGGTCGGTCGACCGGATACGCGAGGTCGGCGAAAGCGTCCGGTTCGGCTTCGGTCTCGACAGTGAGCCGGCTCGAGCCGCCGTGTTCCTGGACGAGGTCCGTGGGTGTGCCCTGGGCGACGAGCGAGCCGTCGGCGAGCAGACCGACACGGTCGGCGAGTCGCTCGGCTTCGGCCATGTCGTGTGTCGTGAGGACGACCGTCGTCCCGGCGTCGGCGAGGTCTTCGATCAGCCGCCAGACGGTGCGCCGACCGGCGGGGTCGATGCCGGTCGTCGGCTCGTCGAGAAAGAGCAGATCGGGGTCGTTGACCAGCGCGGAGCCGACGCAGGCCCGGCGCTGCTGGCCGCCCGAGAGGTCCTCGTACCAGGTGTCGCCAGCGTCGACGAGGCCGACGTCCGCGAGGACGTCCTCGGGATCGCGTGCGTCGTCGTAGAGGCCGGCGTAGTACGCGAGCAGTTCGCGAGCGCTGAGCCGGCCCGGCGGCGAGAACTCCTGTGGCAACACACCGAGTCGATCTCGGTCGACGGCCCCCGGCGACGCGCCGAGGATTCGTGCGCTACCGCCGTCGGGTTCGGTCGTCCCCGTCAGCGCACGGACGAGCGTCGTCTTCCCGGCCCCGTTCGGCCCGATCAGTGCGAAGACCTCGCCGCGTGCGACCGACAGCGAGGCCCGAGACAGGGCAACGGTATCGCCGTAGGTCTTCTCGAGATTCGTTGCTTCGACTACGGCTTCCATAGGGGTCGGTTCCCACGCATCGCGGGTAAGGGGTTCGATTCGGCCGGCCCCGGGGTTCGGCTCGAGCGACGCGAGTACGAACCGCGCTCTTGCCGTCGCAGGCTCAACCGTTACCGGCCGGACTGTGGTACTGCCTCGAGAATGCCCCAGCTCGGATACACCCTCTCGAGCGAAGAGTTCGGCCCGACGGAACTGGTCGACATCGCCCGTCGCGCCGAGGACGCCGGCTTCGATTTCGTCTCGATCTCGGATCATTTCCACCCGTGGGTCGCTGCCCAGGGTGAGTCGCCGTTCGTCTGGTCGACACTCGGCGGGATTGCGACGGTGACCGACGAGATCGAGGTCGGCGTCACCTGTCCGACGACTCGCATCCATCCGGTCAACGTTGCCCACGCCGTCGCGACCATCGACGAGATGCTCGGCGACCGGTTTACGTTCGGCGTCGGCACCGGCGAGAACCTAAACGAGCACGTCACCGGCGAGCGCTGGCCCGAACACGACATCCGCCTCGCAAAGCTCGACGAGGCGATGGACGTCATGCGCAACCTCTGGACCGGCGAGACGACGAGCCATCACGGCACTCACTACACGGTCGAGAACGCGCGACTCTACACCGTCCCCGACGACCAGCCGACGGTGATCGGGAGCGCGTTCGGGTCGCAGACGGCCCGGTGGGTCGCCGACAACACGGACGGACTCTGGTGTTCCGGCCCGAAATCGGTGCCGGTCGAGGCCTACGAGGATGCAGGCGGCGACGGGCCGAAATACACCCAGTTGCACGGCTGCTACGCTGACAGTGAGAACGAGGCGATCGACACGATCTACGAGGGGTGGCCCAACGGCTCGATTCCGGGCGAACTCGGCCAAGAGCTATCGACGCCGGCCCACTTCGAGCAGGCAGCGCAGCTGGTCGAGCGGGAGGACATCGCCGAAAGCGGGACCACAACCGAACCGGATCCACAGGCCCATATCGACAGCATCGAGGCGGCGATCGACGCCGGTTACGACCACGTCTACTACCATCAGATCGGCCCGGAGCAAGGGAAGGCACTCGAGTTCTACGAGGCGGAGGTGTTGCCGTCGTTCTAGGTTGCAACCGCGACGAACTGGTTGATCGCCTCGTCGCTTCCCGCGACGATCAGCGTATCGTCCGCTCGGACGACAAACGACGGCCCGAGATCGGTCAGCAATTCGTCGCCGCGTTCGACTGCGACGACGGTACACCCCGTTCGCGCCCGAAGGTCAACGTCTCCGAGGCTCCGACCGACGAGCTCCGGCGCGGCCGTCCGGACGAGCTCAAACTGCGTCTCCGGCGTGAGGACCTCTTCGTCTTCGATCAGCACCGACGCGAGCATCCGGCCAGTCACCGTCGACAGCGAGAGGACGTACTCCGCACCGGCCCGGTAGAACTTCGGAATGTTCTCGGTTTCGTTCGCTCGGACGATGATCTCGATGCTGGGCGCGATCTGTTTGATGACCAGCGTGGCATAGATCGACGCTGCATCGTCGTCGAGGGTCAACACGACCGAGCGGCCATCGGTGACACCTGCCGTCTCGAGGACCGATTCGTCGGTGACGCTGCCAACGATATCGACCCCGTCGGCGTCGACGGTATCGATCGTGAACGTGGTGATACCCTCATCCACTAGCGTTTCTACCGCGGCTTGGCCGACGACGCCGTAGCCGCCGACGACCACGCGTTCCGGGCGGCGCTGCAGGGTCGACACCGTTCGCGATTTCAGCTCCGTGAGGTCGTCACGACGGCCCGCGACGAGCAAGATCGTGTTGTCGTCGATCACGTCGTCGGGGCCGGGAACGGGGACGAACTCGCCGTTGAACCACGCGCCGATGACGGTAATTCCCATGCGATCACGAATTCCCGACTCGGGAATCGTCTGGCCGACGAGGTCACTGTGTGCCTGGACGAGCAGTTCGGTCACGGTAAAGTCCTCGCTGAGTTCGATCGTGTCTCGAAGCTCGGTCGAGACTGCCGTCGTCGCCTTCGTCGCAAGGCTCTGGCCGAGCACCCGTCGCGGGCGGACGATCTCGTCGGCTCCGGCGTAGCGGTGGTAGCTCGCGACGTCCACGTCCTCGACGACGCTGACGATCCGTAGCTCACTCGAGAGTTCCCGAGCGGTGAGGATCACCATCGCGTTGGTCTCGTCGTCGATGTCGGTGACGAGCGCACGGGCGTCGGTGGCGTTTGCGGCACGGAGCGTCTCTGCCTGGTCGAGTTCGCCGTAGATGGCATCGATGCCGTCGCGATCGAGTTCGACGACGAGTTCCGGGTCGTCGTCGATGAACACGTAGGGCACGTTCGCCGCCTCGAGTTCCTCCGCGAGCACGTCCGATCGCGGCGTGTACGAGCAGATGACGACGTGATCGGTGAGGTCGGTCAACTCTGGCGGGCGGTCCTCGAGGGCCTGCTGGAACAGTGGGACGACGAGCAGCGGCAGCGCGAGGAAGACGAGCAAGACGCCGGTGAGGTTCATCCCGATCACCATCAGGTTCGTCGGGACGCTCTGCCAGTCGGCCGAATCGCCGCCGAAGCCAGCGGTCGTCAGCGCTTCGATCACGAACTGGAGTGCCTCGAAGTACGACATGTTGACCCCCTCGAAGGCGGCCATTCCGGCCTGATAGATGCCGGCATAGACGAACACGAGGACGAAAACGGCCACCAGTGAGAGCGCGATCCGACGCCACCAGTAATTCATCATCGATTAAGTGTCCGTCGAGCAGTTTGTAGCTTCGGAAACACCGCCCTCGAGCGTCCCACGATGGCCCGCCAGCGCGCGATCACCGCTTCCAAACCCGTTTTGGCAGTTGCCACCGAATCCGCTTCCATGGAGTATACCACGCTCGGCAACACGGGCACGACCGTCTCGAAACTCTGTTTTGGCACCTGGCGCTTCGGTCGCGAGACCGGTGGCGTCGTCGAAACAGGCCGCGATGAGGCCCACGACCTTCTCGACGCCGCCTGGGACCACGGGATCAATTTCATCGATACGGCCAACGTCTACGGCGACCCCGACGGGACCAGCGAGAAGTGGATCGGCGAGTGGCTCGACGACCACGACCGCGAGGACTTCGTCATCGCCTCGAAAGTCTACTTCCCCTTCGACGGCTGGGGCGAACCCGGACCGAACGACTCCGGACTCGGGCGCAAGCACATCCGCGCCCAGATCGAGGGCACCTTAGAGCGACTGGGGACCGACTACCTCGATCTGTACTACATCCACCGCTGGGACGAGAACACGCCGATCCGGGAGACGCTCCGGACGCTCACGGAACTCGTCCGTGAGGGGAAAGTCCACTATCTCGGGGCCTCGAGCATGGCCGCCTGGAAGCTCACCAAGGCGCTGTGGGAAAGCGACGTAGAGGGCCTCGAGCGGTTCGACGTGACTCAGCCGATGTTCAACGCGGCTGATACGGACGACGTCGGTGACTACCTCGACGTCTGTGCGGATCAAGACATCGCGGTCTGTCCGTACTCGCCGCTGGCTGGCGGGTTTTTGACCGGAAAGTACGAGCGCGCCGAGGACGGCACCGTCGTCGCGCCGGACGGCTCGCGAGCCAGCCTCACCGACCTGTTCGAGGATCGCTATACGAGCGACACTGCCTGGGAGGTCCTCGAGGCCGTCGAATCCGTCGCCGACGACCTCGACGCCACGCCCGCACAGGTCTCACTGCGATGGCTGATGGAGCAGGACCGCTTTACCTGCGTGCCGATCGTCGGCGCACGCACCCCGGCCCAACTCGAAGAAAACGTCGGCGCGGTCGACCTGGAGTTGAGCGACGACCAGTTCGCCCGGATCGACGACGCGCGTGGTGTGGACGACGACGGCTATCGCTAAACTGAGTTCGCGGTGGGCTCGAGCCCCACGCGATACTCGGTCAGGTTCTCGTAGCCGTCCGCGGTGACGACGACCAGGTCTTCGATACGGATGCCGCCGACTGCGGGATCGTAGATACCGGGTTCGATCGAGATCACATGGCCCGGCTGCAACTCGCCGCCGGCCGGTGAGACGCTTGGCTGTTCGTGGACGTCGAGGCCAACGCCGTGGCCGGTGCTGTGGATGAAGCCCGTCTCGGTGGTCGGATCGCTCCGCAGCGTCGCGTAGCCTGCGTCTTCGATCACATCGCAGGCAGCGCCGTGGACGTCAGCGCCGGTGACACCAGCTTCGACGGCCTCGAGGGCGGCGTCGTAGGCCTCGCGTGTGACCTCGTAGCGCCGACGGGCTTCCGCGCCGGGATCGCCGCGGGCGAACGTGCGGGTCATGTCGGCGTGGTAGCCCGTCTCCTTGTCTCGGGGGAAGATATCGATCACGATCAACTCGCCGGCTGCGAGCGGCCCGCTGCCCCGATCGTGCGGGTCCGCGGCGTCGGCCCCGCAGGCGACGATCGTATCGTCCAACGAACAGCCGTGGCGCAACAGTGTGATTTCGATTTCCTGTTTGACGCGTTCGCTGGTGAGTGGGTCGCCGTCGTAAACGAGGGTCCCGTCCTCGACGGTCGCGGTGGCGAGCAGCTCCTCGGCCCGTGCCATCGCGGCCTCGTTTGCGTGCTGGCTCGCTTGGATCTGCTCGAGTTCCCAGTCGGTTTTCGTTGCACGGATGTCGGTCACGATCCCCTCGGGCTCGACCGTCACCGTGAAGCCGTGTTCGCGGAGGCCGTCGGCGGTTCCGGTCGGAAACGTCCGTGGCACGGCGATCGAGTCGACGTCGTGATCCGCGAGAAAGGCCGCGATCGTTCGAATCCGTCCCTCGTACTGACCGTGCTCGGCGACCAGTTGCTGGTAGTCGTAGGCGGCCCGTCGAGTGACTGCGTCCGCGTTCGCGTCGGCGGTCGCGCGACCGTACTCGAGGCCGGAGACGAGCAGAGAGACACCGTCCTGCGTGACGAGCGTCTGATAGGGATCCGGCGCGGTAAAGCCCGAGACGTACCGCTGGTCGGCGTCCACGGCGTCGTCGTCGATCAGGTAGCCATCCAGCTCGTTGGCTGCGAGAAACTCACGAAGTGCGGCGAGATCAGCATCGACGTTCATGACTGAACGTGGGAGAGCCGCGCACAAAACACCGGGGGTCACGGCCATCATCGACCGATCGAACCCACAGACTTATCATTAGAGATGGTAATCTCCCGCGTATGAATCGTCGGCGGCTCCTCGCTGTGGGGGTCACGGCTGCACTTGCCGGCTGTGTGAGCTATCCGGGTGACGACGAGCCGCCCGAAACTGAGCCCCCTGAAAGCGAGGCCCTCGTTCGCGACGCCATCGAGACGCGCCGCCACATGACCGACCTGCAGGCCCGTCGGACCATGACGGTCGAAACACCCGACGAGACCGTCGACCGAACGGAACGCATCGCACGCAAACCGCCGGCCAAACAGCGCATCGAGGTCCTCGAGTCGACCGATCCAGATATCCCAGCCGGCGCTGTGACCGTAACCAACCGAGCCACGACGTGGGAGTACAACCCGTCGACGGCGGTCGTCGACAAACAGTACCATCCGAACAAGGTCGATACCGATCGGACACGGCTCGTTCTCGAGAGCCTCCTTGAGGAGTCCCGCCTCGACTACAAAGGGGTCGAAACTGTCGATGGCTGCGAGGCACACGTTATCGAGACGAAGCCGCCGGTCGACGACATCGGGCCGACGATCAACCTCGTTGTCGGGGAGACGACCTTCGTCGTCCCACTCCGGATGACCGGCGATCCCGATGCGATGGATCTCTCGCGGACCGTCTGGATCGACGACGAGTACCGGTATCCGATCAAGGAGCGAAACGCAGTCAGCATCGACGGCGAGACGCGCCACGAACTGACCGTCACGTACGAGGATCTAGTGATCGACGCGGGACTCGAGCCGGGGACGTTCACGTACCACCCACCGACCGACGCGACCGTCGTCACCGACGGGCGCAAGCCGGTGGGCGTCTTCGAGTCGCGAGCGGCTGCCGAAGCAGTCGCTCCGTATGACCTGCCGGAGCCAGCAGTCCCAGCGTCGTATCTCCTCGATCGGGTCACTGTCGTCGAGAAGGCCGAACGGTTCGGGACGACGACGACGCTGTGGTACAACGATCCGAACGTGGTCGCACGCGAACTCTACGTGGCCGTCCGGGAAGTCCAGCGGTTCAGCTCCGACGTTCTCGAGGAGATCGAAGTCGACGGCCACACGGCCTACCGTCGCGATGGACGGATTCAGAGCGTGTTCTGGACCTGTGATGACGTGAGCTACGAGGTCTCGAGTCTCACCGACGACGCGCCGCTGCTCGAGATCGCGTCGTCGATCGGCTGTCCCTGATTGAGTGACGGGATCGGCCCGCACTAATATGTGACTGAGAGTACAAGTGGTCGTGGGATGGAGAAGACGAACGAATCGGACGTCGACTGGCAAGAATACGACCGTGACGAGACCACATTTCGTCGGAAGGAGCTCTCGAGCGCCGTCGGTGCAGCCGATCTCGGCTGTAGCCTGTATGAACTTCCACCGGGAATGCGCTCGTGGCCCTATCACTACCACACGGCCAACGAGGAGGCGCTCTACGTCCTGTCGGGTGACGGGAAACTCAAAACCGAAGCTGGTCTCGTAGAGCTGACGGCCGGCGATTACGTTACGCTCCCGGCAAACGAAAGCGGTGGCCACAGAGTTCTCAACGACAGCGAGGAGCCACTTCGATATCTCACGATGTCGACGATGAACGAGCCGGACGTCACCGTCTATCCGGAGATGGACAAGTTCGGCGTCTTCGTCGGCTCACCGCCGGGCGGCCGCGGAGAACGGACGCTCGAGGGGTTTTATCATCTCGACGATGAGACCGACTACTGGGACGCGTGACGATGATGTTGGTTCTCCAAAGAATTATATTCCATACATGACTTTGTGTTTTCATGAGGGTAGTTGACAAATCTGATGCACCGGCACTCACTCGCAACGACGGGCTGGTCTCTCACATCCTCCACTCACAGCACGAGGTTTCGGAGACCGAGCTGACGATTACCTGGGTCGATGTCGAACCGGGAGCATGCCAAGTGACCCACGAACACGACCCAGAACAGGTCTACGTCATCCTTTCGGGAACCGGCGTCATGACCGTCGGCGATGAGCAACGGGCCGTCGCGGCCGGCGAGCTCGTGCACATTCCGGCGACCACCGAACACGGCCTCGAGAACACCGGTGACCGACCGCTCGAGTACGTTTCCGCCGCAACGCCGGCGTTTCCAGCCGCCGAAGTCGACGAGTTCTACGACCAGTAGCCGGGTACACTCGTGAGACGCCGATAGGCTTTTTCCGGGGCCCTGCGAAACAGTCGCACAATGGACAACATTACAAGCCGGGTGATGGGTCGATGACAGGCGTTCGCGAGTGGATTCAAACGGCCCGCGAGGAGCGGTGGGGAATGATGACTGATCTGGTATTTGCGATCCTCTGGGTGACGGGGGTTGATCTCATCGTCCGTCTCCTCGATGGACCGGACTGGGCCCGCTATATGTTCATGGCCGCAGGGATCGTCGCGTACTTCGGACTCGTCTGGAGTTTCGAAGCCGCGAAACAAACACAGTAGTGACCGCTGTCGGTTGCAGTCGGGAGCGACACCAGACGAGGTTTTGTCAGCGAGTGGTGCCGCCGAATACGGTTTTCCGGTCGGCTATAGGAACCACTGAACGTCACTGCACACCGATCGCACGATAGGAGCGCGGTTCGGAGCGAGAACCGCGGACGAGGCGATCGGTGTGGAACTCGATTCAGTTGTTCCTATACCAGTAGTTGGGAATACTGTTTCTTTATTCAGCGCAACTCGTGAAACCCGTGTTCAGTACAGAGCAAGCACATATCGCTTAGCGTAAATTCACTATCTTTTTCACATAACCAATATCACATCATAGTATGGAGAATGACACTCAAGACACAGATAAATTTCGCAAGGTGAGTGCGGATGTGTTGAAAGAGTGTTTCAGGATAGCTATAACTGTTTTATTTTATATCGTTCTCTCTGTTATCGGACTCCTGATAGCCGCATCATCTTTCAATAGGACGAACGTTCTATTGGTTATCTTAGGATTCTCTCTCGGCAGCAGTGTAATCGTTCTTAGCGTCCGTGAAATTTACCGTATATGTCAATTCTATGCGTGTTAAGTTCGCATACGTAGTTACCGGTTAGTACAGCACGAAGAATTAGTGATCAGTACGGCGTAACGATTACTATGTAGGCGGCATACGCAGAACTACAAACATGACCAATAGAGTGAACGAGTATCTGCGGAAACGGCCTTTTCTTGGCACAGTGTTTTTCTACTGATGTTTGTCAGTGGCAGTATCATGTGGATCGCGATAATGCAGCCGTCTCGTCCGCTATTCTCAATTTTATCTGATGGGGGAGTCTGGTTTACTATTGGCCTACTCGCAGCGCCCTCTGGACTGGTCTATTTTATCGTTTCGAAGCGGACTCACTCGCAGACCTGATCGAGGAGAGACCTCCAGTCAATACGCACGTGCAGTGACCGAACTGACTGATTTGGTTTTGGACATAATTCTGGATAACGAAGTCGCGCTACTATCTACTGAGAAGCAAAAGCCGTCGCAACTGATTGCCGAGGGGAGCCGGGTCAGACGACTGGACAGCACAGGTTCCACATCAGCAGTAACCAGACTTCCTGCCGCGTAGTTCGATCGGGACCGAATTAACAGCTACAAATTATTTCAGTCGCAACTAGGCGTATCGTGGCCGAATAAAACCGTGAAAAACGCTGCGTCTATGCCGAGTCGCGGCTATCGACGACCATCACTGGTGCCGTCACGCTACGAAGCGTTCGTTCGGCGACGCTGCCGAGCAATGCACGCTTGATGCCTGAACGGCCGTGCGATCCCATGACGACGAGGTCGATGTCGTTGTCCTCGACGTAGTCCTCGATCAGCGAGTGAGGTCTGCCCGCCGAGACGTGCTCGACGGTCTCGAGGCCGTGTTCGGCGGCGCGGTCGGCGACGAAGCCGGTGGCGCTGTCGGCACGGTCTTTGATCTCGGTCATCTCGCCGAAGTGACCCTGTTCGATACGATCGAGCTGTTCAGCCCCAAGACTGAGACTCATCGAGTCGGTATCGACCACGTACAGGGCGTGTACTTCGGCCCCATACTTTTCGGCGAGGCCGATCGCGTGCTCGACCGCCGCTTCGGACGTTTCGCTGCCGTCTGTCGGAACGAGTATGTTCTCGTACATTGTCTTAGTCGTCGAGGGGTTCGCCGCCGTCGGTCACGACGTCTTCTGCAGACTGCTGCTGGCCCATCGGTTCGGGGCTGTGACACTGTCGGACCATCTTCTTGGTCTCGAGCGACGGTTCGTCGGTCATCACGGAGACGATGATCGTGACGGCGAACACGACCGGAACGCCGATGAGCGCCGAGCCGATCGCCGGCAGCCACTGTGCGAGTGCGGCCACGTACGGCTCACCGTTGCCGATGTACGTGGGCAAGACCTCGTTGATCATCGGGATGAACCAAATGGTCAGGCCAGTGAGCATCCCGGCGAGTGCGCCCTGACGGTTCGTGTTCTCCCACCAGAGACCGAGGAAGAACATCGGGAACAGCACCGTGCCGGCCAGCGAGAACGCGTAGGACACCAGTGCGCCGATCGGTGCCGCGGGGTCGAGTGCAGCCAGCGTAGTCAGGACGCCCAGGGCAACGATGCCCAGCCGACCGACGAGAATCTGCTGGCGCTGTGTCGCGTCCTCATTGATGAGGTTCACGTAGATGTCGTGGGAGACTGCCGAGGAGCCGGTGATGAACAGCCCGGCAGTCGTCGCGATCGCAGCAGCGATCCCGCCGGCGGCCACGAAGCCGACGAACCACTGTGGGAGGTTCGCGAACTGCGCGGCGACCACGACGAGAACGTCGGCAGTTGCTGCGGACATGCCGCCCTCTGCGGCGTACGTCGTGGCGGTGTTGGGGTTCACGTCGAACATCCGCACACCGAACGCCGTGTACGCCGGCGCACCGAGGTACAGCAGGAGGATGAAGAACAGCCCGGTCACGGTCGACCAGCGGGCAGTTCGTTCGTTTTCAACCGTGTAGAAGCGAACCAGGACGTGGGGGAGCCCGCAGGTCCCGACGACCAGCGAGAAACACGTCGCGATCCAGAGGTACGGGCTGGCGGTTGCGAACGGTTCGCTGAACTCGGTGCCGAGTTCACTGATCAGCATCCCGTATTCGATCTGCGGAAGCACCGTCGAGTAGCCCTGCGTCCAGCCGACCACGTACATGCCGGCCAGGAAGGCACCGATAAGGATGACGTACTGGACGGCCATGTTCTTGGTCGCACCCATCATGCCTGAGAGGGTGAGGTAGAGGACCGTAATGGTCATCATGACGATGACCATCGCCTGGTAGCCGCTGAGCCCGGCGAAGCCGATGTCGCCGAAGATGTACAGACCGACAAGGGCCATCCCGCGGGCCTGCCCGATCGCGTAGACGAACGCGATCAGGAACGCCGTGACTGCTGCGATGCCACGTGCAGTGTCAGAGTTGAATCGGTCGCCGACGAAGTCCGGTGCGGTGTACTTCCCGAACCGGCGCATCTGCGCGGCCATGAAGATGAGCAGGATGAAGTATCCCGTCGTCCAGCCGACGACGAATGCCAGTCCGTAAAAGCCCGAGAGGGCGATCAGCGCTGCCATCCCGAGGTAGGATGCGGCCGACATCCAGTTGGCCCCAATCGCCATCCCGTTCTCGATGTTCCCGATCGACCGGCCCGCGACCCACATGTCCTCCGTGTCGGCCACGCGGAACACGAAGCCGATCAGGAGGAAGACCGCAAGCATCCCCAAAACGAGGACAGCCGGTGCAAGCTTGAACGAGACGTCCATTCCCTGCGGGAGCAGGCCCGACTGCAGGAGGGTTCCCGTGCCCGTCATTGGTCGACACCTCCGTCAGTTGCCGTGGCGTCTTCGGCGCTGCCGGCCGTTCCCGTCGGCTCCGAGTGGTCGATGCCGTACTTCGCGTCCAGCTGGTCGCGCTTGCGGGCGTACCACGCAGAGAGGACCAGCGCACCGGATGGAGCACAGAAGGCCACCAGGAAGTAGTGCAGTGGGAACTCGATGACCGGAATCGGCGAGGTCATCACTCCCGGTGACACGATCGTCGCGAACACAGGGCCGAACACGAGGACCAACCAGGCGATAAAGCCGGTCCAGATCACACGCAGGTGATCGCGCATGAACGGCGTACTCGGGTTCAGCAGGTTGATCTCCGCACTGAGGTAGTCGGTATTTCGGTGGGACTGGCCTGGTTGTCCGGCCACCCCCCCGTCCGTTTCGATCTGTTTGTCAGTCGAATTGTGGCTGTTATTATCTGGCATATTGTGACGAATCGTATTATTGACTTGTTTGTTATCTTAAAAAGATATAGGTTGGTTAGTCGGTCGAGACCTGCTCCGCGATGTCGTCGACGACATCCGGGTTACGCAGCGTCGAGGTGTTCCCGAGCTCGTTGCCGCTCGCAATGTCCTCGAGCAGACGACGCATGATCTTGCCCGAGCGTGTCTTTGGCAGTTCGTGCGTGAAGGCGATCTCCTCGGGCTTGGCGATCGGGCCAATGGAGTCGAGGATGGCCTCGGCAGCGCGCTCCTCGAGTTCCTCGCCACCCTCGTAGCCGTCTTCGGGGATGGCGTAGACGTAGACGGCCTCGCCTTTGACCTCGTGGTCGCCGCCGACGACAGCGGCTTCGGCGACGCCTTCGACGCCGACGACGGCCGACTCGATCTCCATCGTGCCAAGCCGGTGGCCGGAGACGTTGATCACGTCGTCGACCCGGCCGAGGATGGTGATGTAGCCGTCCTCGTCGATCTTCGCGCCGTCTTCGGGGAAGTAGACCCACTCGTCGGATTCCGCATCGGAGTACTCGTTCCAGTACTCGTTGATGAAGCGTTCGTCGTTGTCGTACAGGGTCCGGAGCATGCCGGGCCACGGGTTGTTGACCGTGACGTAGCCGGCCTTGCCGGCGTCGACTTCTTCACCCTGTGCGTCGACGACCTGTGCGTCGATGCCCGGCAGCGGCGGCCCGGCGGAGCCGGGTTTCATCTCGCCGACCCCCGGCAGTGTCGTGATCATCATGCCACCGGTTTCGGTCTGCCACCAGGTGTCGACGATCGGACACTCCTCATTGCCGATGTGCTTGTAGTACCACTTCCACGCGCGTGGGTTGATCGGCTCCCCGACGGTCCCGAGCAGCCGCAGGCTCGAGAGGTCGTGCTGGGCGGGGTACTCCTCGCCCCATTTCATGAACGCGCGGATCGCGGTCGGCGCGGTGTAGAAGATATCGACGTCGTTTTTCTCGACGATCTCCCACATGCGGTCCTTGTCAGGGTAGTCCGGCGTGCCCTCGTACATGACACTGGTGGTACCCAGTGCGAGTGGCCCGTAGACGATGTAGGAGTGGCCCGTGATCCAGCCGATGTCGGCCGAACACCAGTAGGTGTCGTCGGCCTCGATGTCGAGGACCGCGTGGCTCGTCCAGGCGCTATAGGCGAGATAGCCGCCGGTGGTGTGTTTGACACCCTTCGGCTGGCCGGTCGTGCCCGAGGTGTACATCAGGAACAGCATGTCCTCTGCGTCGCGCGAAACCGGCTCGACCGTCGACCCCTCGTACTCGGCGACGAGGTCGTCGTAGTCGTGCTGGTTGTCTGCGAGCTCGTGTTCGAGGTCGTCGCCCAGTCGGTCGACGACAACGACGTCGGAGACCTCGTGCTCGACGCCCTCGAGCCCCTCGTTGGTCTTCGAGATGTGGTCGAGTGCGTCCCCGCGACGGTAGTAGCCGTCACAGGTAATGAGGTACTCGCTGTCTGCCGAGTTCATTCGCGTCGCGAGCGCGTCAGCCGAGAAGCCGGCGAAGACGACGCTGTGGGGAGCGCCGATGCGGGCACACGCCAGCATCGCGATCGGCAGCTCCGGAATCATCGGCATGTACAGCGTGACGATGTCGTCTTCTTCGACGCCGAGGCCGCGCAGCATCGCGGCGGTGTCTTCGACTTCGTCCAGCAGTTCCTCGTAGGTGTAGGTGCGCGTCTCGCCGAGTTCGCCTTCCCACTCGATCGCGACGTTGTCGCCGGCGCCGTCCTCTACGTGCCGGTCGAGACAGTTGTACGAGGCGTTGATCTCGCCGTTGGTAAACCACTCGTAGAACGGTGCGTCGCCGTCGTCGAGGACAGCGTCGTACTCTTCATCCCACGAGAGGAGATCAGCCGCACGCTCCCAGCAGCCCGGCCAATTCTCCTCAAACTCCTCGTAGATCCCAGGGTCAGTGATATTTGCCTGCTCGACGAACGACTCGGGCGGCTCGAACGTGTCCTGCTCCGCGAGTCGTGCCTCGAGATCGGCATTGTCCTGTGACATGGTACACCCAGTCAATTATCGACTACCATAGTAAAGGCGGCCTCTAGTTGTGCAAAATCGACCCGATACTCGCAGGGTAACAGAGGGAATATTGACTATATTAGGGGAAAAGCGGCACCCTCACACGCGAAAAACGGGGTGAAATCGGTGGTGCGACGAGCCACTCGATGGCAAGCCGTCAGCTCGTGCGTGCCAGTCGGTACCAGATCGAGCGTCAGTGACACTAAATCGAACGACGGATCTAGAGACTTAGTCTCAAATCGACCAGTAAGCGCCACCCCCTCACACCACAGTCGCGCGATCCCGAACTGCCGGCAGTGGCTCGTGAACAGGCGGTCTAACCGTCCGGATCGTCCAAGAACGTTCGAAGCAACTCGTGTTGGCCCTTTCGCAGGTGATTGTGCAGCGTCGGTGAGGAGACACCCATCGCGTCCGCGACCTCCTCGGCCGTGCTCTCTCTGGGCCAGTCGTAGTACCCGCCGAAATACGCCGCGCGAAGCGCTGCCTCCTGGCGATCCGTCAAGCGGTCCTCGAGGCCTTCCCGGAACTCGCGGGCAGTCTGGACGGTACGTTCGGTCTCACGTTTTCCGACCAGTTCGGAGTCCGGAAACACGGATCGAAGGCCGTCGAGGATCGTCCGAATATCCGCATCGACTGCACAGTCGCCGGTGATCGTCCCCGTCCCGTCCTCGAAGACCGCCTCGCGGACGGTGACGCCGTACTCCGTCAGCGTGACGATCGGACAGGAACCGTCGATAACGAACTCGATACGCCAGCCGTCTTCGTCGGTCTCGACAAGCCGACAGTCCTCGATTCCAGGGTCGTCTTCGGCGAGTTCGAAGACGTCGGCCGGTGACGCTCCCTCGAGACGGACGTAGTAGAGCTGGGTCGACTCGTCGATCGGGACCAGCGAGTCGAGTTCGAAGCGACAATCGAGTCGTTGTGATGCGTCGACGAAAAACGAGCGTTCGTCGCGACAGGCGACCTCGAGTTCCGTCACGCGGTCTGACAACAGGAGGTTTCGCCGGCGGATAGCGGCGATCGCGTAACCGACGTGCCGACCGATCGTCGAGAGCCACGCGCGCTCGTCATCGTCGAACGCTCCTGGGCGCTCGGTCGCGACCGAGAGTAGCCCGTAGACGGTATCGCCGTAGGCAAGCGGGACTCGCGCGACGGCCCCCTCGAACGTGTCGTCCTCGAGCGATGCCGTCACGTCGGTTGCGACGAGGACCGTCCGGTCCCCGGCCTGGGCTGCCGTCGCCGAATCCGCGCCGTCGGGACCGGTGGCTGGCTCGTTGTCCCATTTCTCAGGGAGGACGCGCTCGACCGCATCAGGCTCGAGCCCGCTGGATGCACGCCACTCCCGACGGTGGTCTGACATCGTTGCGCGGTCGATCCACGCGAACTCGTAGGCCGTGCCGTCGGTGAGGGCGGTACAGGTCGACGTTTCGATCTCTTCGTGATCCGTTGAATCTAGTAACGCGTGCGTAACGTCTCGATGACGGCGTGCGACCGCGTACAGTCGATCGAGTTCGTCCCGCTTTTCGCGGGCGGTCGCGAGTTCCTCGTGAGCGACCGTGACGTCGCGGACGAAGACGGCAAACCCCCGGTGACGGCCCTGATCGTCCCGCAGCGGCGAGATAACTTCGGTCGCGCGAAACTGTGAGCCGTCCTTGTGGACACGCCACCCCTCGGTCTCGGTGCCCGATTCCTCGATGGCCGTCGACAGCGCTCGTTCGGGCGCGCCGTCCTCGACGGCGGCGTCGGGATAGAACGTCGAAACGTGCGTGCCAACGATCTCACCGGCTCGGTACCCGAACATGGCCGCTGCACTGCGATTCCAGCGCTCGACGTAGCCGTCCGAATCGAGCCGAAGCAATGCGTATCGATCGCTTGCCGCTAGTAAGAGGCGAATGACGCTGTCGTCGCCGATCACTGGACCCGACTGGCCGCCGGATCGGTCGTGTCCAGGGCCTGACGGCCGCTCGACGGCAGCGAAGGCGTCGACGATTTCGGTGTCGGTCGGCTCGGGTAAATAGGACTCGAGGGCCTCGAAACTGCGCCAGCCGCCCGCTGTCTTGACGACGCGGGGATTGACGTCGTGTTCGACCAAGGCAGTGTGGGCGAAGTACTGTCGGAGATCGCTCGTCGAAAGGTCGGCAAGACCAGGGTCGTTAAACAGTTCGCTTGCCCGCTCGGCGACGTCAGAGACCAACATCTGTAGCCGGCGGGGCGTCACCGAGAACACCCGCTCATCGGTCGAGAGCCCGTTACTCCGTGCGTATCGCCGGAGTTCGCGTTCGACGCGAGTCGGCAGATATGCGGTTCGATCCCGCCCACCGTCGTCGGACGGAACCCGGACGAGATACCGCGGTGGATCGATTCGTACCTGCTCGATGTCGTCGATCGTGAGCCGCGTGAGCTCCGCCGGCCGGAGGCCGACGTCGGCACAGAGGCGAATCACCAGCGCCTCGCGGTAGGTTTCGGCAGCGTCGAGAAGCGACTCGTACTCCTGGCTCCTGAGTACCGCCCCCATCCCCTGCTCGAGGCTCATAGTTCGCTCCTTTTGGTTTCGCGAACATAATTGTATCGCCTCTTCCCGGCGTTTGTAAGGGGTAATCGAGATCAGTCAGAAACTCCGACCCGGATTGATTTCGGACTATCTGAGTTTACGAAACGTTACTGGCCGGAGTGGCTGCCGTCCCCGACCTCGGCCTGAATCTCACCGACGATCTCGGGATTCCGGAGTGCGCTCGTGTCCCCGAGCTCCTCGCCGTTGGCGACGTCCTCGAGCAGGCGGCGCATGATCTTGCCCGAGCGGGTCTTGGGTAGTTCCGGCGTGAAGATCACCTCGGCGGGGCGGGCGATCGGGCCGATCGCTGCCTCGATGCTCTCGAGGATGGCAGAACGGATGCTTGCATCCGGCTCGCGCTCGCGTTCGGTGCTGACATAGGCATAGATCTCGGTGTTGCCGGTCTCGTTCGAGCGACCGACGACGGCGGCCTCGGCGACGCCATCGACGTCGGCAATCGCGCCCTCGATCTCCATCGTACCGAGCCGATGGCCGGAGACGTTGATGACGTCGTCGACGCGGCCGAGGACAGTGATGTAGCCGTCCTCGTCGATCCGGGCCGTGTCGCCACTGAAGTAGCGCCACTCGTCGGCATCGGGATCGGAAAAGCGCTGCCAGTACTCGGTGACGAACCGCTCGTCGCCGTCATACAGTGTCCGGGCCATCCCCGGCCACGGACGAGCGATCGTGAGATAGCCGGTTTCGCCGGGTTCAACCGCCTCTCCTTGGGAGTCGATCACGCGAGCGTCGATTCCCGGCAGCGGCGGGCCAGCCGAGCCGGGTTTCATCTCGTCGACGCCCGGCAGCGTCGAGATCGCCACTGCGCCGGTCTCGGTCTGCCACCACGTATCGACGACGGGACAATCGCCGCCGCCGATATGCTCGCGGTACCAGTTCCAGGGGCGTGGACTGATCGGTTCGCCAACGGTCCCGAGCAACCGCAGCGAGGAGAGATCGTGTCGGCCAGGATAATCAGCCCCCCACTTCATGAACGCGCGGATCGCCGTCGGGGCAGTGTAGAAGACGTCGACGGCGTTGCGGTCGACGATCTCCCAGAGTCGATCCCGGTCGGGATAGTCGGGCGTCCCTTCGTACATGACCGTCGTCGTCCCAAGCGCAAGCGGCCCGTAGACGATGTAGGAGTGGCCCGTAATCCAGCCGATGTCGGCCGCACACCAGTAGGTGTCCTCGGGCTTGATATCGAGGACCGCATGGCTCGTCCACGCGACATGGGCAAGATAGCCGCCCGTCGAGTGGACGACGCCTTTCGGCTGGCCAGTCGTCCCCGAGGTATACATCAAGAACAGCATGTCCTCGGCGTTACGCGAGACCGGCTCGACCGTCTCGCCGGCGAACTCGGCACACAGCTCGTGATAGTCCCACTCGTCGTCGCCGAGAACGTGTGGCATATCGTCGCCAAGCCGGTCGACGACGACCGTCCGGACGTCCTGCTCGAGGCCGATGCGGGCATTATCGGCCTTGCTCTTCTGGTTGAAGGCGTCGCCACGCCGATAGTACCCATCGCAGGTGATCAGGAACTCGCTGTTTGCGGCGTCCATCCGCGTCGCGAGCGCGTCCGCAGAGAGGCCAGCGAAAACGACACTGTGGGGTGCACCGATCCGGGCACACGCCAACATCGCGATCGGCAGTTCGGGGATCATCGGCAGATAGATCGTGACGACGTCGTCCTCTTCGACACCGAGGTCGCGCAGCGCTGCCGCGAACTCGTTGACTTCGACGTAGAGGTCCTGATAGGTGTAGGTCCGGCGCTCGCCTTGCTTGCCCTCCCAGCGGATCGCGGCGTGATTTTTCCGCCCCGACTCGAGATGGCGATCCAGACAGTTGTAGGCGGCGTTCAATCGGCCATCGGAAAACCAGCGGTAGAAGGGGGCGTCGTCGTCCTCGAGGACGGTGTCGTAGGGGTCGTCCCACGAGAGGAGGTCGGCCGCACGCGTCCAGCAATCCGGCCAGTTCGTCTCGAAGCGCTCGTGAATCGCCGGATCCGCGACGTTCGCCTGCTCGACGAACGAGTCGGGAGGACTGAGGGTGGAGCCTGACGGTGTCGAGGTCTCGTGGCTCCGCCCGTTTCGTTCGACCATGTATCGTTCGAAACGTGGTCGGTCAGATGAATAAACGTTCCTCTGGACCACCGCGCAGTGAGACGCACCGTTGCAATCAATGAAACGGTCGGTTGAACCGTATTTCGGCCCACAGCAGGGCGATTCGAGCGCCGTTGGGGCTCAGAATCCGTCCTGGGTGGAATCGATATCCAAGCGGTCGTCTGAATCGTCCTCGTCGCCGGGTTCGCGGACGACGTAGACGTCGTACCGCTGATCGTTTGCGACCGGACTGCCGACGCTCGACTGGGGAGCGATGACCGAGCCCGCGTTCTCGGAACCGATGAAGACGACCGACGCCTCGAGGTCGCCGGCGACCCGGCGGATCTCGCGGACGACGTTCATCGTCGATGTCGCGGTCGGCTCGTCGGAACTGACTCGCTCGGAGCGGACGGTCGCTTCCGGTGCGACCTCGTTGGCGCGGGTCTGCATGCCCGCGGCGATCGTCTCCGGCTCGAACGGTTCGCCCTGCGTGATCCAGCCGCGATCCCGTGCGTACTCCTCGTCGTCCGGAATAACCGTCAGAACGACGACTTCCTCGTCGAGGAGATCACCGAACGTGGAGGCGCGCTCGAGTGCGTTCATGGCCAACTCCGACCCGTCGAAGGGAACGAGCAATGACATAGGGGTATGTCATACGACAGCGGACGTAAATGTTCTCCCTCCAGCAAACGGAGACTCGATTTCGAGTACTGTTTGACACTCATACGGCCTGCTGTCACTGTGTCCCGGCACACCCACAGCCCGTCATGCAGGTGTGCCGGAACTGACGTCCAGTCGTCCGTATCACTGGTCCCGGGCATCGTCGTCACCGACGACCAGTACCGTCCGATCGGCAACCCTGACGACCCTATCGATGGTGCTGCCGAGCAGTGCCCCCTTGAGCGACGAGCGGCCCCGGGCACCGACGACGATCACGTCGATGTCGTTCTCGCTTGCGTACGCGAGAATCTCTTCGTGAGGGACGCCGGTCCGAACCGCCGTCTCGACGGCCACGTCGGCGTCAGCCGCTTTCGATTCGACCGTCTCGAGCCAGCCTGCGGCCCGCTTGCGAAGGTGTTGCAGAGCCTCATCGGGATCGACGATCCCCGTGTCGTACTCGGTCCGGTCGTCGGCGACGGCGATGCCGTACAGTGGCGAGTCGAACTGCGCTGCGAGCGCGAGCGCGTAGTCGACCGCAGTCGTCGCCGTCTCGCTGCCGTCAGTTGCGACCAGAATCGAATCGTACATACGTAATACTAGGTGCCCCCGCGAGAAAGGGCTGTGGCTCTGACCGGGTATCGCACGACTGCTCGAGGTGAGATCGAACCCAACGGTCCCGACAGGCCGATCAGTTTGCGTCGGTCGAAACGGCGTCCAACTCGTCCTGTGCGATCCCCCGCGCCGCCGTTGCCTTCACCGAGGCGACGATCGAGCGGCCAGGCTCGAGCCCGAGCGTCTCGACGCTTTTGCGGGTGACAAGCGCCACGAGTTCGGGCGGTTCGGCTCCATCGCCGTTTGTGTCACGCTCGAGTTCGATTCCCACCCGCACGACGGCAGCACCGGTATCGAGCCACGTGATGGTACCCGAAAACCGGTTGCGGACGCTGGTTCCCTCGGGCCGTGGCACCTCACTGGGCGCATGCAGACTGACCGCATCGGAACGGATCGTCACGGCCACGCGTGCGGCGTCGGCCGGGGCGACCGCCAGTACCGCACCGACGGACGTCTCAACGGTTGCGAGTTCGCCGTCACGATCGACGACCGGCCCCGACAGGGCCGTTTCATCGACGCGCGCGACGCCCTCGTAGGCCGCGACCAGCCGATCGAACCGCACCAGCAGCTCTCGCGCCGTCTCCGTCAGGGAACTCCCACCACCGTCGGCACCCCCGCGAGTCCGCTCGACCAGCGGGCCGATCGACTCCTCGAGCGCCACCACCCGCTGCTGGAGGCGCGGATAGGATCGCTCGAGGGCGTCTGCCGCACCCGACAGCGAGCCACAGTCGTCGATCGCGCGCAACATCTCGACGTCACTTCGATCGACAGTCACGTCGTCGATCCGTAGGTAGGGGTCGAACGCTTTTTCCATGATCTCAGTCAGCGGCGCGCCGCTCACCGAGGTGTTCGCGGTCAGGCAAGAAGTTCGTTATCATCGTACAACAGGTCGCCACGGACGAACCGCGCGGTTCGCTCGTCTCGCGGGTTCTTGAAGACCTGGCCCGGCGGGCCGACCTCGACCAGTTCTCCCTCGAGCAGGAAGGCGACGCGATCCGAAATCCGCTCGGCCTGATGCATGTCGTGGGTCGCGAGCAAGACGCCGTGATCGCGCTCGCGAGAGCGCTCGATCGCCCGCTCGAGGATGGCCGTGTTCCGCGGGTCGAGATCCGACGTCGGTTCATCAAGCACCAGCACTTCGGGCTCCGCTGCGAGCGCGCGGGCAAACGACACCCGCTGTGCTTCGCCACCGGACAGCGATGTCGGATCACGATCCCACGCGTCACGGAGCCCGACCAGTTCGAGGGCTTCGAGCGTCCGTTCATCGACGGCCGGCGAGCCAGTAAACTGGCCAGGGAGGAGTCGTTCGAGGAACGCTCGAATCCGGCGCGGCCACGGCCACCGAACCCGTCGTCCGATATCGACGTTACGCGCAACCGGCGCATCGAACAGGCTTGCCTGCTGGAAGACCATGCCGATCCGGCGACGGATCACGAGCCGATCGTCCCGTGACAGCGCCCAGGGATCGGTCCCGTCATAGCGAATCGTGCCGCCGGTCGGCTGCTCGAACAGGGCAGCCAGCCGCAACAGCGTCGTCTTGCCGGCCCCCGAGGGGCCAATAATCGTCATGATTTCGCCTGACTCGAGCGCAAGCGAGATATCCGTCAGGATTTCGGTGCCGTCGACGCCGTAGGAGACGCCCTCGAGTGCGAGGTTCATCGGCTGTTCACCTCCAGTTCGGTCGGCCGCAGTCGTCTCGAGGAGCGGTCGTTCGTCCGTCTCATGGTTATCGACCACCGAGTCGCATGACGATTCCGTTGACGAGCAAGACGAGGACGATCAAGACGGCACCGAGCGCCAGCGCCGTCTCGAACTCGCCCCGGCGCGTCTCGAACGTGATTGCGGTCGTGATGGTGCGGGTTTTCGACGTGCCGTCAGCGTAGGCGATGTTTCCGCCGACGATGAGGACTGACCCAACTTCGCTGATTGCCCGTCCGAAGCCGGCGAGAACCCCGGTTATAACGCCGTAGCGCGCCTCTTTGAGTGTGATGAGCGCCACGTCTGTACGGGTCCCACCCACGCCGTAGGCGGTATCGCGAACCGCGTCGTCGACACTCTCGACTGCCGAAAGCGCGACGCCTGTGATCACCGGCGCGGCGAGGATACACTGTGAGATAATCATCGCCTCCGGCGTGTAGACGAGGTCCAGCGATCCGAGCGGGCCGTCGGTCGAAATAAATAGCAGGACGAACAGTCCGACGGCAACGCTTGGAAACCCCATCCCTGTATTGATGATCGCCGTCACGAGGCGCTTCCCACGGAAGTCGGCAAAGCCGATGAGGAACGCGATCGGCAGGCTCACCAGCGTACTCACGAAGATGGCGATCAGACTCACCGTCAGCGAGACGCGAATGACACTCCGGAGATAGTTCGGTTCGGCGATCAGTTCGAATGGCATCAGTTGGTGGTCCGTCCGTGTGGCTGGTCTGTGAACGCAGCGATCACTCGCCGCCCGAATCCGGCTGCCAGTCCTCCGGGACGTACTGCTGGAAGTCCGGATCTTCCGACAGCGCCTCGGGGAAGAACAACTGCTGGCCGTTCGCAGTGTAGTTCTCGATGAGCTCCTGTCCCTCGGGGCTAGTAAAGAAGCCGATGTAGGCCATCGCGAGCTGGTAGTTGACGTTGTCGTGGATCTCGGGGTTGACCGCCATGATCCCGTAGGGATTCGAGAGCAGTTCCGGTCCACCCTCGATCGGGCCCTGAAGCAGAATCTCGAGGTCGATGTTATCCTGCATCGAGAGGAATGTTCCCCGGTCAGCGAGCGTATACGCGCTCGATTCATCCGCGACAGTCAACGTATTCCCCATGCCGCTGCCGGTTTCCTGGTACCACTCGCCGCTTGGCTCGATACCGGCTTCGGACCAGATCACTTTTTCTTTGGTGTGGGTCCCCGAGTCGTCGCCGCGGGAGGCGAACGTCGCTTGTGCGCTGGCGATGGCCTCGAATGCGGCCGTCGCCTGTTCGGTATCGCCCACGCCGGCTGGATCGTCGCTCGGACCGACGACGACGAAGTCGTTGAACATCAGGTCCCGGCGGTTGACCCCGTAGCCGTCCCGCATGAACTCGTCTTCTTGTGAGCGTGCGTGGACGAGGATCACGTCTGCGTTTCCGTTCCGAGCGGACTCGATCGCTTGTCCCGTCCCTTGTGCGTTTGCCGCGACTTGCACCCCGAATCGATCCTGAAACTCGGCGTTGATCTCGTCGAGCAGTCCCGTGTCGTACGTACTCGTCGTCGTCGCAAGTGCGAGTTCCGCTCCAGCGATGGACCCCTCGTTGCCGTCGTTGCTGCTATTCAGACAGCCCGCAATGGCCGCAGCGACCCCAGTCGCGCCTGCCCCTAAGAACGCTCGTCGTCGATATTCCATATCGGAAACAACGATGGATCGCAGTTGTATAAACGTTGGGGCACGAATGGTTACATCGTTCGCTCGAGCGCCCGATTTGAGGAGAAAGATAACGGCTTCTGGTTACGCACGCTGACCGACACGGCCGGAAGCCACCGGCAGAGTGCTACCCGACCTGTGCGACCGCCACGACGGCGTTCGTCTCGAGTCCCCACACCAGCTACCCGTGTTTGTCCGGCATCGTCGAGTATCGCCCAGTCCCCCGCATGTCCGCTCGTTCGGACGGCGACGGTGCCATCGTGGAGTGGCGCGTCGGACTGCCCGACGCCGTTCCGCGGTTCCGATCGCCGCCGCATCCGGTTTCCGCGAGGCCCTCGTCGTCCGCAGTTTCGGCGTCGTCTGCTTCGGTTGCAGTATCGTCCACAGCGTCGGCGTTGGCACCTTCACGACTGAGTGTGCCGGCACTCGCCGTCTCGAGTCGCGCTTTGAGCTGCCGGATCTCGTCACCGAACTGCTCGAACGAGGTCTTCATCGACGATCGAAGGCGATCCTCGAGATCGGCGGCCGTCTCCTCCGCATCGTCACTTTCGTCGGCCGCTAACTCGTCCGATCGATCCCCGCCGACACTCTGTTCTTCGTCTCCGGCAGCCGATGCTGTCCGTTCGCTGATCGTCTCCCGGAGGTCGCTGGCTGCCACCTCGAGGCTGTCTTCGTCGGCGCGGTCGGCGAGGGTTGCGAGTCGGAGCAACCGCTGGAGGTCCGCGACGTGCTCCTGCTTACCCAGGGCGATAGCCTCGGGGATCGAACCCGGTTCGGTTCCGTCTTCGAGTGTGTCGAAGCCGACTGCTGTAAGCAACTCGTCGGGGTCGGCTGACTCGAGGAGGTCGTTCGCCTCGGTTGCGGTCTCGAGTAACTCCGTCTCGGCCGCCTCGTCGCCGCCATCGCCAGCGACGAGCGAGCCACTCGATGCGCCGGCCTCGGTCAGTATCTCCTGCACTCGGTCCTGTAGTTGCGAGTCGGTCATGGGTACCCCTCCGATCTCACCGCGCCGCTAGTCGTGTCATCTGTCCCTCGTTCGACGCTTGGGCGGTGTGTGTCCCTCGATTACTCGGCTTCTGCCGTCGGTTCCGACTCCTCGTTCGAGTCCGAGTTCGGCTCATCGTCCATCACCGTCTCGATGATTTCGTCGGTCATCTCCTCGCGGCTGCGGTTCGCTTTCACGCCGACGTCTTTCGCGACCGACTGCAGATCGCTGTCGGACAGCACGCCGAGGAAGTCCTCGAGCGTGTCCTTCCGAAGGTCCTCGAGGTTCTTCATCGACGACTCGTCTTTGTCATCGCCTGACGAGTCGGCTTCGTCGGTCGCCTCCTTGGATTCGGTCGTAACATCTTCGACTGTCTCTTTCGCGTCGTCGGCAGCTTCTTTGGCCACCGCTTTGGCGTCCGTTTCGTCGCGCTCTGTGTCTTCGTCTTCCTGTTCTTCCGCTTCGTCCGCCGGTTTCTCGTCCTGTGGTTCAGTCTGTTCCTCACGCTCGTCGCCACCGGTACCGTCCAGGAGTCCTTCGACGCTGCTCCCGTCAGTGACGCCTTTGGCCATCGACGCGAGCGAATCGCGGCCCTCGAACTCCGAGAACGTCTCCTGAAGGGCGTCCCGAATCGCCGTCGAGAGGTCAGCCCGGATCTCGCCGAGTTCCTTCCCTTCGTCGACGCCCGCAGCGATCGACTCGTGGACCTCTCGGCCGACTGATGCGCCGACGTCGCGGCCGAACTGCTCGCCGAACTGGCGGCCGACCGCTGCGCCGACCTCGCCGCCGTCGATGAACGGACGCTCGAGGCCCCCGTCACCGAGCACCTCGGCGACATCGACCTGATTCGAAACCTCCTCGGCAACCATGCCTTTCAGTCCTAGTCCGTCACTCACGTCCCTCACCTCGAGTTGGTCCGCAGCGATGGAGCGCATGATATTCGAGTCGCATGGGTTTACTCCGCAGCTTCGGACGCCTGTTCCGGTTCGTCGTCAGCCGATTCTTCGGCCTCCGTGTCCGTCTCACCATCGTCTTCCGACTCGGGTTCAGCGTCAGCGCCAGCCCCGGATTCATCTCCGTCACGCTCGGCTTCTCCCTCGCCGTCCCCGGTTGCTTCCGCTTCCTCCGCGGCGGGTTCTTCGTCTGTGGCTTCATCGGCTGTGTCGGCAGGCTCTTCGTCCGCTTCGGCTTGCTCTCCAGCGCTGGAACTGAGCAGCTCGTCGACGACCATGTCCCCGATCGTCCGCCCGAGGGATTCACCGATTGCTCGTCCGAGGATCGCGCCGATCTGCCCGCCCAGCGCTTCGCCGAGCGGCTTGTTCCCATCGATTTCGTTCTCCCACTGGGTTCCTTCGACCAGTTCGTCGACGTCGACGTTGTCGCTAATCTTCTCGGTATCGATCCGCTGGGTCAGTGTGCTGTCGCTCATGACGTTACCTCCGCTTGTGACGGTTCCGCCCGCTCGCCGGGCCCATCAGTACGCTCGGGCTCGAGTCGTTCGACTACCTGTTCGATCACTTCACTGACGATCGCTGCCACGACCTCCTCGGTGGGGAAGCTGGGAACCAGCGCGGCCACCTTCTCTTTGAGCCAGCCGATCGCTCTCGAGATGCGGCCGGGAGAGTCGTCACCCGGTTCTGTGCCCTCGCCTTCCGTCTCATCGTCGGCACCACGACCCCCGAACAGGGCATCGAGGAATTCACCTGGCTTGTTCAGCAGCGACTCCACCGTCTCGAGCATGCCACTGGCCCCGTCGAAGAGCCCCGAGACCGCTGCAAGGAGGTTCCCAAGCAGGTTGTTCTCACCCGGTCGCGCCGAGACGTCGAGCGTGACTGGATTCAGGTTCACCTCGAGGCCGAGTAAATCGAGGAACAGACCATCGAGATCGAGGTGGAGGACACCCGCAACCGCCTCGTCCTGATAGACGTCTTCGGCGTCTTCGACGTGGTATTCGTCTTCTGCTGCTTCCTTCTCCGCTTTTTCCGCTTCCGATTCTTCTGCTTCTTCCTCTGGCTCCTCTTTCGCTTCCGGTTCCTCTGTCTCTTTCTCGCCTTCTCTCTCGGTTTCTTCGCTTTCGGATGCTTCTTCCGCTTCTCCCTCAGCATCACTGTCGGCCGTTTCGTCTTCCGATGCTTCCATCTCCGCCTGTCCGCCGTCAGTCAATACTTGGCGTGGCGGCCCTGCCGCATGTACGGCACCGTCAGGACGGCTCGAGGAACGCTCGCCCCGCTCTGAATCCAAGCGTTCCTCGAATCCGTTATGTACGAACTCATCGGTCATTATACGGAAAAGCAGAGGGCCGTGACCGTTGTGGCGGTTGGCCTTGCGTATGCGACTAGTCGGCACAGCGTGGCAGAAACACCGCTCTCGAAACCCTAGTCGAGACTACTCGAGCGAGCCGACACAAAGCGCGTATTCGCCGCGCGTCGCTCCCTCGTCGTGGTACTCGACAGGTTCCTCGATCGCAGCGACGGTGTCGTCGGCGACGGCAGCTGCCGTCGCGATTCCATCGATACGTTCGACTCCCTCCGCGCCGGACTCGAGATCGAACCAACGGACGGCGTGGGTATCGGGATCGCGAACCCGGAAGTTCTGAGCACAGGGCGCGACGAGCCGATCGCCGTCGGTAGCCAGCCCGTGGACGAACCCGCGAACCGTATCGTCCCACACGAGGTCGCCGTCGGCGTCGAACGCGGCGACCCGGTGTTCGTTCGGATGCCGGCTCTCGGTTTCGCGACTCTCCGCAGCGTAGGTGTTGCCGGTCACGAACGCCACCCGGCCGTCGTTCGCGTAGGCGTGGTTCGGATAGGCATACAGCGTCTCGCCCTCGATCTCGGTTTCGACCGCGAGGTCGACGTGCCAGCGCTCGGCACCGCCGGGGCCAAGCAGATAGCCGCGTTTGTCACCGTGACTCGAGACGGCGATCGTCTCGCCGTCGAAGGAGACGTCGCCGACGCGGCGATCGCCGTCGGTGCCGGGGTCCCAGGTCCACGCGAGCTTGCCCGTGTCGCTCTCGAGGACAACGAGTCCGGTGTCGTGATCGCCCATACAGCGGTTGTAGCCCACCGCGAGGCGATCACCGTCGGCGTCGAGGTCGAGCGCGATCGGCGAGGCGTCGGTTTCGTAGGTCCAGCAGACGTCGCCGTCGGCGTCGAACGCATAGATCGTGCTGTGCCACTGGCGAGTCTCACCGTCGCGCTCGTAGCGTCGTGCAGCAGCATAGAGCCGCTCGTTTCCGTCGGCGTCCGTGCCAGTCTCGAGCGCGACGACGTAGGGCAGGTAGAAGACGGTGTCTTTGACTGCCTCGCCAACGTCGTCGGCGGTGTCGTAGCGCCAGCGCTGCTCGCCCGTCTCGGCGTCGTAAGCTCCGATCGCTCCGGTGTCGCCGCGGCCGGCGACGACGATCGTCTCGTCGTGCTCGAGCGACGCGATACCGACCGCGTGGTCCGGATGGTCGACCGTCCAGCGGGTCTCGAGCGAGTCGGCATCACGGGCAGTGACGGTGCCGTCCCACTCGCCGGTGACGACGAGATCGCCCGACTCGGCGACGCCGACCGCGGATCGAGTCCACATGTGTCGGCTCCGCGCCGGTTCGATCTCGCCGAGCGGCCCCCGTTGGAAATCGACCCCGCTGTCGTGTTCGGGTGCAGGTTCAGCCATCGTCACTCCTCTACCGAAAACGTCTCGTGGAGGGTGTCGTGGGCATCACCGAGTCCGTCGACGATACTCTCGCCCTGCGTGGCCAGCCGCCCGACCGCTCGCTCGGCGTCACGAACCGCCAGCAGTCGCCCTCGCGTGTAATCGTATTCCGGGTCGGCGCTGTCCATCGTGGCGACCTCCTCCTCTAAGTCGACCAGCGCCGCGTCGAGGTGGCGCTGCAGTTCGGTGAGGCTGTCGGCCTCCACGAGGCCCTGAATCGGGCCCTCGAGGTGGCCTTCCAGTTCTTTCTCCGCGTGCTCGCGGGCGCTGTCGTCCCCGACGCCGAGGACGTTCATCAATCCGAGTCGTAGTGCTTCGATTTCGTGGCAGCTCATGGGTGAATGGTAGTGGTAAATCGTGTGTCGTCTCAGTGGTCGATACAACTCCGCTACAGCGTCTGATCGACGAGGTCGCTGACGATGCGGTCTCGATCGAGATGGTCGGCGACGATCCGCTTGGCGTCGTCGTCCGCAACGTCGCCGTACCAGATTCCATCGGGGTAGACCGCGACCATCGGCCCGTCGCCACAGCGGCCGAGACAGGACGAGCGCGTGATTCGGGCGTCGGCGTGTTCGGAGTCCCGGACCTCCTGACGCAGGCGCTCGAGCACCGCCGGCGAGCCCATCTTCGCGCAGGTCTGGTTGGTACAGACCGCGACGTGCTTTTCGGGCGCGTCGTGACTGTGGGGCTCGTCGTCGATATCCTCGCGGTCGGCGTGGGCCTCCTGGTGGGCAAGCGCACGCAACATGGCGCGAGCGCCGCCGACGTCTTCCTCGTAGCCCTCGAGGTCGACCTTGTACTTGCAGGTGTCACAGGACATCTCGACGCTGCCCGATCGGGCCTCTTGCCAGCGATCGGCGAAAACGTCCAAGAGGCGCGAGTCCGTCCCGAGCGGGTCGCCTGCCAGCGCGTCGACGTAGGGGTAGTCCGCGTCGAACTCGGCGGTCCAGTCGCGGACCCGCTGGGTGAGGACGCCGTCGCCAAGCATGTACGGCAGGACGACGACCGCGTCGGGCCGGTGTTTCGAGAGCCCGTGAAGGGTGTCCTCGAGCGTCGGTTCCGTGACACCGATGAACGTCGCCTCCACGCGGTTGAAGTCTCGGCCCTCGAACAGCAAGCGTGCGAGTTTGTGCACGTCGCCGTTGGCGTCGGGATCGCTCGAGCCTCGCCCACAGACGACGACAGCGACGTCATCTTCGGTGCGATCGACGCCAAGTTCGCGTTCGACGGCAGCGGCGCGGTCGTCCAGCAGATCCAAGATGGCGGGATGAACCCCCAGATGTGCGCCGTTGTTGATCGCGATATCATGTTCAGCGCGGGCCTGCTCGATCGCCAGCGGCACGTCGTTTTTGACGTGGCTCGCGGCAAAAAGCGAGCAGTGGACGACCGTCACCTGATCGGCGACGGGTGCAAGTCCAGCGAAGGCCTCGTCGATCGACGGCTCCGCGAGTTCGAGGAACGCGGCGTCGACCGGAATCCCCAGCCGTGACTCGAGGCCGGCGGCCAGTTTGCGGACCTGTTCGTTCGATTTCTCGCGACGGGAACCGTGACCGATCAGGAGGACGGCTTCGTCGTCGAAGCCGGCCACCGTCGCGGGCGTGGAGTCGTCAGGTGTGCTCATCGATTTCGTCTGTCGTCTCAGGCGTCGTCGCCGTCGTACGCCGACGCTTGCTCGATGCTCCGCTCGAGCTTGCGGCGGCGACTCGGCGCGAACAGTCCAGTTTCCTCGCAATTCTCGTAAAGCCAGGTGCCGAACTCGGGCACCGCGTCGTCGTCGACGCCGAACCAGTAGCCACCCGACGAGGTCGCCGAAAGGTCGCCCGTGGGGGCGTCGATCGGACAGCCGGCGATCAACTCCTGAGTCGCCTCGAGCAGTTCGCGGTCGCCGTGGACGAAGGAAATGCCCACGGTACCACTCGAGGACTTGAAGCAGATCGTGCCACAGCCCTCGAGCAGGCCCCGAAGGAGCTCTCGATCGTGACTCGAGAACGCACCGAAGCGGTAGTTTCCGCGGCCGTCGACCGGCAGGCTGAGAGCGCTGTTGCGACCCAGCAGTCCCGCTTCATCGTCACTCTCGCCGATCGACAGCGTGTACTCGTCTTCAGTGCGCGTGATCGAGGTGTCGTGGGCGTACTCGCGGGTCGTCGTCTCGTGCTCGAGGTTCCCGCCCGCAATCGCGGCGAGCACTTGCGCGGACTCCTCGTCGTTGGTGACGACTTCGATACGGTCGTCGGTCACGTCACCGCTGCCGGCGACGTGGCCCCAGAAGTATGCCGTGGCGGCATGTCCCGCGAGCGGGTCCGAGGGGACCGCGATCTCGAGGGCGTCGCCGTCAGCCGTCGGGTCGGCGTCGCTCATTCGCCCACCTCCTCGACGATGATCGCGTCCGTCGGGCAGGCAGCAGCGGCCTGCTGGGCTTCCTCGATGCGGTCGTCGTCGAACGTCGCGACGACCCGTTCGGCAGTATCGGTGACCTCGCCTTCGCAGTCGTAGACCGGATCGGCGTCCGGATCGACCGTCGCGAGGCCGTCATCGCCTTCGACGAACCGCGGGTCGCGGGTCAGGCAGGCGAAGATGCCGTCACAAGCGTCTTTCTCGATGGTGACTTCGTATCGCGGCATGTCAGTAGTCGTATTTCGTCTCGTAGCCACGCGGCGTGACCATCCGGTCGTCCCAGACGTAGGTGTCCTCGGTGCCGACGACGATCGTCGTCGTCATGTCGATGATCTCGCTTTCACCCAGGTCCTCGAGTTCGCCGAGTTCGGTGATCATCACCTGTTCGTCCTCGCGGCCGGCACCGTGGACGATACCGACCGGCGTGTCTTCGTCGCGGTGGGTCAGCAGGATCTCGCAGGCCTTCTCGAAGTTCTCCCGGCGCTTGCGGCTCCAGGGGTTGTAGATTGTGATCGTGAAGTTCTCGCTCGCGACTGCGTGCAGCCGCGACTCGATTTCCGGCATCGGGACGAGGTGGTCCGACAGCGAGACCGAGACAGTGTCGTTGACGAGGGGGGCACCCAGCCGGGCCGCACAGGACTGGGCTGCCGGGACGCCAGGCACGACCTCGAAGTCGACCATCGAGGCCGTCGCGCCCTTCGACTCGAGAATCTCGAGTGCAAGTCCTGCGAGCGCGTAGACGTTGGGGTCGCCGCTGCCGACGATCGCCACGTCGTTGCCCGCGAGCGCGCGGTCGATCGACTCCTCGGTGCGGGAGACTTCGCCGCACATCGGCGTGTCGTAGATGTCGTCGGCCTGTTCGGTGATCTCGTCGGGAATCAGCTCGATGTAGGTCGTGTAGCCGACGATGTGTTCGGCCTCGAGTAAGGCGTCCTTCGCGCGCTCGGTCATCCCCTCCGGGTGACCGGGGCCGAGGCCGACGGCGATCAGCTGGCCTGGCTCGGCGTCGAAGTCGTCGACCGTCGCGCCGACTTCTTGCTCGTTGGAGTCGTCGTCGGAGCTCGAGGCCCCGCACTTGCTCGAGGACGAGGAGGAACTCGAGGAGCCCCCGCATTTCGAACTCGAGTCGTCGGTGCTGCTCGATGCGCCACACTTGGAAGTCGATTCGTCGTCAGCGTCTGCGTTGGTGTCCGTGCTCATGGGTGATTAGAAATCGTCGACGTCACGCCCGCCGCGCGGGGTGACGAGGTACGTTCGGTCGTCGTTGCGCCAGGTTTCGGTCTCGTGGTTGCCGATGATCAGCGAGGTGCCCATTCCGGAGACTTTGTCGTCGTGGTCGGCGGCCTCGCCGAGCGTCGTAATGAAGTGGCTCTCGCCGTTGCGGCCGGCGTCTTCGCGGCCGGCGTCGTTGACGATCGCCACGTAGGCGTCGTCAGTCCGCTCTTCGCGGACGATCTCGACGGCCTTCTCATAGTTGCGCCAGCAGTTGTAGAGGACGATCACGAAGTCAGAAATTGCAGCCGCGCGCAGTTTCTCCTCGATCTCGTCCCAGCCGCGCCACTTGTCCGACAGCGAGATCGTACAGAAGTCGTTACACAGCGGCGCGCCGACGTTTGCCGAGCCGCCGAGTGCCGCCGTCAGCCCGGGGACGATTTCGATCGGCACGTCCGTCGCGTCGTCCTCCTCTGCCATCTTGAAGATGAGGTCGGACTTGCCGTAGACGGACGGGTCGCCGCCGGAGACGTGGGCCACGTCCTTTCCTTCTCGGACGTGGTCGAACGCCGCGCGAGCGAGTTCGATCTGCCGTCCCATCGTCGAGCGAACGATCTCCTGCTCGAATCCGTCCTCGCGGGTCGCAATGCCGTCGTCGTCGACCGCCTCTTCCGGCGGGAGCGTCCCGTCGTCGCGCAGGAACTCCTGATAGAGGCTCGAGGCGATGACGACGTCTGCCGATTCGATGACTTCCTTGGCCCGGAGAGTCATATGTTCGGGCAGCCCGGGGCCGATGCCGACGACGGAGAGGGTCCCGTGGTCGTCGGGGGTGCCATCGGCGGGTGTGGAGTCTGCGTCGGAACTCATCGGCCGATCGCCACCGTAACCTCGTTTTCGTAGCCGATTTTCTCGAGGACAAGTTCCTGTTCAGCGCCGCCGGCGATCGCGGAGGCCTCAGAGACGCCCGGCCAGCCGATCAGCTCCTTCGATTTCGAGGGCGTCGGTCCCTCATGCTTGAGTAGCGTCTCCTTGTCGAACGCGACGACGCCCAGATCGAGTTCCTGGGCCGCTGCGAGCAGGCCCTCCTCGTCTTCCTTTCGGGTCGCGGTCGCGACGAACTCGACGTCGTCGAGGTCGTAATCGGTCTGTTCGAGCGCCTCTTCCCAGGCGGCGAGGAACGACTCCTTGCTCGCGCCGGAGACGCTGCCGGTGCCGATGACGACGCCGTCGTCCTTGTTGCGCTTGAGGACGGTGACGTCGTCGCCGACGAGGACGGCCTTCGGGCCCTCGAGTCGGGCCACGGGGCCGAGGTTGTCGTCGAGAACGGCGAGGTTCGTCTTGACCGTCGAGTCGCCGTTGACGACGTGGGCGTCCATCGCCTTCGCCTTCGACTCGACGCCTTGCTTGCCGGCGGCCTCGCTTGCGGTGGTCATCGCCGGGACGGCACCCATCGTCGCGAGGTCCTGTGCGACCTGGTTCGCGCCATGGTGGCCGCCCGTGATCGGGATCGCCCACGTCAGTTCCTCGTCGACGACACAGATCGCGGGGTCCTCCCACTTGTCGTCTAACAGGTGGGCCGTCTTGCGCATCGCGATGCCCGACGCCATCAGGCCGATGAAGCAGTCGTACTCGCCCCAGTGCTCCTCGAAGACATCGCCGTGGTACTCGATAATGTCGATCGTCTCGTAGCGATCGCCGATCTCCGTTTTGATCTCCTCGGCGGTGTCCATCTTCCGGCCGAAGGAGATGATCGCGATCTCCTCGGCGACTTCGCCGTCCGAATCCGGCGTCGAACAATGGCCGCCGGAGTCCGATCCAGCATCGTCGGTCGCGTCGTCAGCGTTGTCCGTACTCATAGGTTAGTCATCTCCTGCCTGTGTTTCCGATTCGCTCGTCTCGCTCGAGTCAGCGCCCCGATTCGCCCAGTCACCGTAGAGGAACGAGCGCTCGTAGCCCGCGCCGGTCACGGCGTCGCCGATGACGACCAGCGCCGAGGCGCGATAGCCGGCTTCCTCAACCTTGTCGGCGATCGTTCCAATGTCGCCGATAATCACGTCCTCGTCCGGCCAGGAGGCGTGGTAGATCACCGCGACTGGCGTTTCGGGGTCGTGGTCGTCCTCGAGCAGCCGATCCATCGTGTCGCGAACCGCGTGGGTCCCCAGATAGATGCAGGTCGTCACGTCGCCCATCTCCACGAACTCGGAGATGTGGTCTTCCTCCTCGGTCAGGGTCTTGCCCTGTGGCCGGGTGAAGGCGACGTGATTCGAGACCTCATTGAGCGTCAGTTGCGTCCGTAGCGTCGCGCTGGCCGCGAAGGCCGACGTGACGCCCGGCACGAAGTAGGTCGGTACGCCCTCGTGTTCGAGTGCGTCCATCTGCTCGAGTGCGGCCCCGTAGATCGCGGGATCGCCGCTGTGGAGCCGAACGACGTTGTCGCCGTCCTCGTAGGCGTCCCGCATCAGCGGGATCAGTTCCTCGAGGTCTTTCCCGACCGAGTTCACCAACTCGGCGTGGGCACAGTACTCGTCGAGAAGTTCGCTGTTGACCAGCGAGCCGGCGTGGACGACGAGGTCGGCTTCCTCGAGCAGTTCCTTGCCCGCGACGGTCAGCAGTCGCGGGTTGCCGGGGCCGGCCCCGACGAAGGGAACGCCCTCCTGATCGTCGCCGGCGCTGTGCTCGAAGATCCGGTCGTCCAGTTCCTCGCGGCGGCGGTCGCTCTGTGAGTCGATCGCGTCCTGCGGGTCGTTGGGTGTCTCGTCAGTCATCGGTTTCCTCCGCTGCTGTCGCAGAACGGCTTCCAGCGTCGCTTGCATCGGTCTCGAAGGCGGCCGTCGCCTGTTCGACCTCGAGGTCTGCCTTCTCGGCGTAGGCGAGCGTGTAGTAGTCGCGTTCGTCGATCGTCTCGGGATCGTCGGTGATGATGGTCTCGCCCTGTTCCATGAAGAGCCGGCGGCCGTAGGTCACGTCGTAGCCGGCCTCGACGAGGCCCTCGTGGGTCGCGGGCGCGTCGGTGACTTTGAACAGGATCATCCGATCCGGGCCCGTGGGGCTCACGCCGGCGGCGGCCTCTCGCAGCGAGAGCCCCGCGCCGGCTTCGATTTCGACCCCCATCGCGGTCGCGAACGCAGTGACAGCACTGACGCCGGGGACGATCTCGAGGTCCACGTCGGGGTGGAAGGCGTCGATCGTCCGCCGCAGGTGCCCAAACGTCGAGTAGACGTTGGGATCGCCCAGCGTCACGAACGCGACGTCGCCGTCGCGTGCGTTCGGGGCGATCTCCGCCGCGGCTTCCTTCCACGCCCGGCGCAGCTTTTCCTCGTCTTTCGTCATCGGGAAGTCGAGATCTCCGATCTTCGACTCGTCGACGTGGTTCAGTGCAACCGTCCGCGACAGGCGGCCCGGCGAGTAGACCACGTCGGCCGACTCGAGGACTTCCTTCCCGCGAACCGTGACAAGGTCGGCTTCGCCGGGGCCGAGTCCGACGCCGTACAGCGTCATCGGCTCACCTCGTCGTCCGTCTCGTCCGGGGTTGCGCTCCCGACCAGCATGTAGACCGGGTTGTCCGAATTAAAGCTCGTCGCGCCGGCGAGTTCGTAGCCGTGACTCACCTGGAACTGGACGACTTCCTCGAGGAGGTCGCGCTCGCGGAAGGCCTCGGTCGCTCTCCCGGCGACCTCGAGTCGCGAGACGTTCATGACTACGCGGTCGACTTCGGTTTCGACGGCGTGGTCGAGCACTGCTTCGAAGTTGCGGCTGCCGCCCAGAAAGAGCGCGTCGGCATCGTCGGGCAGTCCCGCGGGCGCTTCCGCGTTGCGCAGGTCGATATCCGCTCGAATCGCGTCCTCGTTGGCGGCGATGTTCTGCTCCGTCGTCTCGAGACGCTCGGGTTTGCGCTCGATGGCGGTCACCCGCCCGGCTCGCTGTGCGGCTTCGATCGTGATGGCTCCGGTACAGGAGCCGACTTCCGCGAAGTGGTCGTCGGGCTCGAGTGCGAGCTTCGAGCCGACGACGGCCCGGACCTCCGGCTTGGTCGGTCCGGCCTTCGCGTCGTGTGGAAGCGCGATGGGTGGCATCATCCGTGGGAAGTCAGTCCGACCCTAAAACAATTTTGTTTGGAGTAGACCAACTACGGTTGCCCAGCTATACTTGGAGTAACCCAACTCCCGTTGTCAAATGCGAACTGACAGTCAGCCCACCGAGAACGCTCGACTGATACGGTCTGCTGTCCCGCTGTCCCGGCCGTAGTGCGGGTCGCGGGTGCACCGGCACTGACTGACAGGAGTCCGTCTGAGACGCCGTCATCGCGGAACTCGCGACGGACTTTAAAATGAGACTCGAGTCAGTTCCAGCGACCCGAGCAAACGCGACTACTGTGCGATTACCACTCCATGCCGCCGTTGATTCCGAGCACCTGCCCGGTCATGTACTGCGCCTGATCGCCGGCGAGGAAGCGAACCATGCCGACGATGTCTTCGGGTTCGGCGAACCGATCGAGCGGAATGTCTTCGCAGATCTTCTCCTGGACGCGTTCGGGGACCTTCTCGAGCATATCCGTCTCCGTGAATCCAGGGGCGACGCAGTTGGCCGTCGAGTCGTGCGCGGCGAGTTCCAGCGCGAGCGTCCGCGTGAACGCAAAGAGGCCGCCTTTCGAGGTCGCGTAGTTCGCCTGGCCGTAGTTGCCCTGCTGGCCGACGACGCTCGAGATGTTGATCAACCGGCCATGGTCGGACGTTTTGATGTCCTCGTAGAACGCCTTCGTGCAGTTGAACGCCCCATTGAGGTTGACGTCGATGACCGTCCGCCAGTCCTCGTAGGTCATGTTCTCGAACGTCCGATCGACGGTGATGCCCGCGTTGTTGACGAGGACATCGATTTCGCCGAGTTCCGCCCGGACTTCCTCGGCCATCCGCTCGACCTGTGCTGGATCGGAGACGTCCGCCTGAACGGGAACGGCCGTCTCGCCGTTTTCTTCGATCGCTTCTGTGACCTCGCGGGCCAGTTCGTCCGAGGAACGATAGTTGACCGCCACGTCGGCACCACAACGGGCGAGTTCGAACGCGATCTCGCGACCGATCCCGCGCGAAGAGCCAGTCACGAGACAGGTGCGGTCGGTCAGCGGCTTGCGCGCGAGGGGCTCGAGGCGCTGGACTGTTTCAGCCATGGCTAGTGGTACGCTGTCACACGTGTTAACTATTCGACCGAGTTTCAAAATCCGTGAATGGCTGCGTGAGTGTTACGTCGTCATCGACCGGCGCGCTCGAGGAACCGATCGAACGCCCCGCTCTCGGGATGAACGTGGACGTACGTGCCAAGCGAGTCGTACTCGGTCAGGCCGTCATGGTCGCCGTCGATGCCATCACCACGAACCGTCTCGAATGCGAATCGGGCATCGCCGTCGACGTCAGCACTCGAGTAGTGGAACTCGTGACCTCGAATCGTCTCACCGGCGGCTGCCGTCAGCGTTCCCTCGATGGCCTCGAGTTCGACGTGATCGAGCGCCTGATAGCGATCACACATGGTCACGTCCGCGGGCAGGATACCGGCCATCTCGCTCGTCTCGCCCTCGGCCGTTGTCAGCGATTGGGTCATGGCCATCAGGCCGCCACACTCGCCGAGCACCGGCAGCCCCTCAGCGGCGCGTTCGCCCAGGTCGGCCAGCGTGCCGGTCGCCTCGAGCTCGGCGGCGTGGAGTTCGGGGTAGCCACCGGGAAGGTAGACCGCGTCACATTCCGGCACGGAATCGCCCGCGAGTGGCGAGAACGTAACCAGGTCGGCTCGCTCGCGGAACCGTTCGATCGTCGCCGGATACCGGAAACAGAAGGCCGCGTCGCTGGCGACGGCGACCGTCGTGTCGACCAACTCGGCAGGCTTGATCGGCGTCTCCGGAGCGCGTGGCTCGCTTGCGACGGCCGCCAGTCGGTCGGCCCGCAGCGACTCCGCGGCATCCGCGAGTGCCTCGCGTGGCAGCGCAGCCTCGTCGCCCATTTCGAGCCCGAGATGCCGGTCTGGAATCTCGAGGTCGCTCGAGGGTGGAATCCGGCCAAAGTACTCGAGAGAGTCGGGCAAGGCGTCGCGAATCCCCTGTTCGTGGCGGCCGCCGTGGGCACGCTGGGCGACGACGCCGGCGACGTCGATGTCACGGCCGATCGCGTCGGCGTACTCTCGGAAGCCGAGGGCGGTCGCCGCGACGCTCTCCATCCCCGCTTTGGCGTCGACCACGAGGACCACAGGAAGGTCGAGGGCTTCGGCGACCATTGCGGTGCTCGAGCCGTCGCCGTCGTACAGGCCCATGACGCCCTCGACGACGCAGATGTCACCTGCGCCGCGCTGAAGATTCCGGCGGAGGCCGTCTGCGCCCTCGAGCCAGAGATCCAGCGTCCGAGAGGGGCGGCCCGCGATCGCCTCGTGGTGGCTCGGATCGATGAAATCCGGGCCCGCTTTGGCCGGCTGGACCGCGTGGCCGGCGTCCTCGAGCGCCTGCATGATCGACAGCGTCGCGACTGTCTTCCCGACGCCGGAGCTGACGCCGCCGAGGACGAATCCCTTCATCGGTTCCACACCGGGACGACGACAGCCGTCCCTGCAGTTGCAGTCCGCGTCCGCGAGAGCGCGGCAGATCCCACTATCATCATTGTAATTGCGTTAGTACAAATATACTTGAATCCGTCGACACCCACTGCCAACCGACAGGATACTTGTATGTCGTTTGCATTGGCCGGAGATATGAGTTCCATCGACTCCACGAGTGACTCGATGCCTGCGTTGAAAGAGCGTGCCGGCGTCGTCAACGCTCTGATCGACGGCGCACAGACCGTCCTCGTTCGCCATCCGACGCTCGATCCCGGTGAGATCGACGGGCCGTTCGTTCTCTACCCGGCCTACAGCCACCAAGAGCCGGCCCGCTATCAGGCCGGCTACGAGAACTACTACCACCGGGCGAGCACCAAACCCGATGCCGGCGTGCCGATCCGCGCACTCGCCGACGTCTGCGAGGAGTACACCGTCTCGAGCGACGAGCTCGAGGCCCTGGCCCGCCACTACGTCTACACGCCCGACGGCCTGCGCGACAAGTACGGGCCGGACGACGAGCTGCGGGTGCTGTTGCTCCGGGTATCAGAACTCGCGTCACCGCGGCTAATCGAGGAACGCGGCAGCTACCGGGGCTGTCGGGCCTGGATCGACTTAGCCGAGGACGTCGCGATCGACCGCGAATCAGCCACACCGGTGCTGGATGACGCGACGTTCGCCGAACGCCGGGCGGCGGTTCGCGACGCGCTCGAGTGACCGCTACCACCGACGAGTTTAACCGCTCGAGTCCGTTACGACCGCTCCCTCGAAACACCATGACCGACACGACCGACACCGAGACCAGCGAGCATCTTCGTGCGGCGCTTCGCCACCTCGAGGCGGCCCGCCAGCAGGGAGAGCTTCGGAAAACGAACGCTGTCGCGCTCGAGAACGTGTCGAATACCGTGTCGACGGTGCTTCGGGAATACGAAGGCGACGAATAGCAGTCTGCCGGTTTTCGTCGCGAGGCCAACGCGTGGTCCTTCGAGCCGAGATATTAATGCGTGACATTCACAAGCACATTATTTATGATAGCGCAGCGCGGAGTTACCCCTGTCACTGGGCGATAGCAAGTCTGGTGATTGAGAGGCTGTCTCGTGTGTCAAGCACCGATGATACACAGGCCACGCGTCCTCGAAGAACGGAGAGAGAAAAGCACGAACGAGGATCTGAGCACCGTTTCGCGTGGCCGTTTGGGGGCACTCGGTACCGGACGCGGTACCGATTTTCATACTGCCGGACAGAACGATGTGAAGCCGGCCGCAAATCCGCGACCGGCTTCGTATTGACTTCTGTCCAGTAGTATTACGACGCAATCACTAGTCGTCGACGTACGATGGCCGCTCGGCGTACTCGATCGGGTCACGAACGCCGATCCGCTGGAACGCCTGAAGCCGGAACGCACACGCATCACAGGTCCCACAGGCGGGTTCGTTCTCGCGGTAGCAACTCCACGTGTGTTCGTAGGGAACCTCGAGTTCGACGCCGCGTGCGGCGATGTCGGTCTTCGAGGCCTCGACGAACGGCACTTCGATCGCGATCTCGGTTGCGGGTTTCGTGCCAACGTCGACGACCTGCTCGAAGGCCTCGAAGAACTCGGGCCGGCAGTCGGGGTACCCCGAGAAGTCCTCGCTGTGAGCACCCATGAACACCGCGTCACAGTCGTTTGCCTCTGCATACGAGACAGCCATCGCGAGCAAGTTCGCGTTTCGGAAGGGGACGTACGACGATGGGATTTCGTCGCTCTCCAAGTCGGCGTCTTCGACGGCCAGCTCGTCATCGGTGAGACTCGAGGCCCCGATTGCCGCGAGATGGCCGGTCTCGATCCGCAGGAAGTCGGCCGCGTCGAGGTCGTCGGCGAGTCGGCGAGCGCACTCGAGTTCGCGGTCCTCGGTTCGCTGGCCGTAGGAGGTGTGCAGCGCATAGATCTCGTAGCCCTGTTCGCGGGCCTCGTAGGCGGCGGTGGCGCTGTCCATGCCGCCAGAGAGGAGGACGACGGCGCGTTTCGTGGTCGATTCGTCGGCTGCGGAGTCGCGTGGTGTATCAGTCATCGTGAGGTCGAACGGTTACGTTTCGGGCGCATCGTTCCAGAGGTCGACGTGTAGTCGCGGCGTATACCGGAAGCCGTACTCCATCGCGAGGTCGGCGACGCGGCCACGCGTTTCGGCGAGTCGTTCGCGGGTCGCCCCTTCGGGCATCAAGAGAACGTCCTCATCGGGGATCGGGATATCGGCAGCCGCTCGCAGGTCCGCGAGCAACTCGAGAATCTCCGGCATGTCGTCGGCGTCAGTGACGACGAATTTGAGCTGGAAGTCGTACTCTGCGACCAGCCGAGCGAGTGCGTCGATATCGATCCGATCGGCTTCGTGGCGCTCGGCCCACTCACCCTCCCCCGAAGGATCGCGTTCGGGCGTCGGCGTGCTGCTTGCGAGTTTCGGGCTCACGGAGACGAGATCGATCGGCGCGTCCCGGTAGATCGTCCCGTTGGTCTCGACGGTGGTGTGGTAGCGCCGGTCGTCGAGGGCCTCGAGCAAGGCGACGCTGTCGTCGTGGAGCAGCGGTTCGCCGCCGGTGAGGACGACGTGATCGGCGTCGGAAGCCTCGATCTCGGCGACGATCTCCTCGAGGCTCATCCAAGCGTGAGTCGGCTCCCAGGAGGTATGATACGAGTCGCAGAACCAACACCGGAGGTTGCAGCCGCTCGTGCGGACGAACATCGACGGGACGCCGGCGAGGATACCCTCTCCTTGCAGCGAGTAGAACAGTTCGTTGATCGGCAAGCCGTCGGCTGGCTCGTCGCCACTGGGCTCGGCGTCGGTCTCACGGTCGACGGAATCGGAAACCGGCATCTCAGAGCGTGCTCCCCCCACAGAGTTCGTTCGTCTCGTTGACCTGTACCGCGACGTCAGTCACCGTCTCGGGTAAGGCTGCCGCGAGTTTCCGCTCGAGAACGACACTCATCACCTCGGCCGTCGGTGGGTGTTCGAGAACGATGACCGCGTCGTCGTCGCCGGCCGCCTCGAAGGCCTCGATGAGGGGATCGCCGGCCTCGAGCAGGAACATGTGGTCCCACTCGTCGATGACGTCGGTAATATCACCTTTGTCAGCGATCCAGCCTTCCTCGGTCAGCTGTCCCGCGACGGTGACGGATATTTCGTAGTTGTGGCCATGCGGCCGCGAACACTTGCCGTCATGATGCCGAATCCGATGGCCGGTGCTGATTCTGATCGGACGATCACGGCCGACATGGAGGACACGACGGTGTCCGACGACACTGTCATCCGTCGTGGTGGCCGATCCGGCGTCACGTGTCTCAGCGGGAGTGGTCATACTTCGGTATTCTTTCGAGAATACTTAAGGATGGCCGCTTGAGGCCGACCCACTCCCGGACGTGGTCGTCGTGTGTCGCCGGGAGAAACTGTGCTCGATCGGCGTCGCCACGACACGGTTGCCGCCCACAAAATCAGGTTTCGTCTCGATCGCGCGAGCATCGTCGGTGGTGACTCGAGAACGTGCTCGCGCGGTCGTTGACCGGCGGCGGCCGCCTCAGCTCTCGAGTTGGTCTTGAAGCCTGTTTTTCGCCTCGGTACGACGTTTGCGCGAGAATTCGGGTGTCTCGTCCGAGAAATCGATCTCGATCTCGTCTAACGTTCGGCGATAGATGTTCGTTCGTCTTCCCTCATCGGATAGTCGCCGCCCCTCACATGTCAACAGTCCCGCATTAACGAGTTCTTCGATCCGACGATAACAGGTTGCAATCGGAATTTCGATATCTTCGCTGAGCGCTTGCGCAGATTTCGGTGTCCCTGCTGCACAGAGTATCTCTACGCTATATTTACTCCCCAATGCGGAGAGCACTGCAGCCGAGTCCCCCTCGGTTTGTTTTATCTGACTCCGAGACATACTCCTTTCGTTACTAATTATCAGAATTGAATCTTGTGGTTACTACCACTTTATCGAAGATCATAGCGATGTGACAGTATCCGAAACAAGAGGTGGACGAGATGCATTTGAACCACGGGTGCAAACGCCCCAGTATGAACGTCGCGGTCGTGACGGTCGGAGACGAACTGCTTGCCGGACGAACGACGAATACGAACGCTACGTGGCTCTGCGAGCAACTCGACAATCGTGGCGTCGGCGTCGAGCGCGTCACGACGGTTCCGGATCGAGTTAGCGACATCGCTCGCGTCATCAACGAGTACCGCGCCGAGTACGACGCCGTCATCGTCACGGGCGGGCTCGGGCCGACCCACGACGACCTCACGATGGAGGGCGTCGCTGCCGCCCTCGGGCGTGACCTCGGGGAACACGACGAGGCCCTCGCCTGGCTCGCGGCGGACGGGTACAGCCGCGACGATCTCGTGGCTGGGACCGCCGAACTGCCGGCGGGTGCGCGGGCGCTGCATAACGACGCGGGCGTCGCCCCCGGTGCCGCACTCGAGGGTGTCTATGTGCTTCCCGGCGTCCCCGCCGAAATGAAGGCGATGTTCGAGACGATTGCAGACGAGTTCATCGGGACGGCGACTTACCGCGAGGCGATCGTCGCCGACGAACCAGAAAGCGCACTCCTCGATCGGATTGCCGAACTGCGAGAGCGGTTCGACGTCTCCGTCGGGAGCTATCCGGGCGATTCGGTCCGGATCGAGCTCAAAGGGACTGACGAAACGACCGTTGCCGACGCGGCCGCGTGGCTGCGTGAGCGGGTCGAATCACCGTAACCCGGTGCCGTCAGCGGTACAGATAGAGCGTCCAGGCGATGACGACGAACAGGCCCAGCGCCAGTGCGCCCCAGCCGACGATGTTCATCGGGAGCTGCGTTTCCGTCGCAAGAACAGCGGCATCGATCAGTGTGGTCATGATTGGCGCTCGGACCGCATCCCTCTTAATCCTTCAGAAATCGTGCGCGTCGCTTGCTCCATCGCCGCCTGCTCGCTGAGCCGCGACGACGGTGATCTCTCCGGTCGGCGACACGATATCGCTTTCCGGCTGGCGTGCGACGCTCGAGTATGGAATCCATCGGCGTCGTCGTCAACCCGATCGCCGGGATGGGTGGTCGGGTCGGGCTGAAGGGGACCGACGGGAAACTCGAAGAGGCGCGCCGTCGCGGTGCCGAGCCGCGAGCACCGGAGCGGGCACGCGAAGCGTTGCGCTCGCTCCATCGGCGGGCACCCGAGCTTACCGTCTACACCGCCGCCGGTGTGATGGGCGAACGGGCAGCTCGGGACGCTGGCTACGAGCCGACGGTCGTCTACGATCCAGCAACAGTCCGTGAGGACGACGCTGTCGATCCGGCACGGCCCGGCGACCCTGCGAACGCCGAGACGACGGCAGCCGATACCCGGCGCGCCGTCCGTGCGTTACTCGAGCACGACGTCGAACTGATCCTGTTCGTCGGTGGCGACGGCACTGCCGTCGACGTCGCCGACGTGCTCGAAGACGCAACCACTGCGGAGGCAGAGCGGGTCGCAGCGACACCGCGAGACGCCGCCGAAACGCCGATGCTCGGCGTCCCGGCCGGCGTCAAGATTTACTCGTCGGTCTTCGGCGTGACGCCGGCCGATGCCGGCCGGATCGCCGCCGAGTTCGACCGCGTCGAACCCCGCGAAGTCAACGACATCGACGAGGACGCCTACCGCGAGGGTGAGGTCAGGACGGCGCTACGGGCGATCGTGCCGGTCCCCGTCGCGCCGGATCTCCAATCGAGCAAGCAGGTCTCGAGCGGGAGTGTCGACTCGCTGGCGACGGGGTTCGCCCGCGAGGTCGAACCCCGTCGGACCTACGTCTTCGGCCCCGGCAGCACTGTCGGTGCGATCGAGGCGGCGCTGGGCATCGATGCCTCGCCGTTGGGCGTCGACGTCTGGCGGGCCGCAGCCGATACCGAACCGGAGAAAACTGACTCCGAATGCGACTCCGACGGGCGCGAGGGGACGGTACTCGCCCGCGACGCTGCGGAAACGGATCTCCTCGAGGTCCTCGAGGATCCGGTGACGATCGTCGTCTCGCCGATCGGCGGACAGGGCTTTCTTTTCGGCCGCGGGAACCACCAGATCTCACCGCCGGTGATCCGTCAGGCCGACGAGATCGCCGTCGTCGCCTCGGACGAGAAGCTAGACGGGATCGACTCGCTTCACGTCGACACCGACGACGAGGAACTCGACGATGACCTCCGAGGGTGGCAACAGGTGCGAACCGGGCGGTTCACAACGCGAATGATGCCCGTGTCCTGACGTGTCACGCTGCTCACTGGCTGTTTTGCAGGGTTACCGTGTGAATGATTTAAGGGTCGATTCATAACGGCCATCAATCACAACCATATAACGATCGCACTCGAGATAATGACCATATAGTCAAGATTAAGGTCGGGTCAAGCCTACGGTGTGATATGGAAACGCGGAAAGTGCAACGACTCGGCCCGTCGACACTCGCGATGACCCTTCCCGCGGAGTGGGCGTCCGAACACGACGTCGAAAAGGGCGATGAGGTGTCGTTGCGGACCAGCGGCAAGGGGACCCTGACCGTGATGCCCGAGTCCGCAAGCACGGAGGAGACGGAAGCGATCATCCACACCGACAACTTAGACGCAAGCGCTGTCGAGCGTGCGATCGTCGCCCAGTACGTGCTCGGACGGCGTATCATCCGCATCGAACGCGAAGACGGCGCGCTCGACTCGGATCACATCAACGCGGTCTATCAGGCCGAAACACAGCTCATGGGGCTTGGCGTCATCGAGGAAACGCCCGAGAGCATCTCGATCCGCTGTTCGGTCGACCCCGAAGACTTCACGCTCGATAACCTGCTCGAGCGCCTCGAACGAACGGGTCAGACGATGCGCGGCGAGTCGATCAAGGCACTGGCCCACGGCAATCCCGATCTGGCCCAGCGCGCCCTGAACCGGGAACGACAGGCCAACAAGATCTTCGTCCTCCTGTTGCGCCTGATCTTTACGGCCTACCAGAACCCGAACCTCGCGCGAGCGGTCGGGCTGAACAGCGGTTTCCCGTTGATCGGCTACCGGTCGATCGCGAAGAACTTAGAGCTCACGGCGGACAACGCCGAAGACATCGGCGATATCGTCATGGAGACCGAAGGCCACACGTTAAACGTCGACAGTTCAGTGATGCGTGAGATTCGCGAACTGAACGAGATGGTCGACGAAATCACGTCCCGGGCTGTCGAGGCAGCCGTCGAACGCGATTACAACAAATCCAACGAGGTCCGGAAGCTGTTCCACGATATCGCCAACCGAGAACAGGAAATCCTGGCCGAACTCCCGGAGATGCCAAACGAGGATCTGCTTCGCGTCCGTGAAGTGCTCGTCAGTCTCCAGCAAACCGCCCAGTACGCGATGCGAAACGCAGAAATCGCCGCGAACCTCGCACTCAACGAGGAATCCGAACACACCACGATCAAGTGAGCTGATCGGTAGGTGAGTGTCCGACGACCAGCCGAGAGGGTCCCAGAACCGCTCAGCAATGAGTGAAGTTAAGAGACCCCACACACAACGCCCGAGCATGGCTACGCAAACCGAGACGGACAAGGGTATCGGACTGGGGCTCGCACTGGGCGCACTCGCAGTGATCGGCGCACTGGTCATGCTCGTTGGTGCACCGGACGTGACCGCGGCTTGGGGCTTTGCAGGAGCCGTGATCTTTAGCTCGCTGGCGGTCGTCGGTATCCACCTCTCCTCGTAAAGACTCGAGGGGTCACGCTGGCGGATCGAACGGTGCTCAGTGGTGGATCCGTACCGTTCCGGCCGTTAAGAGTTAAGACCGACGAACACCTAGAGGTATGTACGGACGATGAACGACTACTCCGACGAAGAGCGGCGAATCATCTCGTACCTCCGCGAGAGCGCCGCCCGCGGCGAGCAATACTTCCGAGCCAAAAACATCGCGGACGCGATCGGACTCTCGTCGAAGCAAGTAGGCGCTCGGTTGCCACATCTCGCGGAGAAGACTGACGAAGTCGACATCGAGAAATGGGGTCGTGCCCGCTCGACGACCTGGCGAGTCACTATCAGCTGATCGTCTCGCCACCGCTCGCGGACCGCCCCCGATGTCGGCTGCCACCATCGGTGGGTCGGTCGCCCGCCGGTCCACGGATTTTTATCCGTCTACCCCACACGTACGGGCATGACTGTACGGGTCGATCGGTCGTTCGACGTGGCGGCGTCGCCGGAGCGCGTCTGGGAGTTTATTGCTGATCCGGCAAACCGGGCGCAAGCCATTAGCGTCGTCGAGACGTACGCAGTCGAGGATCAAGAGGGACGGCGCGTGACCTGGCAGGTGTCGCTGCCGATCCCCCTCGTTCGCAGAACTGTCACAGTCGACACCGAAGACGTCACGCGTCGGCCACCGGAGTACGTCAAGTTCGTCGGCAAGTCGAAAGTGATGCGCGTCACTGGCGAACACGAAATCGTCGCCACCGACGACGGTGCGCGTCTCGAGAATCACTTCGTCGTCGATGGCAAACTCCCCGGCGTCGAGAAGTTCTTCAAGCGCAACCTCGATTCGGAACTCGAGAACCTGCGGCGCGCCCTCGAGCGAGACCTGCAGACGACACAGTAACGGTAATTGAAACGAGATAGTGTGCCAATGACTCCCCCGAACGCTGCAAGCGAGGTGTCTGCGGAGGGTCTCACGATTGCGCTCGCACAGCTCGAAATCGAGGCCGGCCACGTCGAGGCAAACGTCGATCGCGCACTCGAGGCGGTCGAACGGGCTGCCGATCACGGCATGGATCTGGTCGCCCTGCCGGAACTGTTCAACGTAGGGTACTTCGCGTTCGATTGCTACGCGCGTGATGCCGAACCGATTACCGGCGAGACGGCGACCCGGCTACAGAAGGCGGCGGCCGACCACGAAATCGCCGTCCTTGCGGGAACTATCGTCGAGGACCTGGCGGCAACCGACGCCGTCGACACGCCCGCCGAAGAGGGATTGGCGAACACTGCCGTCCTGTTCGACGCCGACGGTACTCGCCAGCTCGTCTACCGGAAACACCACCTGTTTGGCTACGAGTCCGCGGAGTCGAAACTGCTCGTTCCCGGCGAGCGCCTCGAGACGGCGACGATCGGCGGCGTGACCGTCGGCGTGACGACCTGTTACGATCTCCGATTCCCGGAACTCTACCGGCGGCTGGTCGATGCCGGTGCCGAACTGATACTCGTCCCGAGTGCGTGGCCCTATCCCCGCATCGAACACTGGCAGACGCTTTCGCGGGCGCGTGCGATCGAAAACCAGTGTTACGTTGCGACGATCAACGGAGCCGGCGAATTCGAGGATGCCACGTTGCTGGGTCGCTCGACTGTCTACGACCCGTGGGGCGTCACGCTGGCCTCGAGCGGTGATGGACCGGCACTAGTGACGGCCACCGTCGACCCGGAAGCGGTCGCAGACGTCCGCGCGGAATTTCCGGCGCTTCGGGATCGCCGGCTGTAGGCCGACAGCACCACCGAGTGTAGCTGGCGATGAGTGACGACTCGACCGCTGACTTTTTGGTTGGGCACGCCTTCGGTACGGACGCCGGCACAGACGCTTTTCACGTCGAAACCGGCACTGCGCGTCGCTCCGGCCCGTCGCATGCGCTCGGTTCCCGGGACCGAGCGCACTCCCGTCTCCTCGTCTTCCGCGTCCACCTTTCGCCTCCACATCCCACCTTTCGCCGCTTCGTCCGCTCACGAAGCGCGACGAGAACGTGTTCATCGAAAACGGAACGTCGCCATCGCGGAGATCGACTCCACCGAGAGTCGAATTCAGCGGACAGACTCGATCTCGAGTGGCTGTGGCTACCGATCCCGCTCGACGGTTTCGCCTGGCATCGTCGCCGCGCCGGTCGTGAGCTTCAGGCCAGGCGTAAGACTCGTGTTGATCCCAGTTTTGGCCCCGTCGCCGGCGACGACGCCGAACTTCCGCCGGTCAGTCGAGACGCGCTCGCCTTTGACGGTAAACCTGATGTCGGCGTCATCGTGGCGCAGATTCGCGACGTTCGTCCCCGCGCCGAAGTTGACGTTCCGGCCGAGCACGCTGTCGCCGACGTAGGAGAGATGACTGACCGACGTCCCCTGTGAGATAACGCTGTTTTTGATCTCGACGGCGTGGCCGACTTCGGCGTCGGCTTCGATGAGCGTCGCGCCACGGACGTAGGCGTTTGGTCCGACCTCCGCTCCCTCGCAGATCAGCGCCGGTCCCTCGATCACGACGCCGGGTTCGACCGTCGCACCCTCTTCGACGACGACTGCGCCCTCGAGCGTGGCGTTGTCACTGACATCGCCGTCAACGCGGCGCTCGAGATCTGCGAGCTTCCACTCGTTTGCCTCGAGCAGTTCCCACGGGCGGCCAACGTCGAGCCACCGCTCAAGCGTGACGGGCGTAACGTCGTACTCGTCGATCACCTGCGCGACGACATCGGTGATCTCACGTTCGCCACGTTCGCTTTCGGGGACCTCGAGCCACTCGCGGGCTTCAGCCGGGAAGGCATAGGCCCCCGCGTTGGCGAGGTTCGTCGGTGGATCAGCTGGTTTCTCGACGATCTCCGTCACGGAGCCGTTCCGTCCAGGTTCGGTGCTGAGGACGCCGTAGTTGCTCGGGTCAGCGACTTCGATCGCACAGATGGCCGGACAGGCGTCGAACAGTCGGTCGATCGCGGCCGGATCGTAGAGGTTGTCACCGTTGAGGACGGCGAAGGGACCTTCGAGATGGTCGCGGGCGGCGTTGACGGCGTCGGCCGTGCCGGCCTGTTCTTCCTGGATCGCATACGAGATCGGTACGCCACGGTATTCGGGACCGAAGTACTCTCGGACCGTCTCGGCCTCGTAGCCGATTACCAGCACGACTTCGGTTGCACCGGCGTCGATCGCCGCATCGACGGTGTGGGCCGCAAGCGGGCGGTCGGCGACCGGCAGCATCGGCTTCGGAATCGATTCGGAGAGCGGTCGCATGCGCGTACCCTGGCCTGCAGCGAGGACGACTGCCTTCATGTACTGGCCCCTTCCATGAATCGTCGGATAAGCGGTTCGTTTGCCGGTGGGAACTGAGAGGGGGCCGGTCCGTTGATAGGACGGGGGCTGCTACCCGTGGCACTCAGCAGGGAAACGACGCGACGTATCCCACTGTCCACTCGCTACTGCACAGCAAGTCAGCGACGGATAGATCTCGCGGCCCCACCCCATTCCACCGGTCTCGCCTCGAGGGGGTCTCTCTCGTCAGTCCTCGAAGGTCTTGATGTCGGCAGACAGTCCCTGTGCCATTTCGATCTCCTCGGCGTTGTTCATCGTCCAGGCGGTGCGCTCGGTGACGGCTTCGATGGCCTCGCGGGCGCTCGGGTAGCCGTTGCCCGACTTCTTGACGCCGCCGAAGGGCAGTTGGACTTCCGCGCCGATACACGGCAGGTTCGCGTAGGCGAGGCCCACCTCGGCGTGGTCCCGGAAGTAGTTGAGCTGGCGGTAGTCCTCCGAGATGATCGCCCCCGCCAGCCCGTAGGGGGTGGCGTTGTGCATCTCGACCGCGCGTTCGATGTCGCCCGAGTACTCAAGCAAGGCGACGTGTGGGCCGAAACACTCCTCGTTCAGACAGCGCAGGTCAGGGTCGTACTCGATCTCGTAGACGAACGGGCCGACCCAGTGGCCGTTTTCGTGGCCGTCGGGAATCTCGCTTTCCTCGAGTTCGAACCGGTCGACGAGGACGGTTGCACCCTCCTCGCGGGCGAGGTCGTTGTATCCTCGAATCTTCTCGACGTGGTCGGCCTCGATCGCGGGGCCCATGAAGGTGTCTTCCGCGAGCGGATCGCCGACCGCGATGTTCTCGGCGATATCGACGAACCGAGCTTTGAACTCGTCGTAGACGTCCTCGTGGACGATCAGACGCTCGCTCGAGACACAGCGCTGACCGGTGGTTTTGAACGAGGACATGATCGCCGCATGAATCGCGGTGTCCATGTCGGCGTGTTCGGTGATGACGATCCCGTTTTTGCCGCCCATCTCGCAGGCCGCGAGTTTGCCGGGCTCGCCACCGACTTTGTCGGCGATTTCGTGGCCGACCTCGGCCGACCCGGTAAAGAGGACCGTGTCCACGCGCTCGTCGTCAGTGATGGCCGCGCCGGCGTCGCCGAAGCCCTGAACCATGTTGAAGACGCCATCAGGAATCCCCGCGTCTTCGAACATCTCGGCGACGATCTGGCCACACCACGGCGTCTGTTCGGCGGGCTTCCAGACGACCGTGTTCCCTTCGACCAAGGCGATAGCCATGTGCCAGAAGGGAATCGCGACCGGGAAGTTCCACGGCGTGATACAGCCGACGACGCCACGCGGTTTGCGCCGCATGTAGGAGTCTTTGCCCGCGACCTCCGACGGAACGACGTCGCCATGGGGGTGGCGTGCGTTGCCGGCTGCCCACTCGACCATGTGCCAGGCCTCGGTCACGTCGGCTTTTCCTTCGGAGATCTCCTTGCCACACTCCTTGGTGACGATCTCGCCGAGTTCCTCGTGGCGATCCCGTAGCTCGTGGTAGATGTCCCACAGGTGCTCCGCGCGATCGATATACGACTTGTCGCGCCACGCCGGGAAGGCTGATTCAGCAGCCTCGAGTGCCGCATCGACGTCGGCCGCGGTCCCGCGCTGGAAGGTTGCCAGCGGCTCGCCAGTCGCGGGGTTTTCGCTCTCGAACGTGGGTCCGTCCCCGTTGGTCCACTCGCCGCCGATGTAGTGTCCGTGTGCCTGTTCAGTGGCTTGCTGGCTCATACCAGAGAGAACGGCGCGTGCGGTGAAAGTCCTGATGGTTGTTCACATATAACGAACTATGTGCCGAATTCATGGAGTCGTCTGTATCAATTCGTGCAATCATGCCACCGATTCGGTAGACAGGTGGGGTGACTACGACTGTTACCGCTGGTCACCGGCGATCAGCAGTCAGTTGGCCACGAGCGCGACGGTCGTATTCGGCTACCCGACGCTTATCCACCGCTGAGATCCGCCGCCTTCTCGAGTTCGCTACGCAGCGTCGTCGAGTCGAACTCGTGGTCGGGACGCAACCGGACGAAATCGAGAAACGCCCGCGCCGAGAGCAGTGTCGAGGGGTCGTAGGCCGTTGTCGCCGCGTCAACGGCCTTACGCGGGCCGATCCGGGGCTCGAGGACGGCCAGCGCACAGGCCAGATCGTATGCCGTCGTCTCGTCGGCGCGATCGTCGTGAACGCTGGTCGCGTCGATAAAGTAGAACTCACCATCGCTAAGGAGGATGTTTTCGGCTCGCAGGTCGCCGTGGGCGAGTCCGTGTTCGTGCAGACTCGATAGCATCTCGAACAGTTCCGCTGCCCGGTCGGCGATTACGGCGTCGGAGACATCATCGAGCGATTCGAACTCGGGAAGATACTCGAGGACGAGTACGCCCAGCCCGTTGACCTCGAAGGCGTCGATCGGCCGTGGCGCGTTGACGCCGATCTCGCACATCCGCTCGGTCGCCTCGTACTCGTGTTCGACCATCTCACGAGGGGTGTCGAACCGGTCGAAAAACCCCTCAGTGCCCGAGGAGAACGCGCCGACGTTCCGGCCGGTCGTCAATACCGCATGCACCAAGGCGTTTTGCCGGGAGACGATCTTGACGAACCACTCGTCGTCGATTACACACGGCGTCGAAAGCCAGTTGTCGGCCTCGAGGAACTCGACGCGAACGCACTCGTGGTCGTAGCGGTCCGCCAGCGTCTGAACGACGCGCTCGATGCGGCTCCACTCGACGGTTCCTCGTGCGAGCCGGCGGATATCCATATCACTCATCACGGCCGTCGGCGTTAAATGCGTCTCGACCTATTACCGACGGAACGTGTTTGCCGCCAACGTGTTTGCCGTCATACAGTCACGTGCCGGCGAGGCTCGTGGCTCGAGGGGTGTGTCGATAGTAACAGGGCAACAATATTATCACAAGTGGAACTAAAGCTATCAGTGATGTTTGCGATCGACGACCTGAGTGATGCGATCGACGTGACCCGGGAGTTCCTAACGCCGGTTCGTCTCTGGATGTGGCTCAAGCTGGCACTCCTCGTGTTCTTTGTCGGCGGTGCCGGTTTCGGCTCACCGATGTCGTTCGGCGGCGGCGGTGGCTTCGGTGGCGAGCCGACACCGGGACCAGGGGCCGACCCAGGGACGAGCGTCGACGTTGGAGAGGTATTACCGGTAGTGATCGCGGTCGTGTTCGTCGTCCTCGTCGTCGGACTCATCTTTCTCTTCGTCGGCTCGCTGTTCGAGTTTACGCTCCTCGAGTCGCTACGCTCGGGCGAGGTCCACGTCCGCCGATACACGAAACGCAACGTCGGCCATGGCACCCGACTCTTCGGCTTTCGCGTCGCCCTCGGACTCGTTGGTCTCGTTTTGTTCGGTGTCCCTGTGCTTGCGATCGTCTTCTTGACGTCTGAAACCGTCTCGCTGGGGCTGATCGGCCTGTTGGTTCTCCTTGCGATTCCGATCAGCATCGCCTTCGCCGTCGTCGATCGGCTCACGACCGTCTTCGTCGCGCCGACGATGCTCAAACACGATCTCGGCGTCGTTGCTGCTTGGAAACGGTTCTGGCCGACGCTGCGAGGACAGTGGACCGAGTACGTCGCCTATCTCCTGCTCGTCTGGGTCCTGCAGCTGGTGCTTACCTTCGTCACCGGCATCCTCTTTGTCATTCTGCTAATCCCGTTTCTGATCCTGCTGTTTATCCCGCTTCTCAACATCATCGTGCTCTTGCTCGGTCTCCCGGTGATTCTTCTGGGCGTGTTGCTGGTCCAGGTCCCGATCGTCACCTACCTCCGTTACTACGCACTATTGGTGCTTGGTGACACGAATGCAGACCTCGATCTGATCCCCGACCAGCGAGCGGCGGTTCGGGGCGGCGGTCCCGACCGAACCGACGGGCCAGGCGGTGGCTGGAACACGGACAGCAATGGGCCTGCCGGGGACGATTACGGACAAGGCGACACGTCCGATCCATGGGGACGCGATGAGTCCCAAGACCGGGGCGACACCGACTCGAGCGATCAGGACGACGATACCGGCTGGGGAGACTCGAACGGCTGGGACGACGGCGACGACGAAGATGACCGCTGGCGATAGGGGAACGGCCGCCACTCGGCAGGATTAGCCGAGGAGGTCGTCGCCGCTTTCGGCTTTAATACTCACGTTGGCAGTTCCATTAACACTCGTCGCGTTATCGAGTTCGTCAATGCTCGTGGAATCGGTGATGTTTTCGGTATCGCTCGCGGCGGAATCGGAGCCGGTACTCGAAGGGTTCTCGTCGACATCGGTCGTCACCGCCGCCGTGAGGGACATAATGTTCGACTCCTCAAGTCGCTGGACGTACTCGGGGTAGACGCCGATGGTCACGAGCAGGTCCTCGTTGGCTTCCACGGCTTCGGTGATGTGGATGTTGACCGAGACATCTTGGCCGCTGAATTCCGCGTCGGCGGTAAACCGAGACTGCGTCGTTGACTGATCGAGAACCGTAACGTCGGTATCGGCTTGATGCTCGATGTTCCCAATCCCGTCGTAGTTCTGTCTGACAAGCTTGACAAGCTGCTGTGTCGACATCTCCTCGATAGGATTGAGTTCACGACCGAGAATCGAGACCTGCGGGGTCGTCAAGACGTTGAAGACGGCACCGCGTTTCCTGCCCAGTGGTCCCATGTCCACTGCCTTCTCGTGGGAGGTCATGTAGTTGGTGACGGTCACGGCCTCGTTCGTCGGCCCGACCTCACGGTCGACGGTGAGCGGTTCGATGGCGGTCTGTTCGTAGCCTGTCTCCTCGCGAGCGGCGGCCGTAACACCGGCGGGTGACGACTCGTGTTCGTCCAGTCCGACCAGTCCCAGACAGCCCGAGAGACTAGCGAGTCCAGTGATACCGAGTCCTGCGAGAACGCTTCGTCGGTTCATCGTTCTGCCACTCCCTCGGCAGTCGCTAAGTGTTTGTTGGAACAACGACTGTCTGTCAAGCCGAAAAAATTTACCCCGTGTAGCGACCAGCAAGCCCGAATTCAGGGCCAGGTGCCGGCTTCCTCGAAGGCGTCGGCAACGCGCTGGATCGCGACGACGTAGGTGGCCGTCCGTGGGTTGTCGAGGTCGTGTTCCTCGTAGGTCTCGACCAGTGCATCGAAGGCGTCGACGATGACGCCCTCGAGTTCCTCGTTGACGCGCTCTTCGGACCAGGCGAAGCGCTGGCGGTTCTGGACCCACTCGAAGTACGAGACGGTGACACCGCCCGCGTTCGCGAGGATGTCCGGGATAACGAAGACGTCCTTGTCTTCGAGGACCTCGTCGGCGGCAGGCGTGAGCGGCCCGTTTGCAGCCTCCGAGATGACGTCTGCCTTCACGTCTTCGGCGAGGTCAGCGTCGACCGCGTTCTCGAGTGCGGCAGGAATCAGCAGGTCGACGTCGAGCGTGAGCACGTCCTCGTTGGTGATCTCCTCTTCGCTCCCCGCGAAGCCGACGACGCTGCCGGTCTCGTTCTTGTGGTCTTTCGCCGCGACGGGGTCGAAGCCGTCGGGGTTGTAGATGCCACCGCTCGAGTCGCTGGCGGCGACGACGGTTGCGCCCATCTCGTCGATCAGTTTGGCCGCGATCCAGCCTGCGTTCCCGTAGCCCTGCACGGCCACGGTCGCGCCCTCGAGGTCCTTGTCGAGGTAGTCGAAGGCTTCGCGTGCGGCGATGACCGTCGAGCGACCGGTTGCTTCGACGCGACCCTCGCTGCCGCCCGAGTCGAGCGCCTTCCCCGTGATGACGCCGGGCTCGGTCGTGTTCTCGATAGTCTCGTAGGTGTCTTTGATCCAGTTCATCTCCCGCTGGCCCGTGTTCACGTCAGGCGCGGGGACGTCGCGGTCCTCGCCGATCATCGGCGTCAGTTCCTTCGCGAACGCACGGGTGAGTCGCTCGAGTTCCGCCTCGGAGTACTCGTCGGGATCGATGATGATGCCGCCTTTGCCGCCGCCGAGTGGGATGTCGACGATCGACGTCTTGTAGGTCATCCAGCCGGACAGCGCCTTGACCTCGTCGCGGGAGACGCCCGGGTGATAGCGGATACCGCCCTTGTACGGACCACGGTCGCCGTTGAACTGCGAACGGAACGCCTTGAAGCGCTCGAGTTCGCCGTCGTCACGCTCGATCGTCAGGTTCGTCTCGAGGACGCGCTCGGGGTGTTTGAGTCGCTCGATCACGTCGTCGCCGATGTCGAGGTACTGTGCAGCCTCGTCAATCTGCGCTTGCAGACTTTCGAACGGGTTGGCTTCGTCTGACATTGACAGTAGCTTCCGAGGTAATCAAAATAAACGTGGCGAATGCACCTCATAGTGCATAAAAGACAATATAAGGGGTTGAAATAGAATTATATATTGAGGAAGACGACACTGACGAAGGAAGCAGTCGTCCCAAATAACTATCGGATGGGACAGTTCGATTTTAGAAGCTATTTGACTATCTATGCCCTCGAGAGTGCCCGAGAGCAGTGACGACGGTTCGGTTCGATGAGGGACACCCCTCTTTCAGAGTGAAAGGTCGATCGAGCGGGCAAGCGGATGGGAATTCAGCGTGACTGGAGACCGATGGGTCAGTGTTGGTTGGTCACACGCCTCATTCAGAGTGAAACGGCGTCCTGTTGTGGCAGCAGACGTTCACTCTGAATCGGGTGTCCGTCCGGTCTGTCCTGAGCCGATCGGACACGGGAAGTGATGGGACCCACACCCCCTATTCAGAGTGAAAACGGATCAAAGGGGTGGGAGGGGTATTGCGATCGGTTCGATTCGATCGGTTAAACCTCGTTTCACTGCGGTAAAACCGGACTTCTCGGATTTCGACCGGAGCTCGTAATTTGAGTGGCTAGATATTGCCTTTATCGTAACATTCAATACTACATCTAGATGATCTAGTATAGTTTACATACAGACCAATATTATAAATGAACATTAAACACAGTGTATTGTGAATTTATATCGTGGATTCTTTCCAAGAGCGTCGTTTGAATTATGAAATTCTTTGGATCTGACGTTCTCATCGCGGGGGCTGGCCCATCACAGTCTGTCGATTTCAGTCTGAACGAGGGGAGGGTGGGTCAGCGCGAGCGTACTGCAGTTACGTCTCCAATTGATTGGCGATCAGAACAGAGCCGATTGTGCGTTTCGGCGTTCAGTCTGCATCCGGTCTGTTGAATAATCCTCAGACAAGCCACCAAACAACGGATACAGATTCTCTACGCCGACTCTATCAGTCTGAACTACCTTCCATAGATTTATACGTACTGTCTTCCAGAACGGAACTATGGCTGAGCAGACCAGTGGGGACCCGCTTTTCCGATCTCACGATCCTATCTTTAATCGGAAGGAACTCCTCCATGTCGGCCACGTCCCGGATGAGGACCGGATCGTCGGGCGTGACGACGAGATTCAATCCGTTGCCGCCGAGGTCGGGGCGATCACACGCGGTGATCCGCCGAACAACGTCATGATCTACGGCAAAACCGGTACCGGAAAGAGCCTCATCTCCCGACACGTTGCGACTCGAGCCCAGGATGCCGCCCGGAGCAACGAGATCGACTGTGCCGTACTCTACGTCGACTGTTCGGAAGCGAACACCGAGACCCGTGCCACGCGACAGTTGGCGCTCAATCTGAAAGAGCAGACTGGGTATCAACAAAACATCCCGCTTCGGGGCGTCGGGACGATGGAGTATTACCAGCACATCTGGGAGATTCTCGAGGATTGTTTCGACGCGGTCATCGTCATTTTAGACGAGATCGACAAACTGGACAACAGCAATATACTCATGCAACTCTCGCGTGCGCGTGAGGCACAGAAGACCGACACCTACATCGGCGTTATCGGGATCAGTAACAAGGTCCAGTATCGGGAGACCCTCGACGAACGGATCGACAGTAGCTTCGGCCACCGTGAACTGTTCTTTCATCCCTACGACGCCTCGCAACTCCGTGAAATTATGCGCAATCGCGAGGACGCGTTCCAGCCGGGGGTCTTGGAAGGTGGGACGATCGAACTCTGTGCAGCCCTCGCGGCCAAGAAACACGGCGACGCTCGGAAGGCGATCGAAATCCTCAAAGAGGCTGGCGAACTCGCACGCCGGACCGGTAGTGAGACCGTCTCCGAAGCCCACATCAAGCAAGCACAGGAGGTCGCCGAGATCAACCGGATCGAGGAACTCACAAGCGGGGCAACCGTCCACGCGAAACTCGCCCTCTATGCGCTCGCGAGCCGCATCATTACGGGCGGGCGAGAGACGTACAAGACACGGGAGATCTACGAGCGATACGTCGGAATCTGTGAACTGGTCGCGAACGATCCGATCACCGAAAACGGACTCTATCGCCAACTCAAAGAACAGGCGTTTCTCGGCGTCATCGAGTCCGAGAAGACCGGCGGCGGCCGATCACAGGGCAGTTATCTCCTCCATCGGCTCGTTACCGATCCGAAACACATCGTCAAGGCCGTTCGGCGCGATTCCTCGCTCGAGGAACTTCCGACCTACGACCAACTCCACGAAACCAGCCCGTCGGCGACGAACCGGGAACTCGATCTCGATTCCTTTTCGTGAATCATCGGAATTTTGATGTGTACTGCGACCCCCCTCCTCGCTCGAGACGTGTTTCACTCTGAACGAGGGGTGTGGGTGTCCGTGAGATCGGCTGATCGACAGGGGCAAACGCTATGCGTGCCAGTGCTTGACAATCGACAGTGACGTGATCATGTCGGCAGGCCTTCTGGTGTTTCGATGGGATCTGACCGGCGGACTGAGCGGCGGTCGATAACGGACCCACAGTCAGTACAGACGAGCAATCGTTCGCCGGCGGTCGTCGTGACATCCCAGTCGCCGGTGATCGGACTTCGGTGGCCACAGTCCGGACAGAAGAGGACCGTCTTTTGTGTTTCAGCAGGGGGTGGCGAATCGTCGTGCGCTGGAGACGTTGTCATTACGCTGGCTAGCCACTCGAGCGAAATAGGGATTGTGCGACACGATCGTTCGTGACGGATCGAACGCGTCTCTAATGGAGTATGACAGCGCTATAATGAAATTTGACAACGAACTTTTCGCATAGTCTCTGTGTGACTGCTGTCTAGAGAACGGTCACAATTATGTAGGCGTTTAGGGTCGCAGCCACTAGCCACGGCACCGCGAGTCCGGCCGGGACGATCGGGCGATACGGCCGCTCGAGAAACGGTCGACAGACGAGGCCGACGGTGACTGCAAACGCTTTCAGGGCGAGCATACCGGCCATCCCGTAGTCCTCAATCGCACCGCGTGCAGCCGGGTTCGACTCGGAGAGCCCCAGTTCAAGGCCGACGAACGTCGTCGCGACGTCCGCAATCAAGGCAAGCACGACGACGACCCAGAGTAGTCGCTCGAGCGTCCCGGGTGTGACGTTACCCGGCAGGTGGCGATATGGAACCGCGCCCTCGGACCTCATAGTCTCCCCGCCGGAGTCGAACCAGCGTCGTGCCCTGGGAGCACGCGCCGATTCCATCACGCGAGGTATTGTTATGACAGGCGTAGCGTGGCGGCAGGTCTCAGTAACCACGTCTAACAGCTCGAAACGGGGTGCTACCGATCGAACCGGTCCCCCGCGGCACCTGCAGGCAGAACCCCTTTTGTCGATTTCGACGTTCAATTCGACGGTTACCGTCGCCGTTTCGCGGCGGGAGACAGTGGCGAAGCGGGAGCCAGCGCTGGCAGGAGTTCGACATGCCGGAGACAGAGACTGAACAATCAGCCCATCGACTCGCGATGCTTCGAGACCGGCTCGAGCAGGGAATGGATCGGCGTGCGTTCCTGCGAACGCTCGTCAGCGGCGGCTACGCCATTGGAATGGCCGCCTGGCTCGGTGTCGACGACTTTCTTGCAGCTGATGACGACGAGGTCCCCGTCGTCACCGCGCTCGTCAGAGACGATCCTGCCGATCCATGGTCGATCCAGAAACGAACGCGAACGGTCCCCGCCGAGTGGTACGCCGCCGTCAAGCAGGCCCTCGAAGTAAACGAGCGGCTGGCCCAACTCGGCTTTACCGGCTATCTCGGCAGCGCAGTTGTCCCCGGCGACCAGAAAAGTGGGACCGCTTCCATCTCCGTCGGCCTCTCGAGCGACGGCCATTCGATCCCCGAGATGGTCACCGAATTCGCGGAGGGCATCGACCTCAATTCGGAGACGATCATCGATGTCGACGAGATTCAGAACGGGCCGGTACGCCGTGACCCTCACTTCGCAGACATGCTCGTGAACGAACGGGTCCCTAGCGGTGTCGCTTGCGAAACCCCCTCGAGCATGGCGACGCTCGGCCCGGCACTGTATCATCCCGAGGGGAAGCGACGCTTCTTCGTGACGGCCGAGCACGCGTTCATGGAAAACCACGACACGACCGACGGGACCCTGCTGCTTCCACGCGAGGATAGTGACACGGTCGAAGTAGGGTCCGTTGCCAACTACCATCCCGTCGAAGACGTTGCGGCCATCGAACCCACTGGTGAGATCGAACCCGCGAGTCGTATCGACGCACCGTCACGACCCCGGGTTCGCGGCCAGTTCACCAAACTCGGCCTCGCGACGCTCGTCGCACAGGACGCCGAACTCGAGAAAGTCGGCGCACTGACCGGCCATACGACTGGAAAGATCCAGGGGATCGACGCAGTGACCTGCTTTACCGATGACTTCTGTCGCCGTGGACAGATTCGCTGGGGCGGCGAAATGGATCTCACGGACGGCGACAGCGGCTCCGTGAGCTATCACCGCGATCCCGACGGTGACGACAACGACGTACTCATTGCGGGCTTTAACAACGCCCGGACGTGGTGGCCCGGCCAGAGCTACGTTTGGGGCGTCAGTGCCTATCAACTGACAGCACAACACGGCTATCACTTCTAACCACCGGCTGACCACACATTCACATGAGTAACGATCCCCCCCGCAGTTCACGCACCGACCGTGCTCGACCCACGTTCAGCGCCGTCACAAGCGGCACCCTCCGGCTGCTCGGTGACGTACTCGTCATTTCGCTGTGGGTCCTGTTTCTGACAGTGTTGTTCCTCGAGACCGCCTGGCCACGCTGGGCGTTTTACGGCGCACTGCTGCTCGGCGTCAGCGTCTACGTGTCGATCACGAGCGGCTGGTGGGCGCGATGACCGCCGACGGTGACGTGTAAAGAGCAGTCCGCAGAAGATGTAACTGGGAGCCGCTACCCTCACCGGTCGTCGGGAATCCGAGTGTAGGCACCGATCAGGGCGCGCCCGAGGTCGAACCCGCTGATTCTGGCACCCTCGTCGACGAGAGAGTCGCGAACGGTCGTCGATTCGAGGGCCGCGTCCGGGAAGATCACCGACCGTTCGACGTCGGCGTCAATGAGGGTCGCGCCCGGCATCACGTGGACGTCGTCACCGACGGTGCTCTCCCGAACGGTCGCTGAATCGGCGATCAGCGAGTTGCCGTCGAGAGACCAGGAAACTGCGTCGAGGTAACTCTCCCTAGTGCCGATGTCGAACCACGCGGTTTCGAAGGTGTAGGCGTAGGTCGATTCCCGGTCCTGAAGCCATTGGACGAACCAGCCGGGTTCGTCCGGATCGTTCCCTGCGTCGAGGTATGGGGTGAGCAGTGACAGCGTCTCCTGGGGGAACGCATAGCAGCCGCTCGAGACGAGGGAACTCTCCGGCTCGGCGGGCTTTTCCTGAAAGTCAACGACGCGCTCGTCGTCCAGTTCGATCACGCCGTAGGACGTTGCCCGCTCCCGGGAGCCGACGTCGTAGGCGGCGATCGCTGGCCCGTCCCGTCGGTCGAAATAGTGGAGGAAATCCTCGATGGCGAAATCAAAGAGGTTGTCACCCGCGATCACCAGCAGCTCCTCGTCGAGGCTCTCCCGGTCGATCAACTGCGCGAGCGCCCCGACGACGCCGAGTTTCTCGTCCTCGTGTGCCGTTTCCTCGACGGACAGGCGGGGCTTGTCGTAGGGGGTGTCCTCAAGGTGGGCCTCGAAGTCGGCGGCGAACCGCTCGTTCGTACTCACGTAGACTTCGTCGATCCGATCGAGGTCTTCGAGTTCGGCGTAGATCCGATCGATAACGGTCGTCCCGCCGAGCGGGAGAAACATCTTGGGTCGATGCCTCGTGATCGGCCACAGTCGGGTCGCGTAGCCGCCGGCCAGGACGACGGCCGTAGTGGGCTCAGTCATCTCACTGGTAGTCTTCGAGGTCGTCGTTGGGTCGAAACGTGGGCATGGCTGCGGGTGGTGCTCGCGTGTCTCGGTCCCGTCAGTGGACGACGGTCCGTCCGGTATCGATGCTCTCTGATTCTCTCGCGACGTGCTTTGCGAGTTCGAGCAGCTGATTCGAGAAGCCGTACTCGTTGTCGTACCAGGCCAGCACTTTCACCGTATCGTTCGCCGCGACCATCACGGACTCGAGATCGACGTACGAGGCGAACGGCAGCCCGACGATGTCCCGTGAGACGATCTCGTCGTCGGTGTAGCCGAGGACGCCGGCCAGCCTCCCGTCGGCCGCTGCTCGGATCGCGTCGAGCACGTCGTCTCGCTCCACCGGTTCGTCGATGTTGACGGTGATGTCGGTGATCGAGCCGTTTGGAACCGGCACCCGCATCGCCATCCCCTCGAGTTTCCCTTCGAAAGCGGGCAGGACTGTGCTTGTCGCGCCCGCGGCTCCGGTCGTCGTCGGGACGATGTTCTCGGCGGCGGCGCGGCCGCGCCGTCGCTTGTCCATCGGGCCGTCCACGAGTCCCTGGCTGCCGGTGTAGGCGTGGACGGTCATCAGGAGGCCGGAGACGACGTTGAACTCGTCGTCGAGGACCTGTAAAACCGGTGCGACGGAGTTCGTCGTACAGGAGGCATTCGAGATGACGTCGTCCCCGTCGTATTCCTCGTGGTTGACGCCGTAGACGAACATCGGGACCTCCGTCTCGCCTTTCGGCGGTGCCGAGATGATCACCGTGTCGGCACCGGCCTCGAGGTGCTGGGCAGCCTCGTCGCGGGTCCGGAACAGCCCGGTCGCTTCGAAGACGACGTCAACCTCGAGTTCGTCCCAGGGAATCTCCGACGGGTCGTGCTCGGAGAGGAGTTGGAACTCCTGGTCGTGTACGAAGAGGGTGTCGCCGTGACGGGACACCCCATCGAGCCGGCCGTGGACCGAGTCGTATCGGAGCAGATACGCCATGTCGTCGTCGTCCATCACGTCGTTGATCGCCACGATGTCGACGTCGTCGTGGGTCAGTGACGCACGCAGGAGGCTCCGGCCGACTCGTCCGAAGCCGTTGAGCCCGATTCGAAGCGTTTCATCGCCTCCTGAATCGCCGCTATTGGTACCTAGTCTCATGGTTGGACGGTCACCACATTGGGGTAAATTAGTTCCCCTCCGAACGTCAGGAATCGTGAGTTACGGGGCTTCTAACTACTGTTCAGCGCCGAAGACAGCCCCAACTGATACGAACGTCGTCGTCGTCCGAACGGGTACGGACGATGCACGCTCCCTCGTTACCGACCCGCTCGATCGACGCGTACGCTGCCGTGACCGAACGCGACCGCCTCGAGCGACTTCGTTCGGTCGCCGAGGCGCTTTCGGACGTCCGGATCCTCCACGTCAATTCGACGGCGACGGGCGGCGGGGTCGCGGAACTGCTCCGTTCGATCGTGCCGGTCTGCAACGATCTCGGTATCGACACCGACTGGCTCGTCATGGACGCTGGCGACGACTTCTTCGAGGTCACGAAGGCGATCCACAACGGCCTCCAGGGGAGCGGTGAGCCGTTGACCGACGAGATGAAAACGATCTATCGCGAGGTGACAGCACGCAACGCGGCCGAGATCGAGGACGAATACGATCTCGTCGTCGCTCACGATCCACAGCCACTCGGCATGCTCGAGCGACTCACGGAGCGGCTGCCGGATGCGCCGATCATCTGGCGGTGTCACGTCGATCTCACCGACCCGGTTGCGGCGTACCGCGCATTCGTCTCGGCGTACACAGATTGGATCGATCACGGGATTTTCAGCCGCTCTGTCTACGCGAAGGCGATCGACAGTCCGGAGACGAGCATCGTCTACCCGTCGATCGACCCGGTGACGGAGAAGAACCGATCGCTCGACGAGGCGGAACTCGCGACCGAACGGGACCGACTGGATCCGCTCTCGTTCGACGCGCCAGTCGTAACGCAGGTGTCACGCTTCGATCCCTGGAAGGATCAGTTCGGCACGCTCGAGGCGTATCGGCGTGCCCGGGAGGATATCCCGGCGCTCCAGTTGGTGCTTGCCGGTGGAATGGCCGGCGACGATCCGGAGGGGCTGGTGCTGTACGAGCAGGTCGCCAGCGAGGCGGTCGACGATCCGAACGTCCACGTCCTGACGGATCTCCCGGACACGACGGTAAATGCCCTCCAGCGGCTATCGGACGTTGTCGTCCAGAAATCCTTGCGTGAGGGGTTCGGAATCGTCGTCTCGGAGGCACTCTGGAAGCGCACGCCGGTCGTCGGATCGACGGCTGGCGGGATCCCGCTGCAGGTCGAGGACGGCCGAAACGGCTACCTCGTCGAGCCGGACGACACGGCAGCCGCCGGCGACCGGATCGTCGCGCTCCTCGAGGACGACGAGCGCCGAACTGCGTTCGGCGCGAACGCCCATGAACACGTTCGCAAACGGTTCTTGCTCCCTCGGCAGCTCGTGGATCTCCTCGAGGTTTTCGTCGAGACGCTGAACCGTGACAGCTAATAGCGCCTCCCGGCCGACCACCCCTACACAATTAACCCCCGAGCCGGTGAAGTGATGCAGGACTCTCCAATGAGCCGGTTCATCGAATCGATACTGATACCGACCGACGGCAGCGACGGAGCGCTCGCAGGTGCGAAACACGGGATCGCGCTCGCGTCGCGGACGGCTGCGGACCTCCACGTCCTGTCGGTCGTCAAATCCCGACTCTCGATTGCGGATTTCGACGAGGTAGAACAGCCACCGCTCGAGGAGAGGGCCACGGAAGCGGTCGAGGAAATCGCAGGGTTGGCCGCGGCGTACGACGACGACCTCGACGTCACGACGAGGGTCAGAGAGGGGACGCCGTTTCAGTCAATCCGGGAGTATGCCAACCGGCGTGAGATCGATGTCATCGCGATGGGGACGAAAGGCCACACGGAACTCGACAATGTCTTCCTCGGCAGCGTCACCGAGAACGTCCTCCGAACGGCACGGAAACCCGTCCTTGCCGTCCCCCCAAACGCCGTCGAAGCCGAGATTGACGACGTCCTCTTCGACCGACTACTCTTGCCGACGGACGGTAGCGACGGAGCGGCGATCGCGACCGAGTGGGGAATCGCACTCGCGGCCCGGCTCGAGTCGTCGGTCCACACGCTCTACTCGATCGATACGAGTTCGTTTATCGACGCACGAGAGCGCGACGAGGTCCTCGAGGCCCTCGAGAAGAGCGGCGAAGAAGCGATCGACGCAGTACGAGAACGCGGGGAGGAGGCTGCTGTGAGCCTCTCCGACTCGATCGTGACCGGCTCCCCAGTGGTCGAAATAACCGCGCACGCAAGCGAGCACGACGTCGACCTGATCGTCATGGGAACCCACGGCTGGACGGGGATCGGACAGTGGTTCCTCGGGAGCGTCACCGAAAACGTCGTCCGTCAGACGGATGTCCCGGTGTTTTGCGTGCCGGTGAGCGCCGAGTCGCCGTGATGTCGTCGCCGACTACCGGTCGGTGGCCACGGCGAGTTCCAGGATGAAACTCGATGACGAGACGATGTCGCCGATGCCGACAGTGCCCGCCGGCTCGTCGACGACGCGATTGGGGCAGGCGACGACCGTGGAAGTCTCGAGGGCCCCGTCTTCAGCCGTCTCGTCTATGTGATCTGCCAACAGTTCGATCGCCTCGCGGCCCATCGCCGAGGGCTCGTACGCCAGCCCGGTCTCGAGGTCGTCGGGCGACGTGATCTCCCCGCGGGCCGCTTTGGCCGCAGCGTTGACGGCGGCGAACTCGAGCCCCCGTCGAACGGCTTCCGGCGAGTGAGACGACTCCATCACGGCGAGGTGATACTCCATGGCGTGTAACTGAACGCAATCGACGCCGAGTTCCTCGCGAACCGCCTCGAGCATCCGGTAGTGATCGAGTATCTCGTCCGGGTCGGACGGCGTCGCTTCCGACGGAGGGTCCGCTACGACCCCCAGGCTCGCGTCGTCGTGGAGCATCGTTAGCTCGTGTGTGTCAGCGCCCACGACGTTCGCCGCCGGCAAGATCCACTCGTACATACTCTCTCTGAGGTCGTCGTCGTGGGTGACGGCGTACTCGATGTGGACGTCGACGTCGCCTCCTGACCGGAGTCGGCGGATGACATCGCGTGCGTGGCGGTGTGTTTCCTCGTACCCGTCTTTCACGTGGTCGGGCGTGAGGTTGTGATACCCTGCGAGGAGGGCTCCGTCGACGTCCTTGCCGACCTGATCGATCGTCTCGTCGAGTTCGCCGGCAGTCAGGTCGAACTCCGGTGGTCTCGAAGCGGCGATAAAGCGGGTGTCTTCCGTCGCAGTCACGCCGAAGCACTCGTCGCCTTCTCTGAACTCGAACACCCAGTTGATCTTCGTTCGATCCGTGTTGACGGCCTTGGGCAGTGGGACGTAGCTCACCCGGCCGTCCTCGACGGTCGGATACCGAACCGTCTCGGGGTGTTCGAACATCGACATCTGCCGCTCGGACAGCAGGTACGTGTACGTGATCGGCGCTGTCCCCAGCGCGGTGAGTAGGTTGGTCATGATCCCCGCCTGGCCGCCTATTTGCTGGCTGTCCGGGGGGAGTTCGGACTCGAGGCTCGTCGCGAGCTCGTCGGTCATCGCGATCTCGTCGCCCTGGCCGGCCGCCATCGTGTGTGCGATCGCCGCCGCGAGCTCTCGTTTCGATGCCAGCGGACTCGGAGGGACGTCCGCTCCGGGATCGGCCGGGCGCTCGAGGAACGATTCCAGTTCCTCGTCGACCCGAACGATCGCGTCGACGTTCGCGTTGTACGCGATGAACACCGGCAGCGCCTCGAGCATGGCGATGTCTGCCTCCAGTTGGACGTGGGCGTCCTGCATGGCACGGCTCTCTCCCAGCCGCAGCAGGATAATCCTGGGGTGCCCATGCCGTCTGTCGTCCCCTTGCGAACGGGAGACCGTCCGGTCGGAATCGGTGGCGACGCACCCTCGACGAGTCCGGCGTACACCGCGTTCCTGCTCGAGGCCAATATCGATTCGATCTCGGCCTCGCCGGATGTCGTCGTGGAGGCGATCCTGACGGTCGTAAAATACGAAAACTGATTCGTGGCCGTCGATCAGACGGACTGCTGTCAGTCAGTGCCAGTGCACCCGCGATCCGTCCTGCGGGCGCACCGGTAACTCGTGACAGCAGACCGTCTCACTCGAGCGCGGCCTCGAGCCGATCGATAAGCCCGGCGTTGCCGACGTGGAGTGGCACCCTGTCGTGGAGGTCGGTCGGTTCGACCTCGAGTATCGACTGAGTCCCGTCGGAGGAGCGACCGCCGGCCGCTTCGATGAGGTACGCGATCGGGTTCCCCTCGAACTGCAGACGGAGTTTGCCGCGGGGGCTGTCCTCGAGGGCGGGGTAAGCGAAGATGCCGCCGTAGGTCAGCACCTGATTGACGTCACCGATCATCGCGCCGCCGTACCGGAGTTTGTGACCGGGATCTGACTCGATCTCGCGGACGTACGCCCGGAAATCGTCGTGCCAGTGAGGAACCCGGCCGCCGAAGCCGTAGACGAGCGGGTCGTCGGGCAGGGTGACGTCTTCCTCGACGACCGTTCGCCCGCCGCCGGTGAGTTCGTACTTCGTGACCGAGCCATCCCGGGCACACGCCATCGTCGTAATCGGGCCGTAAAGGATCCAGCCGGATGCGACGAGCGCGGAGCCCGGCGCGGGGAGGGGTTCGTCGTAGATGCCAAACACCGTCCCCATCGTGTTGTTCGATTTCAGGTTCGACGAGCCATCGAGGGGATCGACGGCGACGTAGACCTGGTCGTCGCCGGCGTCGATGATCTCGGATCGTTCCTCGCTTGCGTACTGGCCGACGCCGTCGATCGACGACAGCCGGTCGGCGAGCAGTTCGTCGGCCCAGATGTCGGCCTCGGCCTGTGTCTCGCCGCTGGGGTTCTCCTCGTCGGCTTTCCCCCGGCGACCGACCAGCCCCTGGCGGATCTCGGCCGCCGAGCGGGCGATCGTGGCGACGACGTCGTCGACCGGATCGGGATCGGAGGCGGTCATCCTATTCGGTCGCCTCGAGCGCGGCGTCGGCCGTCTCTTCCTCGTAGATGACTTTCTCGAGGGCATCGAGCAGCCGGGTGGGATCCTCGCGCTGCCAGACGTTGCGGCCGACGGCCAGGCCTTTCGCACCGGCGTCGATGACGGCCTCGACGGTCGAGAGGAACTCGTAGTCCGACGTTTTGGAGCCGCCGGACATGACGACTTTCATGTCGCCGGCACACTGGACGGCGTGGGCCATCGCGTCCTTGCTACCTGGGTATTTGACCTTCGCGATGTCGGCACCCAGCTCGAGCGCTAGCCGGGTCGCGTAGGAAATCGTCGAGGGCTTGGTGTCGTTTTTCAGGCCCTGTCCGCGGGGATACGACCACATGACCATCGGGAGGTCGTACTCGCGGCCCTTCTCCTGAGCGTCGCGGAACTCCTCGACCATCTCGATCTCGTGGTTCGAGCCGCCGTAGACGGTAAAGCCGAGGGCGTCAGCACCCAGTTCCGCAGCGTAGTCGACCGAGCAGTTGACCGCCGAGTCGGGCTCGCCCATCCAGAGGTTCGACGTGCCGTTTAACTTCAGCAGGAGGTTGACGTCGTCTTCATAGCTGGGGTAGTAGCCCTCGGCGATTCCCTTCTGGACCGCCATCGCAGTGACGGCGTCGTGAGTCGCCGTCTCGAAGACCGTCGACGGGTCGAGTTTCTCCGGAACATCCTCGAAGTCGACTGGGCCGTGCTCGAGTCCGTGGTCCATCGCCAGAATCAGTGACTTGCCGTCGCGAACGATCGGAGAGTCGTCGATCGGAATCATCTGTTAGACGGTCCAACAGGCCGCTATAAATCTCTGATGATCCGCCGCATCGAGCATTGAGTACGGTCGTAGTTAGAAATAGTACCAACGGCGGACGGTAGCCGGTCCGTGGTGAACAAAGCACACCCGCGAAATCATTCGAGCAGTTCCCGGGCGTTGTGTCGCCACATCCGGACGTGCAACACGTCCAGATCCAGCAGCTCGGCGACGGTCATCGCGTCGATTGTCGCCAGCCGCTCTGCCGACTGGATGCCGGCCTCGGCCAGCGTGTCGGCGTCAGCGGGGCCGACACCCGTCACCGCCGTTACCGGCGTCGGCTTCGGGTACGGCCGCTCCGTCGGCCGGTCTCGAGCGACCGAAATCGGCTCCGAGTGGTCGTACTCGAAGGCCTGCCACGTCTCGTCCCCGCTGACTTCGATCCACTCGCGTTCGGCCTCACCAAGGCCGCGAACCGCCGTCGAGCGCCGATCGAGATCGCCGTCGGTCTCGAACGACCACGGCAGCGAAAACCGTCTTCGAAGGGCGTCTGCGATCGGTTCGGGGACCCCGTCGTCACGCAATCGGCGGTACGAACACTCCCGCTCGAGGACTGCGTCGGGGTCGATCCCGGCATCCGCGAGTGCCTCGCGTTCCGCAGGCTCGAATCCGGCATCAGGCTCGGGCGCAGGATCAGACCCGATAGTGGTCTTTGCTCCGGACTCGGCCGCTTCAAGGAGGTCGTCTTCGTCGAACTCGAGTTCGATATCAGTCGCACCTTCATCCTCGGTGGCGGCCCCGACGTCAACGGTAATTCCGATATCGACGACGCGGGACCCGCCGACTTCACTCTCGTTTCCCCCCTGACTCGAGTTAGAGACGACGTTGTTCTCACTCACTCGGTTCACCAGTCGTCCATAGCTCACACTGTCTCGTCTTGAAACTTGTCTTCGGCTGTCGAACGGCCAATCGCCGGAAGAAAACAGCTTCGCACGGAAACATTATTTGTGATTGATGTGAACAAGTCGAGATAATGCGAACCGCCTATCTCGTCCTCGCCCTCTGTTGTGTTGGCGTTGGCTTGGCCGGTGTTCCCGCCGTTTCCGGCGCGCCACCACCGTCACAGCTCTGTGGGGTCTGTGGCCCTGGTGTCGCAAACACTGCTCAGATCGACGGTGCAACTGGCCACGGAACGCTCGACGTGTACGTCACCGAGACCGGCGATTCGCAGTGGCTCGCCCGCGTTCCCGTTACCGCCGCGGCCGCCGACCGATATCGGACCAATGCGACCGCGCTCGAGGCTGCAGTCGACGATGCTTGGGCGCGATACCACGTCGCCGACGGCGATGTCCAAGCCGTCGAGACGGCGCTCGAGGGCGACACCGTCGTCGTGAACTACACGGTCGAAGATGTCGCTAGACGCGGCGTCGGCGATACCTGGATCGTCGATTACTTCGCGACAGGCACGTCGCCTACACGCTACCAGCTTGTGGCCGGCCGCATGACGGTACATACGCCCGACGGAACGGAAATCACGAACAACATTCCTGCCGCCACGGTCGACGGCAATACGGCGACGTGGACGAACGAAACCGGGGACGAATGGGACAGTGATTTCGACGATCAGACGTACATTACCTACGGCAGCGGCGGCGTTCTCGATATAGTGAGGGGTTACGCCACGATCGGCCTCGAGATCGGCCCAACAGCGCTTTCACATGGGGTCCGCGGCGGGCTCATCCCTGCAATGTCGATCGCGCTCGTCGGCGTCGTGATCGGGCGTACCGAACGAGGGTATGCTCGCGTTGATGCGGCGACGCTCGAGCAGGTGATCGTGACCGTCGGTGTGATCGGTGCAGGTGGGTTCCTCGTCACCAGCGCGGTTTCAACCAGCGCTGGCCCGACACCGGATGCCGTCGCGCTGGCCTCGCTCGGAGTCGGGTATGCGCTGCTGGGAATCGCGGCGCGTCGACTCGGGAGCCGGCTCGGGACCCGCGGGCTCGCTGGACTGGCGGTACTCGCAACGATTACCACGGCAGGATTCTCCGTGCTACTCGTCGACCCGCCAGTATATGCGTCCCCGTTCTTTCTCGGGTTGGCGACCGCACTCTGTCTGCCGATCGGTCATGCGTTCGCCCGTGGGCGGACGCCAATCGCGCTCATCGCAGTCGCTGCGCTCACACCGATCGCCACGATTGCAGCCACGTCTCCGCATCCGGTGTCCGGATACGGGGTAGCTTTGTTCAGTCTCCTGTTCCTGCCGTGGGCAGTCAGCGTCGCCACGTTCGGCTATCCGCTCGCGTTGCTGGGACGGCACCTCGCACTCGACGACTGATACTGTGGCAGCACGACTCGGCGATCGGTCGGCCGAATGCGTTGATCGTCTCCTCCGTGATTTCGGGCCAACAGTATGATAACGCTACAGGCGACCCAGCACGTCGTCACTCGAGAAATCGCTCGCCGACGCTGACGTCGCTCGGTGGCATCACACACTGATCCTTCTTCCCAAACCAGCGGTAGCGGCGGGCGGCGACGAAGTCGTACGCCCAGTTACGGAGGCGACGCGGCAGGACTCGAAACGGGCCGAGCAGAGCGTAGACACCACCGAGGAGTTCTGCGATGCGGATAACCGCGTCCGACTTGGTGTAGCAGTCGTCACCCTCGATGAGGACCACCGACTCGAGTTCGTCTGTCGGGAGGCCGTGTTCGGCTAACAGTTCCTGCCCGACATCGGACTGGAGGGATGCAAAGCGAAAGCGCCCGTTCGTGTCCCGCGGGAGGATAAACTGGACGAACCCGTTACAGAGATTGCAGACGCCGTCGAAGAGGACGACCGGGTGATCGTCCGGGTTCGCATCGCTCATCGGTCACCTGCTGGTTGTAACCGTCCGTAGTTCAGCGTTCCGGTCGCGTGAACACGACTGCTTGACTACTGTGCTCGTCTCCGGGGGTGGCGTCTCTCCCTCGAGTGCAATTGGCTGCTCGGTATAGGTCACGGTAACGTTCGCGACGGACGTGTCGGCCTGTGCGGTCGCGTGCTCGCACATGGCGGCGGCGAATCGTTCGGCCCGCACATCGCTGTCGAACAGCGAATTCAGATACTTGCGCCAGCGGAAGCCGGGGAACGCATCGGATGCGTCCGGCGGTCGATCGGCTCGGAGGGGCGATCCGCGAAGCACGTCGATATCCTCCCCGTCGTCGACGTGACCGGCGACCACGTACCAGCCGTAGCTCGTGCTCGGGTCGGGTGCGAACATCCGCCATTGGTACTCATCGGGCACCGTCGAGTCGGCCGGCTCGATCCCGGTTCCTTTACCGAGCAGCGCACCACTCCACAGAACGACGACAGCCAGCACACAGATGAGGACGAGCGACCAGCATTGTTGCGCTCGACGACGGGTCGCTGGCGAGAGCACTGGCCCGACAGCATACGGTTGGCCCACGCGGTCGGCTGCGCCTCGAGTCACCGATATGCCGCGTTCGAGCACGTCAACCCGGTCGACTGCGATGGCGGTGGCGTGCTCGAGGGTATCCCAGACTCGCGGCGGGAGAAACAGGAGGAATGCACCGACCAAGACGGCCGGAAAGAGGCCGACGGCCATCGAGAGCGCCAGCCCGGTGACCGCGGCGATGAATGCCGAGACGTACGCGATCCGGAGACGACCAGTGAGCAAGAGCAATAGCGGCGCGCCGGTCACCAGCCCCGTCCAGACGTAGGTGCCGGCCTCGAGCGCGAGTGGATAGTTCACAACGAGATCACCGAGCAGGATTGTCAGGTGATCTAGCCGGAGGGCATAGCCGAGCGCCTCACCGCTGTGCCACGTGTCACCCGTGGCTTTGAGGATGGCGTTATTGATGAACACGACGACGACGTGACCGAGGATCGCCGCAGTCACTGGCGTCGTAATCCAGGCGTCGCTGCCGGATCGTGCTGTGGATTCGGCGTTGCGCTTGAGGGCGGTATCACCGCCGGACCCACCGAGCGCATCGATCGCCCAGCGATTCCCGAGCGGGAGAAACACCGCCAGAAGGAGCAGTTCGCGGAGGAGCCTATCGGCCCCGTTCAGGACGAACGGGTTCCGAAAGTGCACCGAGAAGAGCAACACCACCGAGCAGACCGTCGCGACTCTCGTCCGGTATCCGACGAGCAGTGCTATGGCGGAAACGGCAGCACACCCGAACAGAACGATCTGAAGCCACGGCTCTCCCGACAGTGCGTGGATCGAGTACCTCGCAGGCGCGTATTGCTCGAAGAGGAGCGAACGCGGCAACACGCCGCCGTCGGTATAGAACGTCTCGAGGAATTGCGATCGGTGGAGGACATCGAACAGGAGAAGACTGCCAAGGACGAGGCGAAACGCTGCCAGCGCACGTTCGTCGATCCCAATACGCTGCTCGAAGGCGGTGTGTACACGCTTACGAACGCGGCCGACGCTCGACGTGGCCGAACTGGTGTCACTCATACATTGGGAACGAATCTCATCATGTGGTCGAACCGCTGGCTGTTTTCGACCACTCATTAGCTTCATGGTATATGTTTTGTGAAATCATGACGGCAGGCTAGAAAACACGGCGACCCAAGCAAGAGCTATGAAACGGTTCAGCAGCGGCTCTCGATGGTGTGCCAGTCAACGGGCACTGCTGTGGCTGTCTCAGCAGTGGCTCACTGATGGAGCGGCTGTTCGGACATCTCCGCGCGAAGTTCGTCGAGGCGCGACCGAGAGACGCCGTCCTCGAACTGCTGGAGCAGTTCGTACACCTCGGCGCGAGAGACCTTGACGTCGCCCTCGCGGACGACATCTTCGGGACGTTCGCGCAGTTCTCGCAGCGTGCCGACCGCCAGCAAATAGGGGATTGCCCACGCTGAGAGTCGGTTGCCGTGTTGTTCGGGCACGATCTCGAGATAGCGCTGGGCGTCGTCGAGATAGCCTTCGGCGCGGCCCGTCACGCGCTTGATGACGTTCGTGACGCCACCCTGATGGGCTTCGTCGGTGACGGCCTCAACGTCGACGTCCTCCGCCGCGAGCCACTCGGCGGGGAGATACACGTTATTCTCCTCGTGGTAGTCGTCGTCGACGTCTTTCGCGATGTTGACCAGCTGTAAGAGCAGTGCGAACGAACGGGCGTTTTCACGCATTTCCTCGGCGCGCTCCTGTGAGGTGCCGCGGGCGACCAGGCCAGTGATCAGGGTGCCGACGGTGCCGGCGGCATACCAGCAATACTCCTCGAGTTCCTCGATCGTCTGGAGCCGCAGGCCCCCCTCGTTCGCATAGCGGCTGGTGAACATCGCCATTCCGTCGACGAGTTCCCGGACCGGCTCGCGCATGATCTCACGGGGCTTCTCGTCGAGCGACTCGAACGTCCGGAGCACCCGCGGCGTCTCGGCGACGACCTCCCAGTCGTCGGTTCGCTCCTCGGGGATCCAGGGCTCGACGTCGTCCATGAACGATGCGACCGACTGCTCGGCCTCCGGATCGAGCAACTCGTCGTACGTCGAGAGCAGTTCAGTCTGGGTCTCCGGCGGGATGTGTCCTGCGTCCTCGATCGTATCCGCAATTCTGCATAAGAGATATCCGAGACAGATATGTCTCGCCATCGGCTCCTCGAGCCGATCGATCGTGATCGAAAAGGTTCGCGAAACGCCATGAACCGCATCGTAACACCACTCGAGGTCGGCATCGGTGGGTGGTTCGGGCTGGCCCGTGGTCATCTACTCAAGTTAGTTTGGTGACCATCCGGGAAAAACACCGCGGTCGCGGCGTGATCTTCCGATCGAACGTTGCCAGGGACGAATCCGGGGTGTTAGCCCGCCTCTCGCCGGCTGTGTTGGATCACTGCCGTCTCGCCACCTGATTACCGCCGACGACCGCGATTAGAGCGCCGTTCGTGACCGACGCCACGATGACTGGGCTGCAGACAGAAATGAAATATATGCTATAAAAAGAGTAATGCGGTGTATGAACATATGGCACAGACACCGATGCCAGGGGGAACAAGCCAAACACTGCGACCGTTTTTGTGGCGTGCAACCAACCTGTATCCCGACACGGAGATCGTTTCCCGCAACCACGACGGGCTGCAGCGATACACCTACAGCGAGTACGACGATCGAACGTGCCAACTCGCGAACGCACTCGAGGCGGCCGGCATCGAGACCGGCGACCGGGTCGGTACGTTCTGCTGGAACCACTCACGACACTTCGAGACGTACTTCGCCGTCCCGTCGATGGGTGCCCAACTGCACACGATCAATCCGCTGCTCCCTGACGCACACATCCAGTACATCGTCGACAACGCCGACGATCAGCTCATTTTCGTCGACCCTTCGCTTGCCCCCAAACTCGCGGGCGCGGTCGCCGACGCCGACGACGAGTTCGACGGCGTCGACTTCGTCGTCATGGGCAGTCAGGAAGTAGATGATCTCGAGGCGACGCCCTACGAGTCGTTCATCGGAGACCATGAGTCAGACTACGACTGGCCCGATGTCGACGAAGACCAACCCGCGGGGATGTGTTACACGTCGGGGACGACCGGCAACCCGAAAGGCGTCGAGTACACCCAGCAGATGCTCTGGAGCCACACGATGGCCTCCCAGACGCCACAGGGGATCCCGATGGCAGACGACGACGTCGTCATGCCCGTCGTCCCGATGTTCCACGTCAACGCCTGGGGAATGCCGTTTACCGCAACCGCAGGCGGTGCCAAACAGGTCTTTCCCGGCCCCTCACCGGAACCCGAAGACCTCGCGGCCCTCATCGAAGACGAGGGGGTAACGATCAGCGCCGGCGTTCCGACCGTCTGGCTCGGCTTGATGGACTATTGTTCGGAAAACGAGGTCGACCTCTCGACGCTCGAGACGGTGATCGTCGGCGGCTCGGCGGCACCGAAATCGATGATCGAGTGGTTCGACGAGCAGGGTGTCGAAGTCCTTCACGCATGGGGGATGACCGAAACGGCTCCGATCGGGTCGGTCTCTCATCTCAAGGCTGACCTGCACGACGCGGCGTACGATACCCAGATCGACAAACGCAGCAAGCAGGGGCTGGTGGTCCCCGGCCTCGAGTTCAAAGTCGTCGGCGACGACGGCAATGAAGTCGCCTGGAACGGCGAGGAGTTCGGTGAACTGTGGATCCGCGGACCGTGGGTGACGACGGAATATTTCAAACGTCCCGAAGCCAACGAGACGGATTTCGAGGACGGCTGGCTCAAGACCGGTGACGTCGTTACCGTCGACGAGGACGGCTACATGGAGCTCGTCGACCGGGCGAAAGACGTGATCAAATCCGGCGGTGAATGGATCTCGTCGGTCGAACTCGAGAACGCGATCATGGCTCACGAGGACGTCGCCGAGGCGGCCGTCGTCGGCGTCCCCCACGAGCGCTGGCAGGAGCGGCCAGTCGCGTTCGTCGTTCCCGGCGAGGACGCCGACCGCGAGTCGTTGCCCGACGAAATCGACGACATGCTCGCCGAGGAGTACCCCAAGTGGTGGCTGCCCGACGAGATCGAATTTATCAAGCAAGTGCCGAAGACAGCGACGGGCAAGTTCTCCAAGAAGGACATCCGCCAAGAGTACGCTGATCAGTCCCTCGTCGACGGGCAGGTTCCGGACGAGGCTGCTCCGGATCGCGACTAACCCTCGCGTCGCTCGCCCACTGGATCGGCATACCGATGTTGGCTCGTTTCGCACTCGAGGCTAACACTACTAAACAGAACACAGTCCAGACAATACGATAGACGAAATAGCGAACAATAAAGGGCCGAGACCACGAACCGTCGCGTATGGACTTTGGACTCTCCCCTGAACAGCAGCAGATTCGGGATATGGTATCGGAATTCGTCGACGAGGAGATCGTTCCCGTCGCTGACGAGATCGATCACGACGATGAATTCCCGTCAGATCTCATCGACGAGATGGCCAAGCTGGGGCTGATGGGGATGCCCTTCCCCGAGGAGTACGGCGGTGCCGGCCTCGACTATCACTCCTATGCGATCGGCCTCGAGGAGATCTCGCGTGGCTCGGGTGGACTCGGAACGATCGTTGCCGCTCACACCTCGCTCGCGGGGAACATGCTCTACGAGTTCGGTGACGAGTCCCAGAAAGAGGAGTACCTGACGCCGCTTGCTGCAGGCGACGACATCGGCGCGTTCGCGCTCTCGGAAGCCGGTGCGGGCAGCGACGTCCCTGCCATGGACACAACAGCCGAGAAAGACGGCGACGAGTACGTGATCAACGGCGGCAAGCTCTGGATCTCGAACGGCTCGGTGGCCGACACGGTCACCCTGTTCGCGAAGACAGACCCCGATGCGGGCAACAAGGGTATCTCCTCGTTTATCGTCCGTCCCGAGGAGGATGACGGCTTCATCGTCGAAGGCACCGAAGAAAAACTCGGCGACAAAGGGTGTCCGACCGCCGAACTCCGCTTCGACGACCTCCGCATTCCCAAGGAGCGACGGCTCGGCGACGAAGGCGAGGGCTTCGTCCACGCGCTGAAGACCCTCAACGGTGGCCGAATCACGATCGCCGCCCGCGGGGTCGGCATTGCCCGCGCCGCGTTCGAGGAAGCACGGGACTACGCCACCGAGCGCGAGCAGTTCGGCCAGCCCATCGGCGAGTTCCAGTCGATCAAACACAAGCTCGCGGACATGGATACGAAGATCCAGGCCGCCAAACTGCTCATGCACAAGGCCGCCGATAAGAAGATCCGCGGCGAGAACTATATCAAAGACGCCTCACAGGCCAAACTCTACGCCTCCGAAGTGAGCCGCGAAGTCGCAAACGAGGGCATCCAGATCCACGGCGGCTACGGCTACACCAAGGACTTCGCCGCCCAGCGGTTCTACCGCGACGCCAAACTCAACGAGATCTACGAGGGTACCAGCGAGGTGCTCCGGAACACGATCGGCGACCAGCTGCTCGAGGAGTAGCGTCCACGCAGCGCTCGCGAGTCCGGCCGTCGGCTGCTATTCGTCGAGACACTGCCGCACCCACGCGCCGTGTTCTTGCGTCCGTCGCAGGCCGGCGTCGGTCAGTGCGTAGACGTCGTGAAGTCCCTCCGTTCGCTTCTCGACGAACCCCGCATCGACCAGCGCCGACAGTGAGCCGTAGAACGACTTTGGCTCGAGTCGGTCGTCGTAATGCGACTCGAGGCGTGATTTCAGTTGCTGGCCGCGCAGTTCACCGTCGTCGGCCGCGGCGAGGAGAACACAGATGTCTCGGCGGCGGCCGCTTCGAAGCCACTTGCTCATGGGACGGTGTCGGCATGGGACGCGCTCGAGCGTTATGGTTTCTTATTCTGACTCGAGCCATCGGTTGACAGTCACGATAGCTGTCCATGTGACCCCGCCGAGAGCGGCGACGCCGAGCAGGGCGCGATCGCCGACCTCGAGCAGTGCAGTGCCGTCGGGCAGCCGGTCGTGGCGCACGAGCAACCACCCCGACTCTGGATCGCCGAGGACGACGTCACCGGAGCCGACGGCAAGCGAGAGCAACACGGCACCCAAGGCGTAGAGTCCGATCACGGCGAGGGTACCGACGCACCCAGACAGAAACCGTGCGAGCAGTGGCATGCCTGGCCGTCGGTTGAGCGGCTGGCCATGCGCGCCGTAGATGCCGAAGCCGCGAACGTCACCGGGTGGATCACCCACGCGAACGTCAGCGGGATACTGGTAGAGGACGGCGGCCATCCAGAGGTCGCCGATCGAGCCGGCCGCGTTCGCCGCCAGCGGCACGATCAACACGGGCGTAGGGACGATGACCATCACGGCGATGCCGACGGCAGTGAGCACCACAAACGGTGCGAGCAGGGCGATGAGTAACTGGTTCCGGGTGTAGCGCGCACCGCTGGTCCCGGCATAGGCGTAGGGCAGAACGAAATGTGAGACGCCGATCCCATAGTCAGGGCTATCGCCGTATCGCGCGAGGAACACGCCGTGGAGCAGTTCGTGAGGGACGACCACGCAAAGTAGCAACCCGACGGAGACGGCGAGCCAGCCCAGCGCCGTCGGCGGCGACGACGGCGCGATCACGATCGGCTCGAGTGCGGTGCCACGAATCCAGGCGAGGACGTGCCCGAAGCCGTACGCGAAGCCGAAAAACCCGATCGCAGAGACGGCAAGCCACTGGAGTGTGACCGCTCGCGTGAGTTCGAACGCCTCGAGCGGCCGGCGGGCCGTCTGTGACTCGGAACGGCTCACGAGGCGACCCTCGAAGGCAACCGAAAAATCGGTGTCGATGTGCGTCCGCCGCGACCGTATCGGTCAGGGACAGAAGATCGGCTTCCTGTGTTGGTCTCAACGAGGCATATCAGACGAGAACCGATAGATACCCGGTGGTTGCCTCGCGATGTTCGTTCATGACCGACGCCGACGAGCGGACGGCCGATGCAAACGGCATTACAGCCACTTACGAGGAAACCGAGACGGAGCGACTCCTCACGTTCGAGCATGAAACGGGTCCCACGGCAGCGATCGCACAGAACCGCGAGGGATACGCGATGTTGAAAGTGCGGCCAGCCGCTAATGGCGACGAACTCGAGCGCTACTACGGGTTCGATATGGCACTCGACCACGTCGGCGAACTCCTGGGCGTCTCGCCGCACGACCTCCCGATTCCGGACGCGGCCGCGGACATGGGAATGTAGCGTCGGATGACGACCACAGCGGCCGGTGTCGCCGCCTCGGAGTCGACTCGCTTGCTGGATTTCTCACGGTTGTCCCACGAGCCGATCGGCTGAAAGCGGAAAAAACTAGTCGAAATACGAGGGGGGCGGATGAAAGCGGCAAAAGCGGGAGCCATAAATATCAGGAGTCAAACGATGTAGACGAGAATAGCCGTGGCAACAGAGTCGTTCCCCCGTCCGATCAGTACGCGACGACGCTTTTCAGCGCTGCTCTCAGTGACCGCACTGGGCGTTTACTTGCTGTTGATCGTCGGCGCGACGACCTCACTGACGAACGCGACCGCGTCGTGTTCGACGTGGCCGACCTGCCACGCACCGGTCGACCCGCTGAGCCAGACCGAACTCGCGATCGCGTGGGCCCACCGGCTGACGGCCGCCGTCGTTGGCTTGCTCGTCGCCACGACGGCGATCGCCGCGATCCTCGGCGACGTCTCGAGCCGTGTCCGATCGATACTCGTGGTCGGTGGGCTCCTCTACGTCGTCCAGGTCGGCGTCGGTGCCGTCACCGCGACGGTCGGCCCCGCGGCGATCGTTCCCGGCCTTCACCTCGCACTCGGGCTCGTAATCTTCTCGGCGATCGTCCTCGCGCTCGCCTGGGACCTCGAGCTTGCGACCGGCAGCGACGACGACGCGATCGAGTCGCCGGAACCGCTCGAGGAACTCGAGGAAGAGATCCCGACCGCAACCGAACGCACGCTCCCCTCGAGCCGGCTGGCCCGCGCCCGGCTCACTGCGATCGCGTACTTCCGCATGACGAAACCGCGCCTGATGTGGCTGCTCTGTCTCGTCGCCGCCGCCGGCATGGCGCTGGCCGCCGGTTCCGATGACCTCGGGCTCTCGACCATCCTCGCGACGCTCGGCGGCGGTGTCCTCGCGATCGGTGCGAGTGGCACCTTCAATCACGTCCTCGAGCGCGACGTCGACCAGCAGATGTCGCGGACGGCAGAACGGCCGCTCGCGGTCGATCTGATTCCGGTTCGAAACGCGCTCGCGTTCGGATTTGCGTTGACCGTCGCGTCGCTTGCGTTGTTCCTGACGATCAACCGATTGGCCGCGGCGCTCGGCCTCGCCGCGATCCTGTTTTACAGCGTCGTCTACACCCTCATGCTCAAGCCGAACACGGTCCAGAACACGGTCATCGGCGGCGCTGCGGGGGCGCTACCCGCGCTCATCGGCTGGGCTGCGGTCACCAACGAGATCGGAATGCCGGGACTGGCACTCGCGGGCCTGATCTTCCTCTGGACGCCGGCACACTTCTATAACCTCGCGCTGGCCTACAAGGACGACTACGCCCGCGGTGGCTTCCCGATGATGCCGGTCGTCCGCGGGGAGACCGTCACTCGAAAACACATCCTCTACTACATTGCCGCGACGCTCGCGAGCGCAATCGCACTGACCTGGATTACCGACCTCGGCATGCTGTACGCCGCGACGGTCGTCCTCTTCGGGGGGATCTTCCTCTGGGCCGCCGTTCGCCTGCACTTCGAACAGACCGAGGCCGCGGCGTTTCGCTCGTTCCACGCCTCGAACGCGTTCCTCGGAGCCGTGCTGGTCGCAGTTCTGGTAGACGCGATGGCGTTCTGAATTGCTCGAGACGGCGACGCTTACGGTTTAACTGCAGTTACGACACAGCCGGTCGCACGGCGACTCTGGGTTTGTGTGACACCCGTTTCGGTGTTACGTAGCTGCCGTCATCGCCGACACCACCGTCACTATCGACCAGAGACGCAATGGTGCCGTTATCGATTTCGATCGTCATGCAAATCCCAGACAGGTCGGCATCGCTGTGTACGCTGCCATAGACTCCGTTTCTTGCTTCTCTCGAGCGTATGAGTCGTCACCTCACTGCCGGTGACGCCGTGTTTTTTCCGGTTGTCCACGGATGCCGCAGTTGTATGGCGCGTCTCGTCGTCGGTGGCTAGAAGACTGACGCCCGCTGTCGATGTGGCTGATCCGAGATCGGACTGTTCGTCGACCTCGTCACGTCGGTAGTTTCTTTCGCAGTCGGATCGTCGTCACCTGAACCTGCCACTACCAGCGTCGACGTGCTCCTCGTGGTTGCCCGGATCGATCGACGTTTCTGGGACTGTGAGAAGTGGGATCTCGCACTGGCTGTTCGGAGCACATTCGTGGCCGACTGTGACGATCCTTGCTGGTCGTCTGCCGGCTTGAGGCCGAGTTTTCGTCGTTCCGTCCTGCCACTCCCAGACGCTGTCTTGAGGGGATGGAACGTCTTGATCGGTCCTTACTGTTTCTCGAAGTCCGCGGTTGGCCTGCGGATCGTCTGGTCCGGTTGCACGAACGCGACCGGGACAGCCTTCGAGTGGCGTCCTCCCGATTGACGTCACGGCCTCGCCAGAAGTAATGCTCGTCTGACACCACAACACTGTGTATCCGAGCAACCGCGACGAATCGCACCGTGGATGCCGACACGCCGGTCGGCTCCGACAACGAAATCGACACCCGAAAATCAGTCGAAATGGCTGTGCGAAACGGAGTCGTCTATTACCACAGCAGATGTGGCCAGACGAAGGTAAACAGCAGCCAGATGATTCCCGTCAGGATGACGGTCATAATCGCGTTCAGGATGAGTCCTGTCCGGAGCATGTGACGCTGTTTGATGTAGCCGCTGCCGAACACGATGGCGTTCGGCGGTGTCGCGACCGGAAGCGCGAACGCGAAGCTCGCGGCGATCGCCCCGGAGACCGAGAGGAAGAGTGCGGTCGAGAAGTCGGTCAGCCCGAGCGTCGCCGAGAAGACGCTGCCCAGACTGATCAGGATGGGGACGATGATGCTGGTCGTCGCGGAGTTCGACGTCATCTCGGTCAGGAAGATGACCAGCAGGACGACCGCGCCGATGACGAGGACGATGGGTGCGCCGACGAGTCCGCTGAACACCGTCTCGGCGATCCACTTCGTTGCACCCGTGTCCGCGAGGGCGTTTGCAAGCGAGATGCCGCCACCGAACAGTAGTAGGGTCCCCCAGTCGATATCAACCAGTTCGTCCCACTCCATCGTGTCGGCCAGGACGAGCGCCGGCACCGCGGCGACGCCGACCATCACGTAGTAGAGCAGGCCCTGATGTTCCCCAGTGCCGAAAACCGACATGCCATCGTCGCCGAACAGCGTCGTCATCCAAGCATCCGAGAGGAACGGCTCGAAGAGATTGCCGAGTCCGCCGAGCATCCAGAGACCGGCCGTCGCGGCGAAGATCAGCGCCACGCGCTTGCCGCGCGGGTCGAGTTCGCCTTCTGCCTCGAGCTGTTCGCGAGCGATGGCTCGAGCCTGGTCGACCTGTGGAATCTCTGGCGGGTACAGCACGTACGTCAGGAGGAACCACACCAGCGGGAGCGTCACGACGACGACCGGGAAGCCGACGAGGAACCACTCGGCGAACCCGATCTCGTAGTCCAGAATGGCGTTGAGTTGACCGACGAGGATCGCGTTCGGCGGCGTGCCGATGATCGTCCCGACGCCGCCGACGCTCGCTGCGTAGGCAGTCCCCAGCAACATCGAGATCTGGATGTTCGTGAAGTCGCCCGTCGAGCCGACGGCCCCACCATCGGTGGCCGTATCGGCTGCGTCAGCGTCGGGTACCGGTTCTTGCGACGACGCAAGGTCGTCGCGATCGAGCACCTGCGTGAGAATCCCGACAGCGATGGGCGTCATCATCGCGGCCGTCGCGGTGTTCGAAACCCACATCGACAACACGGCGGTCACGATCATGATCGCGAGAACCAGCCGTCGCGGCGAGCTGCCCATCTTGGCGATGGTATAGAGCGCGATCCGCCGGTCGATATCGTACTTTTGAATCCCGTTCGCAAGCATAAAGCCCGCGAGGAACAGGAAGACGATGTGATCCGCGAACCCCGCGAGTGCGGTGTCCATGGAGTTGTAGATGCCAGTGCCAGTCAGCAAGACTGGAATCGTTAATGCGGTGACTGCAAGCGGAAGCGTCCCGGTCACCCAGAGGAAGCCGGCGAAGAACATAGTCGCGATTGCGTACTGGCCCGCGACCGAGAGACCGGCCGGCGTCGGTGCCGCTGCAATCGCCACCATCCCGATCCCCGCAAGGAGAAATTGTACTAATCGTCTGTTTAAACCACCCAACAGTCCATGTATCATTGATACAGGCGGGAATTATCATTATTGTTCTTAAGCCCTTCTATTCGTGAACCTGTCACTAGAAGTGATCGACGATCGCCCGTACCTGCTCGTCGGTGAGTTCGGTGCTGTAGAGATCCAGCAGCGTCTTTCGTCGCGCTCGAGACAGCGATCGATTTCCACTCTCGAGCATCGAGACGTGTGCCTGCATGAGTTCGTCTATCTCTCGTTCGACCGCCCGCTGCTCGTATCCGGCAGCGACGCGGAGTAGTCGCCACGCGAGCGGCGTGATCCCATCCGGATCATACAGGTCCGAAGCACCCATGCATAATCCGACAGAGAAAGCATAGAAGTGTCTGTTGGAACTCACGTCAGGAGAGCCAGTCGCTCTGCAACCTGCTTGTCGCTTCAACCTGATCGCGTTATGCTTCCACGAACTCCCTATTCGTCACACAGCCGCTGTGCGAGCGGGACTGCAGTGACTGGCAGTCACTATTCGTTCCGCGATCGAATCCCGAGGAGCGTAAACCACGATTACCGAATTTGGGTAGCCGGTGCCAGTCACCGATTGGACATGGATAACACGGATTTGGAAGTCCCTCATCGCTCATTACGAAATCCGGGTGCAACGATCGCTCGAACGGATTCTCACGGCCTGACTGTAACGGCCGGCACGTTTTTTCAGCGCCCTCGCGGTAGGACTGAATATGAGTGAGTCCACAACCAACGACCCGGCGACCGGTGACTCATCCACCCGGCAGCGTGGCTCCGACGGGGAGAAGTGGCTGAGTGGATTCGTCTCCCTGATCGGGCTATGGATCGCCGTCTCGCCGTTCGTCTACGGGCCGGCAGCGTCCATGCTGTGGAACGACCTGCTGGTCGGCGGTGCGATCTTCCTGCTGGCTGGCTACAACTACTACCGGCTCACCAACGCCGACGCCACCAGCACCGGCGTGATGTCACTCGTCGCCCTGCTGGGACTGTGGGTCTTCATCTCCCAGTGGGCCATCGGCGGCGAGTTCGCGATGAGCGGCCTCGAGGCTGCGTCCACCGGCCTGATCTGGAGTAACATCCTGTCAGGCCTCGTCGCCGCAGGACTGTCGGCGTACATCGCCTACACCGGCGGCCGCGAGGTTCCACGCGGGACGGCCGCACAAACGTAACCGTCACCGTCGTGGATACGGCTCGGTCCCTGCCTCGGGCGTCTGTCGCTCGAGCAACTCGAGGACGGGTTCGCTCGCGGCTAGCCGAATCCCGAGTTTCGTGAGTTGGTCTCGGAGCGTCGCTGGCACGAGCGTTCCGTACAGTGAGCCAAGCAATGGAAGTGGACCGACGCGGTAGTGGGTTTCTGGATCGGGAACCGTCGCAGCCGTCAGAATCGTCTCGGCGACGTCTTCGGGGTCGTTGACGAGGCGACCACCGCCCTCGACGGCACGAACTTGCTGGAGAACGCGGTAGAGATCGGTATACTGCGTCGGTCTAACGACGGTCACGTCGGCGTCTGCAGCCCCGATTGTCACGTCCTCGTCCGTGGACGACGGCGATCGCGCTGCCGTCGCGGCCGCGTCGAGTTCACGCAGGGCGCGATCGTAAAACGGCGTCGCGACGAGGCCGGGCTGGACGACGACGACTTCGACGTCCGACCCGACCAGTTCCTGTCTGAGCGCGTCGCTTAGCCCTGCCAGGGCCCATTTCGATGCGTTATAGCTGCCGATGCCGGCCAGCGCGAGGCGATCGGCAGCACTGGTGACGTTGATGATCCGGCCACGACCGCGTTCGCGCATATCCGGCACCACTGCCCGTATCAGCCGATGCGGGCCAAAACAGTGGACGGCGAACTGTCGCTCGAGTACGTCCGTCGGTACGTCTTCGACCGGGCCGAACTGGCCGTAGCCCGCGTTGTTGACCAGACAGTCGACGCCGCCGGCTTCGTCGTGGACGCGAGCGACGACACGTTCGATGTCCGCTGGTTCGGTCAGATCGAGTGCGACGGGCTCGGCACCGCGGTCGGCCAGGTTCTCGAGGCCGTCTCGGTCGCGGTCCCGCGCAGTTGCGTAGACGTCCCACCCATCGGCCAGCAGTGTCTGGGCCGTTTCGTAGCCGATGCCCGACGAACAGCCGGTGACGAGTGCAGTCGAAGGCATGTGATGTATTATGCTATCATGAGTGAAGGGCGTCCCGTCAGTCGCGTCCAGAGACTGTCACGAAATACGAGACGTTTCGCGGCATCGAGGGGATTGCACATCCGCTGATTGGTCGTCAGTTCCGACAGGTCCCGCGAACCGTCGTGTCGATGTGCCAGAACCGACTTCCAGCAGTCCGTCTCAGTCGTCGAACGGGTCGAAGTCGTCAGGAGGATCTGCATCGTCGGGTGGTCCGGCACCGACGGGCGGACCACGCTCGCGGTCGTCCGAGTCGTCGGTAATACCGGTCTCCTCGAGCGTCCGTTCGACGATCTCGAGACCGTCGTCATCTTCGTCGTCATCAGTATCGGCACCGTCGTCACGACCACTGTCGACTGGCTGGGCAGCCTCTCCGGGTTCGTCATCCGAACCGCTATCGACACTATCGTCGGTCGGATCGCTCGTGGCCGTCGCCGATTCGGGCTCATCGACGTGCTCGCGATCGTCTGTCGCGTTCACCCCATCCGAGTCGACTCCGGACGTCGTCGGCTCGTTGATCGTCAGTTCCGGGACGAACACGACCGCAAGCGCACTGAATACGAGTACTACGGTCACGATGGTGACGAAAAATGTGATCGTCGATGGGCGATCGTCACGGGAGCGAGACATTCGATTACTCGAGAGGAGACGATCAACTCGCTTTGTTACGTTCAGTCCACAGGACCATAGGCACTGCATTCGCGTTCCCATTCGACCGGCGTCGGGCCGCTCGAGCGGGCGGTCGACGCAGCCACCGCCGGCCATGACGCTCGGCAAGACCGTCGTCCGTGGCCGAACAATGATATAGCCGGCCCACCGAGTGACACGCAACGGATCTCCCGATAATGACGAGTCATTACGATCATGCGCAGGTACAGGAGTTCTGGCAGTACGTCTGGGAGCGTGACGACGTCTACGCGCTCGATTCCAACGCCGAGGATCCGACCTACGTCCTCGGAATGTTTCCCTACACGTCGGGGACGCTCCATATGGGTCACATTCGCAACTACGCGATTACGGACGCCTACGCACGCTATCGCCGAATGCAGGGCGACGACGTGCTCCACCCGATGGGCTGGGACGCCTTTGGTCTCCCTGCCGAGAACGCCGCGTTCGAGCGCAAGACCGACCCCGAGTCCTGGACGCAGGCGTGTATCCGGCGCATGCGCGAGGAACTCGAGACGATGGGCTTTGGCTACGACTGGTCGCGGGAGATCACCACCTGTGAGCCCGACTACTACCGGTGGAACCAGTGGCTGTTCGAGCAGTTCTACGAAGACGGGCTCGTCGATTACGAGGCCGCGACGGTCAACTGGTGTCCCGACTGTGAGACGGTGTTAGCCGACGCACAGGTCGAAGAGCGCGACGGCACCCGCGTCTGCTGGCGCTGTGAGACTCCCGTCGGTCGCCGGGAACTCGACCAGTGGTTCTTTACGATCACCGACTATGCCGAGGAACTCCACGACGGACTCGACGAGCTCGAGGGCTGGCCCGACGGCGTCCGCGAGATTCAGCGCAACTGGATCGGCCGCCAGGAGGGCGCGCGGATCACGTTCGAGGTGTCCCACGATGGCGCGGACGCTGACGGCATCGACATCGTCGACGTGTTCAGCACCCGCCCGGAGACGATCTACGGCGCGACCGCGCTCGTCGTCTCGCCCGGCCACGACCTCGCTCGAGCGCTGGCCGACACGGATGAAGCCGTCGCCGAGTACGTCGAGACCGTCCGCGAACAGGACCCCGACGAAGTTGGCTTTTCGGGCATCGAAACCGATGCGACTGCGGTCCACCCGCTGACCGGCGACGAACTCCCCGTCTACGTCGCCGGCTACGTCTTAGAGGACGTCGGTACTGGGGCCGTGATGGGCGTGCCCGGCCACAACGAGCGCGATCACGCCTTCGCGCTCGAGCATGACCTCCCGATCGAGCGCGTGATTGCCCCCGAAGGTGACAGTAACGACAGTGAACGCGACGAAACGAAACCCTACACCGGCGAGGGCACCCTCGAGGGAAGCGGCGAGTACGACGGCCTCGACAGCGAGACGGCCCGCGAGCGACTCGTCGAAGACCACGACGCGCTCGCCGAGGACGTCACCTACCGGCTGCGCGACTGGCTGATCTCCCGCCAGCGCTACTGGGGGACGCCGATTCCAGTCGTCCACTGCGACGACTGCGGGCCGGTGCTGGTTCCAGAAGAGGAACTTCCGGTCGAACTCCCCGAATTCGTCCGAACGACGGAGAACCCACTGGACGCCGCCACGGAGTGGAAGGCGACGACGTGTCCGGACTGTGGCTCCCCGGCCGAGCGCGAGACGGACACGATGGACACCTTCGTCGACTCCTCGTGGTACTTCCTGCGATTCCTCTCACCGCAGCTTGCGGACGCGCCGTTCGACACCGACCGCGCGAACGAGTGGCTCCCCGTCGACATCTACGTCGGTGGCGAGGAACATGCCATCCTCCACCTGCTCTATACGCGCTTTTTCACGAAGGCGCTGGCAGATCTGGGCTTGCTCGAGCACCGTGAGCCGATCGAGGAACTTCGCAGCCAGGGAACGGTGCTGTACGACGGCGAGAAGATGTCCAGTTCGAAGGACAACGTCGTCGCGCCCGAGGAGTACGGCGCGGAGACGACGCGGCTGTTCGTCCTCTCGGCGGCCCACCCCGAACAGGACTTCGAGTGGACCGCCAACAACGTCCGCGGGGCCTACGACCTCCAGCAGACGCTCTATGGGATGGCGACCGATTTCGTCGAGGAGGCCGACACCCGCGTCGAACGCCGCGATCACGACGCGTACGTCGACCGGGAGATCGACCGGACGATCGCCGCAGTCACCGAGGAGTACGAGCGGTTCCGGTTCCACCGCGTTGCAACCGAGATTCAGGAACTCGCACGCCTGCTCCGACGTTACCGCGCGTACGACCAGCCACACGACGAGGTCTACCGACGCGGCCTGTTGACGCTGGCCGCGCTGATCGCTCCGATGGCCCCCCACCTCGGGGAAGAACTCTGGAACAAACTCCGGGGTGACGGACTCGTCGTCGAAGCCGACTGGCCCGAGCCCGCGGGCGATCGATCGGCCTACCAGCTCGAGCGCCAGTTGGTCGAACGCACTCTCGAGGACGTCCGGGATATCGTCGACGTTGCCGCGATCGACGAGCCTGAGCGCATCGAACTGGTTTGCGCTCGCGAGTGGAAGTATCGGGCCGCCGAACTGGTCGACGAGGCGGGTGCCGACGGCGACACTGATACCATCATCGAGCAGGTGCTTGCAGCCGACGACGTCGCCGCCGACCGCGAGACCGTCGGTGCGTTCGTCGGGCAACTGGTCGGCCGCGAGGACGGCGCGGAATCCGGCCAACTGCTCGGCCCAGCCCGCGAACTCGAGGTTCTCGAGCACGCGACCTGGCTCGTCACGGACGAGTTCGGGGCGACCGTCACCGTCCGCCGGGCCGAAGCCGACGACGAACTGGCGGCGAAAGCACGACCAGGCAAACCGGCGATCTACATCGAGTAGCCGTCGCTGGCTATACTCACGGCGCTCCCGTCGCACCCTCGTTCGCGTCTGAACGGCTCCAATGCAGCGGATTCGTGACTGTGACAGTCGATATCGAGACCCGGAAATGAGGCCACAGTCTCGAAAGACAGTTTTATTCCACCAGGTTTGGAAGGCCCGAATACGATGGTGGAGGGTGGCGATAGCAGCGACGCACAGCCAACGAAACCGCCGAGTCAGGCGGTGATCGAAACAGTCGCCGACGCGGAAGGGATCGAGTCGGTCGAGCTCGCACCGCCGCAGTACGAATCGCTTCATGCAGTCATTGACCCGGCAGCGCTCGACGCGCTCTTTGCCGAGCGGTCGAACGGCGCGACCAGACCGGGCGGAGCGGTCTCGTTTCCGTTCTGTGGCTACCACGTCACCGTCGGCTACGATGGCACGGTGACGCTCGAGGAATCGACCGACCCAGCGGACTGAGACGCGTTCCAGTCAGTTGGTGCCGGTGAGTGTGCCGAAATCCGGTGACAGCAACACGTATGCCACGGCGACTCGAGACCCGAAGCCACAGCACCATCGATTTCGATCGAGCCCGAAGCGAACAGCAAGCATGATACGGCGGTGCTTCTAACGATCGATAATGGCAACTGCTGATGCGAGACGGCATCTCCGGGAGCAGCCGCTAGGTGTCACGGTCCTCCTGACGATCGTCGGCTACGCGCTGGTTCTCGGAACGTTCCTGCTCGACGTGCCGATCTATCCCGACCTGACGAACGCACAGGTCAATCTCCTCTCGCACGTGATCGCGGTCATCAACACGACCGCGACGGTGGTGTTGACACTGGGCTGGTACTGGATCCGCGCCGGCGAGGTCGAGAAACACCGCTTGGCGATGGTCAGCGGCTTCGTGTTGATCCTCGGGTTCCTAGTCGTCTATCTGCTCAAGGTCGGCGGCGGCGGCACGAAAGAGTTCGTCGGCCACCAGGGCGTCTACTACGCCTACCTCGTCATGCTGGCGATCCACATCATCCTCTCGATCATTTCGGTGCCGGTCGTCCTTTATGCGCTGGTTCTGGGACTGAGCCATACGCCCGCCGAACTCAGACAAACGCCCCACGCGAAGATCGGCCGGATCGCTGCTGGCGCGTGGATCCTGAGTCTCGTTCTCGGCGTCGTCACCTACGCGATGCTCAACCACATCTTCGATTACGAGTTCGCGGCGCTGCTCGTGCCGCTAATCTAGGCTGAACCGAGCCCGCGTCACAGCAGACCAACAACTTCTCACGTCAGCCGCCCGTACCGTCGAGCAACGAATGCAATTCGTCGAAGAAATCGTCGTGGACGAGTTTCTCCCGACCGTCCGGTCGCTGCTGGCCGGCGATCTGCGCGATCGGGGCTTCACCCAAAGCGAGGTCGCCGACGTACTCGGCATCAGCCAGAGCGCCGTCTCGAAGTACGCCCACGGCGACGTGACCGTCAACGATCGCATCGCCACCGACGACCGCGTCCAAGAGCTCGTCGAGCAACTCGGGACGGGGCTGGCCGCCGAAGAGATCTCCCCCGTCCAAGCGCTGATCGAACTCGAGGTACTGATCCGCGAACTCGAGGCCGGCGGTGACCTGCTCGCCCAGCTCCACGAGGAGGCCGTTCCAGACCTGGCCGACCACGGCTCGAGCTTTCGCGTCCACGACCCCGAAAGCGACCTGCGAACCAGCGAGCGAGTGCTCTCGTCGCTCCGGCGCGGGCTGCGTATCCTCGAGACGGCGAGTGGCTTTACAGCGCTCATCCCTGCCGTCGGCGCGAACCTCGTCGCCTGCACGCCCGACGCCGAGGACGTCGACGACGTTGCGGGCGTGCCGGGTCGAATCTTCGACGTGAAAGGGCGGGCGACCATCCCCGCAGATCCCGAGTTCGGCGTCTCAGAACACGTTGCAAGCGTGTTGCTGGCTGCACGTCGCCATGGCGCAGATGTGTCGGCTGGGATCAACATCACCTACGATCCGGAGCTGATCGACGAACTGGCCGCACAGGGCCACGTTGCGGCCGAGTTCGACGAATCCGACGACGTCGCCTCGAGTGTCGGCGCGGCGATTGAAGACGAGCCAGCGGCGACGGTGCTCTACCAGACCGGCGGGATGGGGATCGAACCATTGATCTACGTGCTCGGTACCGACGCGGAGTCGGTCGCAGACACGGTCCGATCGCTGGTCTGATCGCCCACGATGGCGACGGAATCACAGGAATTCTACGGCCGCTGGGCGCGACTCTACGATCTGATCGCACGACGAACGCCTGGGATCGCGCGGCTCCGCCGGCGAGCGGCCGCCGCCTGCCGGCTCGAGTCCGGTGATACCGTCGTCGAAATGGGCTGTGGAACGGGGGCGAACCTTCCGTTTCTTCGTGAACAGGTCGGCCCCGAGGGAACCGTGATCGGGATCGATTTCACCCGGCCCGTCCTCGAGCGGGCGCGGGCAGTGACTGCGAACTACGATAACGTCCACGTCCTGCAAGGTGACGCGACGCAGCCACCGATCGAGCCCACACTCGCAGACGGCGAGATCGACGCCGTGCTCGCGACGTTCGTCGTCGGCATGCTCGCGGAGCCAGCCGGTGCGGTCGACGACTGGTGTGACCTCGTCGGTCCCGACGGGACCGTCGTGCTCGCCAATGCCGCTCCGAGTCAGGAGTGGTACGCCCCGCCGGTCAACGCCGTCTTTCGGGCGATCGTCGTCCTTTCGACGCCGCCGACAACGCAGCTTCGCTACGAGGACGAGCCACACCGACGGCTCGAGCAAAAGATCGACGCCGCACATACCCGACTCCGCGAGCGGGCGGCCGCCGTCGCAGACGAAACACATGTCTTCGGCGTCGTTCGACTGACTGGCGGCCAACTCGGGCGACCGTCCTGAGATCGTCACCCTGACGGATCGACGTTTTCGAACGGCTCCATTCGCGCTCGAACCTCGTCAGGAAGCGGCGACGGTCGTCCCGTGTCGGGATCGATGTGGACCATCGTCGTGTCGGCGGTCGCGGCGACCGTCCCATCGACACGGATCTCGTATTCCATGGTGCAACTGGATTCGCCGAGGTTGGCTATCCAGAGTGCGACTGTCGGATCATCACCCTTCGTGATCGGGTGCTTAAACTCGATCTCGAGGGTCGCGACGACGAACGAGATGTCTGCCGCCGCAACCTCGAGGACGTCCTCCAGATAGTCGACACGGGCGGTCTCGAGGTAGCTCGCGTAGACGGCGTTGTTGACGTGGCCCTGCGGGTCGAGATCGCGATACTGGACCGGAATCTCGACGGTGAATTCCTCGCTCATTATACAGGTTCGAACGCGGCTGCGACGAAAATACGCACCGGTCCCGGAACCGTCCCCGAGACTGCTCAGTCCGCGTACAGTCGCGCGTGCTCGCTACAGAAGGCGGGCTCGCGCAACTGGGCGTCGATCAGGTCCTCGTGGTAGTGGGCGTTGAACAGGCGACAGCCCTCCCGGTCGCAAAACGCCTCGCCGGTCTCGAGGTAGTGGTACGCCGCCAGAACGTACCCACACAGTGCGTCGGTCGTCCGCGGGTCGTCCTCAACCAGGAAGTCGCCCTCGACTTGATTCTCGAGGACCTCCCGCGGTGGCGTTTCGCCCGACAGCAGGGCGTGGCGCTGCTTTTCCTTGTAGTATTCGTCGGGCTTTGCGGGGGCCTCGTAGAGCCCGGGCACCGAGACTAGCGCCGGCTGGCCGAGGACGGTCACGCGCTTGTGCCAGCGGCCGTCGTGGTCGCCCCACGTCCCGATGGCCCGATCGAGGATTGGGATGTGCAGCGTCTCGAGGTCCCGTTCTGCGGCGGGGAGCGCGGCGTTGAGCGCCCGCTGGATCTGGACCCCGTCGTAGAGGACCCCACCTTCCCGTTCGGGATGCTCGAGGGCGCGTTCCTCGTAGCGGATCGTCCCGAGCATCGTGTTGCCCGTCTCGCGGTCGTAGGGTGAGGGGACCCGCGCCTCGGCGAACCGCTCGGCGAGGTCGTCGGTGCGGTGGACATCAAGGAACCGATCGCGCACGCTCACGTCGGCGTCGATCCGCGCGGCCAGCCAGTCGGCGATTGCATCGACAGTGGCGACGGTCGTCGGGGCGCGATAGCAGATGATTTGTTCGACCATCGGATGGGGAAAGCGTGGTTAGTCGTCGGCCGGTGCGGCTCGCGAGGTCAGTTCGACGGGGTCGGCGTCGACCTCGAGTTCGTCTAAGGCGACCTGGGCGGCACGCTTGCCCGAGACGAGCATGGCACCGAAGGTCGGGCCCATCCGCGGGAGGCCGTAGGTCGTCGCGGTTGCCATCCCGGTCGCGATGAGGCCTTCGTGGACGAGGCCGGTGTGTTCGACGACGGCGTCCTCGCTTTTGCCGACCCACATCGAGTCGTGGCCGGGCGAGTCGTGGCCGGGTGCGCCGTAGGTGTCGTCTTCGGTCTGATCCATGACCTGACCGCGGTCGCGGGCGTCCTGAATACCGGGTGCATCGAGGACGCCGCGCTCGTCGAGCTTCGTGACCGCCATCGCGTCGTGGCCGGTCGCGTCGATGACCAAGTCGGCCTCGACGGCGATCGGATCGACGCAGGTGATCTCGCGGGGCAGGGCGTGGACCGGCGTCCAGTTCATGACGATCCCCGAGACCTTGTGGTCCTCGCGGATGACGATGTCCGTGAACTCGGTCATGTTCTGCATCTTCGCGCCCGCGTCACAGGCGGCCTTGATGAGCCCGGAACAGGCTTCGGGGCCGTTGGCGACGTAGAGTCCCTCGCTGTCTTGGGCCTGTTTGTAATCCACCTCGAGGTCCTCGAGGATCTGCTGGGCGGGGTCTCGGACGGTGACTTTGTTCATCAGGAAGCCGCCGAGCCAGAAGCCGCCGCCGAGATAGTTGTTCTTCTCGACGACCATCGTCTGGACACCGCGCTCGGAGAGTTCCTTCGCGGCGGTCAGCCCCGAGGGGCCGCCGCCGACGATGATGACGTCCGAGTCCGAGAAGTCCATGAACTCCTCGGTCCATTCCTGTCCGATCGCACGCGTGACGTCCGCTTCACCAACCTGACTAAACTGCTCGAATTCGCTCATACAACTAGGTGGTATGACCTAGTGGTAATAAAACTGTCGTAGCGATTGCTTGAAAGACGATTTAGTGAGAGAATCACTCACAAAAGAGTTGCCGTCGCTTGATTTTAGCCGATCGACTGCGTGAGACGGACTCCTGTCAGTCAGTACCGGTGCACCCGCGACCGTCCTATGGGTGCACCGAGAAACTGGGACAGCAGACCGTATGCGTCGACGGTTAGCTCGGCCGGTCGGTGGACACCTCGTCCATCCGGTCGGTCTCCGCTTCTTCACCGCGGTAGGTGTCGAGTCCAACCAGCCGGTTGAGCACGCATTTCTGAAGGACGCCGGGGGCGAAAAACACGACACCGAAGACGACCAGCAGGACCGGCAGCACGGTACCGATCGAAACGACACCGACCAGCGCGGCCACACCGATAATCGCTAGAAGTGCGCCGCCAGCGAGCCGCCAGGTACGATCGAATCCGCCTACGTTTTTCTTCATGATGTATTTCTCTCCGCGTTTACACGCGATGTAGCCTACACCTCGAGCAGAAATAAGTGGGTCGGTACCATACATCTCGACATTTGTTGACAACTAAAACGACGTATCACTGCTGCCGAAGTGCCGTCGGCGCACCTGTTCGCGATCCGCTCGCATGGTCGTCGACGCACGCGCCCACGCGACGCGTAAGCGTACGCACACCCGCGCTGTCGCCCGGTTTTGGCGAAAGCGTTATCAAACGCTCAATCGTACCGAGCGACGATGACCGATACTCGTCCGCGACGACGGCGACCGGACGCTCGAGGACTCGGAGGTGGTCTGCGGTGGAACTGATAATCACTGAAAAGGACAACGCAGCCCGCCGAATCGCCGATATCTTAAGCGGCGGCACCTACGACTCGAGTCGCGAGAACGGGGTCAACGTCTACGAGTGGGGTGGCAAGCGCTGCGTGGGGCTGTCGGGCCACGTCGTTGGCGTGGACTTCCCGCCGGAGTACTCCGACTGGCGAGACGTCGAGCCCGTCGAGTTGATCGACGCGAGCGTCGAGAAGACACCGACGAAAGAGAACATCGTGGCGACGTTGCGGCTGTTGGCCCGTCGCGCCGAACGCGTGACAATCGCGACGGACTACGACCGCGAAGGGGAACTGATCGGCAAGGAGGCCTACGACATCGTCCGCGACGTCGACGAAGACGTCCCCATTCGCCGGGTGCGGTTCTCCTCGATCACGGAAAACGAGGTCCAGCAGGCGTTCGACGAGCCTGACAATCTCGACTTCGATTTGGCGGCCGCCGGCGAGGCTCGGCAGATCATCGACCTGATCTGGGGGGCCGCGCTTACGCGCTTTCTCTCGCTGTCTGCCGGGCAACTCGGCGAGGACTTCATTTCGGTCGGCCGGGTGCAGTCGCCGACGCTGAAGCTGATCGTCGACCGCGAGCGCGAGATCGAGGCCTTCGATCCGGAGGACTACTGGGAACTCTTCGCTGACCTGCAAAAAGACGAGACGAGCTTCGAAGCCCAGTACTTCTACCGCGACGAGGACGACAACGAGGCCGAACGCGTCTGGGAGGAAGTCATCGCCGACGAGGTCTACGAAACACTCGCCGAGCGCGACGCCGCGACGGTGGTCGACGTCACCCGGCGGACCCGCACCGACACGCCGCCGACGCCGTTCAACACGACCCAGTTCATCCGCGCGGCCAGTTCGCTTGGCTACTCGGCCAAACGGGCGATGTCGATCGCCGAGGACCTCTACACCGCCGGCTACATCACCTATCCGCGGACGGACAACACCGTCTATCCCGACGATCTCGATCCCGAGGACCTCCTCGATGACTTCGTCGGCCACACCACGTTAGGTGAGTCGGCCGAATCGCTGCTCGAGGCCGACGAGATCTCCCCCACGGAGGGTGACGAGGAGACGACCGACCACCCGCCGATCCATCCGACTGGCGAGATCCCTGCCCGTGGCGACATCTCCGACGACGAGTGGGAGATCTTCGAACTCGTCGTTCGCCGGTTCTTTGCGACCGTTGCCGACGCCGCGGTCTGGGAACACCTCAAGGTCGTCGCCGAGGTCGACGACTACCGGCTCAAAGCAAACGGCAAGCGTCTGGTCGAGCCCGGCTATCACGACGTCTACCCCTACTTCAGCACGAGCGAGAACTACGTCCCCGACGTCGACGAGGGCGAGGAACTGTCGCTGTCGGACGTCGAACTCGAGGCCAAAGAGACCCAGCCGCCGCGTCGATACGGCCAGTCGCGGCTCATCGAGACCATGGAGGAGCTGGGGATCGGGACGAAATCGACCCGCCACGACATCCTCGAAAAACTGTACGACCGGGGCTACGTCGAAAGCGATCCACCGCGCCCAACGCGGCTGGCGATGGCTGTTGTCGAGGCCGCTGAAGACTACGCCGACCGCGTCGTCAGCGAGGAGATGACCGCCCAACTCGAGGCCGACATGGACGCCATCGCGAGCGGTGAGGCGACCCTCGATGACGTCACTGACGAGTCGCGTGAGATGCTCGAGGAGATCTTTGCGAACCTCGCGGAGTCACGCGACGAGATCGGCGACCAGCTTCGCAAGTCCCTGAAAGACGACAAGCGACTGGGGCCGTGTCCAGAGTGTGGCGAGGACCTGCTCGTGCGCCGGAGCCGCCACGGGTCGTATTTCGTTGGCTGTGACGGCTACCCCGACTGTGAGTTTACGCTGCCGCTGCCCTCGACGGGCAAGCCGCTGATCATGGAGGAGACCTGTGACGAACACGACCTCCACCACGTCAAGATGCTCGCAGGCCGGCAGACGTTCGTCCACGGCTGTCCGCTCTGTAAGGCCGAAGACGCCGGCGAGGGCCCGATTATCGGTGACTGTCCGGAGTGCGGTGAGGACAGCGCGACGACGGAGTCGTCGCGAGCCGAAGGCGGTGAAACCGCCGAAGAAGGCGGCGAGTTAGCGATCAAAACACTCCAGAGCGGGTCGCGGCTCGTCGGTTGTACGCGCTATCCCGACTGCGAGTACTCGCTGCCGCTGCCCCGCCGCGGCGAGATCGAAGTCACCGACGAGTACTGCGACGAACACGATCTGCCCGAACTCGTCGTCCACAGCGGCGACGAACCCTGGGAACTGGGCTGTCCGATCTGTAACTATCAGGAGTTCCAGGCCCGCGAGAGCGAGTCGGGCTCGGATCTCGAGTCGCTCGACGGAATCGGTGCCAAGACCGTCGAGAAACTCGCCGACGCGGGGATCGAGGATCTCGATGACCTGACCGCAGCCGATCCCGATGCGGTCGCCGAGGACGTCGATGGCGTCAGCGCCGATCGCGTCCGAAGCTGGCAGGCGAAAGCCTAGCAGAGTCCGTTTCTGCGAGAACGCTGGTCGCTACGAAGACGGTGTGTTCCCCTGCCTTCTCTGATGGAGTCACCAGCGGTGGCTCGTTTGTGTGGTCCGTACGAGACTGTCACGATTTACTGATGAACTGTCGAGACAGTCACTACTGACTGACGAGACGGGACAGCCGACCGTCGTGTCGATCTGACTGTGCCGGGCGTACCATTAACTGCGTGTGTGTATACGTATCGTTCTCGACCAGATCGCGCCGCTCGCGATCGCACGTGTCACGAGACGGACTATGTCACGCCACAATGAGATCACGACCGAAGAGGGGCTCGAAGTCACCCTCGGTATCGACGAACTCGAGACGTTTCTAACGGCAGACGACCCTGACGTGCGGGAGTACGCAGCCCGCACGCTGGCCGAGGAGGCGGCCGATCGGCCGGCGGACGTGCGATCCGCGGTGGCATCGTTGACCGAGTGTCTCGAAGACGAGCCTGCAATCAGATCTCACGCAGCCACGGCGCTGTCAGCCGTCGCGTCGGTCTACCCGCAATCGACGCAGGAGAGCGTACCGGTGTTGCTCGAGCGACTCGATGGACCGACTGCGATTCGGGCGGATGTCGCTGACGCGCTCGCCTCGATCGCAGTCGACGATCCGACCGTCGTTGCTGACTCGGTGATGACCCTCGCGGCTGCCGTCACAGACGACGAACGACACGTCCGGACTCGAGTGACGGCTGCTCTCGCTGCGATCGCCGAGGCCGATCCCGAAGCCGTCATCCCGGCTACCGACGAGATCATGGCGGCGATCGACGACGACGCCGTCTCTGTTCGGGAAAACGCCGCCGTAATTCTCGCGGCCATCGCCGAGCACGATCCAGACACCGTCCTCGAGGCCTGTGACCTGCTCGTCGACCGGGTCGCGGACGAACCAGCCGTCCGCGAGCATGCAACGCGGGCGCTGCATGCGATTGCGACCGACCGGCCGGCGGCAGTTGCGTCGTCGGTTGACGCCCTCGTGACGGGGCTGACCGACGAGCGCGAATCCGTCCGCGTCGATTCCGCGGCAGCGATCGCGGCCATCGCGGCTGAACGCCCCGAACCGGTCAGCGAGGGCGTCGACGCGCTGGCCGCGACCCTCGACGATGTGGCCGCCGTCCGAACGGACACCGTCGGTGCGCTCCGAGACGTCGCCGAGGCCGATCCCGGTGCGGTCGTGCCGGCCGTCGACGCGCTCGTCGCCCGACTCACAGACCCGCTCGAGACCGTCCGAACTGACGCGGCTGCGACACTGGCGACGCTTGCCACCGACCGGCCCGAAGCGGTTACTGCTGCCGTCGACCCTCTCGCCCGCCGGGTAGCCCGCGACGACCTGCCGGTTCGAGACCACGCTGTGACGGCCATCGCCGCCGTGGCTGACGCAGCTCCCGAGACCGTCGCTCCCGTCGTTGCCGACCTCACCGATGCCCTCGCGGTCGACGACGAAGACGTCCGGCTCGCAGCCGTTCGCGCTATTGCCGCCGTCTCGACGGCCGAACCGGCGTCGGCCCGGTGTGTCGTCCCCGAACTCGCCGCCCGCCTCGACGATCCACACGAGCCAGTTCGCCACCAGGCGACTGCGGCGGTCGGCGCGATCGCTCGCGACACCCCCGGCGACAGTGAGGTGTCGGAACTGATCGGGCAACTCGAGGACGGCGACGAGTGGGTCCGTGGCTACGCCGCCAGCAGGCTGGCAGAAATCGCGATGTCGCAGACGACCGCCCCCCATCCAGCGGTTCGATCGGTGTGTCGACGACTCGGCCACGAGCACGCGAGGGTCCGGCTCGGGGCCGCTCGTGATCTGGTGACGATCGCCGCCGAGCGACCCCACGACGCTCGCGTCGCCGTCGATGCGCTTGGTGAGCGGCTGTCGGACGACGACGCAGACGTCCGTCACACCGCGGCACTGGCCCTCGAGCGAATCGCGGCGACGGATCCGGACGCGATCGGCCCGGCGCTGTCGGGACTGTTCGACGCGCTCGACGATACCGATCACAGCGTCCGCGAGACGGCTCGCCGGACGCTTGCGGCGGTCGCCACCGAGCCGGCTGAGGACTGTCGGCCAACGGTCACACTTGCCGTCGCGGAAACCGAGGCCGACGCGAAACCGCGTCGTGTCGCCGCCTGCGAGGCACTGTCCGTTCTCGGCCTCGAGACTGGGACCGAAACCGAAGCTGCCGTCGGTGCCGTCTGTGACCTGCTCGTCGAGCCGACGCCGGCCGTCCGCGCCGCAACGCTCGAGACGCTCGAGCTGTTCCTCGAAGCTGACGTCGAGACCGAGCCGACGCCGCTCGAGGCGCTGACGACGACCCTGTCGGCCGGCGACGAACGCGGGGACGCCGTCGCGATGGCGCTCGCAGACGTCGCTCGGATGAACCCCGAAGTGATCGCCGCGGCGAGGACGCCGCTTTCCGAGCGACTGCGGGAGACGGGCGGCCGCCAACGGCGCGGTCTCGAGCGTGCGCTGACGACGGCTGTCGCGGAGACCGACGGACAGCCCGTGACCGCGACGTTGTGCGACGAACTCGACGCAGACGGCGTGGACCGACGATCGCTCGCCGGCGAGATCGCTCGACTGGCAGCCGCTGCCCCCGACGACGCGGCGGCAGCGCGTGATCGACTCGTCGAGTTGCTCGAGGCCGAGGACGAAGCTGTCCGCGGATACGCAGCGCTCGCGCTTGGAATCATCACAGTAACGGGCCGGGACGACGGCGCTGCGCTGGGCGACGCGATCGACGAAACCGACGGTCGACTGCACGCAGCCGCCTCGCTCGTCAGCGGCGAGACGCCGACGCACACCGACGAGATCAACACGCAACTCTCCGGAATGGGGCGGCGACTCGACGATGACCCGTGGGCCGCCGGGCTGGCTGTCCTCGCGCTGTCGGTCCTCGCCGACGAGTCAGCGAAGCTCCGTCCGACGGGCATCTCGAAGATCGCGGCCGGGCTTGCCGTCGAAAGTCCGACCGTCCGCGTCACCGCCGGGCGAACGCTGGCGTCGATGGCCGACGACGATCCCGACGATTTCGATGCGGTGACCGACGAGCTGCTCGCGGCGCTATCGGATGCCGACGCCGACGTTCGCGCGACGACTGGAGCGACACTGGCCGACGTCGCCGAGCTTACGGCGGCGCTCGAGGAGAACACCAGCGGGATTGCGGCCGATCTGCGGCCACGGCTTGCCGACCCCGACGGGCGCGTTCGGACCCGGATCCTCCGGATCCTGACGGCCATCGATGCCGTCGACGCGCTTCCCGCCGTTCGGCCGCTCACTGACGACCCGGTTCCCGGCGTCGCGGGCGCGGCGACGACCGCGACGGAGCGACTCGAGTACGTCCGCGACCACGAGGCCGACGACGGTCGCGAGTGGCCGATGGCGGGTGCAGGACCGGCAGGGACGAACGCCGTCGTGGCGGGCGACGCACTCGGCACCCGACCGACGGCCCAGTGGCACCTCGAGACCGACGGCGACATCGAGGCCCCACCAGCGCTGGTCGGCGACACTGTCTTCGTCGCCGACGGGAACGGCGTGGCCGCGCTGGCGCTTGCAGACGGCAGCGAACGCTGGCGCGTCGAGTCGGACACCGCGATCGAAACGACGCCCGCGGTCGTCGATGACACCGTTTACATCACTGGTGACGCCGTGGTTTCGGCGCTCGAGGCCGACACCGGTGAGCGCGTCTGGCGACACGCGATGGACGAGCCGGTCCGAACGCCGCCGATCGTCGCCGACGGGAGGGTCTACGTCGGCGGCGAGACACTTGCTGCGATCGATGTCGAGACTGGGACGGCGGTCTGGACGGAGTCAGTCGACGATCGAATCGTCGGGCTCTCCGTCGCCGATGGGATCGTTTACGTTGCCTGTGACGAGCGCGTCGTCACGTTCGCGGCCGCTGATGGGGACCAGCGCTGGGAGACGGACATCACTCTCGAGGGGACGATCTGCGGTGCGCCGGCGGTCGCGGACGGAAGGATCTACCTGAGTTGTGGCGACACGCTGTGCGTACTGGCCGCCGCTGACGGCGACCGGCAGTTCCGCTTCGATACCGGCGGTCGACTCCCAGCGTCGCCAGCAGTCGCGGATGGAACCGTCTACGTCGCCAGTGCGGACAGCAGCCTCTATGCGATCGACGCGAGTACCGGGAGCGAACGCTGGCGAGAAGCGCTCGGGCAGGCGGTGACCGGGCCGGTCGTTCTCGGCGACACTGTCTGTCTGGTGACCACCGATGGACGACTGCACGCGCTCTCGACTGCCGACGGCTCGCAATGGTGGGAGTCCACGCTGGATGCAGTCGGCGCGGAGCCAGCGATCGCCGCCGCAAGCGGCCGGCTCTGCCTCGGAAGCGACGCCGGACTCACCGCACTCGGTGCTGACCAGTCGTCGTGGACGGCGTCGATTACTGGCTTTCTCACTGGGTTCGGAAACGAACTGGGAGAACGGTAGCTGCTCACGACTGCCTGCCGGCAGAATCGGTGGCTCGTTCCGATCCGAAACAGCCCACTGCCACGGGCCATGGACGGCCGCTCAGGTAGATGTCGACTCGGTGGCGTTGGCGTCGGCAGACGAGTTCGTCGCCCCGTCGTTGCTCGTCTCGAGGATGGATTCGACGCGGTCGACGATTACGTCGGGCGACGTGATGCCGAGTTTCTCCCAGCGTTTTTCGCCGTTGCCGTCGATGACGACGGTCACGGGGTAGCCGACGATACCGTACTGAGCTGCAATGTCCCCTGTCGGATCGTAGCCGATGGGCCAGTTCCCGCCGTGGGCGCGCCACCAGTCCCGGAGCTCAGCCGGCGGCTTGCCCTCCGGGGATTGGTACGTCGCCCCCAGAAACGTCAGTTCGTCGTCATAGTCTGCGACGAGTTGCGCGTGTGCCTCGGCGAGGTTCGGCATCTGCGCCTGGCAGTTGCCACAGCCGGTGACGAAGAGTTCGACGACCATGAGATCACCGTTGGGGACCGACAGTGTCCCGGCATCGCTTCCTCGCGCATCGATCGTCTCGACGGTGAGCGGCCCACCGTCATCACCGCCATCGTCCGTATCGGCGGTGTCGGCTTGAGACGAGAGCCCGTCTCCGAGGAGCAGCCCACCTGCACCGGCCAGGGCACCGATGCTGCCGAGCCCAGCCACGATTTCCCTGCGTCTCATGGCACGCTCACCACCTGGAACGGACGCGATCGAAACCGACGGTGCACCATGTGCACCGGTATGGGCGCGAGCAACTAAGCTGTCATTGGTTTACGTGTCGAACCAGGGCCGCCACCGCTGTCAGCCCCTGCTCGAGTGGACTGTCGTCCGGCCCGCGGCGTTCGCTGCGCTTTTGACGCTGTATCACCCACTGCCGAGCGAGACGCGTGACTGCCCTCATCGTGACAGCACTTGCTGGCGTGCTCTTCGGACTCGCGCTGGCCGCCCCACCGGGACCGATGAACGCAATCATCGCCGAGGAGAGCGTCGTCCGCGGCTGGGCGGCCGGCTTCCGGGCCGGCCTCGGGGCCATGCTTGCGGACGCGATCTTCTTCGTGCTCACGCTGGCCGGCGTCGTCGCCGTCATCGATCGCCTGTCGGGGCTTCGCCCCGCGCTGTACGTCGCCGGCGGCTGTCTGATGCTGTACTTCGCCGTCGGCGCGATCGACGAGGCGAGGAGCGCCACGTCGTTTACCGACGCTGCCGGGAGCGCCGCCTCTGGCTTTCGAAAGACGTTCGCGCTCTCGCTGACCAACCCCTATCAGATCAGCTTCTGGCTCACCGTCGGCGTCGGCTTGCTCGAGCCCGGGACGCTCGACGTCCTCGCACACGCCCCGGCGGTCGGGAGCGCGCTCGCGGGATCGCTGGTCGTCCAGACGGGATCGCCGGCGCTGCTGGTCGGCTTCTTCGCCGGCATCGCGTGCTGGATCGTCGCCTATCCGGCGGCCCTGGTCGCGGCGGGTCGCCGCGTCGACGCCTTCGCACCAATCGTTGCCGCAGGCAGTGCCGTCGTCCTCGTCGGTTTCGGCGTGCTCTTTCTTGCGATGGGCCTTGGAATCGTCTAATGGTGGCCTGACCCGCGCTGACAGTGGATTACCAGTAGTTGGTAATACGGGTTCTTTATTCAGCGTCGCTCGCGAAACTCACGTTCAGTACAGAGAAAGTATTTACCGGCGACAACAATAGTTGATTTATATGACTTCCCCTCCATCACGCAGACGCCTCCTCCGTCTTGTTGGGGCGTCTGCCTCAGTGCCGCTTGCTGGCTGTACCGTCTCCGCATTCCGCTCCGAGGAAGCAAACTCAGACCCCGAATACGCAGATGAAGCGGATGTTGTCTACGAACATGATCAGTTGGCCCTCTCTGTTCAACCAGATTCTGTTCGGTTGGGCGACACAGTCGAGTTCGAGATTCGCAATCAGGGTACGTCCGATTTCACCCTCGGCTGTCACAATCCGTGGGCACTACAGCAGCAGACGAACGACGGATGGGCGCACCTAACGTGGACTGCAGATGGGTATTATGACCTCTGTGCCTTTATACTCCCTGCTGGCGAACGTACCACCATCCAACTCACGCTCTCAGAACAAGCGTTAACAGAGCGAGCCGCCCCCCTCGATGGCGAGCTTCAGTCCGGTACGTACCGATTTCTGGTTTTGGGAACGACGCCATATTTCGCGGTCGAGTTCACTGTCAACGAATCCGATTAGTTCGCATGTGTAGTGATCGAACTGCCCGATTCAGCTTCAGGCAGAATTCTGAATAACGAAATCGGATACCTATCTACTGTTACACCAGTCACTGCTGTGGGTGGTTACGTCTCGAAAACCCTCGCCTCGAGTGGGCGCTGCCCTTGACGGATCGGCTACTCGCCCAGCGCCGCGATTTCGTCTTCGAGCCACTCGCTGAACCACTTGACGCGTTTCAGCCGCTGGTGGGCGATGCTTTCGGCGGTCTCGCTCTGGACGCGTGAGGCGGCGTCGTACCCACGCTCTAAGACGCGCTCGACCATCTCTTCGCTGTCCATGTGCGTCCGCGCCTCGTAGCCCATCCGCAATAGCATGAGTGCGGTCCCGTTTGCACCGACCTTATCGAGCAGGTCGGCCTCGATGAGACACTGGGTCTCGAGGGCGAGATCGGTCAGATCGCCCTGATAGGAGTGGTGTTCGATCGAACGACACACCTGCTGGGTGAACGACTCGGGATACTCGCCGTGGGACTCGAGGTACTCACGGGCGACGCGAGCGCCGGCCTCGGCGTGGAGTTCCTGGTCGGTCTCGAGTTTGGCGACGTCGTGAAAGAGAGCGGCGACGCGGGTGACGTCGATGTCCGCGCCCTCCTTCTGTGCGATTTCCGTCGCGAGATCGACCACGTTGAGGATGTGGTTGTGGCGGTACTCGGCGGAGTGCCACGGGTACCAGCGCATCCGCCCACCCTCGTCTTCCTTCTCGACGCTGGCCGCGAGATATTCGAAGACGAATCCTTTCATCTCCTCGAACTCGGCGTCAGTCACCCTGGTCTCTTTTATTTCGACGCCCACGATAGATCCCTCCGCAGCAGACGAACGATAGTCATTACTGGAATGTTCGGTCGTTTCGCTCTTTAGCCTTTGGTTCGGTCCAGTTTTGGGCGATATGACAGTCATGCCGTCACAACTCCACTCGATCACCGACCCGTGGCCGCCACGGAATTCCGTCGCTGCACCAGCCGATGGAAATAATTTTCCGTTAAAGTCAAACAGTCGGCTCGGAAAGAGGGGGGTATGAGCAGCGAACAGGAAGCGGAGTCGATTCGGTGTCTCGTCGCCAAAGTCGGCCTCGACGGTCACGACCGCGGGGCACACGTCATCGCACGCGCGTTCCGTGATGCCGGCTTCGAAGTCATCTATTCCGGACTGCACAAATCGCCCGACCAGATCGTTCAGGCCGCCGTGCAAGAGGACGTCGACGTCCTCGGCATCTCCATTCTCTCGGGAGCCCACGACACGCTCGTCCCCAAGATCATGGACGGCTTAGAGGAGTACGGTGCCAAAGACGACACGCTCGTGCTCGCCGGCGGCGTCATCCCTGACGAAGACCGCGAGGGACTCAAAGACGACGGCGTCGCGGCGATCTTCGGCCCCGGGACCTCGATCGAGGAAACCATCGAGTTCGTCCGCGAAAACGCGCCGCAGCGATGACCATGGACGAAGCCGACGAATCGCTACTCGAGGCACTGCTGGCGGGCGAACACCGCGCACTTGCTCGGGTCATCTCGAAGATCGAGAATCGCTCGCCAGGCTATCGGGACCTCGTCTCGGAGCTCTACGCCCATACGGGCAACGCCGACGTGATCGGTATTACCGGTTCGCCGGGTGCGGGCAAGTCGACACTGGTCGACAAACTCGCCGAGGCCTACCGCGAACGCGGCGAGACGGTTGGGGTCATCGCGATCGACCCTTCCTCGCCGTTTACCGGTGGTGCCGTACTGGGCGACCGCATCCGGATGGCGTCGACCGTCGGCGACATGGACGTTTTCGTCCGCTCGATGAGCGCCCGCGGCACGCTTGGTGGGCTCTCGACGGCCACTGCAGACGCCGTCAAGGCGATGGACGCCTTCGGCAAGGACAAGATCATCATCGAGACCGTCGGTGCCGGTCAAAACGAGATCGACATCGTTCGGACCGCCGACACCGTCGCCGTCCTCGTCCCGCCGGGCTCGGGCGACGACATCCAGACGCTAAAAGCCGGCATCTTAGAGATTGCCGACATCTTCATCGTCAACAAAGCCGACCGCGAGGGCGCAGATCGGACTGTCCAAGAACTGCGTGAGATGGTTCATCTTGGCGAAGAAAGCGGACTCGCCGGTAGCGCTGGCCACCACGGCGTCGACGCGATGGACGGCGATGGCGTGAACTGGGGCGATGTCGACGAAAGCGGTGACGATGACGCCGACTGGACCCCGCCGATCGTCGAGACGGTCGCCACGAAAGGGACCGGCGTCGACACTTTCATCGACGAACTCGGGAACCACCGGTCGTACCTCGTTGACTCCGGAACCCACGCCGAGAAAGTCCGCCAGCGATACGCCGAAGAAATTCGGACGCTGCTGCGCGAGGACGTCCACGCGCTGCTCGAGGACGAACTCGCCGACAGCGGCGGCATCGACGACCTCGCCGAAGCCGTCCGGCAGGGCGAAACCGATCCCTACTCGATCGCCACCGACGTGCTCGCACCCGTCGAGGCCTGCGTCGAGAATCTGGCTGCCGACGCGGACGACTCGAGCGCCGAGTAGGCCGGTCACTCGAATCGCAGCACCCGGCGCGGTTGCTGATCGATGTGCCGGTTGCAGCAGAACGTGTATCTGAACCTGAACTCTAAGGCCGTCGCCGTCCTACATCATCGTATGAAAGCCCGAAGAGTCCTCGGTGCAGCCCTCGGAACTGTCGGTGGGGCCATCGTCGGCAATCGCCTGCTGAAACGGCGTGCCGGCGACCTCGAGAACCCGTTGGTCGGTATCGAACGAACCTATCGCTGGCGAGGGATCGAGACGACCTACACCGTCGCTGGCGACCCGACCGATCCGGACGTGCTCTTGTGCCATGGGATCTACGCGGGCGCAAGCAGTTACGAGTTCGAACCGATCGTCGAGCAGTTGGCCGAGGACTATCACGTCTATGCGGTCGACTTGCCGGGCTTTGGCCGCTCCGAGCGACCGCCGCTGGTCTACGCGCCGTCCCTGTATGCCGAGTTCATCCGTGACTTCGCCGGCGACGTGACGGCGGACCCGATCGTCGTCGCCTCCTCGCTGACCGGCTCGTTCGCGGTCGATGCTGCCGACGAGACCGACTTTCAGCAGCTGGTGTTGATCTGCCCGACCGACGAAACGGCGACCGAGCGGCCGTGGCTCCGAACCCTGCTGCGGACGCCCATCGTCGGCACGACGCTCTATAATCTGCTGGCGAGCAACCCCTCGATCCGCTACTTCTACGATCGGGATGGGTACTACGATACCAGCCGGATCGATCCGGAGATGGTCCAGTACACCTGGGACAGCGCCCACCAGCCCGGCGCGCGCTACGCTCCCGCTTCCTTCGCCGCGGGCACCCTCGATCCCGAGTTCGACCTTGCGACCGAACTGGCCGTCCTCGAGACGCCGACCACACTCGTCTGGGGCCGCGATGCGGGCCTCGTTCCACTTCGAGATGGGCGCGACCTCGCGGCGGCTGCCGATCTGGATCTGGTCGTCATCGACTACGCGACGCAGTTACCCCACGCCGAACATCCGGACGAGTTCGTCGAGTATCTGCGTGCGGAACTGCTGGCTGTCGGCATCGACGAGTAGTCGACCGTCGACGTGCTGGGAACTGCGGCTCGTGCTGTCTGCTAGCTATGACACGCACCGACGGCCGCGAACCGACTATGCCGGTCGGAACCCGATCACGCGCTCGCCGGTCGTCTCCGAGACCGTGATTTCGACTTCGACTTCGAGTCCAGTCTCAACTGCCTCGGGATCGACTCCCATAACTTGCCCAGTGATCCGCACGGGACCGACGTTCGCGATGGCAGTCGCATACGGGGCATCGTCTTCGAACGCCGGTGTCGGAACGTGCGTGATAGTGAACGTCTCGATCTCGCCGGGTTCGGGGAGGACAACCTCCTCGAGATCGGTCGCGCCACAGTCAGGACAGACCCGCCGCGGGGGCAGAGAGCCGTGGCCGTTGGCACACTCGAGGTAGTAGGCGTCGCCGGTTTCGGCAGCGTCGAGCCACTCGTCGAAGCCGGCGTCCGCGATATCGTCAGCGTCACTGCGTTCGCTCATGCGACCACCTCCAGCGCATGCGCTGGCGTCATCGCGATCGCTCGGCTCACGCGGCCACCTCCAGGACGTGAACCATCGCACTCGCAACCGTCCCACCGGCGTTGTGGGTGACGCCGGTCGTTGCATCCGCGACGTGATCGCTGTTCGGATGCGTGCCCGCAAGCAGCGTCGCCATCTCGGCGACCTGAGAGGCACCGGTCGCGCCGACCGGGTGGCCCTTCGCCTTCAGCCCACCCGAGAGATTGACCGGCAACTCGCCGTCGGCAGTCGTCCGCCCGTCGCGGGCCGCCGAAATCCCCTCGCCGATCGGCTCGAGATCGAGCGCCTCGAGCGCCAGCACCTCGGCGATCGTAAAACAGTCGTGGACCTCTGCGACATCGACGTCGCCCGCGTCGATACCGGCGTCGGCATAGGCCTCTTCGCCGGCCTCGCGGGCGGCCGGCGAGCGTGCGAGATGCTCACGGTCGTGCAGTGCCATTCGATCACCGCCCTGCCCAGTCCCCGTGATCGCGACTGGTGCCTCGAGATCGTGGTCTGTGGCGTAGTCTTCGCTGGTCAGTACGAGCGCGGACGCGCCATCGGAGATCGGACAGGCGTCGTAGAGTCCGAGCGGTTCCGAGACCAGCGGAGCCTCGAGCACGTCGTCGACCTCGATCGCACGCTGGTACTGGGCCTTCTCGTTGGGGAGCGCGTTGTCGTGGTTCTTGACGGCGATATGGGCCAAATCTTCGCGGTCGCCGCCGAACGCGTCGAAGTAGGCTTGTGCCATTAGCGCGTACGCGCCAGGGAAGGTCGTCCCGGCGCGCACCTCCCAGAGGTCATCCGCGGCGATCGCAAGCGCCTCCGTCGCGCCCGCGGTGCCGAGATTGGTCATCCGTTCTGCGCCGCCAACGAGGAGCACGTCGTTTTCACCGGTACGGATCCGCTTGACCGCCTCACGAACCGCAACGCCACTCGAGGCACACGCGGACTCGAACCGGGTCGCGGGTGCTTGGACGCCTGCGGCTTCGGCCATCAGCGGCCCCTGATGACCCTGATGTTCTGCGAGTTCACCCATGAAGTTGCCGTAGAAGACGGCCTCGACATCGTCTCGAGACACGCCGCTGTCATCGAAGGCAGCGATGCTTGCTTCGGCGAAGAGATCCCGTCCGGTCCGCTCGGGACTGGCTCCGAACGCTGTTAACCCTGTTCCTGCAACACGCACGTTAGCCATATACACACATACTGGATGATCCCGTTAATAGTCCGCGGTTACGGAGCTATTATCACAGTCGGCGATCGGCTCCGGTCTCATCCAGCGAGTAGGTGTGCAGTGGTGCGATCTGTGCGTCGTATCGGAAGCGATGAGTGCGACGGCTGATGACACTCATGACGAACTGCTTGCCGTCGATCGCCGTCGGAAGCGTGACGGTCGTCTTGACCGGGACGAGAAAGTGCTACAGTACGTGCGATGACAACGTATTCAGGCGTCTGTGCGGAAGCCGGACGATTCAAGACCCGTCCTCTGCGGTGTCGAACCCTGAGTACGGCGGAGAAATTCGAGTGGACTCGCCGGGCGGGCAACTGGAATCCTCGGCCATGATCAATCGCAGTACGGCGGAGGTGTCGGAGCATGAGCCGATTCTGCCCGCACTGCGGTGGTCGGATGGTGACCCAGACCTCAGCCGGCGGCCTCCCCCGTCGCGTTTGTGAGAATGGGCCACACGATCTGCAGGAGGTGTCTCGAGGTCGATGAGCGCCTTCCCAGAACCCACTGACGGCGAGCCTGTCGACTTCCTCGAGGAACGCGACGGCGACACCGAGTCGTGGGCTCGAGCGGATCCACGCAAGGCGCTGATCGAACCGTTCGGACGGTTCGGCTACAAGGTCACGCTCAGAGACGGCGAGAGCGTCCACTACTGCGCGCTCGGCCTCGAGGACGACGAGTACATCGGTCGGTGCGACTGCAAAGGCTGGCAGTACCACGACGGGCCGTGCGCCCATCTCTGCACGCTCCGGAAGGCCGACTTCCTTGGACTGATCGACGTCGAAGCGACCGATGGCAGCCCCGACGACGAACACGAGATGCACCACGCAACCGGCGAGACGCTCGAAGGCGAGCCACATGACGGCGCGATTGAACGGACACACGACTACGAGCGGGAGATGGAGGGTCGCGCATGACGCGCACGCACACCCGCGCGATAGCCCTCTCCGTAAGGGTCCCCACCCCCCTTGCATACGAACTCCGAAGCCCGACGCCGTCTGCGTATTCACCCGATATGCAAACGGAGGTGAGCCACTGATGGCCCGGATGGATCACAACCCCTCGAGCCGCGTTTCGTTCGGCTGTCCTGACGATCTCCTCGAGACGCTCGACGAGATCGCCGAGCGCGAGGACAAGAACCGCAGCGAGAAGCTCCGCGAACTGGTCCAGAAAGAAGTCGAAGCGAAGGGCGACCTCGACGAACCCCAGCCGATCCTTCCCGACAACGAACGGCTTGCTGAAGCCTACCGGCTGCTCCACGAACGAGCGTCTGCACCCCACAAGATCAAGCGCCGCGTGAAACTCGAGACGGCGAAGAACAAGCTCTACGACAACAACACGCCAAAGGCGGCCGTTCTCGAGGAGATCATCAAGCCGCTCGAAAGTCTCGGCTATGCTTCGGTCGAACCAGGCAACCAGAGCGTGTGGATATTCGTTCGACCGATGCGCTACACCGACAGTGAGGACATCGTCGAACCCGGAGAAAAAGCACTCGCGTAAGCCGGTCTCTTTTCCTATCTTCTTGAGGTCGCGAGCGTCGGGTTGGGGACGTCGATCATCCCAGATGCACACCTATATCGCCGGCAAGACCGTTCGTCACCTCTGACTCTTCGAACACAAGCACGATCTCGGCCCGCGTCGAGTCAACGACTGTGCGCCGATACTGGTACCAGACGTAATCGAGCCCGCTGTAGTCTTCCGCTTCGACGAGAAGGGCGAAATCCTCGTACTCGCTCCGGAGAAGGTTGATTTGGAACTCGCCGTTCTCGTCGACCTTCCCGGCGGTCGGAAGACCGTCCTGTGCGATGACCCACTTCCCGTTGGTGATCCGTTCGCCCTTCGGGTTGATCGCCACACCGCGAACGCGTCGGAAGTACGCACTCGGGATGTACGCGGCTGTTGGTGACTCCATCCCGGCGGAGACGCCGCCGAACGCGTTGCTTGATGACGTAGACGCTGTTGCGACGTTCTCCGGCTGCACGCCCTCGACATCCTGAACTGGAATTACGTACTGACCCGGTCGGTGGTTGAGGACGTGGTCGGTCGTTGAGGCACCGCCTTCGATGCCGGTCCCTCCTCGAACGACGACGGAACGACTCGAGAGCGCGGCTCCACCTGTGACGGTCGACCCGCTCGAGCGGGCTGAAACGCCCTTTATGCCGAACCCGTCCGACTCGGTTTGCTCAGCCGTCGTTGCGTACGTGACCATCGCTTACTCGTATCGCAGTGCTGCCGAAATGGTCGTCCCTGTCCCAGCCCCCGACTGACGGAGGACACGGTAGGTTTCTCCGCTGTGATCGATTGTGTCGCCGTGCGCTCCACCCTCATTGATGTCGTTACCGATGATCGCCTTCACGTAGGCGACAGGGATACTCTCGCTCGAGGTCTGGTACATGACGCCGCGCCGGAAGAAGTACGTATCATCCTCTGAGTCAGGGTTGACGACGCACCACTCTGGCCGATCGAATCCGACCGCACCATACGGGAAGCTGGTGTTGTTGTTGGCACGTCCGTAATACACTTGGAAGCTCGCGAGAGCCGTCTCGTTCCCGTTGGTTACGCTCGACTGCGAGTAGGCCGCGAACGGCTGATTCCCGTCGGCCCAAAACTTGCTGTTGATGTACTCCATCGAGTAGTACCCACAGCGACCGTTATTCCCGTCAGAGGTGTTCCACGCACCAAAGTTGATCCAGTTGTTCGTCACTGAACCAAAGTAGGTGACCTCGGTACTTTGGAGCGTCCCGATACCAGCACCGCCCTGTAGGACGTACACCTGCGTCGAGCCGTTCGCGTTCCCGTGAGTGTAGCTGTAGTTGCCGGTATCGACGTTGTACGTCGTGAACGAGGCCGATGCGTTGTTTCCGACGCTTCCGCTCCACGGATCGGCGTTTCGGACATCTGTTTTTCCAGCGGGAACGTGGTTTTCGGTATCCCAATCTGATGAGTGAACGATCCTGATACCACCCGCATTCCGGTTATTGTAATCGTCCGCATGCCGGGCGTATCTCGAGTTCTGAAGGAATAGGCCGACGTACGTCCCGCTCGAGGCGTGTTGGAGGACGCGACCGTTATCGACGTAGTTGGTTGAACTCCCGTCGTTGGTGATGCCGGGATCTGCGTCGGACCACTCGCTGAGTGCGGTAGCTGCTGAGGCGATACTATCGATGACATCGGGGAGCTTCCCCGTCGTTTCAGTAATTGTCGTCATTATTACTTGTACGCTTTAACTTTGACCTGCGTGTCGGGTGTGCTGCTACTCTGCTTGCTAATCCAGACGCTCGAGGCACCGAGGCCGCCTTCTGGGCCGGCGTGGTATGGTGCATCCGAGGGTGCCAGTGGGATCTTGCGATACTCGCCCTCCGAGCGGAACGCGACGTAAACCGGTTCGTCGAACCCCCAGACAGTGACCGATGTCGCTGGATAGCCCCAGTTGAGGCGATTCTCTTCGGTCGTCGTCACCGGCAGCGGCTCTTCCGTCACGAAGTATGCCGCCTCCTGGCTGTCGTCCGACTGCTGGTCGATCGCCTCAAGGGCGTTCTCCCCGCGCTGCTCAAGCAGCAACGCGAGCAGCAGTCGGTTCGTGTCGTTCTCGAGGATGTCGTCGGGCCACGAGGTCGCCTCGAGGCCATACTTCGCGAGGATACGCTCGACCTGACTGTTGGGTCCGATCGTCGAACCAGCGACCATTAGGCATCACCCTCCTGCTCGGTGCCACCGTCAGTCGCGACCGTCCGGACGTCCCGACGGAGGGCCTTCAGCGTCTCCGTGTGCTCGTGAATGGCGTCGAGCCACTCGCTACGCTCATCTCGTCGCTCACCGCGCTCTTCCCGATAGAGCTTCCACATGAGTAGGAACGCGACGGTTGGGAACCCAAACTGGTTGAGCAGGGTGATTGGCTCCATTTAGATCAGCCCTCCAGCGAAGTCGGTCGCTCCGTCGACGAAATTGCCCCCGGCGTCGGCTGCACCGTCGACAAGATCGTCTCCGGTGTCGACTGCACCATCGATCACGTTACTCCCGGTATCGGTTGCACCGTCGACGAGATCGCTGCCGGCGTCGGCTGCATTGTTGACAGCATTGTCGCCGCTCGAGAGCAGGCCACCGAAGAGATCGCCATCGGCATCGGTCGCATTGTCGACAGCGTCAGTCGACCCACTCCAGATGTTACCGGCGAAGCTCGTCGCACCATCGACGAGATTGCCGCCGGCGTCAGCTGCACCATCGACGGCGTCGTCACCACTCGAGAGCAAGCCGCCGAAGAGGTCACCACCAGCGTCAGTCACACCGTCGACGGCGTCCCCGACGACGTCGCCAGCGCCGTCTGCAGCGTCGGTCGAGCCGCTCCAGATGTCGCCAGTAACGTCTCCGACGAAATCACCAGTGCCGTCCGCGACGTCGGTTGCACCGCCCCAGACGTCGCCGATTGCACCGCCGATGCCGCCGGCTGCGTCGGTCGAGCCACCCCAGAGGTCACCGACGGCGTCACCGACACCGGCTGCGGCGTCGCCGGCCCCACCGGCTGCGTTGGTCGTTCCGCCGACGATGTTGCCGATCGCGCCGCCGATGCCGTCGACGGTCTGGCCCGGCCCGCGAGTCATGTTCAGGACGCGATACACGACGTAGGCGAAGGCGATCGCACCGACCGCGATCGCGATGTTGAAGCCTTTGCTGTTCTCGGCTGCTCGGCCGACGTTATCCGAGACGTTGCTGACGGCGTCGGCTGCGGGCTCAGCGATGTCATCGGCATTTTCCGCTATGTCACCGGCTTTGTCCGCTGCCTCGCCAGCAGCGAGTGCGGCTGCAGGTCCAGCCATCGGTTAGCTCACCTCCGTTCCGATATTGTCCGTGGGGCCCGTCGGCAAGATCGTCGCGACGAGCCACTGCGTGTGTCCGATCATGCTCGAATCGTGACGAAGACCAGCAGCACCACTTGCAGCGCAAGCAGGCCGATCATGAGGTCGTCCTGCGTCCACTGCGTGCCGTAGACGAGCCGCTCGCTCGGGCTCGCCGGGGGCTGCTGAGGTTGGTTCGGGCTCGAGGTCGCGGTCGTCGACGATGTCGTCGCCGTGACGGCCACCTCCCCCGGCCCGGTTCCGTCCGAAAGGCCACCCTGCATGGTGGATCACTCCCGGACTCCGATCATGTCCTGCTTGACGGCCGAACCCAGCCCCTCGATACGGGCCTCAGTCTGGAACCGTGGCAGCGACAGCAGGGCGTTGCGGGCTCGAGGCGTCCCATTGGCTCGCTCGGGAGCCTCGAACGCGACGGTGTACGGTGCGTCGACGACGACCTGCAGCTTGAACTTCCGTGGCAGGTACGGCTGCAGCGGCGTCCGCTCGAAGCCGAAGCGAACCTCCTGCTGAGCCTGGTCGCGAGTGTGGAGAATCGCCGTCTGTGCCTCCTTGAGCGTCTGGTTGACCTTGCCGCCTGCGCCCGGTGCGGTCTTCCGGATTTCGACCGACGCTGGATCGCGAGCGATGTAGAAGACGTCAAGGTCGGTGTTGGTGCCCGTCGACGTGTAATCGAACGAGCCAGCAGCGTAGTCGACGCTGTCCGGTTCGACGACTGTGCCGTCCTCATAGAGCACGAACGATTCCGTCGACGGCGAGTCGATCGCGTTGTGCGAGAGGTCGAACGCCTCCTGATCGTCCGCCGTCCCGTTGGTAGTGAAGTGCTCGTACGCCGGTAGCACGAGTCGAAGCTCGCTGTCCGGATCGTCTCGGAGCTGCAGCGGCCGTCCGAGCTTGGTTTCGGCGACGACACTCGCCTCGCCAGGGGTGCCTTCTTGTGTGTCAAACTCGCGGAGGGTGAGGCTGCCGGGAACCCAGCTTGCCGACTTGAGCTTGCGTTTGATCGCCATTACTCGAGATCCACCTCCGCCAGCGCCGACTCTTCGAAGTAGATCTCGCTGTTGGTGTGGTCGATCTGAGCCGACGAATCGACGAGGATGTACGCTTCGTCGATGTCGCGCACCTCGAGCTTGTTGCCCTTGAGCTGGTGCTTGACGGCGTCGACCTTGCGCTCGTCCTGCTGGTCAGAGACGCTGTTCTTGATGTAACTCGCGATCGTGGCCTTGGGATCCGAGACGACTTGAATACTCTCGTCGGTCGGGGACTTGTAGCCGATCGCGATGCGCGTGTTCGCGGGGAGCGGATTCCCGTTCGAGTCGTTGAACTTGCCGTAGATCGGCAGTCCGGATTTATCGCCGACGCTGACGGCGTTCCGGATGAGCACCCCCACACCGTCTTTGGGACTGATCGTCAGGACCGGCGTCAGTTGATCGGTGATGTTCGTCTGCGTGGTGACGTACTTGCTCACGTCACCGAGGGCGGCGTACAGCGAGAGGCTCATTTACGCCAGCACCTCGTTGATCATGCCCTGAGCGTTGAACCGCTCGGCAGCTTCTCGGACGACGAATGCCCCCGAGCCAAGCGTGAACGCTCGGTTGCTGACGACCGTCTCACCGAGCGCCATCCCGCCGAGACCGAAGATCTCCGACGGGAGCATCGTCCCGGTTGCCGTGTCGACGAGGTACGGAGCGAGGTAGCCGCCCGCAACCATGCCGACATCCATCCACACGTCACTGTCAGTCAGAGCCTGCGTGGCCTGGTCGAACTTCATCGCCATGCGAGTCCGACCAACTGGCCGAATTCGGATATAGGACCGCGTCAAGACCGCAGTCACATGACGTGATTAGCAGCGGCTTACAGCAGTCTACGGTGGACCGCAGGTGTGGTTATAACTGATGCCGGCCGGGAGAGTCTTGTTAGAATCCTCGCCTTCAGACACTTTCTCTATGGGAAAATTTGCACTATAGTTGTGGGACTCATATAAGAAGGTATACCTCACCCACTTGAAAACATCTAAACAATCACAATTGTCACTGCCGTAACTATTAATGTGGGTTGAATATATTACATTACTATGGCCGATAAGTCAGGTAGATGGATTAAACGCGGGGCAATTATCCTGGTGCTGTTGACTATTGGAACAGGGGTCGCAGCTACCCCTGCTGCCGCACACGATGATAACAAGATGCATTGCCACTACACAATAAAGACAGATGACGCGAAATCTCTAACAGAAGATTTAATGACTAGATCGCCAGTGGGCGCACTCGAAATAACGATCGAGGCTTTCAGAGAACCAGTGGGATACATAGAAGCACCTTGGGAAAAAGACTGTCATTCTATGTCACTCTGACACAAAGTAGTGGAAGACATCATACGGACATCAGCCCTCTATCCGGCAGGCCTCTTTTATTAGATTTTATAGGGATCGATAACTACTCGGTGACAGCTTCGTCTGTGCTTATCACTACTGATATTAGATTTGTTATTTATTGGGTAGTTTCACGGAGCTACCACGGTTAGTCTCAAGGCCCTGCTCGAACTCAGCCATTAGGATTCCAACGACATCGGCTCTCGAGAGTTCATGACCGCGTCGGTCCTCAAGATATTCCTGAATCCGTTCGAACTGGTCAGCCTTGCTTCCACGGAGTGAGACATCGATTCGCATTCTGTGTTAGTTGAAGGGGTGTTTGATTCGAACGCGGTCGCTGCCGTAGTGGGTACTCTCGAGCGTCCACTCGCGTGAATCGATGCGTCTGAGGGTCGTGTCGTCTGAATAGATCCACTCCGAGCCGATAGTGTTGCCCTTAGCATCGCTGAACCGGCGGAGCGTGAGCGGCTCGCCGTCGACGAGCAATGCATCGGGGAGTGTCCGCGGGCACCGTTCGGCGTCGGCCTTGTGGACATCAGCCGGGTACTCGACGATTCCTCGAACCTTGTCGAGATCGTTCCCGCTGCCGAAGCCGCCGAGCATCGACGCCTGACACTGCGAGGCGATGTCTTCGTCGAGTTTCGCGAATCGCTGTGTGACCCATGCAACGCCCATCCCGTCGCCGTGCCACGTCGTCGCCAGCGTGTCGATTGCGTCGGGATAGCCGCCCTTTTGCGGTGCGAGTCGGTGGGCTTCGTCCAAACCCAGGAACGTGCGTTCCTCGAGCTGGGCCAGCGCCTCGATCGCGGTCGCAATCGCCTCGCGCCAGGCGTCGTCGGTCATGCCGTCACGGGCCAGTTGCAGGCTACCGTTGTCCTCGAATATCTGCCGCCACTGAGCGCGAGACAGGTTCTCTGTGCCGGGTCTGAGCGGTAGCCGCTGCAGGAGTCCCGACTCCACCAGCCCGGTGTACTCGTCCTTGTAGTCGACGAGGACCGTCCGGTCGTACTCCGGTGCATTGCGCTCGGTGTACGCCTGCAGGCCGTACGATTTCCCCCAGTTCGTCCGAGCACCGAACGCGAGGTTCATTGGTCTTCGAGTTCCTCCGTGACGTCTTCGATTCCCTGTTCGGCCATCTCGAGGCCGCCGGCGAGGGCCTCCTCGAGGACGGCCCGCTGTCGATCGTCAGGCCACTCGACGACGCCCTCGCGGAACGTCTCGAGGTCGTCGATGTCGAAGCGAGCCCGGACGTGTGCCGTCGCGAGTTCGTCGACGTCGCCCTCGATGCCTTGCTCGCGATAGCGGTCGGCCCACGTCTCTTTGGTCGTCTCCCACTCGTCGGCCGTGAGGTCGGCATACTGAGCGGCTTCCTCGGCGTTCTCGAGGTCCATCGCCTCTTGGACGTACCACGAGGGAAGCGACTCGTCGATCATCGCGAGGGCCATCGATCGAATCTGTTCGACGCGGTCGTCGACCGACGGAACGCCCTCGACCACATCGATATCGGCGTCTGCTGCCTCCTGGAGGTCGACGACGGCCTCCATGATCCGCCGCTCGCGATGGGCGACGATCGAGAGGAACGCTTCGGCCTGCTTGCTTTGGAAGAATTTCGTCGCGAGGGCCTTCCGCGGGTCGCCGCCGGTTGCAAGATTGCGGAGGTTCATGCTTCCACCTCCGGAGTGGCTCCGCCGATCGAGTCGATCGCGCCGTCGAGCATCTCCGCGTCCTCGACGAGGACCATCACTGCGAACAGCGAGGTCATCGCGACGAGTCCCTGACCGGGTCCGAGTTCCGAGCTGCCGCTCAGGTTCTCCCGGTACCACTGGTCCATGTACTCGTCGAGGTCGAGTTCCTTCGCGAGATCGGCGTACTCGTCGATCACCGCAGAGCGGTCGTCGACACCCGACCCCATCCGATCTTGGCTGATCGCAGCGCCGGCCCCGAGCGCCCGGCAGTAGACGTGACCGACCGTCTTCCGATCGCCAGTACTGGTGCTTTCGCTGGTGTTGTCCGGTTCGTCTGCTGGATCGTCGACATCGACATTCTCACTGTCGGTGTCTTCCTCGGTGTCGGCTGCCGCCACCTGCTCGGCGATCTCCGGATCGATCTCGGCGTACGCCTCTTCCTCGAGGGCGTCTTCGGGCTCGGGCTCAGGATCGTCCTCGAGGTCGGGATCGTCCAGGCTGTGGTCGTCAGTCAACGAGACCACCCCCAGCCTCGCGGTCGATGCCGTTGCCGCTCGACTCTTCGTCGTCCGGCGTCGGGTCGGCAGAGTCGACGTTGATCGTCTTCGACCGTCGACGGCGCCACAGGAGGATCAGTACGGCCAGCGCGACCGCCGCCCCGATTAGGATAGCAGTCGTCCGGAGATTCAGACCGCCACTCGAGGGACTGGTCGAGGCAGAAGAACCACCGCTAGAGGCCCCTTGAGTGGCCCCTTTTTGCTGGTCGTTTGCCTGCTCGTCTGGCTCCCACGGGTCGGTGCTGTCTGCGGGTTTCACTGGTTCGTCTCCCTGGTCGTCGGTGCTCTCGTCAGCCGCGTCGCTGCTCGAGGGGCTGCTTTCACCCCTTTCGTCGCTGCTTTCTGCCTGCTCGTTTTGCTGGTCGTTGCTGCTCTCAGTTGCTTCGGGCTGCTGGTCGTCGCTGCTCTCGACCCCCTCGCCGTCTGCGCCTTCGTTGCTGGTCGGGGCCTCCTTCCAGGCCCCTTGGTCCCTTGCTCGCTGGTGGTCGTCGCCACTCATCGCGTTGATGTGGCTCCTGACCGCCTCCCTCGAGGCAAAAGGAGGTTGCTCATCGTTCCATTCGTCTGCGTGCTTGTCGCACCCCTCAACGGGGCAGAAGTAGCCTGTCATGCGTCGCTCTCGAAGTCCTCGAGTGCTTTTGTGTCGCTGCGTTTGGCTCCGAACTGGCCGAGTCCTCCGCGTTCGTCGACATCGTCACCGTCACCCTGTCGGAGGTAGCCGTCTTGCTGAGCTGCACGGAACTCCCGCGAGGGTCCGTCGGCCCCTTCATCGGGCTCGTTCACCGCGTGATCGAACAGCGTCTCGTCGGTCTCGCCCTCGAGGTGGCGATCATCGGCGAGCGGTGACCCGTCGATATCGTCGTCACTATCGAGTTCATCGTCGATCTCGGTCGTCGGGTCCCACCGAAGGGGCCGCTGCAGTCGCTCGAGTTCGGTGAACGCCTCGATTTCGTCCTGACCGTGCGCTCGGCGGATGCCGTTGATGGCCTTCGCTGCGGCGATCGCGTGGTTGACCGAATCGCCGGCTTCAGCGAGGGCCGCTTCGAGCGTGTCGGTCGCGTTGTGGTAGCCTTGCCAGGCCCGGCGTATCGCACCGAGCCACTTTCCGGTGATTTCGTCGGACGGGATTTCGTCGTCGAAATCGGAGAGCAGCGTTTGTACCTCAGCTTCGTCGAAGCCACATTCGTCGGTGAGGAACTCGCAAGCGGCATCGTCGCCGTCCTCGCAATGGGTCGCCGCGTTGCCGCACTGATCGCCTGCAGCTCGTGTCTGGGCGAGTTGTTCGTCGACATCCGGTTCGGAATCGAGGCGATCACCGCGCTCGTCTCGAGTGGCTTGCTTGGCAACGTCGCGGTGTTCGTCGACAGTGAGTGACGGATCGAGGTAGGCGAGCCAGTCGTCGACGCCTTCATCGCGCATCACCGCCTTGACCGAGCGAGCCCACGGGACATTCGCTCGTCCCTTCGGCCAGTCGATCGACTCGATCTCGTGGTCCTCGAGCGGGAGCTGGCCCGAACCGCCACGGTCGGCCTGGCTATCGGACGCTTCGATCGTCGCCGTCTCGAGGACGTGGTCGGGAGCGCTCGAGGAGATCGCGACGGTCTTGAGCCGGCGATCGTCGTCACTGCTGAGATGGTCGGCGTACTCGTCGCGGAACTGGTCAGCCGCCGCTTTCGAGCCGAACTCGATTCGCTCCGTCATCAGTAAGATCGGGTGATATAGCGGGCGAGGCGGCAGTTCTTCAGCGTCCGCGAGTGGCCGTCGTAGCCGCCGATCGGCTCACGCTTGTCGAGTGGCGAGCGCTCGAGGACATCCTCGAGGTCGGGCGTGACGTGCCAGGATTTCTGGCCGGCCGGCGTGTCGACCCAGACGACCGGCCAGTCGTCGTGACGGTACCAGCCCGCGGTGTCCGGTCCCCAGGTGAGTCGCATTGCCCTCGCGAAGGCGATCGCGAGGAGATTCCGGTCGTGGTAGACGTCGTCGAGAGTCTTCCCGTCAGTCGGTGGCGGGTTGTCTGCACCCATGCTCAGATGGGTCTCTCGAGCGAGTGATAGCGGTCGGGAATATCATAGTCTCGTACTGGTGAGACCAATGTTTAAACAGATTCAGGATCAGTTCAAAACGTAGCCATGCCGATCCATCAGTTGGTACAAGTTGGTCGTACGTCGGGCGGTGTTGTGCTCCCGAAGAGCGAGCTTCGGGCGCTTGGATTGGTCGACGACGAGGGGAACGTGAAAGATCAGCCAGTGCGGGTGACACGGACAGACACAGGGACGTGGGAAATCTCGGTGATTAATCCGAGCGACTATCCGAAAAAAGAGGTATAAAGCACGGCAAACGATTCAAATACCCCTGTCTGTGGATCCCTCCTCGAGATATTTACTCTAGCCTAATCCGAAACACAACTAACAAACAATCAAGCTTTTATCTATGGGTTATCATTTTTGTCAAAATGAAGTCTGGTACCATTGGGATACCGGTTGGCGAAGACAGTTCGATTGACACTGACATATTCACCGTTGAACGAGAGGGTGAAAACCTAAAACGGAGTGTCAAAGCTAAATCTCCCGTAACTACGCCCTCTGGACACCAGATGATAGAAGGTAGTATTGCAATCGAACAGAAAGTTGAGTACGAGGAGTCGGAGATCGACAGCAATGGGAACGTTCAGTCAGAGACTCGTTACCGGAAAGCCGCCGAAAGTGCACACTTTGTCCAAGTTCCAAACCAGTTTGTGATTCTCGAGAGTGGTGCTCCTTCTATAATGTTCGATATTCTTGGGAGGGTTACAGACTGCGCCTATGAGTCTGCTGAAGTAGATATTGATGGCTTCATTCTGGACCAAGAAGAGCCGTCTCTCTGGATGCTCGGATTCTATGAGCATGGAACACAAGCTGAGAATGGGACGCTTTATGGGTCAGATATTGCAGATGATCCAACTGTGAGTGATATCCTTCAGGATTCGGCGTGCAATCAGGTTGGGATCGAACACTTCTACTCCGACGACGCTGTGAAAGCTCGAGCCTCTGAATCAGGGTATCTTGAGGTGTACTCTCCTGATTATGAAATAGAAGAGTTCACCGATTACCTAATTGAAGTTTTAGCTCCGCACCTCGATCGACCTACAGTGTAAATCGTTCTGTAGAAGTTTTGTTTCCTTTTATAAAGACGACGACCTCGACTTCTTTACCACGATAGTCGTCATACTTGACACCAGGAATCGTGTCTATTTCTATCGGGAGTCGAAGTGATTCTTCAGGACCAAGATCATCAAGAAGGAGATAGCCAGAGTCAACCTCTGTAGCATGTCTTACGTCATCCACCACGACACCTCGTGGTGTCTCAATCTCTAGTTTTATATCCTGACCAGGAACCTCTTGATCGTTAGAATTCGTTATTGTAACTCTCGCAGAATCGCCAGACGAACCCGTACCGAGACTGAGCCTCCGTGATTTCGAGCCCGTCTGAATTTTGGACATATTTTTTTCGAACGCTCTCGCATACCTGTAGGCCGGGTACGCAAATACTATTATTTCTATCAGTATGTAGGTTACGGGGGTTGCTGCGACTGTGAGAAGAGAGTTACTAGATAGATATACGCTTTCTGAAATCGATTGATCAAATAGAACTGTCAGTAGAGGCGCTAATCCAGAAGGATAGGAGAAAATCTGCTGAGTAGAGATACTGAAAGAAGGCAGGTCAACCTTCAAGATTAGCAGCAACACAAGAGGGAGGCTCCCCATCAGAAGGAATAGATTGGCGAAGGGTAAGACAAGGTCATGGATTTTATCTAATTTTGCCTCTGTCGGTAGTGTCCAGACGGTGATCGTGTAAAGGTGAGTCGGGATATATATCATAAAGAGAACCGCATGGAGAAGAAGAGCATATATTGGTTCTTGGGACGCCCAGAATACGTTGAATTGAAAGGGGCCTTCTGGAGGGGTGTACAAAGTAGCGAACGCGCTTACCACACCAATAGCCACAATCAGGTGTGCCCGCTGGACCCGTGTGATCTCAGAACGCTTTTTTCGTGCGTCTTGAATCTCAGTTAGATCCTCTCGGAGTCCTGCTATTTCGTCAGATACTGCGGATACGTCCGTTTGCAAGTTAGAATTTGAAGGCCCCTCCTCTCCACTCATTGGTATCTCGTATTACCAAACAATTTAATAAATAGTGTGTTATTACGAACTAGATAAATGGATAGCGCTATACAAGAATCTAAGTCCTACGAAGAGAAGGTCACTAACGTCCTTCAGAACTATATTCGACCCAATCGAGTTCATTTAATAACTGTCGGTAGAATATATACCAATCTTACTGGTGAATCAGCTGAATTCTCGTCATTCGATGAAGCGGAAGAAGCCTTCCTTGATATTGACTGGGATGATAATACTCTCCTTGACTTTGTTGATCAAGTGAAACAAATCGTCGAGAAAGGAGAAAACAGGATTTCTGAGACCTACTTCGATATCATCGAACCAGACGATATTTCTACAGCGCTTATCGAAAAAGAACTCTCTGAACCCGCTTATGACCCAGACGAAAGCGGCGAAGAAAAAGACGGATTTGAGTATCAAGTCGGTGAAAGCGGGAATATCCGTGGTAGATACGTTTATACGGATGTTACGACGAATCTAACGTTCAATGGCGAGATCCAGCCGACAATGAGTGATGGGTTCATTCAATTCGAAATAGACCCTCAAAAAGACCTCTTGATAGTCAAGAGCACAAGTGTAATCGATGTCCAGAAGGCGCGAAAATATTTCAATAATAAGACCTCGATCGATTTTGCTCCATCAGCAGACTATACGACTCATACTGATGGGGCACTCGATCGAATAAATGATTTCCTCGGGAAATTCCATGATGGTATTCCAAGTAGGGACCAAGATGTTCCGGGGCTTCTCCAAGTGGATACAATCAAACTAGAGGACACTTCTGTCGATTCGACCGATGATGAAGATAGCGAAGATGATGATAGTGGCCAACAATTAGAGAACATACAATTCGAGGGACACAATATCAAAAACGATGAAGAAGTACAATCCTATCTTGGTGATGACTCGCCGTGGGTTATCAAGAAATTAGAAGCAGAAATATACTATAATGGGGACGACTTCAAGGTAACAATCGGTACTACCAGTATGATGTCATACGGAAAGGTGTCCGACTCTACTGACTGGCAAGCCACCACGGAGCTAAGTGAGATGGTTCGCAAGTGGTTCCTCGAAGATCTTCGAGTCCGGGATTTATAATACGCACAGGAGACCTTCTCGACCTCTTGGAATTAAAGTTAAATCTGTGTTAGAATCGAATTCGATAATCACATCAATGATTTTAAGGAGTGCCACTTCGAGAACAACACGTCCGAGAGTCAGGGCTGGACGTGCGATCGAGAAGTTGGATTAGTGGTGAATTTTCTCCTTGGTTACTCGTCGTTGTTTTGATCGTGGTATTTTGATTTCGACGACTCGACAATGTGATCATTCCCTTCGCCTTTGACCAGTATCTCACCTTCACTGTCACTCGTTTGGGTGGCCTCTAGTATCACTTTGACATTTTTCCCTTCATAATTCACCCAAACAGGACCTTCGAACTCGACATCATTTTCAACGTCTGGATCAAATTCAAATTGGTATTTGAATTCAGCAATGTTGTCACGGTAGGACACATCGAAGCCGTTTTTTAGTTCGTTGCGTAGTGCATCTTTTACTTTCACTTGAACATCTTCTGGGAGAAGAGGATAATATCCACCTGCCATGATCGACTTTCGATGGTCTACTATATATTTGTTAGAGGTTTATCAGAAGCTGTGACCATCGGAGGACAGGTTGACTTCAGAAACTTCTCTTCCTGTACTAGCATGAGTCCTGTGTCCGAGAATTCATCCAAAGTCGGACGGAATTCCCTTGATCGCGGCCTCAAGTGCCACCGAAAAACCTAGATTGCTGGCCGTTTTTGTCCGATATGCAGGCATTCCGGACAGCATGAATTTACAACAGCATGAGAACCGCGACGACATGAAGGTCTGGCTTAGCCAGAAGGAAGTAGAACAGTTGCTTGAGGCTGCCGACGGAACCCAGCAGCGAATCGCGTTCGCACTCGGTGCGCGCTGTGGGCTCCGCTCTCACGAAGTGCTTGACATTGCTCCAGAGGATATCGTCGATACCGACGCCGGGACGATGCTCCGCGTATGGCATGGGAAGGGCGACAAGTTCCGCGAGACACCAGTCCCGCGCGATCTCGCGACGACCATCCGGACTGTCGACGACGTGCGCGAGGAATCGGCCAGCTCGCCGCTCGTCGAGATCACGAGCACGCGATCACTACGGCGGTGGGTTCGATCGGCTGCCGACCAACTGTCTGACGAGACAGGTGATGTCGGATGGGACCACCTCGGTTTCCACGATCTTCGACGGACCTGGGCGACAGCGCTAGCGTCTGAGGATGTCGACCCGCTCTTGGTGTGCGACTGGGGTGGATGGAACGATCTCGAGACGTTCCTCGAGCATTATCGTGGCAGCTATAGTCCAGACGCCCAGCGGCGGGAGCGCGCTAAGGTCAGTTGGTTATAATGCTGCTAGGATAAATTCACTATTTGCAAATATAAAAACCACGACTTTAGCCCTTATTTTTCTTCTTTTAGATCATAGACTCTTCTCAACGCTTCTTCGTATCGCTCGCCATTTCTAATATCGAGATTTTCTTTACTGAATTTTTCAGTCTCAGAAAGGAAATCTATATCTAACCAAGGAGAGACTTCTAATAAATTCTCCTTGTCTTTCTTATAATGAATTGCGAACAAATCTCCGTTTGACTTCACCGATTTTATCACCTCCCACTCTGACGAAAGGTCGAGAATGTCGTCGGGAATATTGAAATCCTTGCGACCTTGTATAGTTATCTCTGAATTCCGTTGCAACATGTTCGAGGCACTCATTAATATATCGAAGCTATGTTCACCAGAAGATAGTTCCGGCCGCTCGACCATGTCATAATCACCTGGGGGATAATGACTTTCATCGTCTCCCTCTATTGGGACTGCTGTTTCCACGATCTCGTCAAATAGATCAATCCAAAAAAGATCAACCTGTTGTTCTTCCCCAGATACGATATCCCGTTCAACCGGGTTAATTTCACTCCATCTAGTGTGGTATTTCTTTCCGCTTATCTTGTTACTCCGTATTTTTATTGAGCTATTTTTAGCGGTTGCTCTTCCTTCGTTTCGAATGAGAGCTTGTACACCAACACTATTTGTTGCCTGCTTATCTGATCGTGGGTCTTCAAACAGATGCCAACTTTTTGGATATATAGTAACGTTCACCTCTTCAAGCACTAAATATGGCTTTTTGGTAGCCTTATTTGCTTCAAGTATGACCAACGGGAAAATACCGATGATTGAACCGATTACAACGGGTGCAACATTCTCTCTTATCGATATTAATAAAACTCCAAAGAGTGAAATAAAAACCAGAAATAATTTTGAATACTGGTAGTGTCTTCTCTCAAACCCATAATATTGGAAAAGGCCCCAGACAAGAGAATTAGACTCTATTTTGACTTCAGATAATAATTTTGAAAAACGTTTATGGATACTACTTGTTAGGACTGCTGTGAGAAGAATAAAGAGGTAGCCGAGGACTGCAAGAACTGTTGGTGGAAATTCCGGAAAAATTGGAGGAGAAACATAGCTCCAGATCCGCGGAATGTAAGATAGTGTTCCGAGCAACATTCTCATTTCATACCGTATATACGATAAGGTTAAGAAACTAACTAAGAGTTATCTATTAGAAAGCGCTAATAACCTTCCCAAGTCCTTATCCTGAAGGAACAAGGAATCTCTAATAATGACTACGAACTATGAAGAAAGAGTAAACGAGATAATATTTCAATATCTGCAGCCAAATACACATCTGTTAGCTGCAGAACGGATCTATCGTCATCTCACAGATGAAAATGCTGAGTTCACAAGATGGACTGAAGTAGCCGACGCTCTCGAGGAACTTGACTGGAATCCAGAAAGATTGAAAGAGTTCGTGACTATTAGTAAACAGATAGCTGAAGGGACAAGTACTCGCATCTCCGAGTCCTATTTCAATATTGTCGAACCAGATACATTAACTACCCAAAGAGTAGTTGAAGAGCTTGATAATGAAAGATATGAACCTGATACTGTTGGTGAAGAAAAAACGGGATTTCAATATGAGGTTCATGATAATGGATTAATCTCTGGTAGATATATCGCGGTAGATATTGAAACAGATATTTCTTATTCAGGTGATCTAAACTCATTAACAAAAGAAAAAGCTGTATCTTTCCGAATACTTCCGGAAGAACGTTTACTAATTGTAGAAACATCTAGTATTGTGGACATACAAAGAATTAAATCTGCTTTTGGAAGAAAAACGAACATCGATCTTACAGTCTGCGGAGCAGCATCTTTAGACTCTGATGAAAATTCAGAAAGATATACTAATTTCTTAGATTCTTTCAATGGAGAAGTTACGATTCGTAGCGTTAATTCAGTTGACTTATATAATTCGGGGGACGATCACAATGACATTTCGGAAATGTCTATGAGAAGCTCAGGTTTGACTAGAGATATATTCAGCTTATCTGATATCACTGATCGGATCGATCAGGGATGGTTTATAAAATCAATAGAATTTTCAATAGAGTATGACCAGGGTGTATTTGACATCACTGTCGCTGGATCAGAAAAAATGGGGTACGCGAAAATTGAGAAAATAAATGATATGCAAAAAGGAATGGGGCTGATGAATGAAATAAGGAGGCGTTATCTTGACCACTTACGCTCGTTTGATAGTAGTGTCCAAAACTGAGTTTTATTAAAACGATTAGTGATATTACCGGATAAGCTTTAGAGACGGTGTCGGCCGGTTCTCGACATCGAGCTCACCATCAAGATACTCTTCGCCCTCGCAGGTGATTTCATACATGTTACTCTCCTCGAGGATTGGGGCGACTAGTCCAACCTGAGAGAGCAGCAGACAACGCTCCTCAACCCGCTCGCGCGAAGCGGTGAGTTTGATTATTCGCGACATATGCTTCGGTGTAGACCAGGGATCTTCCGAGAGATGCTCGAGAATCCGTTCATCGAGCGCACACATCCAGCGAGCGGGTTTTCGACTCATTACGATTCAGAGGTTTGGCTTGCAGTTGGGCCGTCGTTCGATCCGTTCCCGTTGAGATATATCTCGTTTTCAGCGTCGTACTCCTCGTCGAGATACGCTTCCCCCCGATCAGTGATTGTATAGACTCCGTTTCCGAGAGGAGTGAGTAATCCATGCTCTGCAAGTTTCTTGCATCGTCGGGATACTGAGGATGGGGATATACGAATAGCCTCTCTTTCGGTAAGATCCCCAACCCGTCCAGCATCTTCGTCGCGAATGATCTCGAGAATTCGATCATCCCAAATCGTCATCCATGTCCCAGATTGTCTCATTACGTTCCCAGATGGTACAGAGACACCTAATCCTCCGTAATTTACTGATTAGACTAAAATTTGACCGATGTGCCCGACCGGTGCATTTATGCAATATCGCTCTAATTGTGCAGGTGAGGAGCTACCAACTCGGCTGAAGATGACTCTTGTTGGTATGTGAGGCCGGGCGGCGTTGGAGCGCCGCCCAGAAGGTAGCTCCGGTGATCCGGAATGAATCTCGGAACTTCCGTGGGGCATGCACCCCACGCACGGCAAGAGGCATCGCCAGCCAAAAGGTCTGACGCTCGGTGCGCCTGTGGCGCTCGAGCGGCGGGCTACGACGCTCGACGAGAAGAACCCGCCTGTCGCGTGTGTGCGGCGCTCCGCGCTGACGGCGGCCCCGATACGGAGGCAACTGCAGAACCGCAAGCACCGGCAGGCGAGCTGGTGACCGACGGTGGTACCAAGTGGAGCGATCTCTCTGCGTTCCAGCGTGATATCCTCGAGGCGATCGCCGGTCTCGAGTCAGCCGGGACGGATCCCTACGGGCTCGCGATCGAGGAGGATCTCGAGGAGTATTACGACGACGTTCTCCACAGCCGGCTGTACCAGAACCTCGACAGCCTGATCGACGACGGGTTTGTTGACCGCAGCGAACTCGACGGTCGAACGAACAGCTACACGCTGACGACCGAGGCCAAAGCACTGCTTGAGGAAAGCGTCCGCCGGCGTGCCGACGCCTGTGGGCTTCAGATGGCTGCAACCGACGGGGGAGACAGATGAGTGTCGAGCCTGAGACGGTCTCCTGCGCGACCTGTGGAGAGACCGCCCGGCGAACTGCCTGGGGAAAGACGGACGCGGCCTGCTATCGCTGTACCGAGTGCCACGCTGGCGGCCACATCGTTCATACCGAAGACGGCAGAGAACTCCGCCGAGGAGGTGTTTTCCGCCGGCTCAGCAACTTTGCAACACGGAGGGTCAGCGCATGAGCGAGGACGACGCGATCTCGATCACGACCGAACTCACGCGCGGGACCTCGACTGACGATCGCGACAAGATCCGCGCAGAAGTGAGCGCCGAGACCGTCGACGAACTCGACCACAAACTCGAGCGTGTTCGCCAGCAGCTCGAAGACTGGGCCGACGAGGTTCGGAACATCCAGCCGGAGAACTCTCGAGGCCGGCGTCGGCTCGCTGACGATCAGTCTGAACTCGGGGAGGTGGAGGCATGAGCGCCGACCTCGAGCCGATCACGCCGCGCGAGGCGGTCGACCTCTACGTCTCTCATCGCGAACTCGAGGTGAGCGCGAAGACGCTCCAGAATCACAAGTACCGACTCAATGCCTTCGTCGAGTGGTGCAACAAGGTCGGGATCGACAACCTCAACGACCTCACTGGTCGCGATCTCCACCGATACCGAGTGTGGCGACAACAGGACGTGAACATCGTCACGCTCCGCGGGCAGCTCGCAACACTGCGCGTCTTCCTCGAGTTCTGCGCGTCGATCGACGCTGTCGAGCCGGGAATGCGCGAGCGTGTGAAGCTGCCGGACGTCGACCGCGGTGACGAAGCACGCGACGAGATGCTCGAGTCTGATCGCGCTCGGAAGATCATCGGCTACCTCGAGCGGTACAAGCGCGCGAGCCGCGAGCACGTCATCATGGCGATACTCTGGCATACGGGGATTCGCCTCGGGACTCTTCGAGCGGTCGACCTCGAGGACTACGAGCCCGACGACCAGTGCTTCTGGCTCCGACACCGACCGGATACCGACACACCGCTCAAGAATCAGGAGCCAGCCGAGCGGGCGATCGCGCTCGACGACTACTATTGCGATGTCCTCGACGAGTACATCCGATTCCACCGAAACGATGTGACCGACCAGTACGGTCGTGAGCCACTCGTAACGAGCACGCAGGGGCGGCTGAGTTCCGGACAGATACGCTCGGAGGTGTATCGCCTCACGCAACCCTGCTTGATCGACGGCTGTCCACACGATCGCGAGCCGATGGGTTGCGAGGCGACGGACTACGGGCACTATTCGGAGTGTCCCAGTAGCCTCTCACCACACACGATCCGGCGCGGCGCGATCACCTACCAGCTCCGCGAGGACATTCCTGAAGAAATCGTCAGCGACCGCTGTGACGTTTCCTCGGAAGTCCTCGAGCGCCACTATGACCGTCGTACAGACCGCGAGAAGATGGAACAGCGACGCAGCTTCATCGAAGATCTATAGATAGGAACATGACCCACGAACGAGCGGCTATACACATCGACTCACGGATAGTCTTCAGAACACCCCGAAACGCCTGTATTCGGGAAGTAGAAGGCCTGAAACGGCAAAACAGCGATGGACTCGCCGGGATTTGAACCCGGGGCCTCTCCCATGCCAAGGGAGTGATCTACCCCTGATCTACGAGCCCTCGTACGCATTCCACAGTTCCCGTCGGGTATAGATAAACCCCTCGAATTCCTCGAGCCCCGTCATGCTCACACATTCTCATCGGCTGCCGCTCAATCGAGGTCATCGGCGCTGAAGTCGTGATCGGCCAATTGAGATATCACAGCGGGTTCCGTCCAGGCAGATTACGAACGCTTTTTGCGGGTTCCCCGACGAAGCCTGACCGATGGCCGGGGATCAGGACCGTGACCGTCGAGACGACGAGCGCACCAGCCGCGGAGACGTGCGTGACACCTACGACCGTATCGCCACCCACTTCGCCTCGACGCGGGAGTACGCGTGGCCTGAAGTCGAAGCCTTCGTCGAGCGCCACGCGACCGACTGCGACACCGCCGGTGTCGGTCTCGATCTCGGCTGTGGCAATTGCCGCCACGCCGAACTGCTGGCAGCCGATCTCGAGTCCGTCGTCGGACTCGATGTCAGCCGCGGGTTGCTCGAGACGGGCCGCGAGCGCGCGCTCGAGCGTGACTTCGATGTCGCACTGGTCCAGGGGGATGCGGCTTCGCTGCCGTTGGGGAACGACACCGTCGATCTCGCCGTCTACGTCGCGACGCTGCATCACCTGCCGACCCAGCGCGCTCGCCGGGCCAGTCTCGACGAACTCGCGCGGGTGCTGGCGTCCGACGGCCGCGCGCTCGTCAGCGCGTGGTCGACCGCTCACGACCGGTTCGACGAGACCGACGGCTTCGACACGACGGTCGAGTGGACCCTGCCCGGTGGCGAGACGGTCGATCGCTTCTATCACATCTACGCGCCCGATGAGTTCGAAACGGAGCTGGCCGAGAGCGACCTCTCGGTGCTCGAGTCGGAGGTCTCAAGCGGGAACTGTTATGCGACGGTGGCAGGCACGGAGTCGACACCGTAGTCGATCGCGGATAGCGCCTCGAGACGCTATTTGTCGGTCGATGATCGGCTGACGGCGGCGGCACTCACGGGTGGGCGACGGATCGGAAAAGGAAGAGCCTTAAACGTGGAACGAAAACCGGGAAATGCGCGCGGATGGTCTAGTGGTAGGACCTGAGCCTTCCAAGCTCATGGCCCGGGTTCAAATCCCGGTCCGCGCATTCTGCTTCGAGCAACGTCGGAAGCAACATCGAGTGTCGCTCTCTTGTTTCACATCTCGAAAACCGGAGCGGGCAGACTCCGTGGATTGTAGTAAGCTGCGTTCAAAGATAGTCCGTGGAGTACGAACTGCTCGGTTGGCCACCCGACGGCCCCAAACTCCGGCTCGATTACAAACGGTTCAGCTACGCCGGCAAATTCGTCATGACGAACACCGGCAAGGCGGTGGCGCGGTCAGCGGACGGCGAGATCGTCGCGGCAGTCGCGTTCAACGAGGATCGAACCGATGCGGACACGCTGTGGCTGCGCTACGTGACCGTCGACCGTGACCGGCGCGGCGAGGGGATCGGTCCCACACTCTGCCGAGATGTCCGCGATCGGGCCCGCGAGCGTGGCTATGAACGGCTCCGGATCGCCGTCAACAACCCCTTCGCCTACGAAGCGCTCTACCGGGCCGGCTTCGCGTACACCGGTGAGACGACGGGGATCGCGGAACTGATCCTCGAGTATCCGACGCCGGACGACGACACTGGGTGGACCGACCGCGAGCGCTATCAGGCCGGACTCGAGGAGTTTCGCGACCGCGATCTCTCCGACGACGAGATGGCGTTTCTCGACACGCGTCGTGACAACGAGCCGCCGGACCGCGAGACACGCGACGAGTGACGATCAGCGGTAGTCAGACCGCCTCGGTGGGTAGCAGCTACTGGTCTGCAGTCTCACTTGTGGGAGCGCACAGCTGCGGATCGAGAGTGAGGGGGAGTGCCGTGTAATATTGTTAGTTATGGACAAGACTATGGGCGTGGTATGTGCCTGACGCGGAGCGATCACGGTCCGGATCTGACTCGGTCTACCGCTCGAGTCGACCGCAATCGACTTACGAGCGACTGAAAAAGTAGATCCCGACATGAAAGCCACGGGGGAAGCCACCGCCGAGTTTCAGAAGACGACGTTCACGATCCGGTCGCTCCCGGTTGGTATTGCTCTATTTATCCATAATTTCCCACGGCTCGTTCGTGCCAAACGTGCTGACAGGGTCAGCGACCAGTTCGCAGAGAAGATCATGTTAGCGGTCACGGCAGTCAACGAGTGTCAGTACTGTACCCGGTACCACACTGATCTCGCACGCGAAACTGGCATGGAGCAGGAGACGATCACGCAACTCCTCGAACACGACATCAGATCAGCAGTCGACGACGATGAACGGCCTGCGCTTGTGTTTGCCCAGCAGTACGCAGAGACGGATGGGAACCCGGGTCGAGATGCACGGAACGCGTTGCGAGAGACGTATGGTCCGGAAACGGCTGCAGACGTTCTCGCGTTCGTCCGTGCGATCTACATCGGGAACCTGCTGGGCAACACCTACGACGCGATCCGGTTTGCACTCGCGCAGCGTGTCCATGCGGGACGACAGTGCCTTCGATCAGCGTCGACCGGAATCAGTCGTGTCGTCGAACGGCTGCGCGAGCGGTGTCGAGTATAGTTGCCCGAGGAGTGAGGTTCTGTTGACAACCGGCGGAAACCGGAAGCCGGTACTCGGAAGGGAATGGTGAGATGCCCGTGCTCGCACGAAGCACAGTGACACCGCTATAGCTAGCGACCTCGAAGCCTCGAGGCCGCCCAGGTCACCACGTCAACACTGGCAGCGCTTTCGTTATTCGCCTCGCAGCAGATCCACGACGTAGCCCCCGAGAGCCTGCTCGAGGCCGCCGTACCCGACGTAGAGGATCATCGCCTCGAGTAAGACGACACCAACGAGGGCAACTGCTTGCGCGTTTCCCGACAGGGATTCGATGCCAAACATTATGGGACAGGGTTGGGGTTTCAGTCGTCGGCGACGGCGCTATCCGACGTGGCGGCACAGCGGTTCGGACCGAGCTCGAGTTCGGTCTCTTCGTCTTCGTCTTCGGGTTCGTACTCGCCGGCGTTGGTTGCGATAACCTGCTCGTAGTTCGGTGGCTTCGACGGCAGGTTGTCGAACATGTGCTCGACGAAGTCCTCTTCCTCCATGCGGATGATTTCGTTGTTCTCCCAGAGGTAGCCGACGGTCGAGAACATCGGCTGGCCGGGCGTCACGTCGATGTACTCGCCGTCGTTGGTGACCGAGAAGTGCCCTGGCAGGATCTTGACGTCGTTGGGCTCGGACATGATGACGTTGTGAAGCGTCTCGTACTGGACGCGAGCGCCGTCGCGGGCGTCCTTGTCCGCGAACTGGAGCTCGGTTCGACCGATGGATTCGACGAACAGCGTGTCACCGGTCAGCAGCGCCTCGTTGTCGACGAGGTAGGAGGTCATCCCCGTCGTGTGGCCCGGCGTATGAACGGCCTTGATCTCGACATCGCCGAGTTCGACGACGTCGTTGGGCTCGATGGGGTCGAACTCGAACTGCGGGTCTCGAGTTTCGGCGGGTGCGCCGAGGTGGTATGGCACGCCGAGCTTGTCGGCGAGCTGTCGGCCACGCGAGATGTGGTCGGCGTGGATGTGTGTGTCGAGGACGTGAGTTACCTCGAGTCCGCGTTCGCTTGCGGCTTCGAGGAACTCGTCGGTTGCGCGGGTGACGTCGACGAGTGCGGCTTCGCCGGCGCGTTTCGAACCGACGAGGTAGCCCAGACAGCCCTTCGAGCGCCGCTGGAGCTGGACGAGGACGAGGTCGTCGTTTTCCGTCGCAACCGGCACGACGTCGTAGACCATACTCCAGGCCTCCATGCCGTTATCGACGGTCTTGACCTCGTCAACGTGTCCCTCGTCCTCAAGGTAGTTCGCGAACCCGTTCGCGGATCGGCCCGTCGCACAGATCGTCACGACGGTGTCGTCCGCGTCAAGGGCGTCTTCGTCGAACTCGCCGACGAGTTCGTCGTTGCTCCCGGAGTACTCGACGTTCTTGGCACCGGCAATATGCCAGTCCTCGAAACTCTCGGGCGATCTGGTATCGAAGAGGACGAAGTCCTCGTCGGCGTCGATCATATCTCGCAACGCTTCAGCAGTGATTGTCTCGACCATCGTCACTGTATTGTATATAGTGCCCACGTAAAACGGTTTGAGCGGGGAGAATAATTTCCCTCAAATATCGGGGGGGAGAGGAAAGTGCGGAGGTACCCAACATAATTTCCGCAACTTTGCCCGCGGTTCGGCGCACACAACCCGGAACCGGACTCGAAGCTGACACTGGAGACAAATATACCAATAGCGTCTTTACGCGCAAGTCCTTACTGATATTGTAGGGACAATGCAAACCTCAGACATCGAGGAGGCGCTTATGGACCTTCCGCCGAGCTCGAAATTCATTTATAAGACACTGTCTCGGGAGGGGTCGATGACGCTCAAACAGATCACGGAGGAGACACTTCTTTGTTCACGGACGGCACGATATGGACTCACGCAACTCGAGGAGGAACACCTGATCGAGGCCGCACCGGCGCTTCACGACGGGCGACAGACCTGTTACAGTATCAGCCATCGGTCGATCGGAAACGACCGCACTGGCTATCCCGAACAGGTCCTCGTTGAGCCGGACAGTGCGCACAAACGGCTTGAAGCGTTCAAGGCGGACGATCCCGACCTTCGACTGGTCGAGATTTCGACCGAGTACGAGGAGGGCCACGTCCCGGGAGCCATCAAACTCGATCCGCGGGAAGACTTCCTCGATGCCGGCACGCGGACGATTCCCAGCGCTGACCGACTCGAGAAGATCTTGGGCGAGCGGGGGATCACGCCCGACAGCACGGTTGTTCTCTATAGCAACGGCTACAACGAGTTCGCGGCGTTCGTCTACTGGACGCTTAAGTACTACCGCCATCGAGACGTCCGGTTGCTTAACGGGGGCAAATACTACTGGACCGAGAACAATTATCCGACGACGAAGTCGACCCCGACGGTCACGCCGGTCGAGTACGAGACGCAACCGCCGAACGACCACATCCGCGCGTACCGCCAGGACGTCCAGAGTGCGCTCTCGGAGGATGTCTCTATCATTGACGTCCGGTCGCCCGAGGAATACTGTGGCGAGGCCGACGCACCCGCGCGTGCAAGCGGACACATTCCCCGAACCGTAAACATCGAGTGGGAGAGTGTCGTCCGAGAATGTGGCCGATTCGAGCACCAACAGGTTCTCGAACGACCGTTTGCCGAAGCTGGAATCACCGAAGACGACGAGATCCTCGTCTACTGTAACGTCGGCGAACGTTCGGCTCTGGTCTGGTTTGCGCTCTCGGAACTGCTCGGCTATCCGAACGTCGCAAACTACGATGGCTCCTGGTCCGAGTGGGGGAACCTCGTCGATGTCCCGGTCGAAACCTGCGATTCGACCGACCAGTAACCCCTGTCCTGCTATCCATCCGTCAGCCGCTGTAATCGAGCGCCGCCACTGACGGCCCCACACCTGAACGGACGATTGTCCTCCGATCGGTACCCTGTTGCCGTGAGGACTATCGCTCGGCGTATCGAACAGCCTATGGTTCCGAAGAGGATTGTAACTAACGGCCATGACCGCCCCCGATGCAATTCCTGGTGGCGGCCAGACCTGGAGTCGTGGCGTTTGTAGCGAGCGATTGCTCCCTCATTTCCGCGTTTCGCCCGTCTGTGAGCGTGTTGATGGCATTCCAGTCAGTTTTCTGTGCGTCGTCGGCGTCGCCGACGAAAGCAAGCAATAATTACGGGTTGTTCACCGCGTGTCTCACGACGGATCGCTCGAGACGACACGCGGATATCTGCCATGCAACTCGGCAGTCGGGGGTCGACCAGCGCGTGATTGGCAACTCCCAGCAATTTTCTCTGTGAGTTTCAGTATGGGAGAACCATTCCCAACTATTATTTCAGCTACCTCAGCATTCAGGTAGTATACGTCTAAAGGCTAGGTGTCTATGGACCATATAGTCGTGCTTGGTGCTGGCGTCGGCGGCACGATGACCGCCAACATGCTCCGTCGTCGATTGGACCGCTCCGACGCGGAGATCAGCATCGTGGACAAAAGTACAGAACACGCGTACCAACCCTCGTTCTATCTGCTCCCGTTCGAGTATATGGAGCCCGAAGACCAATTCCGAGACATCCGTGGGCTCCTCAGTGACGGTATTGACTTCGTGCACTCTGCCGTAACAGGTGTCGATCCCGACACAAAGACCGTCGCACTCGAGGACGGCGAGCTGTCGTACGACTACCTCGTCGTCGCGCTGGGTCACCGACTCGCACCCGAGACGACGCCCGGCATGCTCGAGGGCTGGGAAGAGACCGACTCGGTCTACCCGTTCTATCACTTCGAGGCCGCAATGCAGTTGCGAGACGCGCTCAAGGACTTCGACGGCGGCACGTTCGTCGTCTCGGTCCCCGACACGTCGATCAAGTGTGGCGGCGCGCCGCTGAAGATGACGATGCTCGCGGAAGACTACTTCCGCCGAAAGGGCATCCGCGACGACGTCGATGTCGTCATGACCAAGGGCAGCGACGCTGTCTTCGGCGTCTCGCCGTATCGCGAGAAACTCGAGGAGATCTGGGCCGACCGTGACATCGAAGCCAACCTGAACTTCACGGTCGACGAGATCGACCACGAAGCGCAGGTTATCTACTCCGAAGAAGGCGAGACCCAGGAGTACGATCTTTACGCGCCCGTTCCACCGCAGTACGGACAGCCGGCACTCACCGACAATTCGCCGCTGACCGGTGGCAGCGAGTACGTCACTGTCGACGAACACACGCTTCAGCACACCGAGTACGAGGACGTCTTCGCACTCGGTGACGGCTGTGACACGCCTAACGCCAAGACGGCCGCTGCAGCGCGCAAGCAGGCTCACGTCGTCCTCGACAACCTCACGGCACACATGGAGGGCAAACGCCAGACGGCAAAGTACAAGGGCTACGCTGCCTGTCCGCTGCTGACGAAGAAGGGCAAGGCGATGGTCGCCGAATTCGACTATGAGAACAGCATCTCCGCACCCGTCGAGAGCCGGATGAACTGGATCATGGACGTCAATATCCTGCCCAGTTTCTACTGGGACTCCTGGCTGCGCGGCTACGACCCACTCCCATAACGATGGCGAGCAACGAACGATCCCTCGACGCCGACGGCACGCTCAGTGACGAAACCGAACTGGCACGCGCGATCGAGGAAAACGAAGCGGAGCTCGCGGAACTGCTCCAGCTGCTCACGGTCGCGGAAGAACTGGCCGCGGACCTGACCCCAGAACTCCGCGAGACCGTCCGTGAGAACCGCGAACCCATCCGTGAGCTGCGCATGGCCTTCGAGCGCGAGGAGACGCTGGTCCTCTTACAGAAGGTCGGCGAAGAATCGGACACGCTCATCGAACTGCTTGATATCCTCGCAGTCTCGAAAGAGCTGTCCGACGATCTCGTTCCGGAGCTGCAGGTCGCGATCCGCGAGAACCGCGAGGTTATCGAGCGCGTTCGGCTCGCCTTAGAGAGCGAAGAGACGATTATCCTCCTCGAGAAACTCGGTGACAACACCGAGACGCTCGCGGAGATGCTCGACTTGCTCGATGCGACCCACGAGCTAGCGATGGACCTCACCCCGGAACTGCGGGACGTTGCCCAGGACAACCGGAACGTCATCCGTGATCTCCGGATGGCCGCGGCGGGCTTTGCGGATGCCCACGAGGACGCCGATGTCGACATGTACGAACTCGGGCGGAACGCGGGTAACATGATCGCGCTCGTCGAGACGATGGGCGATCCGAAGTTCACCAACGTCGTCGATGCCTCGATCGAGGGACTCACGCAGGACGACCCCGAACCGGTCGGCCTGATTGGGCTCACCAAGGCGCTGTTCGACGCCGACATCCGGCGTGCGCTCGGCCGGCTCCTTGCAGCCGCCCGCGCACTCGGGAGCACCTCAATCGAGGAGTCGGACCGACAGGAGCGATAACGTCACAATCGAACCGAGTCGAGGCATACGCACACGCCGATCGCAGGCCGTGTGACGGTGCAACCACGCTTTTTCCGATTCAAACCGACGGCGCGCCGTTGTAGCGCCGTCTGAACTCCGTACTGATCGAACTATCGGAAAATATGCTCTGTATGGTGTAGTATGTTTCTCGAAAAAGAAAATATAGTTGGTAGAAATCAACTTTAATACCCCTAATCCTAAGAGGGTGATGAAGAATGACGCAATCACCCGCTCCCACGGACGAACCGACGACTGACGTACCTGGCATCGGCGATACGTTCCCCGATCTGACCGTCGAGACGAGCATGGGTGAGCGCTCGCTGCCCGACGACTACGAGGACAAGTGGCTCGTTCTGTTTAGCCACCCCGGTGACTTTACGCCGGTCTGTACCTCGGAGTTCGTCGCCTTCGAGCAGCGCCGCGAGGAGTTCGAGGAACTGAACGCTGAACTGCTCGGGCTATCGGTCGACCGCGTCCACTCGCACATCAAGTGGACGGAGTGGATCGCCGAGAACCTCGATGTCGACATTCAGTTCCCGATCATCGCGGACGATCAGGGAGCGGTTGCCCAGCAACTCGGCATGCTCCACCCCGGTGCAGGAACGGCAACCGTCCGTACCGTTTTCGTCATCGATCCGGAGGGGACGGTTCGACTGCGTCTGACCTACCCGATGGAGATCGGTCGTAACATCGACGAAGTCCTCCGCTCGCTGCGTGCACTCCAGAAGAGCGACGACGACGGTGTCGCCGCTCCCGCTGACTGGCCGAACAACGACAAATTCGGTGACCAGGTCCTCCTGTCACCGCCGGGCACCGAAGCGGACGCCGAAGCGCGCAAAGCCGACGCTGCTGACGACGACGACCTGAACTACTACGACTGGTGGTTCGTCACCCGCGACCAGTAACAACTGACTGACATAACCGCGGCACCCTCTGTTGGGTGACCGCAACCGAACCCGACATTACCCAACTGTACTATGATCGATCCAGTCATCGCCAGCAGACTTCAGTTTGCGGTGACGACGATAGTCCACATCATCTTCCCCGTTATGAGTATGGGGCTCGCGCCCTTCCTCATCTACTTCACGTGGAAGGAGATACGGACGGGCGCACAGGTATACGAACAACTCCGCACCTTCTGGACGAAGATCTTCGCCATCAGCTTCGTCGTGGGCACCGTCACGGGAATCGTCCTCGAGTTCGAGTTCGGGACGAACTTCGCGGCGTTTGCGACAGCTGCCGGTGAACTCTTCGGTGGGCCGCTCGCCCTCGAGGGGATGATGGCGTTCATGCTCGAGGCGACGTTCCTCGGCATCTTCGTCTTCGGGCGTGACCGCGTTAGCGACCGCCTGTACATGCTCTCGAGCGTGCTCGTCGGGCTCGGGACCTGGCTCTCGGCCGTCTGGATCCTGGTCGCAAATTCCTGGATGCAGACGCCCCGTGGCTACGAGGTGGCGACAGAGAGTGGCCAGCCAATCATCAGCCTCGTGGACCCGATTGCGGCGTATGCCAATCCACGGTTCCCGTGGATGTACGTCCACATGCAGAATGCGGCGGTTCTGTCGGTTGCGCTGTTTTTGACCGGCGTCGCCGCCTACTTCGTTTGGACGAACCGCGACACTGAGTTCTGGCGCACGACGATGAAAGTCGGCCTTGCCGTCTTGCTCGTCACCGCCCCGTTCCAGGCGATCCACGGCGATGCCTACGGCCGCCACGTCGCGGACACGCAGCCACAGAAGTTCGCCGCCATGGAAGCACAGTACGAGACTGACTCTGGGGTCGGACTGAAGCTCGTGGCGATTCCGACGAGCCTGAGTGACATCACCGACCCCCACGCCGACGACCTCTTCGTTATCGAAATCCCGTTCGTCGCATCGTTACTTGCAAGCGGGAACGATCCCAGTGCGACAATAACCGGGTTAAGCGATATCGACGCCGAGAGTCCGCCAGTCGCCATCGTCTTCTGGGCGTTCCGGGCGATGGTCGGCCTCGGAACGTGGTTTATCCTGCTTGCGTTCTGGGGCGGCTACCGATGGTATCAGGGGACCCTGTTCGATGACGACCTGCTGGCGAAAGCGTTCATGGGATCGTCGGTACTGGGTATCTTCACCGTCGAACTGGGCTGGATCGTCACCGAGGTGGGCCGTCAGCCCTGGGTCATACAGGGCGTGATGAAGACGCATGCGGGCGTCTCGTCGTCATTGACCGGCTCGGAAGCGCTCGCTACACTCGTCGGATTCGTCGGGGTGTATACGGCGTTGCTCGTCCTCTACTGGTACGTCGTCATCCGACTCATCCGGACGGAGGCTCCGACCCGTCAACCCACGCCGAAACGCGAAACGAACATCCCCGAGGAGGTCGTTCCGAGCGATGACTGACGTCTCGATCATGGCGACGCCCGCCCTCGCTAATGGGCCACTCTTCGGCCTGCCGCTCGAGGAACTCTGGTTCGGGCTCGTGTTCGCCGTCTTCGGAACGTTCCTGTTTCTCGACGGGTTCGACTTCGGCGTCGGCGCGCTGTTTGCCACGCGAACGACCGACGGCGAGCGTGAGCAGTTGCTGGCTTCGATCGGCCCGTTCTGGGACGGCAACGAGGTGTGGCTGGTCGTCTTCGGCGGCATGCTGTTCGCCGTCTTTCCGTCGGTGTACGCGACGCTGTTTAGTCGCCACTACCTGCTGATGTTCGCGATCCTCGGTGCGCTCATCATCCGTGGGCTCGCCCCCGAGATGTACGAACAGCGCCACGACGAGGACTGGCAACGCTGGTGGGGCCGCGCGTTCATCGTCGGGAGCATCGCGTCACCGTTCTTCCTCGGTGTCTTCGTCGGCAACTGGCTGTTCGGTGTCGAGGGTGTCGCCTCGATCGCGAGCCTGCTGGCTGGTCTGGCCGTCATCGCACTGACGATCGTTGACGGTGCTGCCTTCCTCGGACTGAAAACCCGGGGCGACGTCCGGCTCGAGACGCGGTCACTCGGCCATCTCGCGCAGGTCGTCTACCTCCTGTTGGCAGTCGCGACGCTGGTCGTCGGCAGCCGGTCGTCACCACACGTCGCGTTGCTCTCGGTACCGACGCTCGGCCTGCTTGGGCTGACGGTGCTGCTCGCCGGTGTTCACGTGGTCGCCGGGTGGGCCGGTCGCTACTATCTGGCCTTTGCGGCCGTCGCGGGGCAGGTGTACGGACTCATCGCACTCGCGGCGACGCTGCTGTTCCCGCTGATCGACCCGGCGACTGGGCTCACGGTCGCGGACGCGATCGTGTCGCCGCTGTCGCTGAACATAATGACCATCGGCTCGTCGATCCTATTGCCACTGATCGCGACGTACTTCATCGTGCTGTACTCGTCGTTCAGCGGCCCTGTCGAAGAGGGCGAGTCCTACACGTAGGGCTGTTGTCTCTTTTCGGACGCGATCGACCTCGTCGCTCATGACGCTGCAGTCCGACCGACGATGTGATTGCGGTCATAACTACTACCCGTCACAACAACCCGAGCGCACGACGGCCCTGTATCCGTCTGTGAACCGGTTCAGGTGGGACAAGAGACGCTCACCGCGTGTGTCCAAGGACTCCTCCGCTTCCCAGTAGGCAGTAGCACGATTTCTTCATCCAGACTACTGTGTGAAACACGCGGTACGTACAGGGTCACACCTATCGGGTAGTACAGGGAGATTTTTTCAGCAAATCCCGTAAGTAGATGAGGCGGTACCGTCCTCCCCAATCATCACATGTGCACTGCCGTAACATTGGTTCGTCGTAATGTTTACCTGCCCGGTTTCATTACGTGTATCCCAGTGGATTTCAAAGGTCTCGATGCCGTTGGGAGACGCTCTGTCGGTGTTATAGACCTCTCGATTTTCGCCGGAGTCAAGTACATAACTCTGATTGTGGACGGTTTCGCCCGTTGCATTTCGTACAACAGTAATGTCGAATGTCGCGCTCTCGTTTCCGTGGTTTTCGAGAGACACTGGATGATCTGAGTCCGGTTGTTCCGAAACGGGAGTGCTTAAACATCCAGTCACGAGTAGTATCACTGCGAAAGTACAGAACGCCTTCAGCAAGCGATCACGCATTACCTAAACATACAGCAATCAGTATGAATACTTTCTGCCAAATAAGGTCCAGTTGTTATCGAATTTGTCTGCTATAGTTTCATGTCTTAATGGGGATTAATAAAATACGTCTCCAACTACTGTTACGGTTGCCTACATCCGATTCTGTGCGTCGTTGCTAGAAATTCGAGCAGCAGCAGCGACAGCACATCCAGTCTACGGGTCCTCTCTCCCAATGTACCGCCCCTCTCGCTAGCACCGACTGACAGTGATCCGTATCAGGTACGACAGCTCATACGACCGGACAACAGTCCGTGAATACTCGATCGCGTCTCGATGGCTGTCGCCGTCGGCGACAGCGTCTTATACGGTTTGCTGTAACTGTTTACCGGAGGGACCGCAGGATGGCTCGCGGTCCCGCCGGAAATGACTGACAGCAGACCGTATTAGGTGCGATCGAGGGATGAACCGGTTTGTCCGGCAGTATCAGGCGACGATTACGGGGTAATCGAGTTCGGATTCACACCGGAGCCGATCACGTTCCATGCCACTTGCGGTAGAAGCCGACGCTGAACAGCAACAGGAGCAGCCCGATTCCGATACTCCGGAAGAACGAACCGTAATCGCCGCTGAGATATACTTGTAGCAGGCCGACGCCGACGAGTACCGCGATGACGAGGATCGATAACGCGAGCATCCACGTCGCATCGTCGACCGTATCAGTACTATTCACGGCTGGATCCACCCCGTCAACGGTGGCTGCGGGCAACAGCGGTTGCTCACGATGTGTCTCCTCGAGTCGTCCGCTAGGGTGTTGTATCTAGTTGGCATATGCAGAGTACCGAGGCCGGGGATAAGGAGCGCGGGCGTCAGTGCGTCGTCGCCTCGGGCGAGAGGCCGATTCCCGCCAGCAGGAGGCCAGCGGCGACGATCAACCCGAGGCCGAGTGCCGTGACGATATCGCCGAGTCTGAACATCCAGACGGCTGTGATCAGGCTCGCGAGGACCATCGCGACGCCGCTTACGAACAGGGAACTGTTGTACGGCTTGTGTCCATTGTTCTGTGACATGGGTTGGCTCACATGTGGTACAACGGCCCGAACGCGCTAAAGTGGTGACCTGTTGGACAGTATTGTCTGCTCTAGGTGGCACTTCGAGGTTCGAGGTAATAATTGCGAACGGGGGTCTCGAGTCGGACATGTGTTGTTACGGTCGCTCTCCGGTCAGCTGTACCCAGCCCTTGATCAGTTGGTTCACGTTGTAGAAGATGACGCCGACGGTGAGAAGCGACGTCGCGAGATAGATGAGAAAGCCAACCGGGCCACCGACCGTGGTACCGAGGAGGCTGCCGGTAATGCCGACGACGGTGAGTTCGAACCACGTAACCAGTATTCGCGAGCCGAGTTGCGGGGGTGACTGGTCGCGATCGGATCGGCGGCGTTCGACGCCGGTACCGGTGCGTTCCTCGTCACGACTCGAGTCGCTCTCGACGGTGCTCGTTCCGTTGCCGTCCGTCTTGTCACGCTCCATCAGTACGATTCCTCCACATCGATCGGTCCGCTGAACGCCGAGTACAGCACGCCGAAGTAGATGAAGATCAGTGGCAAGAGCAGCCCTGCACCGATCGACATGAGGTTGAGCGGGACCGTTGAGACGATCGCCGCGTCGACGGTCAAGCCAACTGCAGGGTCGATGGCCGGATACATCAGCCCGGCGACGATACTCACGAGACTGAACACGAGCCCCGCAGCGGCGACGAACGCCACGTAGTACCGATCACGGCTCGTCGCCACGGCGTACACGCCGGCGAGGATGAGCGTCAGCACGATGAGTGCTACCACGAGCGGCGAGACGAGTGCCGACCGAAGATCCGGGACTGCGACGGCGATGTACGCAAGCGTCAGGACGACCAACACGAGATAAGCGCCGAGAGCGCGGTAGCCGTCCGTCCGGAGATCGGCACGGAGTTCGCCTCGCGTCTTCAGCCGGAGGAAGGCAACGCCGTCAACGACCGTGAGCGCAACGACGGTCAGGCCAACGACGAGGCTGGGAAGGGTAATGATGGTCGTCGCGCCGACCAACCAGTTGGCGGTGAACATGCCGAGGAAAAACGGCGCTGTGACGCTGCCGACGATGAACGCGCGGCCCCACCAGCGTTGCCAGTTCTCGTCGTGGCGCTGTTCGTACATCTCGGGGGCGAGCCCACGGATGATGAGCGCACCGAGGATCGCGAACATCAGCAGGTAATGGCGGCTAAACAGGTTGCCGTAGACGGCCGGAAACGCCGCAAAGAGCGCACCACCGAAGACGACCAGCCACACCTCGTTACCGTCCCAGAACGGGCCGATCGCGGCCAGTAACTGCTCACGTTCGTGACTGTCTTCACGGGTCGCAAACAGTAATCCGACGCCGAAGTCGAACCCGTCGAGAAACAGGAACATCGCGAAGATGAAAAACACCAGTCCGAACCAGATATCCGCGAGCGGCAAGTCGAACAACGGGCCGTTCGCGAGCCAGCCGCCGTCAGTCATCAGCGCCCACCTCGTCCGTCGGCGTTTCCGGACGCTCAGTCACCGTACGATCAGCCGGTGCTGGCGGTCCGCTACGGACGATTCGGGCGACGACGTAGAGATACAACACGAGCAACGCTAGATAGACGACGGTAAAGCCGGCCAATGTCACCGTCGCCTCTGTGCCGGTGAGGTCCGACGAAACGCCGGCACTCGTCTTCATGATGTCTTGAATGATCCACGGCTGGCGACCGACTTCGGTGACGACCCAGCCGAGATGGACAGCGAAGATACCAAGCGGTGTCGACGCCATCAGCGCCAGGTGCAGCAGGTCGTCCTCGAGGAGTTGGCCACGAACCCAGCGGTAGCCGCCCCAGACGGCCAGGAGGATGAACCAGAACCCGAGGCCAACCATCGCCCGGAACGACCAGAAGACGAGGGCGACGGGTGGCTGTGGGCCTTCGAACTCCTCGAGGCCGCGGATCGTCGCCTGTGGATCACCACCGCTGGCGAGCCACGACGCGCCGCCTGGGATCCCGATACCGAAGATGTCCTTTGCCCGGGGATCAAGGAGGTCCTGCATGCTCGTGGGGAACGCAATGATGTACTCGGGGACGTACGACTCGGTCTCCCAGATGGCTTCCATCGCGGCGAACTTCTGTGGCTGTGTTTCGAACACGTGTCGTGCATAGAGGTCGCCGTGGAGGACCTGTAGTGGCGCGGTGATAATGAGGGCGATGAGCCCGAACTTGAGCGTCGTCTCCCAAAACTCGACGTTCTCGATCGGGTAGCCCCAGATATGGTGGCGGAACACGAAGTACGCGCCCAGCCCCGCCAGAACGAGCGCCACGGATTCGACGGCGGCGTTTTGCATGTGGACGTACATCCAGATGAATCGCGGGTTCAGGTATGCAGCGAGGGGATCGACGAGCGTCACCACCTGCTGGCCGTTTTCGGAGGCCAGTTCGTACCCGCGTGGCGTCTGCATCCAGGAGTTGGCAACCAGGATCCAGACGGCCGAGAGCCACGTGCCGATACCGACTGCGACCGCTGAGATCATATAGAGGACGTTCCCGACGCGCTGGCGGCCGAAAACGAAGATGCCGAGGAACGTCGCCTCGAGCATGAACGCCATCATCCCCTCGAGGGCGAGCGGCCCGCCAAAGAGGTCGCCCGCGGCTGTCGAGAACACCGCGAAGTTCGTCCCGAACTCGAACTCGAGGACGATCCCCGTGACGGTGCCCACGACGAAGCTGATGGCGAAGATCTTCGTCCAGAACCGCCGAAGCTGCTCGTAGATGGGCTTGCCGGTGCGGATATCCTTCCAGGTGAAATAGATGAGGAAGGGCGCGAGCCCCATACTCATGACGGGGAAGATAATATGGACGATCGTCGTCACTGCAAACTGCAGCCGGCTTGCAGCGACGGGCTCAAGCATGGCAGGAACGTGGGGACGGGGATGGCGGCGCTGACACGTCTTTTGTGTGAACGTACCAGAAAGAGTGGGTGACGTTATATGATTTCGCTGTCATACCTAGGACTGGGTTAGAACCGAGTTACCTTATATCTCACCCCTAACTGTTGTCTCGAGAGAGACGTTCCGGCCGCCAGTGTGGCGATAAACTGTCGTGATCCGTTCGTCCGACCAACACAACGACCAGTCGCCAGTCCACAGGTCCGGCTCGGGGCTCGCCGACGGGGACGAACCGCATCGGAAGCCAACGATTGAAGCCCCAGTCGTCCCAAGTATTCTGCAATGGGAAACGCTGCACTCCGGGACATCGCTGTCATCGAGGAGATCCCCTTCGATGATATCGAAGGTGTCGTCGCCGTCGACGCCCACAACTGGCTCTACCGCTATCTGACGACGACGGTCAAGTGGACCGACAGCGAGACGTATACGACTGCCGATGGCACCGAAGTCGCCAACCTCGTCGGCATCGTCCAGGGCCTCCCAAAATTCTTCGAGAACGACGTGACGCCGGTGATGGTCTTCGACGGCGGCCCCTCCGAACTCAAAGACGATGAGATCGAATCCCGCCGCGAGCAACGCCGCAGCTACGAGGAGCAACTCGAGACTGCCCGCGAAGAAGGCGATGCGGTCGCCATCGCGCAACTCGAGTCCCGGACCCAGCGGCTGACGCCGACGATCCAGGAGACGAGCCGCGAACTCCTTCGGTTGCTCGACGTGCCGATCGTCGAAGCACCCGCGGAGGGAGAAGCACAGGCTGCCCACATGGCCAAACGCGGTGACGCCGACTACGTCGGCTCGGAGGACTACGACGCTCTGCTTTTCGGGGCTCCGCGTACCCTTCGCCAACTCACGAGCAAGGGTGATCCCGAACTGATGGATCTCGAGGCCACCCTCGCACACCACGACCTCACGCTCGAGCAGTTGATCGACGCGGCGATTCTCATCGGAACGGACTTCAACGAGGGCGTCTCCGGGATCGGCCCCAAGACGGCGCTCTCCGAAATCGCCGACCACGGCGACCTCTGGAGCGTTCTCGAGGCCCGCGGCGACCACATCGAACACGGCGACCGTGTGAGACAGTTGTTCCGCGACCCCAACGTGACCGACGACTACGAGTTCGAGACGGCGCTCGAGCCGGATCTCGCGGCGGCCCGCGAGTACGTCACCGACGAGTGGGAAGTCGACGAAGACGAAGTCGCACGCGGCTTTGAGCGGATCGAGGAAAGCGTCACCCAGACGGGACTGGACCGCTGGACGTGATCGAGGGGGTAAGTGTTCTTGAAAGAAGCGGGTGACTTGAACAGCACCGTCCAAAATCGATGGCCGGGAACGGGCTCCGAGCACCGCGAGGTGTCCGTGACCCGGGGAAGGGCAGGCGATCCACCAACACCGACCGCGAGCGAACCCGTGCGCGGCGCTACGCGCCGCGAGCAGTCGAACGGCCGACGGCCGTGAGACAGGGTGAGCGAGCGGGCCGACGACTGACGTGGAGAACGCTACGCGTTCGGAACGGAGGGAGGAGTGCTTTTGATCAACCTTTTGCCGAGCGACCGAGCAACGCGAGGGAGCGTCGTTCGAGACGCCTTTGGCGTCTCGTGATCACGAAAGGCGCTCCGCGCCTTTCGAACGACAGCGCAAAAGGTTGGTTAGAAGAGGTGCTGATCCTCGTCAAGCAGCTTCGCAGGACCACCGACATCCCAGATGGTCGTCGAGACGCCACAGTCGGCGACCGCTTCCTCGACTTCCTCGGCGTACTCCTCGGTGGTGTTGACGTAGACGCTGGCACCGGTGTCGGTCGAAAAGTAGACGGGGATGTCCTCTTCCTCGCGGAGTTCACGAACCGTGTTGAAGATCGCGAGGGTCGCTGGCTGCCAGTAAACCCAGCCCGAAGGACCAGTCATCGTGGTCGCCGCAAGCGACAGCGAGTCCTGTTCGGCGAGTTCGAACGTGCGCTCGAAGTCGTTGTCCCGAAGCGCATCGCGCATTTCGGCGATCTGGCCGTGGATGTGGGCGTTGCGCGCTTGGAACATGTGGCTGTCGGCGGCTTCGCGGTGAGCGTCCTCAGTCTCTTTGTGGTATGGGACGAGCCCGACGACGATCTTCAAATCCTCGTGGAGGTCGGATGGAATCCGCTCGGAGTGACAATCATCGTCGTTGAGCCCGGTATACAGCTGGGAGAACGCGCCGGTGACCGCTCGAGCGGACGACGCCGAGCCGACGCGGGCGATCGTCGAGATCTCCTGTCGCGAAGCATCGAGGTCGGCCGCTTCGGCCAGTGCCATCGCGGCGGCTGCAAAGCCAGACGAAGAGGAGCCCAGCCCGACGTTCGAGGGGAAGCTGTTCTCGCTCTCGAGACGGACCGGATAGACGGTGTGGGCGGCGTCGGATTTCGAGCGGGCTTTCTCGACGACGGCCTCGACGCGTTCGTACGCGCGGCCGTCGAGTTCCTCGCCGTCGACGATGAACGTGTCCTCGTCGTAGTCCATCGAGAACTCGACGGTCGTCCGCGTGTGGCTTGGGGCCGTACAGACGCTGATGCTGTCGTGATACGGGAATCGCTTGATGTCGTCGCGCATCCCGTGGTACTTGACCAGCCCCTGAATGGGGTGGGCCATGGCCGTGGCTTTCATACCCTGATAGGTGGCTGAGGGCCGCTTAAAGCTCACGGCATTCGGCTATCGGTCGGTCCTCGCTGTGTCGGCCGGAATCGAACCCGAACGCTGAAACGAACCGGCTGCCACCACACCCCTATGGGCACCCCACGCGAGACGCGGCAGGCACAGGCCGAGACGGTCGTCGACCGACTCGAGGCGGAATACCCCGATTCGACGATTTCGCTGCGGTACTCGAATCGCCTCGAGTTGCTGATCGCGGTGATCCTCTCGGCGCAGTGTACCGACGAGCGGGTCAATAAAGAGACAAAGAAACTCTTCGAGAAGTACGATGGCCCAGCGGACTACGCAAACGCAGCGCAGGACGAACTCGCCGAGGATCTGAACTCGATCACCTACTATAACAACAAAGCGAAGTACATTCGCAGCGCCTGCGAGACGATCCTCGAGGACCACGACGGCGAGGTGCCGGACACGATGGACGAGCTGACCGAGCTGTCGGGAGTCGGGCGGAAGACGGCCAACGTCGTCCTCCAGCACGGCCACGACGTCGTCGAGGGGATCGTCGTCGACACGCACGTCCAGCGGCTCTCACAGCGGCTCGGGCTGACCGAGGAGGAACGCCCTGAACGGATCGAGCAAGAACTGATGCAAATCGTGCCCGAGGACTACTGGCAGCAGTTCACCCACCTCTGTATCGACCACGGACGAGCGGCCTGTACGGCACGGAATCCTGACTGCGACGACTGCGTACTGGCGGATATCTGCCCCTCTGAGAAAGGCGACAGCGAGATCGATCTCGCCGCCGGCGAACCGTGGTAATCGCCCGAGTAGAGACCGACCCCTGTCGATAGCGACCGGTCACCGACCGTGGCAAGCCCAACGTCTTTTCGTGGCTCACAGCTACGCCCGTCGGGATCAGTATGTCCGACGATACCGACGAACGCGAGACGACCGGCAAAGAGGAGCACGGACGCGACGTCCAACTCGAGCACGAACAGACCGACCCCGAGGAGGCGCGTGACGAGGACGAACTGACCGAGGAAGAAAAGAAAGCGCGCGAGCGACAGGACGAACAACAGCGCCGACAGGACATCGAACACAAATCTGACGACCGAGAAGACGCCGCGCTCGAGCAGGAAAATCCAGACGGGCACCGAGACGAAGAGCCATACAACAGCTAACCGGACCCGGGACGCTGCTGCAATTTTCGTTTTTAGTGCTCCGGGACGATCAGCGTCGAGAGCGTGTCGGTAACGGAGATGGTGACTCGTGCATCCATTGACGCCATCCCGACCGATCGGTCGTCGACGACGAGACGGACGTCGTTTTCGTTGCGCTCGACGGTAAACACGAGGTCATCGTCGGGAAGAACCCACTGACGAGTCTGGGTGACGAACGGACCGATCGGAGCCACGGCGACCGCGTCGATTGCCGCCGAGAGTTGGGGCGCGTCGACGGTGCTGGCGTAGCCGTGGCTTCCGGCGGGCGTCGCCGCGACGACGCCGTCGGCACGAAACGTCGCGACGGGCTGGCCGCGACTGTGGACTCCGTATTCGGAGATACGCGCCGGTTCGTCGGTGACGAGGGTCACGTCGAACAGTGCGCGATCGCGGACGACGGTGTCGTTCGACTCGAGGCTGACACCGAGTACGGGCTGTGGACGGCAGACAGCGTCACCGCTGATGACCGCTTCGAGTGCGTCGGGTACGCGCTCGCGGTCGACCGACTCGATGCCCGACACCGGACCGACCGGCAGGACGGGAGCATCGATGCCCGCTCGCGCAAGTGCTGTCAGCGACGCTTCGCCGGCCGTGACCAGCACCGACGGCTCCGCCTCGAGTACGGTGTCGAGGCCGTCGCTGACGATCGTCACGTCGGCGGCGGCCGACTCGAGGCGAGCACCGATTTCGATGGCGTCAGTGTCGTCCGCTGGGCCATCGATGACGCCGACGACGGGCTCTTCGCCGGCGCTCCACGCGGCATCCATGGTCGTCAGTTCACACGGCCCAATGAAAAGGGTACGGTTGTCGGTCGCCGACTGCCCGCCGGCGGTCGAGCCGTCCTGTGGTAGTGACGTGTTACTCGTCGTAGGGCCAGTCGCCGGTAATCTTCATTCCTTCGGCGAGGTCTTGCGCTTCGAGGTCGGCTGCGATGTCCTCGGGCGTCCGGTGGTCGACGGTCACGTCTTCGCGGGCGAGTGCAACGATGGACGCGGTCAGGAGGATCGCCTGTTCACGCAGGGTCCGTGGCTCGAGTTTCTCGATCGTATCCGCGAAGGTGTGCCCCCAGCCCCGGCCCGCGCCCTCGGAAACCGATCTGACGTAACAGCCGGGGATGCCCTCGGCGACGAACGGCCAGTGGTCGCTGTGGGGGCCAAGCGTTGGCACCGTCTCGATCGGATGGTCGTATCGCTCGGCGATCTCGTTTGCGACCTCCTCGAGCGCGTCGAAGCCGTGGGTGACGAACTCGAGCGTTCGAGCGTTGACGACGCCGTCGTTGTTGACCACTGCCTTGATCGCGTCGCTGTCGGCTGTCTCGGCATACCGGGTCGAGCCGACCAGCCCGACCTCTTCGGCACCGAAGGCGACGAACTCGACGCGGGTCTCGAGGTCGTCTTCGCGGGCGGCGAGCGCGTTCGCGAGTTCGACTACCATCGCGGTACCGGCCCCATTGTCCATCGCACCCTCGGCGATGTCGTGAGAATCGACGTGGCTCGTCACGAGGATGCGCTCGTCGGTGTCGGGGCCGAGTTCGGCATGGACGTTCTGGCTTTCCGCGGGGTGGATATCGGCCTCGACGGCGAGCGTAATCGATTCATCGTCGAATCGACGGGCCAATCGTGCGCCGACTTCGCTCGAGACGCCGACGGCCGGAATCTCGCCGATCGGGTCCGCGTCAGTCCCAACGCTGCCGGTCGGCGGCAGACAGCCCTCGACGTGGTTGCGATAGATGAAGCCGACGGCACCGTTCTCGACGGCGTGATAGTACTTTTCGCGGCGGTGAAGATATCGATCGTAGTAGTCAGGCACGTCGCTGCGGACCATGACGATCGCGTCCTCGAGGTCAGTTGCCTCGAAATCCGCGGGGAGGCCGTAGCCGAGGTCGACAAGTGGCCCGGTGACGCGGTCGTCAGGGCTGCGTGGTAGCGCGATACAGTCCTGTGTCGTATCGCCGGCCGTGATCGCGCTGTCGCCGCGGGTCCAGCCTTGTATCTCGAAGGACTCGAGGTGGGCGTTTCGCGCGCCCACGTCGGTCAGGGCATCCCGTGTCAGTTCGGCAGCCTCGCGTTCGCCCTCGCTGCCGGCCATGCGATTCCCGACGTCGACGAGGGACTCGAGGTGGGTCCAGCCGACGTCGCTCTCGAAGATCGAGCCGATCCAGGCGGTCATGACCGTATCGTGGAGCGATGGCCGGGTAACTGTACCGCTCGGCCGTCGCTGCGCTTGCAGGCAGATCTTGAACGGCTCGCCAGTTCTTCATTTTCGATGACAAGTATAACTACGAATCTTTTTTACGCCACTCCTGCTCGAAACTGATATGCGGGAGATGCTTGCCGACTGGCGGCCGGCCATCGACGAGGCGATCGCCGATCTGGTCCCACGCGAAATCGACGCGGACTATCTCGAGACGTTCTTCGGGCCACCGACCTACGAGTACGATGCCACTGGCATCGAGTGTGCGCTTGCGACGCCGCTGTGGGACCTCCTCGACCGGGGTGGGAAACGATGGCGTGCGATTCTCTTTCTGGTCTTCATCGAGGGGTTCGGCGAGGATCCCGCCGAGTACCTTCCCTACGCCTGTATTCCTGAACTCCTGCACAACGGGACGATCATCGTCGACGACGTTGAGGACGGGGCTACGATCCGACGGGGCGATCCGGCACTGCATCACGTCTACGGACACGACATCGCGCTCAACGTCGGCAACGCGATGTACTTCCTGCCGCTGAAAGTGATTACACAGAATCCGGCTGACCTGCCAGCCGACCGGCGGCTGGCTGCCTACGAGATGTTGATGGACGAACTCAACCGGACCCACCTCGGGCAAGGCATGGACATCTGCTGGCACAACGAACGCGAGGTCCGGATCAGCACCGACGAATACCTCGAGATGTGTGCGTGCAAGACCGGCTGTCTCGGGCGGATCGTCGCCCGACTGGCCGCGATCATCACCGATCAGCCCGACGCGGTCGAGGAGGCAGTTTCCACGTACGCGGAACTGACCGCCGTTACCTTCCAGATCGGCGACGATATCTTGGACGTCGAACACTCGCTTGGTCGGGCTGGCGAGTTCGGCAAGGAGTTCGGCAACGACATCCGCGAGGGAAAGAAGACGCTGCTCGTCATCCACGCGATGGAAGAAAGCGACCCTGAGCGTGCCCGACGGCTGCAGGCAATTCTCGAGGCCGACGAGAACACTGACGACGAAATCCACGAGGCCCTCGAGATTCTCGAGGAAACAGGGAGCATCGAGTCCGCCCGCGAGTGTGCCCTCGAGTTGGCTGCCCAAGCGCGGGCGGCGATCGACGAGGTGGACTTCGACACCGAGACGACGCGGAAACTCGAGGAGTTCACGGAGTTCGTCATCGAGCGCGACGCATAGCGCGGCAGTATAGACAGACCATTCGTAGCGGACCGCGGTCATCCTTACTCGAGTGTCCGATCAGCGATCAGATGCGACGGTGTTCACGGCCGGCTGTGAGGCGGTCGTCGGCCCAGTCGATGTCGACGGGACTGATCGGCTCGCTCGTCATGTCATCGCGGCTGACGATCTCGACGGTTCGGTTCCGCGCGTCGGGCGTAAACGGCGACGCCGCCATTACCTGTGCGACATCGGCCCGCGGGATCGACCCCGAGAAGGAACCACCACCCTCGTTGACCACGACCGCACCGCTTGGTGGATCGTTCGTGAGCCTGCCGGGGCGGACGATCGTGTAGTCCAGCCCCGATCGGCGCAGGGCCGTTTCGGCGTCGTGCTTGGCCGACAGCGTGCCCCGGATCAAGAGCCGAGCCGGAAGCGACAGCCCCGCTTTCGAGGTTCCGACGCCGATCGCGCTCTCGAGAACGAAATAGGAGACACCGGCCCCAACGGCAGCAGTGATGAGGTTGATGACACCGGTTCGATCGACCAGTCGGGTCCCGATCGTGTGACGAACCCCCGGTGGCGTTCCGAGCGTACAGTAGACGATATCGCAGTCGTCGACCGCCGCGACGGCGTCGGCCGACTCGAAGAAATCGGCCACGATCACGTCGTCCGCCCCGTGTCGCTCGAGCATGTCGACGTTCGCGTACGACCGCGTGGTCGCACGCACCGAGAGTTCGGTCGGTCGGAGGACTGACAGGAGTTCCTGTCCGGTCTCCCCGCTGGCACCGGCAACGAGGACCTGATCGGGTATGCGTGAGCGATCCATCGAACGAGTTACCGCACGGACACTGAAAACGCTCACCAGCAGTTGACGTCCACGACTATCAACATATCGAACATGAAAACACCGTCGTCCGTTCTCGTGGCCGTCAGTGGTCTTTACTCGGCCTGATCGTCGGACTGGAGTCGCTTCGTCGTCTTGACTAACGGATGGCGCGCGTAGTCGACGACATCGATATCGTCGATTTGTTCTAACTCCTCTTTTTTGGCCGTGTCTGCCATCCCCAACTCGATCTCACGGTCGATGACGATGACGTAGGCATCCATCTCGTCGATCCCGAGCCGATCGGCCGCGAGCACACGGTGGTGACCGTCGGCTAGCAACAGCATCCCGCCGTTGTCGATGACCACCAGCGGCTCGGCCAGCCCGCGTTCGAGTTCGTAGCGTCTCCCCTCGAGTTCGTCGGCGTACACCCGGCCCTGGGTAGGTGTCAGCTCCGAGAGCGGGACGGTGCGGCGCTCTTGGGTTAGATCGATCTCGTGGATTTGCTCTAACGTTCGCATGAGCTTGCCGACCTTCTCGGGCGTCGCGCGTTCGATCTGGCTGCGGATGACGTCAGCGTTCGAGATGATTCCGACGAGATTGCCCGCGTCGTCGACGACGGGAAGTTTCTGGATGCCGGACCGGAGGATGACTCGGGCGGCATCGTTGACCTTCATGTCGGGGTGGGCGACCAGCAACTCCGTCGCCATGATCTTGAAGATCGGATCATCGTCGTCTGCAAGCAACAGGTCGCGGGCGCTGATGAATCCCTCGACGCGGCGGCGCTCGCAGACGGGAAAGCCGCTGTGTTCGTCGCTCTCGGCGATTCGCCTCGCGACCTCGCCGACCGTTTCGTCGGGCGACACTGTCGCGACATCGCGCGTCATGTAGTCTTTGACCCGGGGCTTCGTCCGGTCCGACACGACCTCCATAGATGATTATACGGGTGCCGCGCGCAAAAGCACTGTCTTCTATTCGGGGATGCCGTTTGGAGGTCGCGTCTCCGTTGTGACAAGCGAAAGCGCGATCCCGCCGGCGGTGAGCAGCAGTGAAACGACCACCAGCCTGACTCGAAGTGGGAGGACCACGGTGGCAACCCCCAGGAGTGGACTGATCGAAACGAGCGTTGTGACAGAGACGGGCGTGTCACTGGCGAGGTGGATGATGGCAGCGTACAGACCGAGAACTGTCGCATGGACCGCAAAGACGGTAGTGAACTGTAGTTCTCCGTTTGCGGCGAGAACGAACCCGCTGAGGCCGGTCAGCGTCGAGACACCCGCGATTGTGTCGGTAAGCCACCGCCCTATGTTTCTCATCTAATGTGTTGTATGAAAACAACGACAAAAACGTTGTGCCCCGACCGCGATCCGATCGACAGGTGTCGACTCGAGTCGGACACCCTTATGCCGACTCGCCGTCTTCCGACCCACCGCGCTGGGTGAACAGCCACTCGCTGGTTTGCGTGTAGGCTCCGACCGGGACCCCCGGTCGCGTCTCGAGTGCCTCGAAAAAGCGGTTGATAATCACTTCTTCGACGATGCTGACGATCGATTCGACCTCTTCCTCGTCGTCGGCACTGCCCAAGATACCGATCTCGAGTTGTGCGCCAGCCATGTCGGCGTGACCGCCAGCGCTGCCGATTCGATCGAACGCGTCCCGAAGTGTCTCGCCGAGATCGACATCTGCCGCCCGCGAGCGGGCCGAGAGATACACCATTTCGTCGTCGAACCCGAAGACCAGCGTCGTCTCGATCCCCTCCATCGTCAGCAGCTGATCTGCGGCCTGCGGTAACGCGTCCCGGTTGCTGATCCGATTGACGCTGGCAACGGCGACCGACCCTCGTTCGATCCGGTTTTTGATCGCCCGTGCGATCGTCTCGAGCGTCTCACCCTCGAGCGACGGCTGTTCGATCTGGCGCAGCAGCGACGTGTCGACGTGGGGAGACAACACTGAGGCAGCCCGGAAATCGGCCGGTGAGACTTCCCGCGTAAAGTCGTTCGTATCGACTCGAATGCCATACAACAGCGCCGTCGCCGTCGCTGGATCGAACGCGAGATCGAAGTGCTCTATGTACTCGGTCAGGACGGTGCTGGTCGCGCCCGCCTCCTGCCGAAGGTCGACGAAGTCGCCGGGGACCGGCCCGCGAGGTGGGTGGTGGTCGATGACGATGTCGACGTGAAGGTCCGCCGGTAGCTGGTCGTTGACGCCGGGTCGGGAATGATCGACGAGTGCGAACGCCGAATAGTCCGTCAACGGGTCGTCGGGAGCCATGTTTTGCAGGTCCAGATCGAGTAAGTTGACCATCGCCCGGTTCTCCTGATGGGAGATGTCGCCGAAATAGCAGGCGTCAGCGTCGACGCCGACGGATTCAGCAATGTCGACGAGCGCGACCGCGCTCGCAAGCGCGTCCGGATCGGGATTGTCGTGGGTCACGACCGCCAGTCGACCGTCGATCCCCGCAAGCGATGCCCGGAGTTCGATGGCCGCCTCGGCCGACGCACTCGCCGTCTCGAGTGCGTGGTCTGCGATCGCAGCCGTCGGATCGACAACGTGATCGGCCAACGCCGCGAACTGGCTGCGGTCCGTCGCCGTCGCGTGCCCACCCAGATAGGCCACGATCGAGACGGCGGGGAACTGCTCACGCGCGAGTTCGAGTGCGGTCCGATTCCCATCGGTCCGGTTGCCCGCGACGAAGATCACATCCGGTTGATCGACACTCGCGATGGTGTCGGGATCGGTCGGATCCGCGTGCCGAGCGGGCACGCTCTCGTCGCGCAACGTCTCGACAGCGCTTTCGTCGTCGGTGATGACGAGCACGCGGCCGTCGCGCTCGGCGACCTGTTCGGTCACCTTCCGACAGACGGTCCCGCAACCGAGCACGAGCCGGAAAACCATTTATCGCGGCTTGCGACCCCGAGGGGTAAAAGCTACCGGGTCACGTTAGCCCACGACCGCCGCTGCCGCCTCGAGTGCGGCAGTGGCGATCGGGTCGAATGCCGGCAGGATGACGACCGTCATCACAGCGGCAGCGATGATCGCCGCGTAGAGCCCGGTCGGCTGGGCGAGGCGATCCCGGTCGAGAAGCGGCTCCTCGATCCAGAGCGCCTTGACCAGCCGCGAGTAGTAGTACAGCGAGAGCGCGCTGTTGACCACGAGTGCGGCGGCGAGGACGAGCAAGATCGTGTTATCCGCGGCCGCGTTGACCGTCTCGGTGTAGAGCAGGTACTTGCTCCAGAAGCCGCCAAACGGCGGCACGCCGGCGAGGCTGAACATGAACACGGCCATCGCCGCCGAGGCGAAGGGTGCCTGTTTCGAGAGGCCGTTGTAGTCCTCGAACGTAGGACCGACGCCCCAGTACTCGGCCAGCGCGACGAACAGGAACGCGCCCGTGTTCATGAAGCCGTAGACCAGCAGGTGCATCATCGCCGCACCCATGACGAGGTCACCGGCCTCGGTCGAGAGGGCTGCCAGCCCGATTAGCACGTAGCCGGCGTGTCCGATCGAGGAGTACGCGAGCATTCGTTTGACGTTCTCCTGGGTCGCCGCCGCGAAGTTCCCGAGCGTCATCGTGACGATTGCGAGGATGACGAACACCACCGTCCAGTCGACGCCGATGACGGCGGTCGTCGCCTCGAGCGGGAACGCCGTCGTGAACACGCGGAAGGCGAGCACGAAGCCGGCGGCCTTCGAGGCCGAGGAGAGAAACGCCGAGATCGGTGCCGGCGCGCCCTCGTAGGCCTCCGGGGCCCAGAAGTGGAACGGGACGCTCGCGGTCTTGAACGCGACCCCGCCGATCAGCATCAGGATGCCGAGTCCGAGGAGGCCGCCCATCTCGCCTGCCGTACTGAGGTTCGTCGCGATGTCCTCGAGTTGCAGCGAGCCGGTCGCGCCGTAGACCAGCGAGATGCCGTAGACGAAGATCGCCGACGACAGTGCGCCGATCAGGAAGTACTTCAGCCCCGCTTCGACGCTGCCGCGGTTATCTTTCAGGATCGCAACCAGCGCGTACGACGGCAGGCTCGTCAGCTCGAGTGCGATGAAGATCGTCACGAGGCTGTTCGAAGCCGCGATCATCGACATCCCGGTCGCCGCGAGGATGACCAGCGAGTAGTACTCGGCCTGATAGGTGTGATCGCGCAGGTAGTCGTAGCTCGCCACCGCGACGAGGGCGGTGACGGTCGAGATGATGATCATGAAGTACAGCGCCAGCCGGTCGACGATGAACTGGCCGTTCATCACGTCGATGACGCCGTAGTTCTCGATCCCGGTCGCACCGACGCCGGCGGCGGTAAACCAGACGGCGACGGCGAGCGAGGCCAGCGAGCCGGCGACGGCGGTGCCAGCAAGCAACGCGCGGTTCGTCGAACGCGGGTTGATGCTATCGAACAGGAACAGGACGAGCGCCGTCCCTGCCAGGATCAGTGCCGGGGCGAGCGCCGCCCACTCGGGAAGCTGAAAGAGTGCCATCAGAGCCCACCTCCCTGGATGATCGGATCGATTGCGTCGGTTATCATGGTGAAGATCAGGTCAGGGGCCACGCCAAGGGTGATGATAAGTCCCAGCAGGACGATCATCGACGCGACGTCGTGGACGGGGGCGCGGCCGACCTCGTAGTCGGTCTCGAGTCGATACGGCCCGAACACCGTTCGCTGGAGTGCAAACAGCAGGTAGCCCGCGACGATGACGATGCCGAACATCGCCAGCGACGTAAACAGCGGCGCGTACTCGAGCAACTCGGAGCCGAAGGCCCCGAAGAAGATGAAGTACTCAGCGGCGAAGCCGCTCATCAATGGCAGTCCCATGTAGCCGAACGCGCCGGCGATCAACACGCCGACGGCGATCGGCATTCGGTCTGCCATCCCGGACATGTCGGTGACCATCCGGGTGTGGGTGGCGTTGTAGATGACGCCGACCGACATGAACATCAGTCCGGAGATCAGGCCGTGGGAAACCATCTGGAAGGTCGCGCCGCCGACACCGAACTGGGTGTACGCGACCAGTCCGAGAATGACGTAGCCCATCGACGAGACGGACGAATACGCGACGATCCGTTTGAGGTCGGTCTGGGCGAGTGCCAACATCGCGCCGTAGATGACGCTGATGACGGCGATCGCTGCGATCGGGACCGCGTAGGCCTCGACCTGGTCGGGGAACATCGTGAAGTTGAACCGAAGCAGGGCGTAGGTCCCCATCTTCAGCAGCACGCCGGCCAGCAGAATCGACGCTGGAGTGGGGGCCTCGACGTGGGCGTCAGGGAGCCACGTGTGGAACGGCACCACTGGCACCTTCACCGCAAAGCCGAGGAACATGCCGATGAACGCAAGCGACGCGAGCGTCGTCCCGCTCAGGCCGAAAAACCCTTCCGGGCCGCCGGCGAGCATTGCGGTCGCGATTTCGGGCAGTCCGAAGGAGGTGACCGAATCACCGAGCCCGAAGACGAGCGAGACGAACGACCCGAACATCACCAGCGACGCCACGTTCGTGTAGACGAAGAACTTGATCGCGGCGTATTTGCGACGCGGGCCGCCCCAGATCCCGATCAGCAGGTACATCGGGATCAGGACCGCCTCCCAGAAGACGAACCACAGGAAGAAATCAAGCGCCGAGAAGACGCCGATCAGGTTCGCTTCGATAAAGAGGATCAGCCCGTAGAACTGCGACTCCCGCTCGTCGATCGGCGTCCACGAGCTGACGATCGCCAGCGTACAGAGGATCGTCGTCAGGACGACCAGCGGCAGGCTGATCCCGTCGAGTCCGACGAACCACGAGATCGAGTAGTCGCCGATCTCGAGCCACGCCGCCTGTGATTCGAACGCCAGTTCGCCGTCGAGCAAGGCGTTTCCGCTGCCATCGAAGGCTGCGAACAGCCACACCGATAGGGCCGCCGGCACGAGGCTGATAGCGAAAGCGAGTTTGCCAGCAATGCGATTCGGCGCGACGAACGTCACCAGCGCGCCGACCAGTGCAACCGCGATCAGTATTTCAATCATCATGCGAACCACCCTCCAAGATAGCCGAGGACGAGCAGTAAGGCGATGAACCCGCCCACCAGCAACGCCGCGTAGTTAGTCACGATACCTGTCTGGATGCGTTTCACCCAGTTGCTGCTGAACAGACTCACGGTCGACGTCCCGTTGACGATGCCGTCGATAACCGTCTGGTCGAACCGATCGGCGGCTCGAGCCAGCGGCAGCGTGAATCCTTGGGCGAGCCAGACCTGGTACTCGTCCTGATAGTAGTTGTTCCGCAGGAGGCTGTACGCACCGCCAAGTTTCTGCATGTGGCGGGTCGGCTCGGGCACGTTATACAGCGTGTGTGCGGTGAACGCGCCGGCCAGTGCGAGCCCGAGCGACAGGCCCGCGCTCAACAGCATCGTTGTCGTCTCGGAGCCACCGATGACGCCCTCTTCGAAGGCGACCGTCTCGTGGTACGCGTGGTAGGTCAGCCCTTCGACGTAGCCATACTCGCCGTCGAGCCAGAACTCGAGGAACGTGATGTCGACGTCGAGTAGCTTCGCGACGGGTGCCATGTTCACGAGTCCGGTGACGGTCGCGAGGATCCCCAGCACGATCAGCGGGACCTTGATGGCCCAGCCGACTTGGTGTGGGTCTTCGGCCGTCTCCGACCGGGGCTCACCGTGGAAGGTCAAGAAGACCATCCGGAACGTATAGAAGCCCGTAAAGAACACCGCAACCAGACCCATCGCGTAAGCCGCGAGGATGACCGGCTGCTCTAAGCCGATGATGAGCGCGTCGAACAGCACCTCGTCTTTCGACCAGAAGCCGGAGAAGGGGACGATCCCCGCGAGTGCGAGCGCGCCCGCAAGGAAGGTGTAGTAGGTGACGGGCGCTTTGTCTTTCAGGCCGCCCATCTTCCACATGTTCTGTTCGTGATGCATGAGCACGATAACAGCCCCGGCACCGAGGAACAGCAAGGCCTTGAAGAAGGCGTGATTCAGCAGGTGGAAAACGCCGGCGACGTAGCCGCCGACGCCGAGGCCGAGCATCATGTAGCCATACTGGCTGATGGTCGAGTACGCAAGCACCTGCTTGACGTCGTCTTTGACGACGCCCATCGTCGCCGCGAACAGGGCGGTAAAGCCGCCGACGAACGCGATGATCGAAAGCGCCGTCGGGGAAAGCGCGTAGTAGCCGAACATCCGCGCGACGAGATAGACACCGGCCGCGACCATCGTTGCCGCGTGAATGAGTGCGGAGACGGTGGTCGGACCTTCCATCGCGTCGGGCAGCCAGGTATGGAACGGGAACTGTGCGGACTTGCCGAGCACCCCGCCGAGCACGAGTAGTCCGGTGATCGTCACCCACGTCTGGGCGTCGAAGCCGAACAGCGTCGCGCCGTCGTCGATTGCCGTCTCAGCGGCGGTGACGAACGAGCCCTCGCCAGCGAAGCTGACCGTGCCGAACGTCGCCGCGATGGCGACGACCCCGATCAGGAAGAAGTAGTCACCGAAGCGGGTGACCAGGAACGCCTTCTTCGCGGCCGAGGGGGCAGATTCCGTGCGGAACCAGAACCCGATCAGCAGGTACGAACACAGCCCGACGAGTTCGAAGAACATGAACGCCATCAGCAGGTTGTCCGCGAAGACGAAGGCGAGCATGCTGAACGTAAAGAGGCCGAGTTCGGCGTAGTACCGCGGGAGCCCGGTCTCACCTTCGGCGTTCATGTAGCCGAGACTGAAGACGTGGACGAGCAAGGCGACCAGCGAGACGATCACCAACATGAGCGCCGAGAGCGGATCGATCAACACGCCGAACGTGAAGGCAACTCCCTCAGCGCCGGTTTCGCTTGCGGCCGCGCCGGCCGTCCACTCGTACAGCGTCGTGTGATATGCGTTCCCGCCGCCGACTGCCGCAAACATCACGAGCGAGATCAGCAGCGAGCCTGCCGTCGCGATAATACCCGGAAGCGCGCCTTTCTTCGGCAGATGCTTCCCAAAGAGCAGTGTGACGACGAACGCCACGAGCGGGAGCACTGCGATCGCCGGTGCGAATCCGAACGGTCCTGTTGCTGTTGCTGCCATCTTACCACCTCATCGTCGTCGGAACCGTGACGTCGATGTCACGGAAGTTACGGTACAACACCAGGATGATCCCGAGTCCGACGGCCACCTCGGCGGCAGCCAGCGCCATCGTAAACAGCGCGAACAGCTGGCCGGTGAGGTTGCCGTGATAGAACGCGAATGCGATCAGATTGATATTCGCCGCGTTCAGCATGAGTTCGACGGACATCAGGAACAACAGTGCGTTACGACGCGTCAACACCCCGAACAGCCCGATACAGAACACTGCCATCGACAGCAGCACGTAATACTGCACGTCGACGGTCATCGGCTGTCACCCCCAGTGTCTGTGTGCCGGTCGGTCGTTGCTGCACTCGAGCCGTCGGTCCCACCGTCAGTCACGGCCGGTTCCGGCCCGCCAGTGGCGCTTGCTTCCTCGCCAGCGCTCGAGAGCGCGGCGACGGGTTCGCCACCTTCCTCGCGTTTCGCGAGGACGAGCGAGGCGTCGAGTGCGGCGTCGAGTGCGACGGCGACGAGCAAGACGGCGGCGAGGAACGGTTCGGTGCCGCCGATCTGTTGGAGTTCGTCGAAGCCAAACAGCGCGTAGCCGAGTTCGGCCGTAATCGAGACGTCGTCGGGGAAGCCAGCCCCCGCAGCCGCGGTCATCGGCTCGAAGGCCGCGTTCAGCGTGATCAGTGCCATCACGCCGAACAGCCCGACCGCGAGTAGTCCGGGGACCAGCGTCTTGCCGAGTCTGAGTTTCGGGCCGGTCGTCATGCCTGTACCACCTCGTCCGTGTCGGAGTCGTCGCGCTGGGTCAGCATGACGGCGAACGTGATGAGGACGAGGACCCCGCCGACGTAGACGAGGACCTGCATCATGGCGACGAACTCTGCCGCCAGCATCACGTAATGAATCGCCACGCTGAGCAGCGCCACACCCAGCAGGAGCGCCGAATGCCACGGGTCCTGCATGAGCACGACACCCACCGCGCTGCCAAGCGTGAGTAACGCAAACAGCGCGAACGCGATCAGCTCGTAGTTCATGTATTGGTAGTTACTGCCCGTTTGCGGGACGGGCGGACCCGTTACTGGTAATCGACCTCCCCTTCACCTTCACCGACCCACGCGTCCCGATCGGGTTCGCGGGCGGCGAGTGGGTCGATGTCTTTGTACCACGGTACTGCCTTCAGCTGCTCTTTGTTGTAGACGAAGTCGTGTTTCGTGTCCGCGGTGAACTCGAAGTTCTCCGTCAGCAGGATGGCGTCGACGGGACAGACTTCCTCACAGAGCCGGCAGTAGATACACTGGCCGATATGGAGGTTGTACTGTTCGCCCTGTCGTTGATCGTTCGTGACGATCTGGATCGTGTCGTTCGGGCAAACGTTTTCACACTGACGACACCAGATACACCGCTCCTGGCTGAACTTGTGAACGCCGCGGAATCGCGGCGAGACGTCCGGTGCGGTCTCTGGATACTCTACCGTGAACGTCGAGCCGTCCAGTGCGTGTTTCATCGTCGTTGCCATCGATTTGAGTATCCCGATCATGCTATCAGCCCCACGATTACCGCGGTCAGGATGAGATTCGCAAAGGAGAGGACGAGCAGTCCCTTCCAGCCGATCTCGATCAGTTGGTCGATCCGGACGCGTGGCACCGCAGAGCGCAGCCACTGCGTCGCGAAGAAGACGCCCCAGATCTTGATGATGAACCAGACGATGCCGAGTGCTGCGGGCCCAGGTCCGGCCGGACCGCCGAGGAAGATCGTCGCGATGATCGCCCCACCGAGGAAGATGTGGAGGAACTCACCAAGGTAGATCAACACGAAGTGTACCGAGGAGTACTCGGTCTGATACCCCGCGACGATCTCGGTTGGTGCCTCCGGCGTGTCGAAGGGGTTGCGCCCGACCTCCGCGAAGTTCGCTATCAAAAAGAGGACGAACGCGAAGGGGTTGACGAACGCATACCACGTCGGGATCGAGATACCCGCGATCTCGACCAGTGTCTCGTGTTGGGCGGCGACGATCTCGCCCATCTGTAGCGTGCCGGCGAAGATCACGACCGACATCCCGGTGATGACCAGCGGAATCTCGTAGGCGATGTTCTGTGCCACCGCACGGAGCCCGCCGAGCAGCGAGTACTTGTTCGCCGACGCGTAGCCGGCCATCACCAGCCCGAGACTGGCGATCCCGGAGACGGCGAAGACGTATGCAAGTCCGACCTCGGGATCTGCGAGGTGGAGGCCGCTTCCCATCGGGATGACGGCAAACCCAAGCAGCGCCGACGCCGCAACGACGATCGGCGCGAGATCGTAGGCCGGTCGATCGGCGTTTTCGGGAATGATAAGCTCCTTCGAGAGGAGTCGAACCGAGTCGGCGACGATAATGAACAGTCCTGCCGGCCCGAGCCGATTGACCGCGATCCGGTCTGTGAAGGCGGCAGTGATCTTTCGTTTCGCCCACGGCCCTGCGACTCCAGTCATCGCGAGCATCAGGTTCCCGATGAGAAAGGCCGCAAGGAACGTCGCGAGGAGTTCCCCGCCGAGGCCGAACCCGTCGAGGCCAGTCAGTTCACCGATCCGTTCGGGGAGCAAGACCGTATCCTGCAGCGGGACCGCCGGCAGCCCCGACGCCGCGTCGGTCGCGGCGACAGTTGTGCCGGTCATACTATCGGTCCACCTCCCCGAGCACGATGTCGAGACTGCCAAGCGACGCGATCATGTCGGGGATGTACTCCCCTTCGGCCATCTCGGGCAGCGCCGAGAGGTTGTGGAAACACGGGCTGCGGATCTTGAACCGACCCGGCTTGTCCGTGCCGTCCGCGCGAATGTAGATGCCGAGTTCTCCCTTTGCGCCCTCGACGGCGCGGTAGATCTCGGTGTCCGCATCCGGCTTCAGCGTCCGCGGGACGTTGCTCTGGACGGTCCGTTCGTCCTCGGGCCAGTCCTCGAGCAAGTCGAGACATTGCTCGATGATCTTCGCGGACTCCTCGACTTCCTGCATGCGCACGAGGACGCGGCTGTAGTTGTCACAGCCGTCCTTGGTGACGACGTCCCACTCTAAGTTCTCGTAGTAGCCGTAGGGGTCGTCCCGACGGAGGTCGTAGTCGATGCCCGACCCGCGGGCGACGGGGCCGGTACAGCCGTACTGTTTGGCGACCTCGGGCTCTAAGATCCCGGTGTCGTGGGTCCGGATCTGGAAGATCTCGTTGGCGGTCAGCAGGTCGTTGTACTCGTCGACCTTTGCGGGGAGGCCATCGAGGAAGTCACGCGTCTTCTCGATGAACTCCTCGCGGGGTTCGGGCAGGTCCCAGGCGACCCCGCCCAGCCGGAAGTAGTTGAACATGAGCCGCTGGCCGGTCAGGTCCTCGAGAATGTCCTGGACGACCTCACGATCACGCATCCCATACTGGAAGATGGCGGTGAAGTCGCCGTAGACGTCCAGTGCGAACGTCGCCAGCGCGAGCATGTGTGAGGCGATCCGGGAGAGTTCGGCCCCCATCGTCCGAATGACCTGGGCGTACTCGGGGACGTCGATGTCCGCGAGGTCTTCGGCGACGCGTGCGTAGGCCCACTCGTTCAAGAGACCAGCCGAGACGTAGTCCCAGCGGTCGGGATACGGCATGATCTGGTGGCGATAGGTGCCCTGCTGGCACATCTGCTCCTCACAGCGGTGTAGATAGCCGATGTCGGGATCGACGTCGACGACGGTTTCACCGTCTAACACTGTCTCGATGTGGAGCACACCGTGGGTCGCCGGGTGGTGTGGCCCGATATTGAGGAACATCGTGTCCGACTCGTCGTCGTGGTGGTCGGGCTGGATCGGATTGGCGTGTTCCGTCAGCGTCACCAGCTGGGGTTTCTCCTGGTCGTAGTCCCGCGAGAGCGGGTGGCCCTGCCAGGTTTCCGGCAGCAGGATCCGTCGCGGATCGGGGTGGCCTTCGTAGTCGATGCCGACGAGGTCGAACGCCTCCCGTTCGTGCCAGTCGGCAGTACGGAAGACCGGTTCGGCGGTCTGGCTGACCGGCTCGTCGGTCGTGGTCGGCACGACGACCGACACTTCTTGTGTCGGATCGGCGTATTTCCGGAGGTGGTAGATCGATTCGTACCGGTCCGGATACTCCTGTGCGGTCAGGTTGGCGAGGTGGTCGAATCCGGCCTCGTCCCGGAGGTCTTTGAGGACGTCCTGGACGTCGTCCGGCCGGATGACGAATCCGGGCGCGTTCAGATGATTGTCGCGTGCGAGCGCGCGATCACCGACGATCGCCTCGAGTTCGTCTTCGGTGACCTCGACTGCCGGCTGTCGTTCGAGTCCCGTGCTCATGGTGAATCAGCCCAGTTGTAGCGCATGACGAGGTCGTCTTCGTCGATGTCGTCCGCGAGCTTCTGGACGAGCTCGTCTTTCGGCAGGTCGCCGAACTTCTCGAGTTCGTACGGTTTGACGACGACGGGCGTCGACTCGCCGTTGCGGATGCGTTCTTGGAGTTTGGCAATACCGTAGACGAGCGCCTCCGGCCGCGGCGGGCAGCCGGGGACGTGGATGTCGATGGGGATGATCTCCTCGGCACCCTTGACGACGTTGTAGCCTTCCTGGAAGGGGCCACCGGAGATCGTACACGAGCCCATGCCGACGACGAACTTGGGTTCGGGCATCTGGTCGTAGACCCGCTTCATGCGGGGACCGAACTTCGAGACGATCGTCCCGGGGACGATCATCACGTCGGCCTGACGGGGCGACGCGCGTGGCACGCCGGCCCCGAAGCGGTCCAGGTCGTGTTTGATCGCGTAGGTGTGCATCATCTCGATGCTGCAACACGCGATCCCGAACTGGAGCATGAACATCGAGTTGCCCCGCACCCAGTTCATGAACTTGTCGAACTTCGTGAGAATGAAGGGGGTCGATCCGAAGGCCTCGCGAAGCTTGGAGTTGAAGCGGTCGTCGGCACCCTCCCCGATGCGCGAATCGCGGGTGTCCGTCGACGGTGCGGTGCTGTCGTAGATCTGCTGGCGTGGTTGTTCGGGTTGTTCGCTACTCATGGTCTGTCAGCGTCCAGTTGGCGAGGTGTCCGTGCCCACTGTACCGCGCCTGTGCGCCACGCCCACGCGAGTCCGACGAGCAGGATAGCGACGAACGCCAGCATTGGCCCGAGCGCGCGGGCAAGCGGGATATCCGCCGCGAGCGCATCCTGATAGGCGACCGCCCAGGGGAACAGGAGGACGGTCTCGATATCGAAGACGACGAACAGAAGCGCAACCATGTAGTATTGAATATTGAACCGGATGCGCGTTCCGCCGGTCGGAATCTCGCCACTCTCGTAGGTGGCGCGTTTACTCGTTTCGGGAACCGTGGGCCGCAGGAGATACGATACCGTCATCATCCCGAACGGTATCAGTACCCCGACGAGCGCCAGTGCCCCGATGGCGATCCAATCATTCATCTCGGTAACGTTCGGGGCTTCAAACCGCACACACATAAGGGTTGATCCTTTGTTTTTGCGGGAAACACGGGCCACAACGGGATTTCAGCGTGAATAACTCCCATGTGAATAGTCACATGATCCTATATATAGATACCTGGAGAGGTGTCGGACCGGTAAAGAAATATTACTCGCCGTCGAACCAGTAACGTTGGGCACTCGAGCGGGCCCTTCTTTACCCAGCCGAAAATTCCAAGCAGTCGTGACAGGTGTTCTGCAACTGGGGTCAGGATGTGACCAGGTCTCTCGCGAACGGAATCGCGCTCGTTACTGTTCGCGCTCCCGGAACGCCGGCGTCCCCTCGTCGTGGAGTTCACGAGACACAGCCCCGACGCCGTCGCGTAGTCCCTCGTGGTAGTCGACCAACCGGTCGCGAACGTCGTCGTACTGGCGAGCGAGGATTTGGGCGGCCGATAGCGCGGCGTTGAACGATTTGCCGGCGTCGACGGCGACCAGCGGCGCGCCGGTCGGCATCCCGATGACGCTGTCGACGGATTTCTCCTGGACCGGGACGCCGATAACCGGCAGCGGATACGCGATCGAGGCAGTCATGTTCGGCAGATCCGCGGACTTGCCGCCCGCGCCGGCGATGAGAACCTCGAGCCCACGATCCTCGGCCGTCTCGGCGTAAGCCGTCATTAAGTCCGGCGTTCGGTGGGCCGACGTGACGTAGGTCTCGAACGTGAACCGTTCATCGGGCGCGTCCTCGTAATCGGTCTGCTCGGCGAAGCCGAGTTCATCCACGAAGGCATCGTAGGCTCCGCGACGTTTGCCGCCGGTCATCATCGTCTCGAGGTCCGAGTCGCTGCCCATCACGATCCCGACATCGGGAGTTTCCGCGGCCTGGCGATCCTGTTCGGCTTCGTCGTGTAGGCGGTCGATCAAGTCGCTAACGCTGTCGCTCATAGGCGATGCTGGTCGGGCAAGCGACTTGAAATAGTGGTAAACGAGACCGAGATCGAGTCGATCGCAGTCGGGCGACTACGACTGGAACGTCACGGCGGCCTCGAGGTCGCGTGCTGTCTCGAGGAGGTCGTCGATGGAGTCGGTGCCTTCGTCGCCCGTCACGGTGATGTGGCCCATTTTTCGGAGTGGGCGCGCCTGCTGCTTGCCGTACCAGTGGAGGGCCGCGCCGGGTGCCCCGAGGATCTCGTCGATGTCGCCCACGGCTGCCGGTTGCTCTTCGTCGACGTCGCCGAGCAGGTTCGTCATCACCGTCGGCGAACGCAGGGCTGTCGAACCGAGCGGCCAGCCCAGCACGGCCCGGACGTGCTGTTCGAACTGCGAAGTCTGGGTCCCCTCGATCGTCCAGTGGCCCGAGTTGTGCGGGCGTGGGGCGATCTCGTTGAGCAGGATCTCGCCGTCCGTCGCTTCAAAGAGTTCGATCCCGTAGACGCCACGCCCGTCCATTACTTCGAGCACGTCCCGCGCAACGTCATATGCGCGCTCGGTAACGGCTTCGCTCGAGCGGGCAGGAACGATCGTCTCCCGGAGGATCTCGTCTTCGTGGACGTTCTCGCCCAGCGGGAAAGTGGCGACCTCGTCGTCACCCTTGACGGCGATAACCGACACCTCGCGCTCGAAGTCGACAAAGGACTCGACCATCGCGGGGCCGGCGACCGACTCGAGGGCGTCCTCGGCGTCGGCTTTGGATTCGACGGGGACGTTGCCGCGCCCGTCGTAGCCGCCGGTCCGCGCTTTGCACATTACCGGCGCGCCGTAGTCGTCGATCGCCTTGCGAATGTCGTCGGCGTCGTCGACCTTGCGAAACGGCGGCACTGGAACGCCCGCATCTTCGAGCTCGCGTTTCTGGACGAGTTTGTCGTGGATCGTCTCGAGCGTCGAGGGCTTCGGGTGGACCGGCGTCCCCGTCTCCTCGCTGATGCGATCCATGACGTTCTGGTCGGCGAGTTCGATTTCGAACGTGAGGATATCGGCGCGCTCTGCGAGGTCGCGGATCCCCGCCTCGTCGTCGAAGTCGGCAACGATCTGGTCGCGAGCGACCAGCGCCGCCGGACAGTCCGGCGTCGGATCGAGCACGACCACCTCGACACCCAGCGGCGCGGCCGCCTCGGCGAGCATCCGCCCGAGCTGTCCCCCTCCGACTACGCCGATCGTCGGTCCCGGCGTCCGTAGCGTCGTCATTACGCCGCGGTTATCGTCGCCCGCGCTTAAGAATTCTCAAACGGCATGCTCGAGACACGATTGCCCTCTGCCTGTCACCGAGGCGTCCGATCTCGAAGCTGGCACGTCACAGGGTGACGCCGTCATACGAACTCCTGTCGGTCAGTTCCGGCGCACCTACATGACGGGTTGCGGATTCGCCGATAAACAGTGACAACAGCCCGTCACAGGCGCTGCTACCGTTATCATATAAAAACCTTCGTGGACAACACCCGTGTCGAAAACTGACTAGGATTACATATGTCGATCGGACCACATCTGTATGAGTATGACGAGTAACATTTCACGACGCCAGTTGCTCGGTGGGGGGAGTCTCGGCGCGCTCAGCACGATCGCTGGCTGTCTCTCGACCGGCAGGGGCGCAACGGAAACCGTGACGGAAACCTACCAGACCACTGACCTCAGTTCACTCTCACTCACGACCGTCAACGGCTCGATCACCGTCGACGGACACGAAGGCGACGCGATCGAGGTTACGGCCACCAAAGCGGCACCAACCGAAGACATCCTCGAGTCGGTGACCCTCGCGTCTAGCCGGAGCGACGGACACCTGACGCTCGAGGCGGACTCGGAAACGTCGGCGTTTCTGTTCGGTCCCGAGCCCAAGATCGACCTCGAGGTGACAGTCCCGGCAGGGATTCGACTCGCGCGAGCGGAGACGACCAACGGCGACATCGAGACTCGGAACGTGACCGACGACGTGGATGCGGAGACGACCAACGGAGATATCGACGTCTCGCTTACAGACGGCGACGGCGACCTGACCGCGGAGAGTACCAACGGCGAAATCACGGTCCGGGCACCCGACTCACTCGATGCAACCGTTAGCGTCTCGACGACCAACGGCGACATCTCGATCGACGGCTTCGAAAACTCGAACGCGTCGGGCGATGGCTCGCTCGAAATGACGCTGGGTGATGGAACCCGCCGCATCCGTCTCGAGACGACCAACGGCGACGTGGCGCTTCGCAGTACCGACACGTCGTAGCGATTGTCGTCCGGCTCGAGCGCGAGAATCGGGTGCTGTCGAGCCCTGGCCCGGCCGGCAATCGATAGCACGCGGCCACCGCAGAACGGTACCTCTTTTACCCGTCCTCCCTACCGCTCGCCTATGACCACGCTCGGACTGGTGGTCGCGGAGTTCAACCGGCCGATCACCGAGCAGATGGAGCAGGACGCACTCGAGGCCGCAACGGCCGCGGGTGCCGATGTGTACGAGACAGTCCACGTGCCAGGTGCGTACGACGCGCCGCTGGCCGCCGACCGGCTCGCACGTCGCGACGAGGTTGACGCTGTCGCCGTGATCGGCACCGTCATCACCGGCGATACTGACCACGATCAGGTGATCACCGACGCCACCGCGCAGCGACTCTCCGACGTGAGTCTCGAGCGCGATACGCCGGTGACACTCGGCGTGACCGGCCCCGGCATGTCCGCCGCCGAAGCGCGCGAACGCGTCGAAAACGCGGCGAAATCCGTCGACGGCGCGCTCGATCTCGTCGACGAACTCCCAGATCCCAGTCCCGTAGCCGACTCCCAACAATGACTATGGAATTTACCGACCGTGTAACCCGAGTCGAACCGTCCGCGACGCTTGCCATCTCCGCGCTCGCCACCGAACTCGAGGCCGAGGGCGCAGACGTCGTCGACCTCTCCGTCGGCGAACCCGACTTCCCCACGCCCGAGAACATCGTCGAAGCCGGCAAGAACGCGATGGACGCCGGCCACACCGGCTACACGACCTCTGCCGGTATCCTCGAACTGCGCGAGGCCATCGCCGACAAACTCGCCGACGACGGCTTAGAGCACACCGCAGACGAGATCATCGTCACGCCCGGCGCGAAACAGGCCCTCTACGAGATCGTCCAGGCACTCATCGAAGACGGCGACGAGGTCGTCCTGCTCGACCCCGCATGGGTCTCCTACGAGGCGATGGTCAAGATGGCCGGCGGCGAGCTGACCCGCGTCGACCTCTCCGACTCCGATTTCCAGCTCGAGCCAGCCCTCGACGACCTCGAGGCCGCGGTCTCCGACGACACCGAACTACTCGTCGTCAACTCCCCGTCGAACCCCACCGGTGCGGTCTACTCCGACGCCGCGCTCGAGGGTGTCCGCGACCTCGCCGTCGAACACGATATCACCGTCATCTCCGACGAGATCTACAAGGAGATCACCTACGGCGTCGAACCGACGAGCCTCGGCACGCTCGAGGGCATGGCCGACCGCACCATCACGGTCAACGGCTTCTCGAAGGCCTACTCGATGACCGGCTGGCGACTCGGCTACTTCGCCGGTCCCGAGGACCTGATCGACCAGGCCGGCAAACTCCACAGCCACTCCGTCTCTTCCGCCGTGAACTTCGTCCAGCACGCCGGGATCGAGGCACTCGAGACCGAGGACGCCGTCGACGAGATGGTCGCAGCCTTCGAAGAACGCCGCGACCTCGTCATCGATCTGCTCGACGAACACGACGTCGACGTCGCCGTCCCCGAGGGCGCGTTCTACATGATGCTGCCCGTCGACGACGACGATCAGGCGTGGTGTGAAGGTGCGATCGAAGACGCCCACGTCGCGACCGTGCCCGGCAGCGCCTTTGGCACCCCCGGCTACGCGCGGATCTCGTATGCAGCGAGCGAAGAGCGACTCGAGGAAGGCATCGAGCGACTGGCCGAGGAAGGCTACCTGTAAGTCAACACCGTTGCGAGCAGCTTTTCCGGTGCCGAATCGGGTTCTCTATGAGCGTACTCGAGCGCGTCGCTCGAGGCTGTTCGGATTACTTTCACTGCGGTTGGCTAGTGTTTATTTTTCAATAGCTACGACGATAGTTATGGACTGTCCGACCTGCGGGGCGTCCCTGAACACCGAACAGGGAATGCGCCAGCATCATACCAAGGTCCACGGTGAGCCACTCCCCAATCGAACGTGTACGGGCTGTGGAGTCGAGTTCTACGACCCAAAATCCCGACTCGAGTTCTGCGACGACTGTAATCCAAACGCCGGAGAACACAACGGAAACTGGAAAGGCGGGAAAGAAACCGGGACGTGCGATCGCTGTGGAGCGGCGTTCGACTACTATCCCTCAGACAAGCCAGGTGTGTACTGTCCAGAATGCGTCGAGAGTGCCCGCGGATTGGTACCCGGAAATCCGTCGGAGAAAGGTGAGCGGGTCATCGTCGGCTGCGAAGCCTGCGATGCCGAACTCGAGGTTCGGCCGGCGCGACTCGAGAAGCAAACACGAGGCGTCTTCTGTACGCTCGAGTGCTACGGCGACTGGCTATCAGAGAACGTCATCGGACCGGATCACCACCAGTGGGAAGGCGGATCGATCGACTACGGCCAGCGGTGGTGGCGGATTCGACGGCAGGCCCTCGAGCGTGACGACTACGAGTGCCAACACTGCGGGACGAGTGCCAAAGAACTGGGCCGGAATCCCGACGTGCATCATCGCCGGCCAGTTCGGTCGTTCGAGCGGCCCGACGCTGCACATACGATGGACAACGTGATAACGCTCTGTCGGAGTTGTCATCGCCACGCCGAAGCGGGGAGGATCACGCTTCCGACTCACGACGAAAAGTAACACTATTGTGCGATGGCAGTCTATCCAGCGAGTGAAGCCCCGTAGCACTGCAAGAGAGACGGGGTGGCGAGCGATCGACGAAGTCCCGTGGTGTAGTGGCCAATCATATGGGCCTTTGGACGTGTTTCGGTTCAGTCCGTCACGGAAGTAAGCCCATGACGGCGGTTCGAATCCGCCCGGGACTATCATAACATTTCTTACACTTTTGCCCAGAGAGTTATTGGTATGATCTACCACTGTGATATCCGCCAGTAGAACACAGCCCACACAGAAGCAGCCCCTGAATACCCGCTACCTCGTCCTAACAACTCCATAGTAATCCCTGTGTCCTCGAGAGCCCATGCTATGTTCGGAACGAGCGGTATCCGCGGCACTGTCGGCGAAGCAGTAACGGCCGAACTCGCGCTCTCGATCGGGCGCGCCGTCGCGTCCGACGGCTACGAGCGGGTCGTCATCGGGCGAGACGCTCGAGAGAGCGGCGCGGTTCTGACTGATGCAGTGACCGCTGGACTGCGAGAATGTGGCGCAGACGTGCTCGAGGCCGGTGTCGCACCAACACCGACGATCGCCAGAGCGGTCCCGCGAACGAACGCGGATGCAGGCATTGTCGTCACGGCCTCGCACAATCCCGCGCCGGATAACGGGCTCAAACTCTGGTCGGCCTCGGGCAAGGCCTTCGATCCCGAGCAACTCGATGCGATCGCCGCTCGCGTCGAGGATGATGAGTACGACCTCCGTCCGTGGGACGGACACGGCTCGCGCGAGCCGCTCCCGGATGCGACCGACCGCCACGCGGCGGCGTTGCGCGAGTCCGTCTCGATCGACGAACCGCCGAGCGTCGCTGTCGACATTGGGAACGGCACCGGTGCGATCACCGCGCGCGTGCTCTCGGAGCTTGGCTGTGACGTCGTGACGCTGAACGGACAGCAAGACGGACGCTTTCCCGGTCGGCCGAGCGAGCCGACACGAGAGACGCTCGGCGACCTCTCGGCACTCGTCGAGGCGACCGACGCGGCGGTGGGGATCGCCCACGACGGCGACGCCGATCGGATGCTCGCCGTCGACGAGACTGGATCCTTCGTGCCGAAAGACGCCCTCCTCGCCCTGTTCACGCGCGAGGCCGCGACCGATGGCGACGTGATCGCTGCGCCGATCGATACGAGCATGGCTGTCGATGACGCGCTGGCGACGGTCGGTGCGTCGGTGAGTCGAACGCGGGTCGGTGACGGCTTCGTGGCCGACCGCGCCACGCAGCCGGATGTCGTTTTCGGCGGTGAACCCAGCGGAGCGTGGATCTGGCCGGACGAAACACTGTGTCCGGACGGCCCCCTCGCGGCGTGTAAACTCGTCGAGCTCGTTGCCGACCGCGGGCTGCTGTCCGATCTCGTCGCGGAGATCGAGACGTACCCCATCCGCCGCACGTCGGTCAAACTCGAGGACAAAGAGGCCGTGATGAACCGGGTCCGAGAGCGTGTCCGCGAGCGCTACGACGACATCAAGACGCTCGACGGCGTCTACGTCGACATCGACGACGGCTGGTTCCTCCTGCGTCCGAGCGGCACCGAGCCGGTCATCCGCCTTACGGCCGAAGCGCGAGACGAGTTTCGGGCCGAGCAACTGGAAGCAGATGCTGTTGGGCTCCTCGAGAACGTGCTCGAAACGATGTCGGGCATTCGTCCGTGACCGGTGCCACAAATCTAGCAGACCGCCGGAATTCGGGCGGTGTGATGGGTTTAACGTCTCGATAATGAAGTATCCCGTCTCCATCGATAGGCGTAGAGACGTGGTGCAACGAACAACGCCGCTGCCGTGGGCTGTCGGCTGCGGTCGAACGAACACATTAAGTAGTAAAGGATGACTCGGACGTTTCGCCGTGACGACACGACATCGACTGGGGGTACGAACGAATCGAACGGGCTGGACACGCTGCTAATCGGGATCGATGCGGGGTGTCTGCCGGTTTTCGAACGGTTATTCGAAGCAAACCGAATTCCGACCATCGAGCGGCTCTGTTCGGAGGGGGTCGCCGCGCCGCTCGAGTCACAGATTCCACCGTGGACGCCGAGCGCGTGGCCGTCGATTTATACCGGTGCTAACCCCGGAAAACACGGCGTGGTCGGCTTCGTCGGTTACGACGGCTACGACTGGCACGTGGCGAGCAACGACGACGTCCACGAGCACTCGCTGTGGACGCTGCTGGATCACCATGACCGCTCGAGCGTCATCGTCAACGCACCAGTGACGCACCCACCCGACGAGTTCGACGGGGCGGTGATCCCCGGCTTCCTCGGGCCCGAGGATCCACCGTGTCACCCCGCCGGACTCTTAGACGAGGTCCGCGACGCGATCGGGGAGTATCGCGTCTACCCGAGCTACACGCGAGACGACGACTCGCTGTCCGACAGTGCGAAGATCGACGAGTATCAGAACCTCGTTCGGATGCGCGGCCAGGCGTTTCGCTACCTCGTCGGCGAGTTCGAGCCGGACTTCGGCTTCGTCCAGTTCCAGAAGACGGATACGGTCTTCCACGAGTTCAGCGGCAAGCAACGACACGTCGACCGCGTCTACGAAGCGACCGACGAACAGATTGGAACAATTCTCGAGGACTGCGACCCCGATCGCGTCTTCCTCGTGAGCGATCACGGGATGGGACAGTACGACGGGTACGAGTTCCGGGTCAACGAGTACCTCCGCGATATGGGCTACCTCGAGACGACGACCGGCGGCAAGGGGATGCCGTCGTGGACGCCGATGCGGAGACGACTCCGCGAGGGCGAAGAGTATGACACCTGGGAACCGGGCGTCGCTGCACGCGCAGCGTCGGTTGCCGCCCGATTCGGCATCACCGCCCGTCGCATCAGGACCGCGCTCGAGCGGGTCGGACTGGCCGATCTCGCCATCGAGTATGCACCGAGCGGCATCTCCCGGACGGCCAACGAGCAGGTCGACTTCGCCGAATCAGAGGCCTACGTCCGTGCACGGACCGAACTCGGCGTTCGAATCAACCTCGAAGGGCGGGAACCGAACGGGATCATTCCACCGGAAGAATACGAGGAACTCCGCGAGAACCTCATCCGGGCGCTTCAGGCGATCGAAACACCCGATGGCGAGCCGTTCTTCGAGACGGTCGCGCCGCGCGAGCAGTACTTCCACGGTGACGAACTCGAGGAGACGGTCGACATCGTCACGATCCCCGCTGGCTTCGATCACATGCTCTCCGAGCAGCTGGGCGACGGTGACTACTTCCGCTCGGCCGAACCGTGGAACCACAAACTCGACGGAGTCTTCATTGCTGCAGGTGAGGGAATCGACGAGACCGCCGCGCTCGAACGGGCCCACCTCTTCGACGTCGCGCCGACGGTCATGGCCGCGATGGATGTTCCCTACAGTGACCGCATGGACGGCAATGTCGTTCCCGTCGTCGACCCAATCGAACCGACGTCCTATCCCGAGTACGACACGCACGACGATGGCAAACGGCCGGCGACGGACGAGGCGGTCACCGATCGGCTGGCCGATCTAGGCTACATGAACTGACCGCCCTCACAGGACCGATTCGAGTCGCTGCAACCCGCTTACCCGCGGTATAAGTATGGGCGGCCGCTCCCGACGACGGAGTACGACACCGATATCTCAATGGGATTTATTGCAGAAATCCATCTCAGCCACGACGATCTTCCGCTGGTCCCGACGATAGAACGCTGTGCCGGCGTGACGCTCAGATACGAGTACGGGACGACGATCGACGGGCAACGCCAACAGTTCGTCTCGGCGTTCAGCGACGCGGATGCAGCACTCGAGGCGGCGATGGACGCAGACCCGACCGTTTCGAATCCAACACGCGTCGCCGTCTTCGAGAACCGGACGATCTATCGCGTCGGCGTCGAGACGCCCCTCGAGATCGTTCCCGACCCCTGTGTCGAGAACGGGGTGTTCGCCTTCACGATCACGAGCGGCGACGGTGGGTGGATCACACGGGTCCACGTCCCCGATCGGGACGCATTGTCGGCGTTTCGAGCACACTGTCGCGATCACGGCATCTCGTTTCGCGTGAACCGACTGTACGACTCATCAGTGTCCGACGAGCAGACGTATTTCCTCACAGAACGCCAGCACGAGGTGCTCACAATGGCCTACTTCGCCGGCTACTTCGACGTGCCACGCGGAGCCACACAGGACGACCTCGCCGATCGACTCGGCATCTCGGATTCCGCGGTTTCCCAGCGGCTTCGCCACGCCGTCTCCGAGTTGATCGCCGCCACGCTCGAGCGCGAGCGGATGCCCGACGACTGTCGATGATGGGACTGCTGATCAGGAGCCGATTGTCACGATGGTCCGTCGCGAGAGCAGTGATTACCGAGGTGGTAAACGCGAAGTTTGACGCGTGCGAATTTCCTCGTTCTCGCCGCTGGATCGCCGAATTGTAACACGCGCAACCGTTTCAACAATCGAATCGCTTCAGGTGGCTCGAGTGCGATGGCCGACTCTCGAACTTAAAAACTTGCTATCCGAATCCATAGCTACTGGACCCCATCATTACTCACAACGACTTGTATTTCAATGTCGGATGGACGTGATCTGCAGCGCTTGAATCGTGACGCTTCTCGTGATTCTCACTCGACCGAGGGGGAGGCCGGTCGACCATCGATCGACGGATCGAGCTCACGGTCGAGGAGGGGGTTCCTGCGAAAAACCGTGGCGGCGTGTGCCGCCGGACTCGGCTTGACGTCGACTGCCGCCGCATCGGACCCGTACGACCACTACGACGACGAGTACGCGACTGTCGTAGACGTGACCGAAGCCGGCGCGGACGATACCGGTACCGAATCGATCACGCCCGTACTTGAGGACCTCCGAGAGGACGATACGTTGCTCGTGTTTCCCGAGGGTGAGTACTTCATGGACGAGCAGTTTCGATTCACGGGCTTCGACAACTTCGGCGTCGTCGGCGAGAACGCGACGCTGATTCCGGCGGACTTCCACGAGTTCGACGGGCCGCAGTATCGGCTGTTCCGTCTCGGTGTCTCGTACAGTCCCGGGGGCCATCTCCGCTTCGAGGGCTTCGACGTCGATCAGTCGGCACCCGACACGGGGATCCGGACGATCGAGGCCTCCGCCGACCGACTCGAGGTCCGCGACGTGACGATCGACGGCTTCCACGACAGCGGGACGTGGGGGCCGGGCATGTTCAACGTCACCGATCCCGACGGCTACGGGATCGTCGAACGGTTCCGAGCGCCGGACGGCGGTGCGTGGGTCGACAATACGCCGAACGCCGGCAACCGCTGGCGCGGCCCGATCGGTATCGAAGCGAACCAGAACGTGGGGACGCTCGAGTTCAGACACTGCTGGCTCGGCGGCTTTCCGAACAACGGCCTTTACGCGGCGGGTGGCGACGGACGGATCATCGTTCACGGTGGCTGGTTCCGGAACAGCAACGGCGCGAACGTCCGCGTCGGCGGTCAGGGAAGCGAAATTCGATGGCCGACCGTCGAAGTCGACGCGACGCGGCCGGAAGATAGAGCCCAGCGTGGGATCCGGATCGAAAACGGTCGTGACATCGAGATCTACGGGGCCGCTATCGAGATCACCTCGCCGATGCCGACGAGTCACGCGATTTCGGTGATGAACAACTGCGAGAGTGCCCGGATCGCCAATACGCGTCTGGATATCCGAGGGTCGGACATCAACCACGGAATCGTCCTCTCACCCGAGTGCGGCGAGACGACGATCGTCGAGACGGAGATTACCCACGAAACCGCCGGCGGCTATCCACTCTGGATTCGAGAGAGCGATCGGACCGAGCAGATACTTGCCGAGCATCTGTCGATCTCGGGGCAGGCAGGCGACGGTGGCGGCTTCCGCGACGGGATTCGGTGTGAGCGGGACAACTGTCGCTTCAGCTACGTCGATGTCACACAGCAGGGCCGAGACGGGACGGACCGGAACGCCATCGTCAACACAGGTGCGGATCTGACGGTCTACCAGAGCGAACTACGCGCCAGTCAGCATCCGTTCATCGACCTCGGGTCCAACGCACTCGTTCGCGACTCGGTACTCGAGTCGTCGGGTGGCGAGGAGGCCGTCTGCCTCTACGATTCGTCGACGAGCCCGGTGTTCAAGAAGAACCGGCTGGTCGACGGGATCCGTGACCTCGGGGCGAGTGACGTCACGACCTGGGAGAACACGTACGCGTAACCGCGTCTCGACCCGTTTAACCCCCGTATAATAACGCCACACAGTCGCCACTGTCTCGCCACAGTGAGTACGTCGGACCGTGAGCGATCGTCGTCGATAGCGGCTGTCGATTGTCACAGGGTGAAACCGTGAATCGGAGTATTGCGAGCGGCGTCTTCTCGGTCGTCAGTGCGAAAGTAGTCGTGCTCGTCGTCACTGCGCTCTCGACGCCGCTTTTGTACCGGCTTCTCGGCGCATCGGCGTTCGGCGAATACGCGTTTTTGCTGTCCATCTTCGCGATCTACATGATCTTCGTCAGCTCCGGGATCACTGACGGCGTCCGAAAGTTCCTCGCGGAGGATCGGGCCGCGGCGAACTGGAGCGAACACGTCGTCGGCTTTTATCTCCGGCTGGCGATCGTGCTCTCCGTCCTCGGGGCCCTCCTGCTGGTGCTTGCGACACGGTTTGGCGTCGTCGGCCGTGCGTTCGGGTCCGATCTGACGCGGTATTTCTACGTCCTCGCCGCACTCGTCGTGACGGCGCAGTTTCGCGATTACGCGCGAAAGACGCTTATGGGATTCGGCCTCGAGCGGTACTCGGAGCCGCTGAAAATCCTCGACAAGGTCGGGTTCGTCGTCGTTGCCGTTCCGCTGGTGTACCTCGGCGCCGGTGTGATTGGCGCGCTTGCAGGGCATCTGGTCGCGAGTGCGCTCGTCGCCGTGATCGGGCTGGCGCTCGTGCATCGTCGCGTGTCGCTGTCGTGTCTCTTCAGCCGCCCGACGAAGCGGTTCCCCCGGAAGCAGATGCTCACGTTCAACTCGATGAGCATCGCGCTGGTCTTCTTGCTAATGTCGCTCTATCATATCGACATCGTGATGCTCCAGCACTTCCGGGAGAGCGCCGCGGTCGGGAACTACAAGGCGGCGCTCACGCTCGCCGAGTTCCTCTGGTTCATCCCGATGGCCCTTCAGACGGTGTTCGTCCACTCGACGTCGGAACTGTGGTCGCAAAACCGGTTTCGAGAGATCTCGGAGCTTGCATCCCGAACGACGCGGTACACGTTCCTGCTCACGAGCGTCATGGCGGTTGGGCTCGCGGCGCTGGCGGATGTCGCCGTGCCGATCTACTTCGGTGCGGACGCCATGCCAGCGATCACGCCCCTGCTGCTGTTACTCCCTGGATCGCTCGGGTTCGCGCTCGCGCGCCCAGTGTTGGCGATTTCACAGGGGAAGGGCATGCTCCGATATCCGGTCGCGGCGACCGGTGGTGCTGCTATGATTAACCTCGTGCTCAACGTCGCGCTCATCCCTCGTTTCGGGATGCACGGTGCCGCCATCGCGACCAGCGTCGGCTACGGGTCGATGTTCGTCTTCCACTGCTGGAGCGCTCGAGTGGTCGGCTTCGATCCCCTTTCGGACGCGCGACTCGGGCGGTCGATACTGACAATCGTCCTCGCAGCTGGGCCGATCGTCGCCCTCTCGACGGCCATCACGAACCCGTGGCTCGCACTCGCAGTCGTCCCGCCCGCTGGCTTCGCGATCTTCGTCACGTTCGCGCTGCTCGTCGGCGCACTGGATCCCGCCGAACCCTTTGCGGTGCTGTCGACGTTCCCCGATCCGCTCGGCGCGAAGGCGGATGCGATACACAGTCGGCTCGCGACCAGCGCCACGAAGAACGGGGAGCGGAGCTGGTTACATAGTCTGCTGTTCGTCGCCGGACTCTCGTTGCTTGTCTCGGGGCTCACGCTGGGGATCCTCGGGTCCGGGATACAGAGTCTCGCTCCCTGAGCGAGTCAGTACTTGTCGCCGATTCCTCTCGTACTCGGATGACTGGAGAAACAGGATTTGGCACCCTTCGGGCCGGACAAGTCACTCCTCACGGTGACTGCAATGACGCCGGAACCATTGGTCTTTAGTTAAGCTCAGTAGTAATATTAGGGGCCATATTATGCACAACAGTATTAGAGACGAGAGGAATCATAGCTCGGACTCTGGTATTGCCAATATCGGTCGATAAGTGCTCCTCGCAAACTCTATTTTCTCCTCGTAGCCGACTTGAGAGAGTTGAATCTGGACGAAAAACGATGCTGCTGAGTATTACTGTAAGTATTAACTAAAGACGGATGACGCCGGAACTGAGGAAATTCACCCGTGGATAGTGGCACGACGTCTGGATTCAGAACGCTTTGCGAAACTCGCCATATACAGGAGACGTAGGTAACGGAGCGACGGCCGATCCATCTGGAAGATAGCAGAAACTACGTGCTGAATACAGAGCATCAATGCAGCACCACGACTTCGTTTGTTTCACGTCGAAACCAGTGAACCATCTGCTCACTACACCTGCGTCTTGACCGGTTGCGGAGGTGGAGAAATCTGGATAGTAGATCGATTGTATATAAACCGGAATGCGGTGTTTTCGGCGGGCGTTTATTAGCAAGTTCATTCCTACAGTGCTCGCGTCATCGCCAGACGCACAGTATTCTGATTGGCTCACAAGGGCTTTGCTCCCGTGAGTGCCTGTGTCGTCCTCGCGACAGCGAGATACTTTTTCGCACGGCTTCGATCTTACCCTCACTCGGCGGCGACCAGTCGGCGGAGCCGCTCTACGCGGGTCGCAGTCGCGGGATGGGTAGCACCGAGCCGACCGGCCACCGAGTCCTTCTCGATCGGGAGCACGTTCACCGCGCCCGTCGCCGCGATGTGATCGCGGAGGTCGGCCGTCGGTCGCGTCCTCCCGTTTGTGTCGTTGAGTCGTTCGAGCGCAGTCGCGAGTGCGGCCGGATCCCCTGTCGCCACGGCCGCTGCGCGGTCGGCCGCTAGCTCTCGCCCGCGAGAGAACACCCCAAACCCGACGGCGGCAGTCGTTGCGAAGGCCCATCCAACCGGATCGAAGCCAGGAGAGTCCGGACCTTCGTATAGCTCCGCGGCCGCGTAGACGGGAACGAGCAACCCCGTTGCGAGATCGAGATCACCGTTGGCGAGGTGAGCGAGTTCGTGTGCGAGCACCGCATCGCGCTCTGCGGACGACAGAGCGGTGAGAAGGCCCTCGCTCACGACGATCGTCGGCTTGCCGCCGCCGATAGAGATCAGTGGGTCATCCGGGCGGTAGGTGGTGTACGCGAGCGGGGTCGCTGTTGACCGGATGCGGACACTTGGTTCTGGCACGTCGAAGCGGGCGGCGAGGCGACGACAGGCCGCGGAGACCGCATCTTCGCCGTTATCCGACGCAGCCGGTCGGGAGTCCGTGAGCAGCGCCCGCCGCTCCCGGCGCACGCCGCGAACGAGAGTCCACGCGACACCCGGACCGGCGATTATCAGCGCGACCACGGCGCCGACGAGGACGGCGTGGTTGAGTTCGATTGTCGTCGCTCCTCCACCATTGCCCAGAACTTCGAGGAGAAATACGGCCGGGAGAGTCGCCAGCGTGAAGATGACGGCGAGGAGGACGACCGATAATAGCCCCACCGCAAGGAGGGCGCGAACGGCGAGCGAGAGAGAGTGGTAGAGCCGCATCTGCGGATGTTACTTGCTCCCAACATATAAGCGAATCTCACTCCTGTTGTCGATCGGCGAGTGTAGCACGGGCTGTACTTACCGATCAGTAGTCTCGTAGATCGCTTCTCACCAAGTGGCACATTCGCGCTCTCTATTCAGCACGGCTCTGTCAACATCTCTAGTAAGTGGCACAAGCGTCAACACCAAATTCGCACCTGTCGTTGCTGATTCGAGCCTTTCTAGTTCAAACCATATTCTGAAATAACAGAGTCGTATTACTAACCTGAACAATCATCCGAGTAAATCTGCAACCGTACAGCGCTAGCGAATCTGCCGCTCGAGCGATTCACTTTCGGCCATGTCGAACACCATCGCCAGCAGGAGGAACGCGATGCCGGCGACGAGCAACAGTAGACTCGTCGCGCCCTGGACGGCCGGTGTGCCGGGACTCGGAAGCGCCGAAAACACCGCCATGCCGGTTCCGAGGACGCCGATCGCAGCCGTCGCCGCACCGAAGAGGTAAAACAGGGCGAGCGGGTGGAAATCCACCGCGAGGTACTTGATTTTCAGCCGCCACAGGAAGTCGCGAAGCAACATCACCGAGACCTTTGGGATATACTCCGCGTACGCGATGCTCGACTCCTCCTCGCCGTAGACCGCCGGCATCGCCACGTCGGCGACACGCATCCCGTGGACGTTCAGTTTCACCAGCAGGTCGTTGCAGTAGCCGTAGTACTCGTAGAGGTTTTCGACGTCGATCGCCGCGAGCGCGTCGTGGGAGATCGCCGTGTACCCGTTCTGGGGATCCATCGTCTTCCAGTAGCCCGAGGCAATCTTCGTCAGGAACGTCAGCGTCGCGTTGCCGATGAACCGAAACCGCGGCATCGCGGCCCGGTACTCCCGCGACAGGAGCCGGTTGCCCTTCGCGTAGTCGGCGCGGCCCTCGACGATCGGCTCGAGGAGCCGTGGCAGCTGGGAGAGGTCCATCTGCCCGTCCGCGTCGACGGTGGCCGTCGCGTCCACGCCGTCCGCGAGCGCGGCGAGATAGCCAGTCTTGATCGCACCGCCGGCACCGCGGTTCTCCCGGTGCTCGATCGGGACGACCCGACCGATCGTGTCGCGAACCGTCGCCCGATTCGCCAGCGCGGTCGCGCCGCCGTCGGCCACGAGTTGCTGGACGGTCGTGCCATCGTAGCTTCCGTGCTCGCTTGCGTCCGCCCGCGCGGCCTCGAGGATTTCACCCCAGGTGCCGTCCGTCGACCGGTCGTCGATCACGTAGATCCGATCGACGTACGCGGGCATCTCGCGGATAACGTCGCCGACGAACCCTTCCTCGTTGTAGGCGGGTATCACGACGCCGACGCTCGAGCCCCGGTACATCAGCGGTCACCCAGGAGGTCGGTGGCGGTGACGACGTCGACGTTCTGCGCGTCGATATACTCGAGCAGGCCGTCGAACGCCTGTTCGCTCATGCCGTCCTCGCCGATGTATTCGAAGTGCAGGACTGCGAGTTGTCCGTACGTGGCAGCGTAATCGACGTACGTTTTCGTCTCGTCGCCGGCATCGCCGGCGAAGAAACCGACATTGTGGGGGTCCGTCAGCGGGAGCCCGTTCGGGCCGCCGCCGAACCGGAACGCCTGCTCGTGATACTCGCGGACGAGGTCGTTCGCCGTCGACCCGAGGATGTTCCGCGGCGTGATGAAGTGTTTCGCACCGTCTTCGAAGCCACGATTCTCGAGATACGCTTTCGTCCGCCGGATCATCCCCTCCTGTTGCTCGGGGGTGAACTCGTGGAAGAACTTCGAGCCGGTTCGCGGCCGGGCTGCGAGGTCCCAGCCTGCGCCGTCCAGTTCGGTGAGCTTGTCGAGCGTGAGCCGGCCGCCCTCACCGACGGCCTCGGGGATGACAGCTTCGACACCCGCGAACCCGTACTCCTGGAGTCGGTCGAAGGCGTTCGTGTAGTGGCTCTCGAGCGTCCCGTCGAACAGGAGCATGACCTGACCCGTGTCGGGCTGATCGACCGCCCGAAGGTCGTCGACCTGACAGTCGATCGAGCCAGTCATCTCACCGCGACGGCGGGCGATCAACCGAATCTCGCGGACATCAGAGAGATCGGGCTGGGTCTCGATCCGGTCGGTGCCGAAATCGACGCGCACCCACCGATCGGCTGGCCCGGTGAGCGTGCGTTGCATGGCGTGTACGTTGCGCGAGTTCGGCGCGAACAGCTCGAGCGTGAGATGCAGCTGATCGCGACCGGTGAAGTTGACGGCCAGCGAGAGGTTCTTCCCGCTCAAATCCAGCCCATCGGGAACCGTCTGATAGATAGCCGCGTACTCGGTGTTCTCGGACGCCGTGAGATGCGCCGACTGCGATCCAGCGTATGGATCGTCCGTCCCGGCCTCGAGATCGCCGCCGCCGATCATCGCGGTCCACTGATCGAGGTCCTCGAAGCGATCGATCGGGTCTCCCGGGAGGTCCAAGCTGTCACCAGCTCCCGGCTGGGAGGTTCCGTCGCCCGACTGGGTGGCCGTCGGTTTGCCGTCCGTCCCGCGCCACTCACGTACCTGCGAGAGACAGCCCGCAAACCCGAGTGTGCCGACCGCCGCAGCCGTGGTTATGAACGATCGTCGGTTTCGGTCCGTCATTGACCGCGTGGACGAGCCCTTCGCTTTTCCTTATACAGGCATTAGGAGGCCTATCGCCGGCCACTTCTCGTCGGACGCGAGACCGTCGTCTCGCTGACTGCCCTCACTACACACTCGCTGCTGGCGGGTGACGCCGTTTATTCACGCGATAATAATCCGGGCTGGACCGGAAGCTGCGGGAAATGACTCGCGTCAGCGTCATCATCCCGACGTACAACAGAGCGGCGACGCTTCCACGCGCAATCGACAGCGCGCTCGTCCAGACGATCGACGATCTCGAGGTGGTCGTCGTCGACGATGGCTCGACCGACGACACCGAGTCGGTGCTGGCCGCCTACGAGGACTCGCGGGTTCGGCCGGTCGTCCACGAGACCAATCAAGGCGCAAACGTCGCCCGGAACACGGGCCTCGAGCACGCACGCGGAGAGTATGTCGCGTTCCTCGACTCGGACGACGAATGGCATCCCGAGAAACTCGAGCGCCAACTCGCGGCCCTCGAGGATCGCTCGAGCGATTGGGCCGGCGTCTACTGTGATACGGGCTACGAGCTGTCCGGGACGAACGGGCGGCTTCGGCCTGCTGCCGCGTCCGTACTCGCACGCTTGGACGACGACCCGACGCGGGAAGGAAACGACGAACTGGTCGGCGAGATCCTCGCTGACAACGTCCAGCCGGGTGCCGGCTCGACGTTGCTCGTTCGGACCGCCATCGCCAGGGACGCCGGCGGCTTCGACGAGGACCTCGACCGGTTTCAGGACCCCGAGTTCTGCCTGCGTGTCCTCGAGCACGGAAAGCTCGCCTACGTCGACGAGGAACTCGTCGTCCGCGAGGAGACCGGGAGTCCGCCGGCAGACGTCATCGCGGCCGCCAGCGAGCAGTATCTCTCGGCGTACGAGCCCGACGTCGAGCACTTCGAGGAGCGGGGCTACGAGATCCGCTCGAGCCACGCACTCATCCTCGCAAAGCAGTACTTCGCGGAGGGACGCTTCCTGCAGGGGCTGTGGCACCTGCGAACGGCGTCGGTGTCGCCGCGGACGTGTCCCGGTGTCTGCTGGGTCGCCGGCGCTGGCATCCGGCGGCGACCACGTCCGGTCGTCGCGGCGCTCGTCGTTTCGCTCGTCATCGCGACGGTCGGTTGGCGCACACTCACTCGGTAAGTCGGGGGCCACGTCGGTCCGTTGGGATCGGTCGCCAGCGCCTGAGCGCGAGCGTTCGATCGACGCAGACCGTTGCAGAAGCGAAAGTATCCCGTTTCTATCGTTATCACACTTGTAGTAAAACCGCCCGACACCGACGGGGCGGACGAATGCAACGCGATACGCTCTCACGGCGGACCGTTTTGGCTGTCGCAGCCGGATGCACACTCACGAGCACTGGCGTCGCCAGCGTGGTCGGCGACACGGCCGACACCGACGGGAGAACAGTCACTCGAACGTCGTTCCCGATTCGCGAAGGAACGGACGAGGAAACGACCGTCTCCGTGACCACTGCGGACGCCGAGGGACCGACGGCGGTCGTCGTCGGTGGGATCCACGGAAACGAGGTGGCAGGTTACACGGCCGCAGGTCAGATCGCCGACTGGACGATCGACGCCGGCATGCTCGTCGTGATTCCCGAGGCGAACGCCGTCGCGATCGAGCGCGGAACCAGAACCGACGAGGAGGGGACCAACCTCAACCGACAGTTCCCCGAGGGGGAGACACCGCAGACGGAACTCGCACGCGCGATCTGGGACGTCGTCAGGGAGCACGACCCCGACGTTCTGATCGATCTCCACGAGTCGACGGACATCTACGCGGGCGATCCCACGGACGGCGTCGGACAGGCGATCTTCCACTCGAAAAGCGAGAGTGCCGAAGCTGCTGCCGCTGACGCCGCCGAGCACGTCACTAGAAACTACGTGGACGATCCCGACCTCGCGTTCCAGCCCGGACCGTTTTCCTCGCCCGATACCGAGCCGAACGGGCTGCTCGTCCACAAGGCCGCCCGCGATCTGAACGCCAACACGTTCCTCGCGGAGACGCTCTCGACCGACGTCGAACTCGAGACTCGCGTCCAGTGGCACAGGGCGATCGTCGAGCGACTTTTCGAGAGTCTAACAGAATCCCAACTATCCGCTGACGACGGCGACGAGACATCCGACACTGAGCCACCGGTCGCACGAATCGAGACGGTGCCGACGGACGCGGCCGAAACAACGCTCAAGCCAGGCCAGACGGTGACGCTCGACGCGTCCCAGTCGCGCGATCCCGACGGCGAACTCGTCCGCTACGAGTGGAAAGTCGGTGACGACGGCACGTTCGACCGAACCGGCGAGACGATCGAGGTGACGGTCAGCGAAAACGGGGATCATCCGGTAGTACTCCGCGTCGTCAATGGCGACGGAGCGACCGACACCGACCGGCTCACGCTCTCGACGGGCTGCTGACTGAGTCGGCGTCAAAATTGTACGTGGCGGTCGTCGGTGAACGGGCGGCGGTCGCCTCGAGAACTAGTTGTGCGCGCAGGCCGCGCCGAAATCAGCGGTTGCTCGTCCGCAACTCCCAGAGGTCGTCGAAGGTGATGACCTCGACGTCGGCGCTGTCGATGTACTCGAGCAGCGCTTCGTAGTCGGCCTTCGGCATCGTATTATGGGCTTCGAAGGTGTGGAAGTTGAGGATCGTACACTGGTTGTGCTGGGCGGCAAGGTCGACACACCGTTTCGATATCTCGAGGTCGTGGCCGATCGTCCGCGGTAACGCCAGCGGATCGAAACCGTAGACGCTCGTCGTGTTGACGTTGCCGGCCTGGTTGAAGCCGCCACAGTAGTGGTAGGCGGTCGCCTGCTCGAGGCTCGTCTTGTCGAAGCTGTTGTGTGGATGAACGATGTAGTTCGCGCCTTCGAACCCGTTGTCGATGAACCACTGTTTGTCCCGTCGAAGCCGTTCATTGATCGTGGCTTCGTCGTCGAGTTCGTGAATCGGCTCGTGCGTCCCGTGGACGACGATCTGATCGCCAGCCTCCTGTCGGTCCAGCAGTTCCGAAATCGACATGATCCCGTCTCGACCCTGTTCGGCCCACCGCGGTATCGCCGCCTGAACCGCCGGGAATCCGTACTCGTCGTGGAGCGGCGCGGCTGTCTCGTAGTAATCGAGCGTCCCGTCGTCCCAGCTCAGCATGACGTACCCCTGATCGGGCGTCGGATGGGTCCGCAGATCGTCGATCCAGATCTCCGCCTCCGGCATTGAGTGGAGCACTTGAATCTCGAGCCGGTCGAGGTGGTCGAGTGCGGGTTCGTACTCGCTTTGCTGGAAGACGCCGGGACTCGCGCGGAACCAGCCGACGTCGGGCGCGCGGTACCGGATCTGCCGCAGCGAGTAGACTTTCGAGCTCCCGAACTGGTCGACCACTCGTAGGTTGACCGTGATGCTGTCGGGCGTCGTCGTCCGCACCGCGAACGACAGGTCCGTTTCCGTCAGATCCTCACCCTCGAGGCTTCGCTCGGCGATGACGTTCCTGCTGCCGTTCGACCGGAGTCTGAAGCTCTGCTCGCCGTCGAACACGACGTCCTCGTCTGCCCCGCCCGATCCCTGAACGATGGTCCAGGCGTCGAGATCGCTGAAGTCGTCGAGCGAGTCGCCCGGTTGTCGATACCGCTCTCGGCTGTCGAACTCGGTCTCGAGCGGCGGAACGCCGTCGGTGAGCCCCGGCGTGGAGCCGCTCGCATCACTCGGCGTCTCGTTCGACGACTGACCGGCGACCTGGTTGGCTGCCGACTCGAGTTGCTCTGCACAGCCGGCCATGCCGGTGAGTCCGGCTGCACCCGAGAGTGCGAGGAACCGACGTCGCGTCGTACGTTTCCGTGACATTAGTGCGCCGAAGCTACCGACAGTGATCCCATTATTATGGATTCAATAGGTCGAATCGGTAGCCGTCTGACCCGGCCCATCCCCACCGTCTGAGCGCTTAACGATCGCATAGTAATTGAGCGGCCGTTCGACGGTGGTCCACGGAGGCGTACGCGAGCGAAGATCGGGCGGAGCTCGGCTCTTCCATACGGTCGTACGCCGTCTCAGGTGGTCTTCGACGATGAATAGGGAACTCTTCGGTGTAATGGGTGGTATCGACACGTTCGAGCGGTTCAGATCCAGCGACGAATTCGACGAGATCCTCGCCGGATCGACTCTTACAGTCGGCATCAGGGACGCTGATCTCGGCGTCCCCGGCTGGAGCGCCACGTACACTGGCGACGAGGGCTGTTGTCTCGTCTGGGGTGAGGCGTACGTTCCCAATGACGAGTCGAACGCCGCGCGCTGGCTCCTCAAACGCTACGAGACGATCGGCATCGAGGCGCTGCGAGAGCTCAACGGCTCGTATCTGGCCGTGATCGACGCCGAGGTGAGCGGCGACGCGTTCGTCGCCACGGATCCGGTCCGTTCTCGAGAGTGTTTCTATACCGACAAACCAGGCACTCGCGTCTTCGGCACGGACGCCGCTGCGATCGGCCGCACGATCACGGACCCGACGCTCGACCGGGACGGCGTCCTCGAGTTCCTGCATCTAGGTGTGATACTCGGCGAGAAGACAGCCATTACGGAACTCTCACGACTCCCGCTCGACAGCCGACTGACGCCCGTGTCGGTCGATTCGCTGGGACGGTTCGTCTACGAGTCGCTGTCCACCCGAGAGTTCGATCCCGTTGACGAGCTCGCCGACCGCCTCGACCGGGCGTTCCGACGGCGGTCGTCGCTGCCGGGACGAACGGGCGTCCTCCTCTCGGCCGGCTACGATTCGCGGATCGTCCTCTCGCAGGTCGACGATATCGACCGGAGTTACACGGTCGGCTCGCTGGACGCCCAGGAGGTCCGCGGTGCGCGGGCGCTCGCCGCCCAGTACGGTGCGAGCCACACTGCCTTCCCGCCGGACGAGCGATATCTTCGGCCCGACGAGTCGAAGATCCGCTACTCACAGGGGATCAAAGAATCCCTGCACATCCACCATGCCGGCTACACGGATGAAATGGAAGTCGACACGATGTTCCACGGGCTCCTCTGTGACACGTTCTTCCGTGGCCATTTCACCGCCTCGGAGACCGTCGACGTGCTTGGTAAACGCGTTCCGACCGGTCGACTCGAGTCCGATCCGGATCCCGTCGAGTCGCTGCTCGAGAAGTTCGGCTATAGCCACGAGGCGAGCCTCGAACTCGCCGCACAGACGTCTTTCGACATCGATCCGGACACGTTCGTCAGGGAGGCAGTCGCCGACGAGTTCGCGGCGCGACGGGATCGTGCAGACACAGTACAGAACGCGCTCACCTGCTGTGGCATCGCGAACCAGCCATCGATGCCGTTTCACAACCATCTTTCCGATCACTTCGTGACGTCGTTTCTGGCGACGGATCGCGAGTTGATCGACTGGCACCTCCGGACACCACCGGAACACCGAACGACGGAAACGTTTCTCCGTGCGTGCAAGCAGATCGACGACGACATCCTGCGACATCGACCGCCTGATCGACCGTACGATGCGCGGCTATTCAACGAGGTCGAGGGGTTCGTCCGTCGGAAGACACCGTTTCTCGCATCGTTTGAACCACCATGGCCGGATCGAGAGACTCTCTTCGAGCGACACGATTTCGACCGGCAGCTATTAGGCGACCTCGAGCACGTCCACGGCCTGCCGGCCAGACACAAACTCAGACTCACTGACCTCCGTGGGTGGCTCGACTGCTGGTCGGAGTTACCGGCGCAGCTCCGTCCATGGCTTCGCCCATCGGACCCCCTGGTCGCATAACGGACTCTACATTACATACGAGATATTACAGGTCTTTTGAGAGCGTTTTGCAACTATTATCACTTGTGAAACCCGCTCTCGCTGCGATTTATTCCGTTCATTATCGATAAACCGTGAGAAACCTTATATACCAAGGTATTTTAGCGTGGAATATGCGTCTGACGCCGTCTTGGCTGCGCTCTTCGTCGGAGGGGGACGCCGACGAACGCTCGGGGGATTCGGAGACGACTTCTGGATTTACGATGGTCTACTCACCGGGGAGTGATGTTTCGACGACCGATACGGACGAGACACGAGTACGGGAGTTCGTTCCGGAATCCGATACTGCGCTCGTGGCTGTCCTCGACGAGTTGAACACGCCTGTCACCGTCGACGAAGTCACGGATGAACTGATCGAGCCGGCCCGGCCCCCGATCGAAACCTGGGCAACCGTCCACGAGCGACTCCATCAGAACCGCCTGCCAGCACTCGATGCGGCTGGAGCAATCGAGTTCGACGCGACACGGGGAGTGATCGAGCGGTCCATGACTCGTACGAACGAGAATCAGTTCTTCTCATCGGCCGTGCTTGCGGCGATTTCTCTTGGATTGCTGTGTGTCGTTATTGCGCTCGTCTCGGTTTCTGTTCTGATCTCGTAATAGTACACCCTGTCATAGATCATCGCCGTTTGTCGTCGAGAATGATCTTGCTCGTCGTTAATTGACAAGCCTGCTGATCGTGAGCACGGTAAAGATCGACAGGATGAGCGCGCTCAGGCCGATCCCGGAGAGAAACGAGACGACCGGCAGTTCCATCACTGCGCCGATGAGGACTGCATAGGAAACGACCGTCGCACCGATGTAGTAATCTTCCCACTCGGCGCTCTCAGCCTGTTGCTCGTCCATCGAGTCGTCGGTCGACTCGAGTTGGAGATACTGGTCGACTCGGTCAGCAAGTGGCTTTCGCTCGACGATTCCGCGGTTCTGCTGGTAGTCGATAAGGCCCGCCTCGTCGAGTTTCGAGAGATGCGACTGATACAGTGGGATATAGACCCGCTGGCGTTGTGTGGAGGTAAGCTCCTCAACAGTGGTGTCGTGTTCCCACGCTGCGACCTGCTCTGCGACATCGCGCATGCGTACGGGGCCTTCAGTGCCGCGGAGATATCGGAGAACCATCCGACGGCGTTCGTTTTGCAGGAGATGAAAGATTTCGTCCTTTGAAAACGCAGGCTCCTCGGAGAGACGATCAGCTTCGGTATCCGTGTCTGGACTATCGTCGATAGCACCCTGATCATCTATCCCATCGGAGCTGATATATTTCGCTTTCATTGCACCAGTCTCCCCTATCCAGAGGTGGGTAATAAAGGATAGAAATCGTGTATTCGTGAACGACTCGTTTTAAGTAATTTCATAGAGTCGATCTACTTTTCGCGTCATTTTAATATACGTAGATACTAATTTAGAGGACTTGAAAGTCAAGAATCTCGAAACAGATCGATTATTTATTTCGAGAAGATATACTACGCCGATCTCGGAAACTCAATTCGAATTTTGGATCGTTCATGCTTTCACGACACTCAATAACGGGAGAATGTGGCTCGAGCAAATCCGATATCGAGATTATTATACTTCACCGTCAGACAGCCGTCGGACCAACCTGTGAGTTCGGGGCTTATTCGGGCGATAATAAACCGTCACTGGCCTCTAGAGACGACGAAATGAGCGACACCAACTGGTGGTTTTTCGATTTGGCGGCCGTTATCGCGGTCACTGGCGTTCTCACGTTCGGGATTATTTCAGGTATGGGGGGTGCTGTGAGAACCGTGCTGGCGATTCCGCTCGTGTTGGTTCTTCCTGGGTATGCGCTCGTCTCGGCCCTCTTTCCTGACAAGCCAAACGACGACTACCAGTCGTTCGACACCAAAAAAACAGGACTCGGTAGTCCGTTGCTGGTCAGTGGTGGACTCGAGGCGATCGAACGGACGATCCTGTCAATCGTTTTTAGCGTCGCGCTCGTTCCTGCGATTACCCTTTTCGCGGCCGTAACCCCGGGGGGAGTGACGCTAGAACCGATCCTTATTGGGCTCTCGATGCTCACTGTTATGCTCGCACTCCTTGCAATCGGCACACGCTACCGCTGTCCGGCCGATCGACGATTCGTTCCGTCGGTCGCGTCGATCTCACCGTTCTTTACTCGGGACCGACCGAGTCCGTACGATCGGGTCAATAATCGACCGTACAACGTTGCAATCGCAGTTGGACTGGTCTTATTGCTCGCAAGCAGTGGCTTCGCCCTTGCGAACCCACCCCAACACGACGGATTCACGGAACTGTCGGTCGAGACGAAAAACGTCACCGGAGAGATTGACACGATGTACGACTCGACCTATACCGCGGGAGCGTCACAGGAACTGACGGTGACGATCACGAATCAGGAACACGAAACGCGCCGTTATACGACTGTCGTCTTGCTCCAGCGGGTAAGCTCCGAGGGTGACAGCGTGACCGTTCACGAATCAACCGCGTTGGACAAAGAGGCCGTGACGGTTGCCGACGGCGAATCGACGCGACAGCCCCTCGAGATCACGCCGACGATGCAGGGAAGCGATCTGCGGCTGACGGTGTTGCTCTACGAGGGCGATCCACCGGCGGAGCCGACGGTCGACAACGCCTATCGCGTCGTTCGACTCCCGATCGAGGTGGAATAGATGTGGCCGTGGGAGCACCTCGCGTTTGCGTACGTCCTGTACTCGCTGACGAAGAACGTCGGCTTTCGAGCGTCTCCTTCGGGCCGCGAAACGATCCTCGTCGCCATCGGGTCGCAGTTCCCGGATCTCGTCGACAAACCGCTCGGATGGACGTTCGGGTTCGCGGAGACCGGCTACTCGATCGGGCATTCGATCTTCGTCGCGCCTGTTGTCTGTCTCGTCGCGTATGCGGTGGCCGCCCGGAGAGAGACTCGAGCGCTTGCGGGTGCCTTCTCGCTTGCGTACCTCTCACACCCGATCGCCGACTTGCTCAGTCAGTTGCTCCGGGACGGTGTCGTTGACGGTCGAATCATGCTCTGGCCGATCGCATCGCCACCAGGGACCGATCACGGGGGGTTCCTCGACCACCTGCTTCTGTACCTTGCTCGGTACATCTATCAGCTTCTCACCGGCGGTCTCACGATCGAGATCGTCGGACAGTTGTTCCTAGGCCTCGCTGTCGTGGCACTCTGGCTCTCCGACGGCGCACCGCCGACCGCCGATGTCTGGCGGCTCCTGCGTACCCGAAGCCATCAGTGACCGGCGAGCGAACGTCGTCGAATCGGACGGGGATCTTCCTTACACGACAGCGAACGACACTGCGTCGCTCTCACGGTTGGTCTGCTTAAAGCGACCGAGAAGAGACGGCCAGTCGTTTCGAACTCACGGCCACGAACGTGGAACGGCGTTCCCACTACTGTTGGCTTCTCGAGCGCGTATCAACCATCGTCTCGACCATGGCGACCATGGCAGTATCGTGGTCGTCTGACGCTCGAGAGGGCGCCGTGATCGGCCTGTTGGAGACCCACGACATTGTCTGCCTAATCGCTTCGAGATGGCAGAGAGGCGGGCAGAAACGGCCACAATCGACTGTGCCAGTAACGCTCGAGATGGGCACCGCTTGTCGGGTCAATTGATAATGGCTCGAAAGAGCAACCGGCCGGCTCCGTCGACGATTAGCGGCCTGCCGGAGAGGGCGTACACATCGTCACGTCTCCGTTCGTGTAGACCGTCGCCTGGTCCGGTCGACAGAGCTGTGTCGGGGAGAGGTCCTCGATCCGCGCAGTTCCGTCCGTATCCGTGACGTAGGTTGCCTCGGTCGATTGCGCCGACCGATAGACCGTGTAGTCGTGGGCTGCGACGCCGCCGTCGGGAACCGTCGCGGTCGTCGTCGACGGATACGCGCCGGTTCGACTGAACAGCGTCTGATAAGGGTGATCGGTGTGGAGTTGCTGGTCGGGGCGGATCTCATCGCCGTCGGGCGAGCCGGTCAGTTCGGCGATCGACTCGGCTGCGGCGAGTTCCGTTTCGTCGTACGCGAGGCGCTCGTGCTGGTCCGAGAAGACCGGATTCTCGACATTACTCTCGACGGCGAGGACCATCGCACCCGGATACACGAGCATGCCTACCAGTAATACGACGACGACGAGCGAGGGGGTCAAGCTCCCACGTAACGTCCGCAGCCCGATCGCACCGAGGATAGCCATCGGCGCATAGAGGAACGCGAACCAGCGCGTCGGAATGAACGTCCGGATGCCGAACATCGGGAACCCGAGGATGAACACCAGCATGAACGCCGCCGCCAGTAGGAGCGTGAACACCGACTGTTCGGCACGTCGCCTGTGGACGACGTACAGACAGCCGACGAACGTGCCACCGAGCAACAGCAGGAACCCGAGGTTGTCCACGTAGGGAACGACCTGTTCGATCAGCGTCGGCGCGGCTTCGGCCCCCGCTTCAGCCGTCTCGGACTCACCCGCAGTGTTGAGGAAGCCGGCGCTGTCCTCGAGCGTCTGCGTGAAGTAGCTCAGAACCGTCCCCAAAAACGAGTCCTGGTTGTACGGCGTCAGCGACCAGACGAAGATCGTCAGTCCGAGATTGAAGACGACGAGCCCGACGAGGTTAACCGGCTTTTTCGTCCGGAAGACGCTCGTGTCGAGTCGCGTGAGCCCGAACGGGCCGATCACGAACACGAGTTGTGCGATAAACGCCGCGAGTAACAACACGAGCATGATGAACGTCGACACCTGGTGTGTGAGGATGACGGCGATGCTCAACAACAGGAGCAGCGCGAAGTCCCGGATCGTGTACTCGATCCGCATCACGCGGATCAGCGCATACAACATCGCGAGGAAGAAGACCAGCCCCAGACTCGTGGGGATAATGTGGATTCCCCATCGCGCGACGTGGTTACCGAACGCGTAGAGCGCCGTCGCCAGCACTGCCCACCGCGTCGAGACGAGCAGGTTCGTCGTCGCGTAGACGAGCAGGACTGACATGGGCATCACGAGGCCGACAGAAAGGTACAACGCGGCGCGAATCGGGACATCGTACAGCAACGACGAGGCGGCCACCAGCAGGTGGTAGAACGGCGAGCCGTAGTGTTTGTTATCGGAGATCGCGCTCAGCGACTGCTCCGTGAGAATCGCGTCGACGAGTTCGCGGTGGGTCCAGATGTCGATCCCGATGTAGCCCGGCGTGGTATAGAGCGCCGCGAATCGGAAGACGAACGCAAAGCAGACGATCTGGAGCAACAGCAGGCCGGGATGGAGATCGCGATCGTTCACGAAGACGATCTGGCCGATAACGAGCGTGCCGACGACACTCGCCAGTCCGAAGAACGCGAGCGTTCGCTCCCCCTGTAGGACCGGTAACACGACGAGGCCCGACAGCCCGACGAAGACGACGCTCGGAAGCGCCATCGACACTGACGAGGGAAGCGTCGGAACTGCCCGCGCGTCGTCGCGCTGATACAGGGAGACGATATACAGCACACACGCGGTGCCAAGGATGACCGGCACAGTCTTGATGTAGATCTGTGACGTGAGAAATCGCAGCGGGAACAACGCCAGCGCGAGCAGGAGCCCACCGATCGCCGCGACGGTGTCGAGTCGCAGCGGTCGCAGTTCCGACAGTGAGCTATACTTCATGACTGACCCCCGTTGGATAGCTCGTCCCATCGTCTCGGTCGAGTACTCGGCGATACAGCCCGTGGAGGCGCTCACCGAGCGAGTCGACAGAGAGTCCCTCGATCGACTCGCGACCGTCGGATCGACCGCCGTCTTCGATTGCTCGCTCGAGGCCGCCGAGAAGGGCACCGTCGTTGTCACTGACGGTGCAGTTCGGCAGGCCGCGGATCGTCTCGCGGACGAAGCCGACGTCGGTCGAGACGACCGGGAGGTTGCATGCGGCGGCTTCTTTGACGGCCATCGGCCCGCTCTCGCGTTTCGACGTGACCAGGAGGACGTCGCTCGCGTTCATGTAGTAGGGTATCTCGTCGTGATCGACGCCGGAAACCGTCCGGAGCTCGAGGTCGACGGCAGCGTGCTCGACGAGCCGTCGGGCCCGTGGATAGTCCTTCACCGAACGGGTCCGGTCGTACGGGAACAGCGCGATCGGTCGGTCGGTTTCCCACCCAAGGTACTCGCGCGCGCCCGCCCGTGGCATCGGTCGAAAGAGATCGGTGTCGACGCCGAACGGGATCAGTTCGTGTTCGGTCTCGAGGTCGCGTGACATGACCTGACTCGGCACGACCGCGGCGTCCGCCCGGCGAGCACCGTATCGGCTGCACGATCGCAGCCACGTCCGGTCGCTCATGAGGTCCGTCCCCCACAGGGTGAGCACCACTGGCCGGGTCGGCTGGGCAAGCGCGAACGGGGCGACGAGTCCGTAGTTCGCGTGCACCAGATCGTACGACGACGACCGGACCGCCGAGAGCACGTTCGCGTAGTATCGTGCGTAATCTGCCGGCGTCCGGCCCGAATCGCCGCTGTGTTCGCCGGGGACCTCGAGAACCGTACAGTCGATACCGCGCGCTTCGAGGGCCGAAACTTGCTGGTCGAAAAACGGTCGTGATGACGTGACCAGTTGGAGTACGTTCATGGATGATCCGGATTCGGCACAGGGGTCGCTCGACCAGACGTGCGCGCCTGCGCGAGCGTTTCGACCTGCCGAACGACGAGCTCCGTCACGTCGATCCGATCCGCGAGCAGGCGCTCACGACGTCGGTCCCACGTTTCGGCGGGCTCCTCGAGGACCGAGACCGCCTGCTCGAGCCCGCGTGCGTGTCTTTCGTCGCCGGAATATTCGAACAGCAGGCCGTACTCTTCCTCGAGTTCCGCCGTGTAGCCAAGCGAGAGCGGGTTCACGTAGACCGCCGGCGTGCCGAGCACGGCGGCTTCTGCCGCGGTCGTCGCGCCCTCGCTCAGGACGACGTCGGCGGAGGCGAGCAGGTCGTGCATCCGATCCGGCGAGGTCTCGAACTGGTACGACGCGAGATCGGACGGCGGCTCGCCTTCGGCAGTCAGCAGGACGTGTAGGCCTGCATCCTCGAGTCGATCGATGACCGCCCGGGGATCGTCGAATCCGCCGTGGCCGACGTCGTGGGAGGCGTCCCAGCTACTGAGTCGAACGACTGCGAAGGACGTCTCGGGGTCCAGTCCGACTTCCTCGAGAACGGTCGGATCGGGCTCGAATCGATCCGGATGGAGGTAGGCGAGTTCGTGATAGCCCGGATACGTCACCTGTTTCGGGCCGATCTCGTCGCGATAGCACGCCGGTGTGGAGATCGTGTCCGCGAACGGATAGGCGAGTTTCGTGATGAGGGTCGCGTGTTCGGTGTCGTAGAAGACGAGGCTCTTCGCGCTCGTCACCGACGCGACGTGGGCGGCGGCGACGCCACCGATCGCCGTGATCACGTCCGGATCGATCCGCCGCGCCCGCCGGAGGAGTCGCAGCTCGTAGGTCGCCTGCACCGCCGCCAGTGAGACCAGCGAGTCGGATTCGCCTGCAAGCACCTCGTGGTCGATGTCGTACGCCTCGAGGAGCTGAACGGCGACGTCACTCTCGCGAGCGAAGACGTGGACCTCGTGCCCACGTGCCTCCAGTTCCGCGATCGGATGCCGGAAGAAGTGGACGTGTCCGGGATGCTGGATCGTGATCATCACGCGCATCGGCGATCCACCTCCGCGGGGGGCTGTCGGCTCGAGACGGGGCCTGACTCCGAGGGTGCTTGGCTTCCCGTCCGGGCGACGACCGTCTCGAATCCGTGCCGCTGGTCGCACATTGACTCACAACCTCCGGTAGACGAATCCCGCATCGACGGCCGCGCCTTCGTCGATCGTGCCGGTCACGTCGATCAGCGCGGGCTCGTCCGCGAGTTGGCTCGCCACCGCCGGGAGATCGAGGTGCTCGAACTCAGCGTGCGGCGTCGCGAGCAAGATCGCGTCGAATCCCTCAAACGAGAGTCGGTCCTGAACGTCGATTCCGAAGGCTTCGCGGGCCGCGTCGTCGTCAGCGAACGGATCGAATCCCTCGATGTCGATGTCGTACTCCCGAAGTTCGTCGATGACGTTGTTGATCTTCGAACTGCGGATGTCGCCGACGCCCGGTTTGTACGCCAGTCCCAACACCAGCACGCGGCTCTCGCGGAGCGTCTTGTGACACTGGTTGAGGGCCTTGATCGTCAACTCGGCGACGTGGTCGGGAACCGATTCGTTGACCTGCCGGCCCGTCTGCATGAGCTCCGGCTCGAATCCCTCCTTTTCCGATCGGTACGCGAAGAAGTACGGATCGACCGGGATGCAGTGGCCGCCGACAAGTCCCGGCCGGTAGTCGTGGAAGTTCCACTTCGTGCCCGCAGCCTCGAGGACGGCCTGCCCGTCGACGTCCATCTGATCGAGCGCCATCGAGAGCTCGTTGACGAACGCGATGTTGAGATCCCGCTGGGCGTTCTCGACGACCTTGCAGGCTTCGGCGACCTCGATCGACGGGGCACGATGGACGCCCGCGTCGACGACCGACTCGTACAGCGTCGCCACGTCCTCGAGCACCGTCTCGTTCTGTGCGCTGACGACTTTGGTCACGTCCGCGAGCCCGTGTTCCTCGTCGCCCGGTGTTGCGCGCTCCGGGGAGTACCCGACGAAGAAGTCCTCGGTTGCGGTCAGTCCGGACGCGTCCTCGAGCGCCGGCACGAGCACGTCGCGTGTCGTGCCTGGATAGACCGTCGACTCGAGGACGACAGTCGTTCCAGAGGTCATCTTCGACCCGACCGTGGTCGCCGCGCTTTCGACGTAGCCGAGGTCCGGTCGCTCGTCGTCGTCGATCGGTGTCGGGACGGCGATGATGACATAGTCGGCCTCGGTGATCGCTGTCGCGTCGGTCGTATAAGAGATGTCGCCGTCCTGGACCGCCTCGTCGGAGAGGTCGCCGGTCGTGTCGATCCCCCGCTGGAGTCGGTCGACCGTCACGTCGTCGACATCGTATCCGATGACGCGGTAGTCCGACTGCGCGAACCCGACCGCAAGCGGCAGCCCGACATAGCCCAGTCCGACGACGCAGATCGTCGCTTCGCGCGTCGATCGCTCCGTCTCGTGCTCGAGGCTGGTATCTTCACCGCTCGGTTCGGCCTCGTACTGGCCGCTCGCTCGCTCGTCCGATTGCGTCTCCGTATCGCTGATTATCGTGGTCATGGGTGGTGCGTTGTCGCTGGACCGTCACACGACCGAGTGCGACGGTGACTGTTCGGAACTGTCGGGCCCGCGATCAGCGGACCGTGCTACAAACTCGGCAAGTCGGTGTCGGGGGATTACTATACCGCGGATAAACCGGTGCAAGTGTCTCGCGCAGTGAAACCGGGCGGCGACTGGCGCTGCCAGCAGCAGTACCCCGGCAGACGGCTACACGCCGGGATGAGCGCTTAAATCGTTGTTAAACGCTCCTATACGGATTCATAATGAAGGTCACGGGAGCTGGATCTCCAGTGCGGTCGGCGAGGTCACGTCCACCGTGACTCGGTCACACCGGCCGCAGCAGAACCGCGTCAATCATGGTGTCACATTCCCCGCTCGGAGTCAGAGCCCAGCTCGCATCGATTCATAGCACCGTCTCGATCGATATGGGTCTGACTTCATCCCACCAGGGCGTCCACGCGAGTCCCTTGCGGACAGGTAGTCTCTGGATCGGCGGTCGATCCGCCGACCCGTTGCAACTGCTTCGCACGACATCATTCGGGGATGTGGCCCTGATCGCGGTTCTCTTCGTGCTCATCAGTGTACTCATCGGGATTCGCACGGCGGACGTGTTGTCGGAACACGACCTCGAGATCTCGTCGCTCCCGCTCGTCACGAATACGGCAGGAAATACAGCGGACGCAGCTCACGCACACACTGACGGTCCTCGGGCGTACGAATCGTATCTGTCGCCCGAGACGCCACCGAGACTCCTGAGTGACGAAGGAAAAGTCGTCCGGCTGCTGGTCGCGAATCACGGTCGCATTCGCCAACACCGGATCGCAGACGAGACCGGCTGGTCGAAGTCGAAAGTGAGCCGCATCTGCTCACAGATGCACGCCGACGGCACGATCGAAAAGCGATCTGTTGGTCGGGAAAACGTCATCGTCTTCGCCGACCGACCGGCCGACGACGAACTGCAGTCGGACGACGCCGAAAATCCGCTTCCGTAAGCACCCATCGGCTCCGTTGACATCCACAATTGCACCAACTGAAACGCGGTCGACGTCTCCGAGCCATCGTGCGATGATGGCGACCGATTCTGTCGGCCGTGTTTCGACTTCCATCGACCAGAGCGCGTTTACTCCGTTCGTAAACCGACCGACGAGCCGTCCAGCAGCTTCGTTCTGACGCTGTGGCTACGTATCGGGCGGACGCCACTGTCGTGCTTCATTGAATAGAATCAGTTGTGCCCTCGGTTTGGATGAGGTCTCGTGAACGTCGTGTGCTACTGGGACAGGGAACGAAGCGAGACGTGAGCATTGCGAAACCGAACACGGATTACACAGTCGATAGCTCGCGTCGCGTTCGTGGTATCGTCTTATTCGTGGTATAGTAATGGCCGCTGTTGTCCGTGATGGAAGTGAGGCCCGGTCCGACAGCAGAGCGCGGACGGGTTCGACGATACCAATGACACGGAACAGTACTGCACTCACCGCAGTGGTCTCGAGCCGACTCGATACGTCCGTCACAACCGTCGATTGCCCCGCCGCATCCGACGTAACCGATGCAGCGTGGTCGCCGGCCGTACAGCCGGAGGTGATCGGCTGATGTGCGGGATTATCGCGCGGATCGGTCACGGGAGCGCGGCGGAGACGCTCCTCTCGGGGCTCGAGAATCTCGAGTACCGGGGCTACGACTCGGCGGGGATCGCCGTCCAGAACGGCTCCGGCGTCAAGGTGCACAAGTGCTCGGGAGAGGTCTCCGACCTCAAATCGACGTTGAGTACGCAGCCACACGGAAACATGGGGATCGGCCACACTCGCTGGAGTACCCACGGCCCACCGACCGACGAGAACGCCCATCCGCACACGGACACGGCAGGCGACGTCGCGGTGGTCCACAACGGCGTCATCGACAACTACGACGAACTCCGGGCGAATCTCCAGGAGAAGGGCCACGAGTTCGACAGCGACACCGACACCGAGGTCATCCCACACCTCATCGACGAGTATCGAGACGCGACCGGTGACACCGAACAAGCCGTTCGCCAGGCCGTCGACACGCTCGAGGGGAGCTACGCGATCGCAGCGATCGTCGACGGCGAAGAGGCGGTCTACGCCGCACGGAAGGGGTCGCCGCTCGTCCTCGGGCTCGACGACGAGGAGTGGTACCTCGCCAGCGACGTCCCGGCGTTCCTCGATCACACCGACGAGGTGATCTACCTCGAGGACGGCGATCTGGTGGTCCTCGAGCCCGATTCCTACGAGATCACCGACCTCGCCGGCGACCCGGTCGAGCGATCGGTCGACACCGTCGACTGGGACCCGGAAGACGCGGGGAAAGGCGAATACGACCACTACATGCTCAAGGAGATCCACAATCAGCCGACCTCCCTCGCCAATACGATCGAAGGCCGGGTCGAGGATGGCGATGTCGCGTTCGAGGCCCTGCCACCGGGCTCGTTCGACGGGATCGAGTCGGTCCAGTTCGTTGCCTGCGGGACATCGTATCACGCGGCGATGTACGGCAGTCAGTTGGTTCGCGAGGCCGGGATTCGGGCCGACGTCCTCCGGGCCAGCGAGTACGAGTCGACGACCGGACCGGTTGACGAAACCACGCTCACCATCGCGGTCACACAAAGCGGCGAGACAGCCGATACCCTCGATGCGCTCCGAACCGCGGCCGATCGCGGCGCGCGAACCCTCGCCGTCACCAACGTCGTCGGCTCGACGGCCGCCCGCGAAGCCGACGACGCGGTCTACATCCGCGCCGGCCCGGAGGTCGGTGTCGCCGCGACGAAGACCTACTCCTCGCAGGCGGTCACGCTCGCGCTCCTCTCCCAGCGCATCGCCGGTGACGTTCCTGACGCGACCCCCGCCGACGACCGAGCGGCGATGCTCGAGACACTCGCGGACCTACCACAGCACGTCGAGACTGTCCTCGAGTCGACCCACGCTGAGACGCTCGCACGGGACACCCTCGACAGCGAGTCGTTCTTCTTCATCGGCAGCGGGCCCGGTCACTCCGTCGCGCTCGAGGGCGCGCTAAAATTCAAGGAGATTACCTACGAGCACGCGGAAGGGTTCGCCGCCGGCGAGCTCAAACACGGCCCGCTCGCGCTGGTGACCGAGGAGACGCCGCTGTTTGCGGTCTACACGAGCGGTGACGACGAGAAGACGAAGACGAACGCGATCGAGGCCCGGTCCCGCGGTGCACCGATCGTCGCTGTCGGACCCGACGACCACCCTCTCGTCGACGTCGCTGACGCACATCTGTCGGTCCCCGAGACCCACCCCGTCTGGGCGGGGCTGCTTGCGAACGTCCAGTTGCAGTTGCTGTCCTACCACGCTGCGAAACAGCTCGAGCGGCCGATCGACAAACCACGCAATCTCGCGAAAAGCGTGACGGTCGAATGATCGGCCCGTCTCACGGCTAACGTTTTTTCGCGGTCAGTTCGACGCCGCCGGTTTCCGTCTCGAAGCCGCGCATCGTGTCCCCTCACACTGTCAGTGGCTACAGCGGTGGAGAGAAGCGACGAGTTTTGAAACGCCGTTGCAGTGAGTTGCACTGCTCGAGCGACAGAGCAGGATCACCATGACCGATTGCCGACTCTCGAACGGCGATCGGACAGTCTCCTCTCTCGGTGCCCCCGGACAGCTCGGCCCGTTGCCTGACCCAGCACTCGGCGAGGCAGTTCGTGGTGAGACCGAGTCGACAGCGGGTTCGGTTGTCGACTCGTGGCTGTTGGATCGACACTCATCTCCGATAGCCCGCTCGAGGCCACCGAGGAGGTCCATCGGTGTCGCTGACGGTACAGTTCGTCAGGCTATGACGCGTTTCGCTGACGCCATCGCAGGTACCCTGCCGGTCGTCTCGACCGACGTTGGGGTCGTCCCCAACTGGTGGAAGAACCAGCGTCCAGCGTTCGGTCTTCGCTATCGGTCGGGGCTAATACGGTCTGCTGTAACGAGTTACCGGCGTATCCGCAGGACGGGTCGCGGATACGCTGGAACTGACTGACAGTCGTCCGTATGAATCAACAGCAGTCCAGTGTCTCGAGACCGATAGCGAGGGTCGCTGTTCGAGACACGGCTCATCCGGCGTACTCGAGCGGTCGATCATCGCCGTCTCGAACGGAGATGCGTACAGCCCGCCGTCTCGGAGAGCGGTATTCGGATGTGGTCGAGACCGCACTGCCGCCGACAAAACGAGAATCATAACCACGTCCTCACACGAACGGCCGCCACTACACCACGGCCGGCGGTGCGCCGTGGTTAGCCGTCTTTCGATTCGAGTGTCAGCGTGATCGATTCGTCCCCGCCATCGATCGTGACAGGTCGCGGCTTCGGCTCCGCAAACGTGTACCCGTCTGCGTTTGCGGTGACCGTGTACTCGCCGTCCTCGAGTTCGAACGTCGCCTCACCATCGTCGTTAACTTCTTTCGTTTCCTTCTCGTTCGAGCCAAAGAGGAGGGCGTCCTCTGCGACCTCGACGGTCGCATTCTCGACCACAGTGCCGTTCTCGTCCTTGACGGTCACCGCCAGCGTGTGCGTCCCATCGCTGTCGTCGGTGTCACTGTCGGCTTGGGTCTGCTGCTCGAGCGTTAGCGTGATCGTCTGGTCTGTACCATCGACCTGAACGGGTTTCTCCGTGGTTTTGTAGCCGTCCGCGTTCGCAGTAACTGCGTACTCGCCGTCCTCGAGCACGAATTCGGTCTCTCCGTTCTCGTCGACCGATTTCGAGACGTTCGAGGCTGATCCGGGATCGACGGTAACGGTGGCGTTGTCGATCACATCGCCGTTCTGTGATTCGACGACTGCCGTCAGTACGTGCGATTCGTCGGTCGTCGTCTCGTTGCTGCCATCGGAGTTCGTGCTGTCGGTTTCGTCCGCTTGGGTGTCCGTACTGTCGGTACTATCCGTCTCTTCCGTTTCGTTGGCTGTCCCGCCGACCCCATCGGTAGTCGCATCGCCATCGCCTACCGAGTCGCTGTCGGCCGTGTCGCCACCGTCGTCGGCCGGCTGTTGGGCATCATCGAGCCTGTCGCTGACCGAGCCGACGGCGCTGCTGACGGACGCACCGCTCGCGGCGAGTACCAGGCCAGCCAGCAGGAACACGATGCCACAGACGGTAAGCAGGATCTGGACGCTACGCTGAATCGATCGGGTCTCCGTTCGGCTGTGTTGGGCATTGCGGCGCATTATCGATAATTTTGGGCTTGAGAGATGGTGTCAGTATGTTACACACCCATCGGCTCGCCGACCGACAGGACCGTCGGTGGGACCCGGTCAGTGGACAACCAGTCGGTCGTCTCCACACTCCCGGTCTCGGTCACTGTCGAAACCGGGACGCCATCCGGACGATACCGATCTGAGCGGCCGCTCGAGGAGCGCTGTTGGCTATGCCGTGTGTCAGACACAGGTCTGCGAGATTTCATTAGGCGACGATTCTACTGTTTGGCGGTTCACTATAGGGTCCATAAATCCGTTTCACACGGCCTGTTGTGCCGAGTTTCCGGTGCACTTGCAGAACGGCCGCGGGCGTACCAAATTGAGTTACAGACGGCTGTATCAAGACGGCTGTATCACTCGCGGGCCACGAGCTTGTCATCGCCGTCGGTGTCGATCGACGGGTGCGCGGTTCGGAGCGTCCCGTGAGCGAGACCGGCGGACGATGCGGTTGATTATCGACCGTTTCAGTTGCTACGCCGCGGTAACTCTCTCGAGGAAGTTAGCCGTCACCCGATTGAACGCACGCGGCCGGTCCAGATTGACCAGATGGCCCGAGTCGGACAGTTCTACTCGCGTGCCGTCGGCAACTTCCGCGGCGATCTGAGAGCCCTGTCGCTTGACGAGCGAAACCTCCTGGTCGCCGTGGACGACGAGCGTCGGCGTCTCGACACCGGTTAACTCGGGCGGGTCGTACTGATAGAGCGCATCGAAGATCTTGCGATACTCCGCCGCCGAGATGTCGCCGACACCGTCGATCGCTTCGGCTCTGACGTCGGGATCGACAGATAGCCACCGCTTGCCAGTCGTCGCTTGAATCGACTGCAGCATCGACTGGAAGGTCCCCGTCGAGCCCGACAGCGACAGCGACGTCGTAAGCGCCGGCAGCGGCGACCACAACGATTTCATCGCCGTCGGGAGTTCAACCGGCGGCATCGATCGCACCGCCCCGCCCAAGATCGCGGCCGAGGCGCTGTCTGGATGGCGATCCAGAAACTCCTGGACGACCATCGACCCGAGCGAGAGCCCACAGAGGATCGGCTGGTCGCCCTCGAGACGGGATAGCAGCGCCTCGAGGTCGTCGGTAAAGAGTTCGATCGAGTACTGATCGGCGTCGGTCGCGCCGGTACTGCCGTGGCCGCGAACGTCGAGCGTGACGACCCGATACTCGTCGGCGAAGTGGTCGACCTGTGGCTCCCAGGCCGTTCGGTCCATCCATCCGCCGTGGACGAACACCAGCGGCCGGCCGTCGCCGCTCGTCTGATAGTGGATGGTTCCGTCGTCGAGCTCGAGTGCTGCCATACACAGGCTGGGGGCCGCTCGCTCTTAGAATACCGGGTTGCGTTCGCATTGGCTGAGAAAGGGGCAGCTAGTTCGCTCACCGCCTCGCACAGTCGGGACCGACCCCTACTCCGGTCCCAGCCAGCGGTCCCAGACCGAGTCGAACTCCGACTCGTCTTCGGAGATGCGATCCCACGCCGCAAGCCCGCGCTCCTCGCGGGAGCCAGGAACGGTGTTGTCGAGGACCAGTGCCGCGAGTCCGCCGATGGCCATCCCGGTCGAGCCGATGATGTAGATCGTGTCGATGACGGCCTGTGCCGCGGCTTCGATCGCGGTTGCGGCGGCCGTGTTCGCCAGGCCGGTCGCGCCGATCATGGCCTCGAGGCCGACGGCTTCGCGGAACGCGATCGTGCTCTCGAAGTTCCCCATGTACGCCGGGATCGCCAGCCCGACGAAGAGGGCGAAGCCGATAATGAAGGTGTTTCTCGAGGAGTCGAGATCGACGTGACGTAGGTTCGAGATCCCGACGGCGACGATCTGGCCGAACATGGCGATAAAGAGCCCGCCGACGATCGGATCGGGAATCGTCGCGATCAATTGTCCGAAGTAGCCGATGAAGCCGACGAACAGCATGACGACGGCTCCGATCTGGACGACGTACCGAGAGGCGACGCCGGTCAGGCCGATCGCGCCGATGTTCTCGGAGTAGGAGGTCGAGCCAGCGGTCCCCATCATACCCGAGAAAACGTTCATCAGCCCTTCCATGCCGATGCCGTGGTTGATCCGCTTCTCGCTTGGCGCGCCCGCCCCCGAGATGTTCGCCACCGCGTAGTAGTCGCCGATACTCTCGACGATCGAGGCCAGCACGCCGGCGAACATCCCGATAACGAACGCGGTCGTTATTTGCGGAGTGCCCCATTGGAACGGATAAATCAGGAGCAGCAGATCACTGTCCGCGACCTGACCGAGGTCGACGTAGCCCGGATGGGCCCCACCGATCACGCCGAACACCGATAGCGCGGCGGCGATGAGCCATGAAATCACGAGTGCGAGGATTACTGGATAGAGCCGGAACGCCTTGTGTCGAACGTCGAGATATTGCGAAAAGAGTAGAATGAGACCAAGCGTGAGTCCAAGCAGCCACCAGCTCTGATTCGCCGTGGTGATCTGGGGGGCATTGAACAACGATAATCCGATCAGCGCGATTGTTGGCGCGATGACCACCGGCGAGAGGTAATTGCGCAGTTTCCCGACCAGACCGAAGTATCCCATTGCGATCTCGACGGTAGCGGCGACGATAATCGCTCCCTGAAGTTGTAACAGTGCGGCCTGCCAGTTTGGCTGTCCCGAGACGCCGCCGGCAGTGACGACGCCGACGATCGCCAGCGCCGGCGCAAGCATCGAGAACGGCGCGCCCTGGACGATCGGATACCGGTTCCCGAACGTCGTCTGGGCGAGTGTCGCGATCCCCGAAACGACGAAGAACGTCCCGATGAAGTGGGCAGTCACACCCGGAGGCATCCCCATCGCGCCGGCAAGGATCAGCGGCACTGCGATGTTCGCACCGACCATCGTCAGATAGTGCTGGACCCCGAGCACTATCGATTCACCGAGCGGCGGCTTGTCGTCGATTCCGTATTCGATCGCATCACCGACGGACTCGTCGGCGGCTTGCTCATCCCCCGTCATCGATTTCCGTCGGATAACAGCCGAGGGAGTTCAAAGGGGTGTTGATCCGTCCGCCTTTCGTTTCGGGCAGTTGTCCTGTCTTATGAGCGCTGGCTCTCGTCGGCCGCTCGTTCGGCGGCCGCCCGAACCCGGTCGACCGACAGCGTCGAGAGCTCCACTCGCTCGCCGTCGGTCTCGCTCGCGACGAGGTCCGAGAGGCCGGCACGGGAGTCGTCGCCAGCGTCGACGACGACCACCCGCGTGTCGTCGGTCGCGAGCGCACGTGCCGCCTCACGAGTCGCAGCCGTCGGACTTCCGTCGGCGACGTTTGCTCGGCCGTCGGTGACGAGAACGACGACCGCGGCGTCGGTGTCGGCGCGCTCGAGGATCCGTCTCGAGGTCTCGAGTCCCGCCGGCAGCGGTGTTCGATCGCCCGAGGGCAGATCCTTGAGATGGCGGGCGGCCAGCGAGACGCTGTCGGTCGGCGGGAGCAAGACGTCGGCGTCCTCGCCGGCGAAGGCGACGAACGCGACCTGATCGCGGTGTTCGTAGCTGTCGCGCAGCAACTCGAGGACGACGCCCTTGGCGGTCCGCATCGCCGGCCGCATCGAGGCGCTGGCGTCGACGGCGAAGACGATCGTCACCGACGTCTCGCCGGCCCGAACCGACTGTCGGAGGTCCTGTTTCCCGACGCGAGATTCGCCGCGGGTCGCTGCCGACCGGACCGACGCCGCGGCATCGATCGATCCCTCGCCCGAGGCGGGCTCGGTGCGAACGCGCGCACCACGGTTGTCCGTACTCGGTGCCGTACTCGCCCGTGATCCCGTCGCAGTCGCGCCCTCGCTGCCCTCGACGGTCGCCGTCTCGAGGTCCGGTGCTGCCGCGTCGCCGATCTCGGCGCGTTGCTGGCCGGGGACGAGCGGCTGGGCGGTTTCGTCCTCGCTATCCTCGTCATTGGATGACTCGTCCGACTCGGAATCACGCTCGCTCGAGTCGTCGTCTGACCCCCCGTCGCCGGTCTCGGCGGGGGACTGGTTCGCTGGAGCCGGTTGCTCCCCACGCTCCGGTCGCTGTTCAGGCCCGTCATCGTTGCTTTCGTCGCCATCGCCGCCGTCGCTCGAGTCGTCGTCGCCGGCTCCATCGCTGCTGTCGTCCGATCCCTCGCGACCGCCATCCTCGTCTCCATCTCCCGGTTCGGGTTCTGGTTCGCTCTCGTCGCCGTCATCCCCGTCATTGTCGTCTCCATCCCCCTCGCCATCGTCGTCGGGTGACTCCTCGTCGAAGCGGTCCTCGAGCAGGTCGTCGAGATCCGGTTCATCCTCGAAGGGGGTGCTCCGAAGCCGGTGAGGGAGCGTGTACGTCGCCGCCTCGTGGACGTCCGATTCGATGACCGTCTCGCGACCCTCGAGTGCGGCCAGCGTCATAGCGGTGCGGGCCGTCGCGACGTCGCCGCGGTGGCCGTCGACGCCAGCTGCGAGACAGAGGTCGGCGATTTCGGCTTTGAAATCGGCAGGAAGGTCGACGCTCGAGAGGCGCTCGCGAGCCGCGGCCAACTCCTCGCGCAAGGCGTCGACCTCGTCGGCGTACGCCGTTTCGGGGTCTGGATCACTCTCGGCCTCGAGTGCCCGGTCGATAATCTCGACGCGGTCGTCGATCTCGCGACAGCCCTCGACGGTGGCCTGCAGCGCGAAGCGATCCCGTAGCTGGGGCCGAAGGTCGCCCTCTTCGGGGTTCATCGTCCCGATCAGGGTGAAGTCGGCGGGATGAGAGACGCTGATGCCGTCGCGCTCGACGGTGTTGACGCCGCTGGCGGCCGCATCGAGGATGACGTCGACGAGGTGGTCGTCCAGCAGGTTGACCTCGTCGACGTAGAGGATGCCGCGGTTGGCACGAGCCAGCAGGCCGGGATCGAAGTCGGCCTCGCCGGCCAGCGCGTCCTCGACCGAGAGAGTACCGACGACCCGGTCCCGTGTCGCCCCCAGCGGCAGGGTCACGAGCGGCACGGGTCGCGTCTCGACCGGGAGGTCCGCGGGGTCGCGCTCGCGGCAGTCGTCGCACTGCTGGCTCGAGTCGTCGGGCGAACAGCCGTATGGGCAGTCGGCGACGGCCCGCTGCTCGGGCAGGAGATCGACGAGCGCTCGTACTGCGGTGGATTTCGCGGTCCCTTTCTCGCCCGTGATCAGGGCCCCGTCGAGGCCGTCGTTGGCCGCGACGGCGAGCAACACTCGTTTCAGCTCCTCCTGTCCGACGATCGCCGGAAAGGGGAGTGACGACAGCTTTTTGCCCCCGGCGTTTGCAACCATACTTGCGCTAATACAACAGAGGTTTAAAAGTACGATGACACGGATCGGGATCTATACTGCGACGGAAAACGAACTCGGCTCGATCGGACAGGCCGCCGAGCGCCTCGAGGGGATCGAGCTGGTCGTCCGCTCGGAGAGCGACCTCGACGAGGAAGCCGATGTCGAGGAGTTCGTCGAGGAATTGCGCGACGCCGCGGCAGCGATTTTCTGGCTGCATGGGGCCGAAGACAGCATGCCGGGCTACGACTACGCGACGGGCGCGCTCGAAGAGGCGGGCGTCCCGCTGATCGTCAAGGCGACCGGTGACGCCTACGCCGTCGAGGACACGACGGTGTCGACCGAGCACCGCGAGTTGACCTACGACTATCTCGAGAAGGGCGGCACGATCAACGTCGCGAACCTGTGTCGGTTCCTCGCCGCGGAATACGAGGGGCGTGACGTCGACTACGACGAGCCCGCCGAACTCCCGACGGAGGGCGTCTACCACCCCGATCATCCGGGGATCGAGTACGAGGAGCTGCTCGCGACCCACGACCCGGACAAGCCGACGGTCGCGGTCTGGTTCTACGAGTCCCACTGGACCCACGAGAACACCCGGTACGTCGACGCGCAGGTCCGCGCGCTCGAGGAACAGGGAGCCAACGCCCTGCCGATCTTCTGCAATCCGGCGACCGATACGGACGAACAGGAAGATGCCGAGTGGGTGACCGACAACTGGCTACTAGACGACGCGGGCCAGCCGGTCGTCGACGCCGTGCTCTCCTCGTTTATGTTCTCGCTCTCGATGGACGAGCGCGGCCGCAGTGCCGATGACGAAGGCAGTTCTGCAGAGGACGTCTTCCTCGACCGACTCGGTGTACCAGTTCTGCAGACGGTCACCACGATGCGTTCCCGGTCGCGCTACGAATCCAGCGACACGGGCGTGATGGGCTTCGAACTCGCCCTCTCGGTGGCGCTGCCGGAGTTCGACGGGAACGTGATTACGCACCCGATTTCCGGCAAGGAGCGCACCGACGACGAGGCCGATATCGGCTCCGCGCCGAAACACCACTTCCCGATCGACGACCGGATCGACCACGCCACGCGGTTGGCGGTCAACTGGGCACAGCTGCGACACACCCCTAACGAGGACAAGCAGGTCGCCGTCGTCCTCCACAACTACCCGCCGAGCGACGACGGGATCGGGACCGCGTTCGGTCTCGACAGTCCCGAATCGACGGTCAATCTGCTCGAGGAACTCGATGCGCGAGGCTACGATCTCGGCGACGACATGCCCGAGGACGGCCAGACGCTCGTCGAGAACCTGACCGCCCAGCTCACGCTCGAGGATCGGTGGGTCGCACCGGAAGACGTCCGTGATCTCTCGGTCGACGTAGTTTCGCCGGACACCTACGCGGACTGGTTCAGCAACGCCGACGAGCGCTTCCAGGAGAATATTATCGAGGAATGGGGCGAGGTCCCCGACCGCCCGTTCGCGATCCCCGGCGTCGAGTTCGGCAATGTGCTCGTCACCGTCCAGCCGCCACGCGGATTCGGAATGGACCCCTCGAAGGTCTACCACGATTCGGACCTGCAGCCGCCACACGACTACTACGCGTTCTACGGCTGGCTGCGAAACACGTTCGAGGCCGATGGCGTCGTGCATCTCGGAACCCACGGCAGCCTCGAGTGGCTCCCCGGTAAGACGGTCGGCCTGAACGGCGCAAGTGCGCCGGATCAGTTGATCGACGATATCCCGAACGTCTACCCCTACATCGTGAACAATCCCGGCGAGGGGACCCAGGCCAAACGGCGCTCGTACGCCGCTATCGTCGACTACCTCACGCCAGTCATGCGATCGGCTGGGACGTACGACGAACTCTCGGAACTCGAGGAACTGGCCAATCAGTACCGCGAGGCCGGGATGGAAGACGCCCGCGCCGACGACGGCGAGCACCTCGAGACGCTGATCCGCGAGAAAGTCGACGAACTCGATCTCGCAGTCGAGTTGGGCATTACGGGCACGATCGACGAGAAGGCCGATGTCCGTGGTCCTGACGAGGCCGGCTCGACGCTCGCGGAAGGCGACGTAGCGGGAGACGATCTCGCGATCGACGAACTCGTCGAACGCGTCCACGAGTACCTCACCGACGTCAAGACGACCCAGATCCGGCTGGGGCTGCACACGATGTCCGAGCCACCGGAAGGTGAGCGCCTCGTGGAGTATCTCGTCGCGCTCACGCGCCTCGAGAACCCCGGTTCGCCGAGCCTGCGCGAGAGCGTGGCCGGTACGCTCGGTGTCGACTACGAGACGATGCTCGACTCGCCTGGCACCTACGACGACGACCTGGGTATGACCTACGCCGAGGCCGCCGACATTGTCTACGAAACGAGCGTCGACCTGCTCGAGACACTGGCCGCACACGACTTCGACGTCCCCGTGTCCGAACTCGAGGGCGGCCCGGACGACGAAGTCAACATCAATCTCATGATCGTCGATCTCGAGACGATCGGCGACGCGAAGGCCAAACCGGGTGCACACGACGACTTGCGCGAGGTGCTGGCGTACGTCTGCGAGGAGGCCCAGCCCCGCGTGCAGGGTGCCGAAGACGAGATCCCCCGCACTGCGGACGCCCTCTCGGGAGAGTACGTGCCGCCGGGCGGCTCCGGTGCACCCACCCGCGGCGGTGTCGACCTGCTGCCCACGGCTCGCAATTTCTACACGCTCGACCCGCGGAAGGTGCCCGCGAAGGCTGCCTGGCAGGTCGGGAAGGAAGTAGCGGAAGGGGTCCTCGAGCGCCACCACGACGAGAACGACGAGTACCCCGAGGAGATCGGTGTCGTCGCGTGGGGAACCCCAACCGTGCGCACGCGCGGTGAGACGATCGCCCAGGTGCTCGCGATGATGGGCGTCGAACCACAGTGGACCGACGCCGGCCGGATCGACGATGTCGAGCCGATCCCGCTCGAGGACCTCGACCGGCCGCGGATCGACGTGACGACGCGCGTCTCCGGGCTGTTCCGCGACGCGTTCCCCGCAGCGGCGGGCGTCATCCACGATGCCGTGGATGCAGTCGTCGACCTCGACGAGCCCCACGAGATGAACTACGTGAAGAAACACGTCGAGGAAGAGCAGTCCGAACTCGAGGACGAGGAAGGCCTCGACGAGAAAGAAGCCCGCAAAGCGGCGAAACACCGCGTCTTCACGACCACGCCCGGCGGCTACGGTGCCGGGACGAACAAGGCCGTCGACGAGGGTAACTGGGACGACCGCGGCGACCTCGCTTCCGTCTACGTCCAGTGGGGCGGCTACGCGATGGGGTCGCGCGGCCGCGTCTCGGACGCCCACGACGCCTTCGAGCGCCGACTCTCGAGCGTCGACGCAACGGTCAAACTCGAAGACACGATGGAACAGGACGAGTTCGACTCCTCGGACTGGTACGCCTTCCACGGCGGCTTCATCTCCGCAGTCTCCGAGATCTCGGGCGAGGAACCGGCTTCCTACGTCGGTGACTCCTCCGACCCGGACAACGTCGACGTCTACACCAACGAGGAGAAGGTCCGCAAGGCAATGCGCTCGCGCGTGCTCAACCCCGACTGGCTCGAGTCCATGGAAGAGCACGGCTACAAGGGCGCGGGCGATCTCTCGACGACGGTCGACGTGACGCTCGGCTGGGATGCAACCACCGGTGTCGTCTCGGACACCCTCTGGGAGGAGGTCGCCGCAAAGTTCGCCTTCGACGAGGATCGCCAGGAGTGGATGCGCGACGTGAATCCGTGGGCGCTCGAGTCCATCACGGACACCTTACTCGAGGCCATCGAGCGCGACCTCTGGGATGCCGACGACGAGACGATCGACCGACTGCGCGATCTCAATCTCGAGGTCGAAGGCGATCTCGAGGCACAGACGACCAACGAGGCAGTGGGGGTGACGAACGATGACTGACGGCCAACAAGAGTTCGAGAAGGAGTACGCCGATCTGGGCGCAACGACACAGAACGCAATGGACATCGCGGAAACGAGTATGGACATCGTCCGGCAGTTCGTGCCGGACGAGACGCTGGCCGACCGGGTTCGACAGAAGTCGGTCCACTCGATGGGCGACATCGAGTTCCAGCATCTGATCGAGTTCACCGGGGGCGACGACCTCGGCGACGACGAGGACGCACCCGTCCGTGCCGGCGCGCAGGCAGTGCTCGAGGAGGCGACCATCGTCACCGATATCACGATGTCGAAAGCCGGGATCACCGGCCGCGGCCACAACTGCGAGAAGCGCAAGGCGATCGGCAACGGCGCGGAGCTAGCAAAGGAGACGGGGATGACCCGAACCGCTGCTTCGGTGCTCGAGCTCGACAAGCAGGGCGTCTACGACGGCGCGATCGCGACGATCGGCAACGCGCCGACGGCTGCGTTCGCGCTGGCCGACTGTATCGAAAACGGCACTCGACCGGCCGCCATCGTTGCGACGCCGGTCGGCTTCGTCAAAGCAGAGGAGAGCCGCCAGCGCATCCGCGAAGTCAGCGAGGAATACGACGTGCCGGCGATTACAAACGTCGGCCGCCGCGGCGGGAGCGGCCTCGCCGCCGCGCTGACGAACGAACTGATCCACGTCGCGAAAGACGTCCGGACCGACGACCTCGAGCTCGACCTGACGGCTTCCCAACGAGTGTCACAGGAGGACGCATGAGCGACGAGTACGACCTCGATGCGGGGCCGGACCCGGCGACGTTCGCAGCCGCGACGGCAGAGCCAGACATCGACGAGGAGAGCGACGACCCGGTCTACGCCGTCGGCGTCGGCCCGGGGAATCAGGAGTATCTCACCCCACGGGGCGAACGCGCGATCCGCGAGGCCGACGTCGTCGTCGGCTTCACGACGGTCGTGGAGTTCGTCGAAGATCTGACCGACGCCGATCTGCTGACCTGCGGGTACAAAGATGAAGCCGAGGCGCTCGAGGAATTCGGCGAGCGCGTCGCTGCCGGCGAGTCTGGTACCGCGGTCGCGATGGGCGATCCGAACCACTCGGGATACCAGTTCGTCGGGAAAGTGCAAGACGCCGTGGAACACGAAGACCCGGACATTCCGGTTCGCGTGATTCCGGGCATTTCGGCGATCCAGATGGCCGCCAGCCGCGCCCGGACCCCGATGGAGGACACTGAGTTCATCACGCTGCACAAAAGCGGCGATCTCGAGGCCGACATGGAGCGTCTCGTCGCTGCCGTCACGGACGACGAACGGCATCTGCTCACGCTGCCCCGTCCCTACGACCGAATGCCCGGCGACATTGCCGCTACCTTACTCGAGGCGGGTGCCGACCCCGACCTCGAGGCGCTGGTGCTCGAGAAGCTGACTCACGACGAGGAGGAGATCCATCGGTTCACGCTCGGCGGGCTGTCGGAACACGCCGGCGGAAACGGAAAAGACGACACGCCGTTTTCCGATCTGGTCGTGCTCGCGGTTCGACAGCCGGTGTAGTTGCCGCTGTCGTGGGCGGGTCACGTCACCGATCCTCCCTCACAGTGCGTCGACGACTGAACGGGACGAACGGACCACAGAGATCGGAGAGCGAGATTCTTCGGCGAATCCGACACTCATCAGAGCGGTGTACCGGAGGTATTTTATGATGAGACAAGAGAGTAGCGGGTAGGCGGCACGGTTAGACAGTTACCTTTCAGCGCACGTGGTTTCCACGCGCGTTCACCTGCTGACCTACCCCGTCTTTCCAACAACCACGAGCGGTTGCTATTGCGATCCCGAACATACCAAGACACCACTCGGAGAGACGTCCCTATTCCACAGCCACGGCGTCGCTCTCGAGTAACGCCTCGAGGTTCTCCAAGGCTCGGAGGCTGACCGGCGTGTATCCCGTCTGGTGGAGCGGGAGTTCGAATGCGACCCGGCAGCGCTCGTCATTGAGTTCGTCGACGCGGTGGCCGGCGGCAGGAATCCCGGTGACGCGCCAGGACCATCGTCGCTCCATGCAGCCGGTAATCTCGAAGGGGACCCAGACGCCGGGCAGCCTGACTCGCCCAGTCGTTCCCGTTTGGATTCGGCGGTCGGTCGACTCGACGCCGAGAACGATCGGCGACCAGTCGGGCCACGTCGTCGTATCGATGAGGGCATCCCACGCGTCTGCTGCGGGGACGGATAGAACGTGCGAGACCTCGAGCCGTCGGCCGTCCGGCGTTCGCGTGGTCCGAACTCGAGTCATAGACGCTCCTACGTGGCCCGTCCCTATGTGGATTGCTCCGATCGAGACTGTTGCCAGTTACCAGTACACTCGCAGGACGGTCGCGGTCGGCCGGCACTGACTAACAGTAGACCGTCTGAAAGGAGTACGGCAGCTTCGTCGCCATCGTGGACCTGTTAGGATAGGTGATGTTAAACACTTAGTTCCTCTAGGGGTGCGTAGCTACTAATGAGTGATTCGGACCCGCCCGATCAGATGCGACCCGATCGCGACCCTCCCGAGCACGAACAGGTCCGTGAAGCAGTCGAACGCTCCAGAAGTGGTGCACCGGCGGTCGGTGCGGTTGTCCGCGATCGCTTTTCGTCTGACGAGATCTTCCAGCGGATCGTCGCCGCAGCAGACGAGGAGATCACATCGGGCAGCCGCGAGCTGTTCTTCAGCGCCCTCGCCGCGGGCTTTGCGATCACGATTACGTTCTTACTGTATGCATCGCTGACGGCGTCGACCGACGGGCATCCGATCTTGAGCAAACTGCTGTATCCGCTTGGCTTTATTTACATCATTATCGGCGGCTATCAGCTCTACACCGAGAACACGCTGCCGCCGGTCGCGCTGACGTTAGAACGGCTCGCGAGCATTCCCGCATTGCTTCGCCACTGGTCGATCGTCCTCGCGGGCAACTTTACGGGCGGTGCCCTCGGCGCGGTCGCGCTGTCGTGGGGCGGCGTCTTCGACGAGCCGGCGGCTACCGCAGCGATGGAACTGGCCGAAAAGGGCGTCGCAACGCCGTGGTGGGCGCTGTTCTCCAAGGCAGCGTTCGCGGGCCTGATCGTCGCCGGCGTCGTCTGGATCGTCTACGCCTCACAGGACACTATTTCGCGGCTCGTCGTCGTCTACATGGCCTTCCTCGCGATCCCGCTTGGCAACCTGTTTCACGTCGTCGTCTCCTTTACCGAGATGGTCTACATGGTGCTGGCCGGCGAACTCGCCCTCGTCGTCGGCGTGACCGAGTTCGTCCTCCCGGTCTTGCTCGGTAACACCATCGGCGGCATCGTGCTGGTTACTGTCGTCAACTACTTCCAGACCAGCGAGCGCCGTCTCGAGTCGGCCCGATTCGAGGGTGCCGATCGCCAACTCTCGATCCGGGAGTGGCTGTTCGGTAGCCGCGCGGGCCGGTCGTACGTCCCGTTGATCGACACTGCTGAAACCCACGGGACCGGCAACGGTGACTATCGCGTGGTCGTCCCGATCGCGAACCCGCGAACCGAGTCGACGATCGTCGACCTCGCCTGTACCCTCGCCAGTAGCCACGAGAACGCGACGGTTCACGCCGTCCACATCGTTCAGATGCCGGGTCGCGCCTCGATGCGCTACGGGGCTGGACAGACCGACCGGATCGTCTCCGAATCCGAACAGCGAATGGAAACCGTCCGACAGCGGGCGCGATCCTACGACGTCGACTACGAGACGTCGACCGTCGTCTCCCACCGCTCGTTCGAGGACGTCCTCCACACCGCGGAACGCGAACGCGCCGACCTCGTGGTCCTCGGCTGGGGTGACGACCGACCGTGGGGCAAGGGGCGTGCCGAAGGCCGGATAGACGAACTGACCAGCAACCTCCCCTGTGACTTCCTCATCCTCAAGGATCGGGACTTGGACACCTCGCGTATCCTCCTCCCAACCGCGGGCGGTCCGGATTCGGATCTGAGTGCCGAAGTCGCACGGACGCTTCGCGATCACGCCGACGCGGAGATCACACTCCAACACGTCGTCGCCCGCCCTGACGACCGCGAGCGTGGCGAACAGTTCCTCACTGAGTGGGCCACGGAACGCGACCTCGAGGACGCCGAGATCGTCGTCGACGATACCGGTGACGTCGAGGACGCCATCTGCCGGCAGGCCGCCGAGCACTCGCTCGTGTTGGTGGGTGCGACCGAGGAGGGCGTGATCTCACGATTGATGAGCGATTCGCTACATATGGACGTCGTCAACGAGGTTGATAGCTCAGTGCTGCTCGCCGAGCGACCGAGCGATCGCACCGTCCTTCAGCGGCTGTTCGGTCACTGGTAGCTTAGTCACACGTCTCGCCACCGCTTTCGCGTCCAAAAAACGGACACGGCAGCCGGGCGTTGGTGACCGATTTCCCGATGCCGTCGCGATCTGGTGCGGGTGAACACGTTCTTGATTCGCGAGACGATCCCGTTGTCGTCGGTACGTTTCGTCTCCCGATCGTCGTGTTCGTCCGCCAGAGGCACACGATCGTACGATTCCGTTCTACTAAAAACGATGGGAAGTCGATAGCTGCCCGATTGCCATACCACGTACTGTTTTTTCACCCGTCCGCGTACAGCTCGACATGGAGTATACGACCCTTGGCTCGACTGGCATGGAAGTCAGTCGCATCTGCCTGGGCTGTATGAGCTTCGGCTCGAGCGACTGGCGCGAGTGGGTCTTAGACGACGAGGAGAGCACGGCAATCATCGATCGGGCGATCGATCTGGGAATCAACTTCTTCGATACCGCGAACATGTACTCGAACGGTGAGTCAGAGCGAATCCTGGGTGACGCTCTCGAGGGCTACCGCGAGGAGTCGGTCGTCGCCACGAAGGGGTACTTCCAGATGCGCGAGGACGACCCGAACTCGGGTGGCCTCTCGCGGAAGGCGATCGAACAGGAACTCGCGGCCAGCCGCGAGCGACTGGGGATGGACACGATCGACCTCTACCAGATCCACCGCTGGGACGACGACACGCCGATCGAAACGACGCTGCGCGCGCTCGACGACGCCGTTCGCCGCGGCCACGTCCGGTATCTCGGTGCGTCCTCGATGTGGGCCCACCAGTTCGCCGAGGCGCTACACACGAGCGACCGGCTGGGCCTCGAGCGGTTCGTCACGATGCAGAACCACTACAATCTCGTCTACCGCGAGGAAGAACGCGAGATGCTGCCACTCTGTGCAAAGGAGGATATCGGTGTGCTGCCGTGGTCGCCGCTGGCCCGTGGCTATCTCACGCGGCCCCACGAGGACGTCGACGCGACGACCCGCGGCGAGACCGAGGAGCATCTGTACGACCACCCCTATCGGGACGGCGGTGGGCCGGAGATCAACGAGCGAGTCGCCGAACTGGCCGCCGACAAAGGCGTGACGATGGCCCAGCTCGCTCTCGCATGGTTGCTCCACAAAGACTGGGTCGACGCTCCCATCGTCGGCACGACCAGCGTCGAACACCTAGAGCAGGCCGTCGAAGCTCTCGAGATCGATCTGTCGGCCTCGGACATGGCGTATCTCGAGGAGCCTTACGAGCCAGTGCCGGTGTCCGGTCACAGCTAACTCGACGTGGGAGCCGCGTCCGGGAGTGTCTCTAGTCGTCGCCCGCTTCGGGCGGGGTGACCGCGAGAACCGGAGCTGACGCGTGTCTGAGCAGCCGTTCGGTCGTACTCCCGAGTAACAGCCGATCGATGCCACTTCGGCCATGGGTCCCCATCACGACCAGATCGATCTCGTGGTCGTCGATGTACTCGAGCAGTTCGTCGCCGGGTCGTCCCTCGAGAACGGTAGACGTGGCTGCCAGCCCGTCCTCTCGAGCCCGCGTTGCAATCTCGTCCGTCGCGTTCTGGCGCTCGGTCTCGAGTTCTTTCATCACCTCTGTCGGTGGCGAGAGCGTGGGACTGGCCGCCATGTCACCGGTGTCGAGGACAGTAACGGCGTGGACGCGCGCATCCGCCGCGCGTGCGAGCGCGAGGCCATGATCGACTGCGGCCCCTGCGGCGTCGCTGCCATCGGTCGGCACGAGGATATCGTCATAGCCGTCAGCCGGTTCTGTTCGCTCGCTCGCTCGCACGCTCAGGACGGGAATCTCCGCGCGACGAACGACGTGTTCGGTGACGCTGCCGGCCACGAAGCGGCTCACACCGCTTCGGCCGTGGGTCCCCATCACAATCAGTTCGGCATCGATATCAGTCGCGTACGCGAGGATCTTCTTTTTCGGCTTGCCCCGGAGAACCGCCGTCTGAACCGCACTCGAGTCGTCGGCCATCGTCTCGATCGTCTCGACGGCGCGTTCGGCACCGTCCTCGAGTTGGTTCATGAACTCTCGACGGACGCTGCCAGAACTGAGCATCCCGCTCGCGGCGTTCGTGTCGACGACGCTGATCGCATGAACCGTGGCGTCGAACCACTCTGCGAGCGTCAGCGCATGCTCGGCCGCTCGAGCGGCGTGGTCGCTCCCGTCAGTCGGAATGAGAATTGTATCGTACATGGAACGAACGTACTCACGGTTCGCTTTGCAACCGCATAAAGGCGGTTCGCCGTTCCCGATTGCTGCAAGTATGTCTCAGAACCCAGCGATGAGAAAGGCGATAATCACGGCGTGCCAGCCGACGGCGGCTGCCGTATATCCCGGCTCGGATGTCGGGATCGGTGGTCGACGGACGATCGCATCCCACAGAAATACCGTTGCGACTACCGCGCCGCCGAGCAGTCCGACGTTGAACCGCACCGCGGGATGGGCACCCACAGCGGCTCCGACGAGCAGTGATGTGAGCATCCCACCAAGGAGACGATCATAGTACTCCATCGGTCTCATCCATTTCTCACTCGAGACTGAAAAGGCACTGTACAGTTGCCAGTCACTGGCTGGCAAGCCACGCAGCGGCGATCAGGTCGATCAGGACAGCCGTGCGGCGATGTCGGCTTCGGTGATGATGCCGACGGTTTCGCCGGCTTCGGTGATCATCACGGCCTTGTAGTGCTCGAGTAAGTTGCTGATCTCATCGAGGGTGGCGTCTTTCGAGACTGTCGGGAAACTCTCGCTCATGTGGTCTTCGACCGGCTCGTCACGAGCCTCTGAATCGAGGTGAACGAGATCGGTTTGACTGATCGAGCCGACTGGAATCCCGTCTTGAATGACCGCAAGCTGAGAGTAGGCTTCTTCTTCCATCTTCCGGGCAGCCTCGCTGACTGGATCGTCGGGAGAGACGTTGACGACGGCCTCGTTCATCAGGTCTTCAGCACGGATGACGTCGCTTTCGGCCTTCTCCAAGGCGTTGACGATCCGCCGAAGCGTCGAGAGTCGCGGATCGACGTCACCGCCTTCGATCCGGGCGATCAGCGGCTGGGAGACGTCGGCAGTCTCCGCGAGTTCGCTCTGGGTGAGTCCGAGTTCGGTACGGCGTTGTCTGAGGTCCGCAGGCGTCGGGAGTTCCATATCAAACAATAACTAAGGGTTATAGAAAGAGCTTTGGGTGGGTCAGCCACTCATACCGGAGACGGCCTAATGACAGCTAAACGATAGTAGTCGCAAAAACGGCTGTTTCGGATGGTGACGGCCGAGCCTCGGCGACCGAAGCTGCACTGGCCGTCGGGGTTATTCGTCTTCGGGGACTTCGACGACCTCAACGACCGACAGCGGAACGTCCCGCAGCGCGCCACCGACCTCGCTTTTCGCGATACGCGAGGCGTGTTCCTCACTGTCGGCGTTGAAGACCTCCATCTCGAGCGCGAGACCGACGAGCGCGGTGTCGGCTGCAATAAAGGCGGAGTCGAACGGCTCGCCACAGGCCGGACAGCCCGTCGCACCGACTTCGACTTCGACGTAGTCCATGTCTTCGCTGTTGAGTCGCTTCCCGGCTTCGCTGACGGCGACGCCGATCGCGTCGTCGATCTCCTCGACGTCACGAACGAGCCATGCCGCTTCCATCGCGACGAGATAGTTGCCCATACAACGTAGTCGGTCCGGGGGGTTTCCTGTCTTGCGGTTCGTCGGCGCTGTCACCGCTCGAGACGCGCGCCACTGATTCAGGGCTGCGCACGTCAGCCGGATGATTCCCATACGTTACGAGAAATCATCGGATCAATTGCCACCGACATACCCGTACATCGATGCGAGTGTGACTCGAGTTGTACCCACCGCAACCGTAGTTGAATCGCAAGCAGGCGTCGACCCAACAGCTAGTTAACAATAATTATATATTCCATGTTTCAGCAATGCTTATATACTGCCTCCGTCTGAGCCACGACTGAACGCTGATGATATCCCGCGTGTACCACGCGACGCTGTTCGCACTGTACCAGCTCTGTATCGTGATCGGCATCGCCGCGATGCCGCTTGCGATCGCCGCCCGACAGGCTGGGTTCACCCTGCCGATCCACCGCATCCTCGCTACCGTCGAGGATGCGTACGAAGCCACGCAGCGCTAATCGACGCTGACTGATTTTCGGACGTGCCGACCGACGAGCTTCCGCCCCGCAGGCACACACCGACTCGGCCCTCGAGCGGCCGCTCTGCTCGCCGGACGGAAGCGGAAACGACGGTGGTGACCGCCGGTGTTTTATACCGCCCCGGCGTACGCTTCGGGTAATGCGTACGCCCACACACGACTCCGATTTCTCCCGGACGGTCGACCAGTTGGCCGACAATCCGAACCCCTACGAGCCGGAGCTCGGATCCCTTCCCCAGAACGACCTGACGCAGGCCGATCTGGACAACGTCAACAAGACTGGCACGACGACGATCGGCATCTCGACTGCCGACGGCGTCGTCATCGCGACGGACATGCGCGCCAGCCTCGGCGGCCGGTTCGTCTCGAACAAGAACGTCCAGAAGGTCGAACAGATCCATCCGACCGGCGCACTCACCCTCGTCGGCAGCGTCGGCGGCGCACAGTCGTTCATCTCGAGTCTCCGCGCCGAAGTCAACCTCTACGAGGCCCGACGCGGCGAGGGGATGAGCATCGACGCGCTCGCGACCCTCGCAGGGAACTTCGCACGCGGCGGCCCGTTCTTCGCCATCCACCCGATCTTGGGCGGTGTCGACGACGAAGGCAGTCACGTCTACAGCATCGACCCCGCCGGCGGTGTCATGGAAGACGACTACACTGTCACTGGCAGCGGGATGCAATTGGCCTACGGGCACCTAGAGCAGGCCTACGAAGACGACATGTCCAACGAGGAAGCCAAGACGGTCGCTGCCCGCGGCATCAAATCCGCCGTCGAGCGTGACACCGGCTCCGGGAACGGCGTGTTCCTCTGTGAGATCACCGACGAGGGCGTCGACATCCACGGCCACCACGACTTCGACGAAGTGCTGTAACCCGGTCGAAACGGGCGAATTCTCCGGTTTTAACAGGCGGCCAGCGACCGCTCTCTTCGATCAGTTCGGGTCGTCTCGGGTTGGATTACATTCGACAGCGCTTGCTGAGAAATCGATCCGCCGAAACGGCACCGCGAGAACGAGTCTTAATCGAGCCGCGTCGTTTCCTCGAGTTGGGTCTCGCTGACATGGGCGTCGGCGAGCGTCACCGACCGTTCGGCCTCGCTCGAGCGGTAGATGGCGTCGATAACGCGCTGGACGGTCAGCGCTTCGTCGATCGTATTGGTCTCCGGTGGGACACCGGTCGCGACGGTCTCGAGGAACGCCTCGTCCTGTTCGGCGTAGCCAGTCAGCGTGTCGTCGGCGCTCATGTCGACATCGGCGTAGTGGTCGCGGCCGACTGTGCCGGCCTCGAGAATCCGCAGCTCCGTGTCGCCGATGTCGAACTGGGCACCCGCCTTCGTGCCGCGGACGTGGAAGTCCATGCTCTCCTCGCGGTTGGTCGCCCACGCGGCCTCGAGTGAGATGGTCTTGCCGCCGGCACAGCGGATGAAGGCACTGACAGAGTCGTCGACCTCGTAGCGTTCGGCGTCGGCATCCCAGTTGTCACCGAAGCCCTCGGGATCGGCGACTTCCTCGCGCGTGCCGAACGTGGTCCGCGTGACGCCGCTGACTTCGACGATCTCTGGGAAATCGAGCGCGTAGAGCGCAAGATCGAGGGCGTGAACGCCGATGTCGACCAAGGCACCGCCGCCGGCGAGTTCGGGATCGGTAAACCACGAGCCGGGGCCAGGGACACCACGCCGGCGGACGTAGTTGGCTTCGACGTGGGTGACCTCGCCAAAGCGGTCGCGGGCCCGTTGTTCCTCGAACATCGCCATCGACGCAGCGTGGCGGTTGTGGAAGCCAACCATACAGACACCCGTCGATCGAGCCGCCGCCTCGGCGATCCGTTCGGCGCTCTCCAAGGAATGAGCGAGGGGCTTTTCCACGAGGACGTCCAGCCCCGCCTCGAGGGCTGCGACGGCGATCGGTTCGTGAAAGCGGTTGGGCGTCGTCACGATGACTGCGTCGACTGCCTCATCTGCGACGAGTTCCTCGTGCGTTTCGTAGGTCCGTGCGTCGAACTCGGCGGCGAACCGTTCGCGTTGCTCCGGGACGAGATCGACACCGGCGACGACTTCCGCACCGAGTTCGCGAACGCTTCGTGCGTGGAGCGTCCCCATCCCGCCGAGGCCGACGATACCGACACCGATGTCGGCACCGATCATCGCCACCCCTCCGCAGTCGCCACAGCGAAGCAAAACGTGTCATGAGAAATCATCGATTTCGCTGTCAGTTGTGTTCGATCCCGTTCCATAGGAAGAGGCAGTTGGCGATCGAAATAAGGGTTATGACCGATTAATCTATACAGACGTGCTGTATTTCACTTATTATTATACTATTGTGGCCTATATTTCAAACTTATTGAATGTGCGTTATCTTCCATTCGACAGCTTTCATTTACAATCAAATCGGAATAATCAATTGGTAGGCTGCTGTTCCCGGTCGGTGGATCGCACTTGCGCAGCCATCCGACGACGACCGACAGTATAAGCCATCGGCGGGTGGAGAGGGTTGCCATGGTCGCAGTCACCATCTGGAACGAGTTCCGCCACGAACGAGAGGACGACGCGGTCGCTGCCGTCTATCCCGACGGAATCCACGCGACCCTCGCCGACGAGCTTGCCACGGACCACGAGGTTCGAACCGCGACGCTTGACGAACCGGACCACGGACTCACCGCCGACGTCCTCGCAGCGACCGACGTCTTGGTGTGGTGGGGCCACGACGCCCACGACGACGTCGATGACGCCGTCGCCGACCGAGTACAAGAACGCGTCCTTGAGGGCATGGGCTTCGTGCCGCTTCACTCGAGCCACTATTCGAAGCCCTTCAAGCGGCTCATGGGGACGACCTGCAGCCTGCAATATCGCGAGGACGGCGGCACCGAGCGCCTCTGGGTGGTCGATCCCGGCCATCCGATCGCCGACGGGCTGGATGAAGCGATCGAACTCCCTGAGACGGAGATGTACGGCGAGCCGTTCGACGTTCCTGCACCTGATCGACTGGTATTCGTTAGCTGGTTCGAGGGTGGCGAGGTGTTCCGGAGCGGCTGCTGTTATCGGCGCGGAAAGGGGCGAATCTTTTATTTTAAGCCGGGCCACGAAACGTATCCCATCTACGAGAACGAAGCAGTCCAGCAGGTGCTTCGCAATGCGGTCGCGTGGGCTGCCCCGACCGAGGGCTCGCCGCGGACGTTCGGCGAACGAGACTAGAAGGTCTGGCGACCTTCGTCCGTAATGACGCTCTCGAGCAAGTCGACCGGCGTCGCGTCGTAGGCGGGGTTTTCGACCTCGAACCCTTCAGCGGGTTCGGCCATGACCTCGCTGGCCGATCGGAACTCGTTTTCGAAGACGAATCCCTCGTCGACGAGCTTCGAGGCCGAGCCGAGGACGGTCACCGGGACGTCCAGTCGGTCGGCCGTCGACGCGATCGGGAACGTGCCGACGCGATTGTAGAGGGTATCGTCGACGATACAGTCCATGCCGACGACGACCCGGTCACATTCCTCGAGATAGAGCCCGTGAGCACTGTCGGTGATCAGCGTCGTATCGACCCCCTCGAGGTCGGACAGCGCCCGAGCGGTCTTGCGTCCGATGTACCGCGGGCGGGCCTCGGTGACGTAGACGTCGAACGTCTTGCCGGCCTCGACTGCCTGCTCGATCGCCTCGAGGACCGTCGAGGAGTAGTCGTGGGTCAGCAGCGTTGCGCCATCCTCGAGGACATCGACGGCGTTTTCGGCCGCTAAGCGCTTGCCGGATTCGATCCGTGCGACAACCTCGTCGATCGTCTCGCTCGTGAGCCGTTTTGCGTCCGCAACGCTGTCGGGATCGGCGTCAGTCACGTCGCCGACGATCTCTCGGATGGCGTTTTGCAGGGAGGCATGCGAGGAGTTCGCCCGCCGCAGGACGGTGCCGTTTCGCTCGAGTGCTCGCGTGTATTCCTCGACGGTGGCGAACTCGCGGTCGACCAGTTCCTCGAGGGCCTGCGCCGCGCGAACCGCAACCACCGAGGAGCTGTGCGTCTGCATCTCCTGGATTTCCTCGGCCGTCTCGTCGATCATACTCTGATGGTTTCCCGTCAACGGCAAAGGTGTTCCGGGTGTTGTCACCCGTCGCCGTCACGTGACTTTCGACGTGAACGTTATGCCGTATCGTCGAAGTCGAATCGCTGTCGCAACTCGGCCTCGATTCGGTCGACGAACGTTTCGAGGACGGGCTCGAACTGCGCGTGGTCGGCAACTGCACCGACCCGCTCGCGTGGATTCTCCGGCAGTTCGATGCGGAACTCGCCGTCACCCTCGTAGAACGGCTCGCTCTCGCTCAATATCTGCCGATCGATCGCGCGAAGCACCGTCGAGTCGTACTGGCCGTGGAGGTGTTGGTACGCACTCGAGTACGCCGCCTCGAGCTCCTCGAAGTAGTAAACGTATTTCTCCTCGAACTTCTCGGGGTCGAACTCGGTCATTGCCGTTTCTGGATCCGCGATCGGGTAAACGGTTTGGAACTGACACGCCGTCTCACCCGGCCAGACGATCACCGCCGCCCGCAGGCTTACAGTCTCGAGGTCCCTAGTGCTGTCGATGAGCGTCACCGTCCGATACACCTGCCCACACTGCGACGCCGTGGTGAGCGTCGAGCGCCAGCCGGATCTCGCGGATCGATCCGTGACCACGATCCCCCAGCCGGGCTGGGAGTACGCCAGTCCGGACGAGGACTTCGCGGATGCCGATGGAATCGAGTTCCTCTGTGGTGAGGACGGCCCGGTCACCGACCTCGAGGGCGAGCCCGTCGAGGGCTGTGGCCGGCCGTTCTATCTGAATTTCGTGCGCTACGAGCAGGGTGTCGAACTCGAGCCGGATCCGCCGACGTACGGCGGGCCGCGGTTCGATTTCAAGGGCTGACTCGGGATCGTCCACGACTGGTCGTAGCAGGGCAGCAACGGCCGGTCACACGCCAGTGAGCGGCCGGCGATAGGCGGCTACGCTTTCCGTGGATAACTCTCTCGTCTCGAGCGATGTCCCGGCGACACCTCAATCGAACACAACCCTTTTCGACGCCGGGCAGTACCTACGAACATGGACGAAGCCGCCGTACGCGACCGTCTCCGGGCGGTCGATGATCCCGAACTCGGCGACGATATCGTGTCGCTCGGACTCGTCAACGACATCAGCGTCGACGGCGACGAGGTCGACATCGATCTCGCGCTGGGTGCGCCTTACTCCCCGGCCGAGAGCAACATCGCCGCGGAGATTCGCGAGGTTCTGACTGCTGAGGGGATCGACCCGAATCTGACCGCGAGCATTCCCGATCGCGACGAGCTGACGGGCGACGAGCAGGTGCTCCCGAACGTCAAGAACGTCATCGCCGTCGCCTCCGGGAAAGGCGGCGTCGGCAAATCGACCGTCGCGGTCAATCTCGCCGCCGGCCTCTCGCAACTCGGGGCCCGCGTCGGTCTCTTCGATGCCGACGTCTACGGGCCGAACGTTCCCCGGATGGTCGACGCCGACGAGCCGCCGATGGCAACCGAAGACGAAACCCTCGTCCCGCCCGAGAAGTACGGCGTGAAGCTGATGAGCATGGCCTTCCTCACCGGCGAGGACGATCCGGTCATCTGGCGCGGCCCGATGGTCCACAAGGTCATCACCCAGCTTACGGAAGACGTCGAGTGGGGCCACCTCGACTACCTCGTCGTTGACCTCCCGCCGGGCACCGGCGACACCCAGCTGACGATGCTCCAGACGATGCCCGTCACCGGCGCGGTCATCGTCACGACCCCACAGGAGGTCGCCCTCGATGACGCCCGCAAGGGCCTCGAGATGTTCGCCAAACACGACACCGTCGTGCTCGGCATCGCCGAGAACATGTCGACCTTTGCCTGTCCCGACTGCGGCGGCGAACACGACATCTTCGGCTCCGGTGGCGGCGAGGAATTCGCCGACGAACACGACCTGCCATTCCTGGGCTCGATCCCGCTCGATCCGGCCGTCCGCGAGGGCGGCGATGGTGGGAAGCCGACGGTGCTGAAGGAGGAGGACGGAACCAGCGACGCCTTACGGACGATCACCGAAAACGTCGCGAACAATACGGGGATCGTCCACCGACAGGGCATCTCCCAGTACCGACGCAGCGAGGCCGCCTCGTCCGACTGATAACTGCCACCGGCAGGCCGAGGCCGTCGGTCTCGGCTGTGGCGTCGCCGGGCGCGTCGCTTTTGATCCTGCCACCCAAGAGGCGAGTGTGGACGCGAATCAACAGTCTCGAGCGAACCCCTTCGGCATGGACGAGGAGTGCCAGAACTGTCCGGCGCTCTGTGAGACGCGCACCCAGGTCGTCCACGGCTACGGCGACGTGGATGCGGACTTCCTGTTCGTCGGCGAACAGCCGACTGCACGGGCGGACGACACCGGCGTTCCGTTCGCTGGAGAGGGTGGCAGCGACGGCGATGGCGGGTTGCGACGAATCCTCGAGCGACTCGGGCTCTGTGACGTAACCGCCCCGGCCGACGAGCCTGTTCTCGAGAACGTGTACCTGACACATCTCACCCGCTGTCGCGATCCAGACCGGGAGCCGACCGACGAGGAGGTCACCACCTGTGAACCCTATCTCAACGCCGAGATTCGGATGATCAACCCCGAAATCCTCGTCCCGATCGGCGAGCGTGCGCTCGCGGAACTGGGAACGGAGTACACGACGACCCCGGCCGAAGACCTCTCATTGGCCGACGATCACGCCACTCGAATCCGTGGCCGCGGGTTCGAACTGGTCCCCATGATCGCCCCTCGAGAGGGAACCGACGAGCAGACCCAGGCGTGGCTCGAGGCCTTCGCGGAACTGATGGCGACGGATTACCGCCAGACGAAAGGACGGCAGGAACGGTAGGGCGTGACCCGGACGCGTTCGAGTTCGATTACCAGTAGGGGTTTGCCCGCCAGCGTTTCGAGCCCACACCGAGCGCGATCAGCGCCGCGACGACGACGACCGCGACGACGAGGACGCCGATCGTCGCTGTGACGTACTCGCCAGATGCGGCGATGAGCGTGCCGTCTGCGAATCCGAAGACACCGAGACCTGCCAGCGCCGCGACGACGAGCGTCCCGAGCAGTCCGGCGATCGATAGCTTGTCCATACCGGCCGAAGGCGCTACGCCACTATAATTTGTCACGATCTCGGGTCGTGGTCGGACGCTCGATCCCCGGAAGCGCCGCGTTCAAGGGCCGCGCGCCCCGAGTAGCGGGTATGATCGTCGTCGTTCCAGTCGCGCCCCCGCGAGAGGGACTCGTGCTCTCGTCGCTCGTCGAGCAGTCACCGCTGTCGGCCGCCGAGGCTGTCTCGCTTTACGAGGCCGCCGTCGCCGACGTGTTGTGGGCCGTCGCCTCCAGCGGCGGCGACCTGCTGGTCAACTACCGCGACGCCGACACCCTGCCCGATGCGCACGCTGACGGCGACTTCGATCCCGAAGCCGAGGTCCGCGCGCTTGTGCTCGACGCGCTCGGCGAGGATGCGGAGGTTCGATTCGAGCGTCAGGTCGGCTCGAGTCGCGCTGCCCGCGTCGGCAACACCGTCACGCACCTGCTCGAGCGCGAGGGAGCCGATAGCGTGGGCGTGCTCGAGCCGACAGTCCCGTTGGTGGCTCGCACGGAAATCGACGGCGCGGCGATGTCGCTCCGTCGCCACGACGTCGTGTTGGGGCCGTCCGAGCGGGGGCAAACCTACTTCGCTGGCTTCGCCGAACCGATCGATTTCACCGATGCGTACGCGACACCCAACCTGTCGACGTTAGCCCAGCAGGCAGCTGACGACGGCCTTGGCGTCGGATTTGCGCCCATGCTCCCAACCGTGGCCACCCCGACCGGGCTGCAAGCAACCGTCGCGAGACTCGCGGCCCAGCAGGCTGCCGACCGGCCAAGTGCCGAGGCAACGGCGACACTGGTCGACGAACTTGGGATCGTGGTCGGTGAAGACGGCGACCTCGAGCGCGTTTAGACCGACAACTCTTTTTGAACGTGTGCTAAATCAGAGAGTGAGGTGGGGTGGCAGAGCGGCCTAACGCGCCTGCCTTGAGAGCAGGTGGCTGTCAAGCCTCATGGGTTCAAATCCCATCCCCACCGCTTTTGCGACGAACAGTACGTGAGGAGCAAAAGCGTCGCGTTGGGATTTGAACTAGACCAGTCGCGCGCAGCGAAGTCGTTCGAAAGACGCTTCGCGTCTTTCGTGATGACGAGAGAGCTTCGCTCTCTCGAACCACGAGCACGTCTGGGCGTGGTTCAAATCCCATCCCCTCTATTGATTCGGCGTCCTCGTTCACGTTGCTCGTGAACGCGCGAGCGAACGCTGATACCCGACCAAAACCAGCGACGCCTCGAGACCGAACCCACAACCCGTCGGAAAGCCGAAACCGACATTACACCGTCGCACACACCACAGCGTAGTGACCCGCGTCTGTCTGCTCGGCGAGGCCGAGAGCAACCTCCAGTACGACCTGCTCTCCCGGGAAACGGCTCGAGAGGCGCTTGCGACCTACGACTTAACGCGTCCGTTCGAGAACGCCATCGCGCTGCGGACGGTCAGCGTCGGTGCTGCGGTCTCGCTGCTGAACGACCTCGACTGGTATCTCACGCGGTTCGTCGACGAGGCACTCGTCCAGGAACCAAGCGTCAGCGACACGGAGTGGCTCTCACGGCCGCTGGCAACCCAGCTTCGAAACGGCGACGTCGAACCCGCCGAGACAGCCGAATTCTGCAAGGTCTATGGCCTCGAGCGGATCGACGCGAACGAGGACGATGGTGACACAGACTCGAGCGACGACGGCGACACCGCTGGTGTCCCGACCGAGCGACTCGTCGAACCGCTGTACGTCCGCCGGACTGACGGCGAGCTCCCGGCGTACGATCTCAGGGACGTCGAAGACACCCTCGTCGTCCGCGTGACCGAAGCCGAATTCACGTGATTCCGGTCGAGGTCGCGGTGTCGCTCGAACGCGACGGCGGCGACCGGAACGAGGCCCTCGAGCTAACGACTATGAGTCGGATGACTGGCTTTCACTGCCGGAGCCCCATTCGGACTCGACGGTCGAACTCGCGGACGCGGAGCCACTGTCGCTGCCCATCGTGGCACCGTACGTTGACCCATCGTGACCGACGAGCGTGGCCGACACCGTCGTTAGTGGTTCCGACTCGAAGGTCACACGAACGAGCCGGCCGACGGTCGTGATCGTCTGCGCGCAGACCTGGTCTTCGGCGGTCTCATGGACGGCTGCCTCGAGGACGAGTGTCTCGTCTTCGTCGGCATTTCGGCCGTCACTGTCGCTCGTCTTGGGTTCACCGGCAGAACTGTCTCCGTCGCTGCTCTCGCCCGCCTCGATGGCGATCGCCTCGAGGACCACCTCGTAACACGGGGTGGGTGCCTCGTCTGAGAGCGAGACGAGGATCGACGTCTCGAAGTCAGTTGCATCGATGAACGTGGCAGCCGCGTCGGCGTTGCGCAGCGACCCCCGTTCGTCGAGCCACTCCGCCGCTCTATCGGCATCTCGCAGGACCGTTATGTCAGGCTCTCCCGAGGCGGGCGACTGGTACGTCAGCGTCCGGCCATCGGCTAGTCCGTCCGGCATGTCCTCGATCGCGTCGCCGACGGGGTCGGGGTTGTTTTCGGTGTTGTCCGTCGGAGAGCCGTTGTCGTCGTCGGTCGCGTCGTCGCCATCGTCATCGGCTGGCTGTGACGTGTCGTCGGCGAGACAGCCGGCCGAGAGGCCGACGATTGCCGTCGTAGTACACAGCATGGTCCGCCTGGAGAGACGTGTCATCGTGACTGCTGGTATGATGAGCGACCTAAAGGCGGTTCGGCTAGGTAAAACAGTTCTTTTCGTTTGCTTGAACGATCTCAGTCGAAGAGTCCGGTCGAGAGATACCGCTCGCCGCTATCCCAGAAGACGGTGACGACCAGCGGGCAGTCGTCGGCTTGCTGTCCGCCGTCGGTTTCGGATGCAGCCGACTCATCGATATCGTCGAAGGCCGACGGAACTGTCGGGCACTCGACATTCGGGTCGGCCATTTCGCTGGCGATCCGCTGGGAGACAAGACTCGTCGCGCCGCTGGACTGGCCGACGAGGACGCCTTCCTCGCGAGCGAGGCGGCGACACTCGTCTTCGGCGTTTTCAAGTCGGACCGTCTCGACGCGGTCGATCAGGTCACGATCGAGGTTGTCGCTGACGAAACCGGGCCCCATCCCCTGGAAGTCGTCGTCGCCGGCCTCGCCGGTCGAGAGGACAGCGTTGCGCTCGGGTTCGACGGCGATGATCTCCATGTCGGGGAACTCCTCGCGAAGCCGTCGACCGGTTCCAGAGAGCGTGCCGCCAGTGCCGACGCCGGCGACGAACGCATCGATCTCGCGGTCGCCGACCTGCTCGATGATCTCTGCGCCGGTCGTCTTGTAGTGGGCGTCGGGGTTCGCCGGGTTCTCGAACTGGCCCAGCTGGATCGCACCCTCGGCCTCGAGTTCGTCGGCCCGTTCCCGGGCGTCCGACATGTCGCCGTCGACTAACTCGAGGTCGGCCCCGTAGGCGGCCATGATCTGGCGGCGCTCCTTGGATTTGTTGGCGGGCATGACGATCGTCAGGTCGTAATCGCGGGCGGCCGCGACGAGTGCGAGTCCGATGCCCGTGTTGCCGCTGGTCGGCTCGACGAGCCAGTCGCCGGGCTCGATCAGGCCGTCACGTTCGGCGGCCCGGATCATCTCGCGGGCCGGCCGGTCCTTGGCCGAGCCGCCGGGGTTGAACGATTCGATCTTCGCGGCGACTGTCACGCCATTCGGTGAATCGACCTGAACGAGCGGCGAACCGATGGTGTCCAGGATACTCCCTTTCATTGACGGGCAGTAAGCAGTGGAGACGTAAACCCATGCTGGACGCAGGCAGGACGTGCCGGTGGTCACGTCCCAGGCCAACCGCGGTCGTCTCTCCGCTTGCTGCCGTTGTGTCCACCTGTGTAGCCAGCATCTATTTATGGATGATTTTTCTGTTGTATTTTTATGGGGGAAACGCCTCAGTTTGGCTCCGTTGGATACAGTAGCAACGTCGATGCGGGAGATCTTGTCGACCGAATTGGACTCACCGAGGACGAAATCGAATGGCGAAAGCAGTACATTGATTTTACCGACGACGACATCGAGCGACTCCGCCGATACGAGGAGACGTTCAACCTCCGTGGCGACGATGTCGCGGAGATGTTCTACGAGAAAATCGAGGACAACCCCCAAGTCCGTGAGATCATCGGTCGGTCGCCGCGAAGTGTCGAGCAGCTCAAATGGTCCCAGAAGATGTATCTCGTGACTCTCGCGACGGGGGACTACGATCAGGGCTACTTCGAGAACCGCGCCCGGATCGGAAAGCTACACGACATGCTCGAGATGCCGATGAAACACTATATCGGCCAGTACGGCGTCTATTATAACCTCCTCCTCCCGATCATCTCGGAACGGATTCAGTCGGACATCTCGGAGGCGATCAGGGCAGCGATCGATCGGCAGGCACAGCGACAGGACGACGACGATGAGAGCACAGGCCGACTGTCATCACTCCTGGGTCGTGGCGGCACCGATACCGATGACGACGAGGCGTTCGAAACGACGATCGAAGAACTCGAGGATGAACTCTCCGAACGGATCGATACGCGTATCGACGAACTCCACTCGATTTTGAAGATCATCAATCTCGACATGCAGGTCGCGATCGACACCTACATCGACTCCTACTCGAGCGTCGAGGACCTTCTCGAGCACCAACAGCACGTAACGAACAGAGTGTCGCACTCGATGCAGGACATTTCGACGGCTGGCGAAGCGATCGGACAGAACGTCGATGACATCAACCGCTCCGTCGAACGACAATCCGAACAGACGCAACTGGCGTCGTCGGACATGCAAGAGATCAGCGTCGCGATCGAACAACTCGCAACGACCACGGAGTCGATTCTCGAGGGCGAGGGACTCCTCGATCGCGTCGAAACCGGCGAAGACCGCTGCGAACAGCTGCTCGAGTCGATGGAGGACGCCACCGACGCCGAAGCACACGCCTCCCGTGAGCTCGAGACGCTCGCGGAGACGCTCGACGAACTCGACGACATTCACGACGTGATCGGCGAGGCTGCAGAGAAAACGAAGACGCTCGCGGTCAACGCAAACGTCGAGGCCAGTCGCTCGCGACCTGACGATAGTTTCACCGTCGTCGCCGACGAGTTTCAACAGCTCTCCGAGACGATACAGCGCCAGACGAAAGCAGCCGACGAGCGCGTCGCGGCCCTCCGTGAGCAGACTGACGAAACACGTCGATCGATCGATGAAAATCAGCAACGGCTCGAGCGCAATCTCGAGCGAAGTTCGGCCGTCTACGAGGCGATCGACGACGTTCGGGAGAGCGTAACCACCTTTACAGACGACGTCCGCGAACTCTCGTCGCTCGTCGACGATCAGGCGTCGAACACACAGGAGATGGCCGCACGGCTCGATGCGATCGACGACGAAATCCAGTCGATTAGCAACGATCTCGAGCGGGTCACCGCCGCAATCGAAGAGCAGTTCTCGAAAGTCGAGACGGTCGAATCCGTCGTGACCGAGTTATCCGAGCAGGGCGATCAACGCCGAGAACGGTACGGCATCCGTTAGTCGGCACTCGCTGGCCCGGGTACTGTGAGCGTTCCGTGTCGCGAGCGAGGCAGTTAAGCGACTCCCACCGCAAGCACTGCCCATGAGTCTCGAGACCATGCGGCCGAACCCCACGTGGGATGCGGCCAGCTACGAGGACGCGGTCGACACGCTCGCAGCACACAGCGACGAACTAGTGTACAAGGTCTGGGGCGGCGACTGGTGTAAGGACTGTCGCGCCCTGCTACCCGATTTCGGGGCCGCACTCGCGGCCGCCGGGGTTCCCGCTGACCGAATCGAGGAGTTCGCCCTCGATCAGGACAAAGAAGGTCCCGGCGTCGAGGCGTATGACATCGAATATATTCCGACGATCGTTGTCGAAACCGACGACGGCGAGGAAGTGACCCGCTTCGTCGAGGAAGAAGCGGTCCCGCCCGCGATCTGGCTTGCCGACGAACTCGAGGCCGCCCTCGAGATCGACACAGCCTAAGACGCCGCGTCTGCAGCCGACCGAACTGGTTTCCTAAAACGGCGCGTCGTCGCCCTGACTCTGCATGCTCCCTCCTTCGGGAGCGCCCTCGCCATCGAGCCATTCGAGCGCCTCGTCGACGTCGTGGGTCGGCGGCGAGCACGTTCGATTCCGACAGACGTACAGCGTTGGCTCGCCGTCGCGAGCCTCGCGACCGGCCCAGATCGGCGGTGCGTCCGTGAGCCCCAGTCGATCGAGCCAGGTCTCGAGCCCGTCCTCGGTCGGCGGCCGCAGTGCGAACAGCCGATCGGGGAAGTATCGCGATGTGAACCGGTCGCGCCACGTGGCGGGCAACTCGTCGGCCGCAACCGTCACTTCGAGCGCACCCGACTCGAGCCGATCGGCCGCGAGACACAGCGTCGCGTGCTCGAGCGCGTTCGCCTCGAGCGTGTTCGCATGGGTCTCGAGGACGGTCGCGGCGATTTCCTCGAAGTCCTCCATCGCGAACTCGTCGAGCGCGAGGAGGGTCTCGACCGCCACGCCGGCCGCCGACGGCGTCGACTGGTCGCTCAGTTCCTGGGGTCGAGTGACCAGTGACTCGCCGCTCTCGGGGGTGAAATAGAGCGTGCCGCGGTCTGCATCCCAGAACTCGGCCTCGATGGTTCGCGCGAGCTCGAGCGCAAAGGCAAGGTGGTCGACCTCGCCGGTGGCCTGATAGCAGTCGAGTGCGCCACGTGCGAGGAAGGCATAGTCCTCGAGGTAGCCGTCGACGGCCACGTCTCTATCTTTGTACCGCCGGGAGAGTCGCTGTTCGTCTGCGTCCCAGAGCCGGTCACGGACGAACTCGAGGGCGTCGACGGCGGTCTCGGCGTAGTCGTCCTCGCCCAGCACGAGTGCTGCCTCGGCGTAGGTCGAGATCATCAGGCCGTTCCAGCCTGCGAGTATCTTCTCGTCGCGAGCGGGCCGCGGCCGTTCCTCGCGGGCCTCGAACAGTTGCTGGCGGACGGCGTCGAGTCGCTTCAGAACTTCGCTTTCCTCGAGGTCGAAACCGACGGCGAGTTCCGAAACCGGCGTCACGCGATTTGGCTGATTCCGTCCCTCGAAGTTACCCGATTCGGTGATGTCGTAGCGTTTGCAAAAGAGGGCGGCGTCGGGTTCGTGCTCGATGACGTCGTGGACCTCGTCGGGCGTCCAGACGTAGAAGGCACCCTCCTCGCGCTCGCCGGTGTCTGGCGATTCGCTCTGGGCGTCGAGGGTGCTGAAGAAGCCGCCGTCGTCGTGGGTCAGCTCCCGCTCGACGAACGCGAGGGTGTCGCCGACGACTTCGGCGTAGCGATTCTCGCCAGTGAGCTGGTAGCCAGCCAGAAACGCCCGTGGGATCTCGGCGTTGTCATATAACATCTTCTCGAAGTGGGGCACCGTCCAGTCCCGGTCGACACAGTAGCGATGGAAGCCACCGCCGACGTGGTCGTAGAGTCCGCCGGCGGCCATCGCGTCGAGGGTCTGCTCGAGTATTTCACGGTACGCTGTCTCGTCATCGCCAGTTCGATCGTGTGCTCGCGCGAGCACGCGAAGCCGGGACGGCTGGGGGAACTTCGGGCCGCTCGAGCCGAAGCCGCCGCACCGACGATCGGCGCTGCGGACGATCGCGTCGGCGGCCGTCTCGAGGACCTCGCTCGAGGGTGGGCCGCTGGATGCGTCGGTGTCAGCATCTTCGGTGGGAGTCTCCTCGAGCCGATCTTTCGCGGCGTCGGTCCACTGCTCGGCGCGGCTCTCCATCTCGGCGCGGTCCTCGGTGCTCTCCCAGGAGTCGCTGATGCGCTCACAGAGGTCCAGAAAGCCGGGTTGGCCCCGTTTCCCCTCCCGCGGGAAGTAGGTCCCGATGAAAAACGGCTTGCCCTCGGGGGTGAGCCACGCCGACAGCGGCCAGCCGCCCTGTCCGGAGACGAGCTGGCAGACGGTCATGTAGATGCTGTCGATGTCGGGGCGTTCCTCGCGGTCGACCTTGATCGGGACGAAGTTCTCGTTGAGTACGTCGGCGACCGCCTCGTCGGCGAAGCTTTCCTCTTCCATCACGTGACACCAGTGACACGCCGAGTAGCCGATCGAGAGGAAGATCGGGACGTCACGTTCCTTCGCGGCCTCGAGGGCCTGCTCGTCCCACGGCTGCCAGTTGACGGGGTTGTCCGCGTGCTGGCGCAGATACGGACTCTCCTCTTCGTCGAGCCGGTTGCGCTGGGTAGGGGCTGTCATACGAGTGCGTACGGCTGTAAGTCCTAAAAGCCCGACGTACGACCAGCTCTCGAGACAGCGACGGCGGCAAAAAATCGAGTTGCTATGAGACGTTGATTCGTGTCCGTTACTGCAGCTCTTCGTTGAGCAGGCGACGGAGCACGAGGTGGAGCACACCGCCGTTCTCGACGTATTCGACCGCCATCGGCGTGTCGACCTGTGCGGTGACCTCGAACTCGGTGGTCTCGCCGTCGTCGTCCTCGGCGGTCACGGTCAGCTCAGCGTTCGGCTCGAGGCCGTCCTCGAGGCCTTCGATCTCGAAGTACTCGTCGCCTTCGAGGCCGAGTTCCTCCCAGCCCTCGCCGTCTTTGAACTGCAGGGGCAGGACGCCCATGCCGATGAGGTTGTCACGGTAGATGCGCTCGTAGCTCTTGCCGATGGTCGCGCGGATACCGAGCAGGTCGGTCCCCTTCGCGGCCCAGTCTCGGCTCGAGCCGGTCCCGAGTTCCTCGCCGGCCATGACGATCAGCGGCGTGTCCTCCTCGCGGTAGCGCTCGGAGGCTTCGAAGACGGTCGTCTCCTCGCCGGTCGGGTGGTGGATGGTGTAGCCACCCTCCTTGCCGTCGAGCAGCTCGTTTTTGATGCGGACGTTCGCGAAGGTGCCACGCATCATGACTTCGTGGTTGCCACGGCGCGAGCCGTAGGTGTTGAACTCGTACGGTTCGACGCCGCGCTCTTTGAGCCACTGGCCGGCGGGCAGGTCCTCGCTGAACGGCCCAGCGGGGCTGATGTGGTCGGTCGTGACGGTGTCACCGAGCGTCAGCAGCGCGCGGGCATCCTCGACGTTGTCGACGCCGGGTTCCTCGAGCGGGAAGTCCTGGAAGAACGGCGGCTCGCGGATGTACGTCGACTCTGGGTCCCAGTCGTAGACCTCGCCAGTTGGCGCGTCGAGTGCCTCCCAGCGCTCGTCGCCCTCGTAGATGCTCGAGTACTTCTCCTCGAACATTTCGGGGGAGACGCTGTCGTGGATCGTCTGGCGGACCTCTTCGGTGTCCGGCCAGACGTCCTCGAGGAACACGGGCTCGCCCTCGTCGTTGGTGCCGATCGGCTCCTCTTCGAGGTCGATGTCCATGCGACCTGCGAGGCCGTAGGCGACGACCAGCGGCGGGCTGGCGAGGTAGTTGGCCTTGATCTTCGGGTGGATACGGGCTTCGAAGTTGCGGTTGCCCGAGAGGACGCTCGTCGTCCAGAGGTCGTGTTCGTCGATGGCTTCCTCGACCGGCTCCGGCAGCGGACCGGCGTTGCCGATACAGGTCGTACAGCCGTAGCCGACGACGTGGTAGCCGAGTTCCTCGAGATCGTCGAGCAGGTCCGCACGCTCGAGATACTCCGTGACGACGCGGCTCCCGGGTGCGAGGCTGGTCTTGACGTACTCAGGCACTTCGAGTCCCTGCTCTGCGGCGTTGCGCGCGAGCAGGCCGGCCGCGACCATCACGGACGGGTTCGAGGTGTTCGTACAGGACGTGATCGCGCTGACGAGGATGTCGCCGTGGCCGATCTCGATTTCGGTGCCGTCCTCGAGTTCGACGGGGACCTTCTCGTCGAGATCAGGCGTCTGCTCGGCGACGAGGCCGCCGTCGCTTTCGGCGGCACCCGAGGGGATGACGCCCTGCTCCTCGAGCAGCGTCGGGAAGTGCTCGTCGAGATTGCCCATCGGGATACGGGCGTGGGGTTTCTTGTGGCCCGCGAGGCTGGGTTCGACTTCGCCGAGGTCGAAGTCGACGACCTCGGTGAATTCGGGGTCCTGCTCGCCGAAGAGGCCCTGTGCCTCGAGGTACTCTTTGACGAGTTCGATGTGGTCGGGGTCGCGACCCGTCAGCTCGAGGTACTCGAGCGTCTTCTCGTCGACGGGGAACATGCTGATCGTCGAGCCCTGTTCGGGGGCCATGTTCGAGATGGTCGCGCGGTCGGCGACCGAAAGCTCGGCAACGCCGGGGCCGAAGAACTCGACGAACTTGTCGACGACGCCGACCTGGCGCAGTTTCTCGGTGATGTGAAGCACGAGGTCGGTCGCGGTCGCGCCGTCAGGGAGTTCGCCCGAGAGGCGGACACCGACGACTTCCGGCAGGCTCATGTTGATCGGCTGACCGAGCAGTGCGGCCTCGGCCTCGATCCCACCGACACCCCAGCCGACGGCACCGATGCCGCCGATCATCGGGGTGTGGCTGTCAGTGCCAACGAGCGTGTCGGGGACGAGCCACTGCTCGCCGTCGACTTCGCGCTCGTGGACGACGCGGCCGAGGTGCTCTAAGTTGACCTGGTGGACGATCCCCGTTCCCGGCGGGACGACGTTGAACTCGTCGAACGCCTGCTGGGCCCACTTGATCGCGCGGTAGCGCTCTTCGTTGCGCTCGTACTCGATCTCGACGTTCTTCTCGTAGGCGTCCTCGCTGCCGAAGTGGTCGACCTGCACGCTGTGGTCGATCACGAGGTCACAGGGGACTTCGGGCTCGACGACCGTCGGGTCGACGCCCTTGCGGTCTGCTGCCGAGCGCAGTGCCGCGAGGTCGACGACTGCCGGCACGCCAGTCAGGTCCTGCAGGACGACACGCGAGACCGTAAACGGAACCTCGGCGTCCGGCACGTCGGGCTCCCAGGAGGCCGCCGCGCGGACGGCGTCGGCATCGATCGTCTCGCCGTCGGCGTTGCGCAGCACCGACTCGAGCAGAATGCGGATGCTCACGGGCATTTTATCGAGGTCACAGAGGCCCTGCTCCTCGAGAACCGTAAGATCCGCCATCTTGTACGTTTCTCCGTCGTGTTCGAATTCCCGGATCGCATCCGAGAACTGGTCGATTGCCATACGTCGCCTTCGAACCGGGGGGTTTTCAATCTCCCGAGAATTGTCTGAAGAACCATTATATACCCTCCGCCAATCAGAATGTGTTACAGTGTCGTGGTTGTGGGGTGCTACCAATTACCAAGCATAGTGCGTGATAATAGAACGCACTATCGGTCGTCACGTGGCAGCTGTCACATCGATCGGCGAGTTGTCTCTCGAGCAGTGGCGTGTTCGGCCACGCGCTAAAAAACAGAGTCGGTGTGTCGCGTTAGTTTCCGCCGCCACCGGCACCGGTTTCGTTGCCGCCGCCACCGGCTCCACCGCCGTCACCGCCGTCGCCACCGTCTGCGCCCATGTCGCCGTTACTACCGTTGTCGCCGTTGTCGCCGTTGTCGCCGTTGTCGCCGTTACCGCCGTCACCGCCGTTGGCGGTTTCACCGGGAGTCGCCTCGATCAGGTCCACTGCAGGTGCACGGAATTCACCGTCTTCACCCATCGTCTCGCTGTCGCCGGAACTGAGGGTGACTTCCTCCGACAGCAGGAAGCCCCAGTCCGGGGCGTCAGTGCCCGTATCGTAACTGATGATGTACGCCTCCCAGTCGTCCGGATCGTCGAACACATCGTCCTCCGCTCCGGAGTTTTCAATCAGGTCTTCTTTCGTCTGGGTGTTCAGCTCCGAGATGACCTCGAAGTCAGTGCCAGGCTGGTAGTCATCGCCGTACACGAGCACAACGCCGTCGGCTTCCTGGGCGGAAACCGTCCCGGCCGTTGCGCTTGCGCCAAGGGCGAGTGCCGTCGTGGCGGCCGCTCCTTTCTTCATGAACGAACGCCGTGAGTCGTCGAATAGTCCGCTATCGTCATCTGTCATGTCTCTCACCTAAGTCCCCTGTTCGGGGTGGACAGTCCTTGACCCAATTTTCGCATAAGTCAGCCCCATTGTTTCACTGCCTAAGACAAATTGAAGTCGCGAGATAGTCGCTTCATGCACCTATACGGCCGTATTTCGGCACTTCACGATATTCCGGGTGAAAGATGTCAGCAATGGTTGTTTATCGACCGAAACGGGCGTCGAAGCCCACACTTCGGTCAGGTAATGGTTGTGACTAATGGAAGTCGAGCGTGATCCGACTCGACTACGATGGGTCCCACATGACGAGACACAATGCCGGGACTTGCATCGGTTGCTCTGGCTCTTTGCGACACTGGCGATGAGATGACTGCAACGTTTCATATAGTAAAACAACTGATTTCCGTGGACTGTCTGTGCGAAAATCACCATGGAGAACTGATCACGGCCCCTGCGTGTTTACTGATCAATAGACGTTCTGCAGTGGCTCTCGAGTACCGACGAACTATCGACGCGCCCGATGTCGTTCGACTGTGGGTCGATCGAATCGCTATCAACGGAAGTGAACGTCGCGTCACTATCGGAGCTACTGCCCGTCACTGCACACGCGATCGCACAGCCGTCGTGCGCCCAATATCTGAATAAAAAGAAACGTTCGACTGGGTCAGCTGGGGATCACAGAGTGGCCTCGACCAGATCCAGTGCAGCGTCACGGAACTGTCCGTTCTCCCCCATCGTCTCGCTGTCGCCGACATCGAGGTCAACCTCTTCCGTCAGCAAGATACCCCACGACGGGGCTTCTTCACCAATATCGTAGCTGATGACATATGCGTCCCAGTCGTCCGGTTCGTCGAACACGTCGTCTGCCGCCCCGGAATCGTCGATCAATTCATCTCTCGTTTGTGGGTTCAACTCCGAGATGACATCGAAGTCGACGCCAGGTCGATAGTGGTCTCCGAACACCACCACCGTGTCATTCTCGTCGTCTTGGGCGGCGGCAGTCCCCGACGTCGCGCCTGCACCAATGGCAAGCGCCGTCGTGGCGAGTGCCCCTTTTTTCACGAGCGAGTGTCTCGAGTTATCTAATTGTTCAGTATCTTTATCATTCATGTCTCTCACCTGTGCTCCCCTGTCGGGGTGGACGATTCTTGACCCAATTTTCCATAAGTTATCTCCATTGTTTCATCGCCTAAGATCGCCTATACCCGAAGAACTGGGCTATTAGGGATCTCTGTAATACGGTTTCGGCAGGAACTGCGCTGCCAAGCGAAAGCCGAATGCGATACTAAATGTCGACGTAACAACTATTAGGCGTGGGATTTGTACCGGTTACACACAGTGCTAGCGGGACACCATTTCGGGCCAGCTCGGTCACAATGGGCCGCCAGCGAGACGTGATTACGGCGCGTTGCCGACTCTAACGGGGATATGACGACAACGTGGCACTTCGATTTATCTAGCAAAACAATGACTTTCTTCGGGTGCTCACCTGAAACGGTAGTACGGACTTCGGCGTCCGGTTCGGAGTCGTTTACAGCCTCGAGCGGCAATCATCGACCACTGCTCTCAGCCAGCAGCTCCATCAGCAGTGACTGCCGTTTGTGACCGCTGTCGAGGCGACTGCTGTCCGACGGGCTTGCGCTGCGTAGACGGTGTGGGTCGTCGCTCAAAATGGGCTGTTGTGTCGTCGTAAACGCACCACAGCGTTTCGATTTCGTTTCCACCGTGTCCGTTCCTCTCGGTGGAGCAGCCACCGACTGTGTGACCGAATACTCCCACCAGCGAAACATTATTCCCGCCGGGTATACTCCACGAACGCGAACCCGTCACGCTCGTCCCGCGACACTTCTCGAAACGAGTTTCGATCCCAGTCCGGGAAATACGTATCGCCGTCCGGGTCGTCGTGAACCTCGGTGACGATCAGCCGATCGACCGCTGGCAGGAACTGCTCGTACACCGTCGCGCCGCCGGCGACGAAGATCCGGTCGTCGTCGTGGCGCTCCTGTGCAGCGGCTTCAGCCGTTTCGAGCGCATCCGCAAGGTCGTGTGCGACGACGGCGTTGTCTGGCGTCTCGAGGTCCCGACTCGTCAACACGACCGTCGTCCGGCCGGGCAACGGTTCGTCGAGCGTCTCGAGAATCCCCTCGTACGTGACTCGGCCCATGATGACCGGGTGATCCATCGTCGTCGCCTTGAAATGCGTGAGGTCGGCGGGGATATGCCAGGGCATGTCGCCGTCCTTGCCGATCACGCCATTGTCGGCGACGGCGACGATCGTAACGAGTTCGCGGTCGGTCTCGAGCGCCGACACGTCTGTATCGCCGTTCATTCGGCCACCGAAAATTCGATCCCGTCGTGTGACTCGTAGTCTCGAAGCTCGACGTCGTCGTAGCTCAGCTCGTCGATCGAGACGTCCGCCACCTCGAGCGTCGGGTGCTCGAGTGGCTCCCGCGAGAGTTGCTCGAGCAGGCCGGGGACGTGATCGAGGCGTTCGTCACCGTCGGCTTCGGGTGGGGCTTCCGATTCGAGCCATGCTTTGATCTCGAGGTACTCCTCGCGGTCGTCGACTGCCGCAAGCTTCGCTTGCAGCGTCTCGAGGTTGTCGGCGTACCACTCCCCGCGCGCGCCGCGCCCGCAGTAGACGTGTGCGTCGACGACGGTGTGGGCGAACGTGCCGGGTTCGAAGCCGGTCTGCTGTGCAATCACTTTGGTCAGCAGCGAGTAGGCCGCGATATTGAAGGGGATCCCGAGTGCGGTGTCGCCCGACCGCTGGGTGAGATGGCAGTTCAGCCGATCTCCCTGCACGTTGAAGACGAACGAGTAGTGACACGGCGGCAGCGTCGAGACGGCCGCGTTCGCGGGATGCCAGGCGTTGACCACGAGCCGACGGGAGTTCGGCGACTCGGCAAGCGTGTCGATCACGTACTGCAACTGATCGAACGTCCGTCGGCCGTCAGCCTCCTCGGTGACCCACCGGTGGGCCGCGTCGGGCCAGGTCTCGCCCTCGAGTTGGGCGTCAGCCTCGGGAATCGGATACCGTCGCCAGAAGCGGCCATACGCGGTGTCGAGTCGCCCCTCGTCGTCGGCCCATGCGTCCCAGATCTTGGTCTCCTCGCGGAGCTCTCGAATGTGTTCTTCGCCGGAGAGATACCAGCAGACCTCGTGGAGCATCGAGTTCCAGCGATAGCCGTCCATCTCCTTGGTCGTCAACAGCGGATACCCGTCCTGTAAGTCGACCTCGTAGTGCTCGCTGAACGACGAAATCGTGTCGACGCCGGTCCGATTGGGCTTGTAGGTGCCATCGGAGAGGACCGTGTCGACCAGCTCGAGGTACTGTTGCATTGCGCCTGAGTTTTGTCCGTACGGATAAAAACAGCCGCTTTTCGTGTCTCCCGACGGTTGTTGTGCCGGCTTCGGACTTTAGTTCGACCGTGTGTCACTAGGAGTGGTGACGCTCGAGGACCTCGTCCACGGACAGCGATCGAACGCCGTCATCGGATGGGTACTGACCGGCATCGTGGCGCTGAGTGCCATCTGGAACGGGCTCACGGCCGCCATCCTCTGGTGCGGGCTCGCACTGCTAGTCGTCGTGGCATCGGTGCCTGCGCTGGCGACCCGCGACTGGACGGCGATGCTCCCCTGGCCCGTGCTGTCGGTCGCTGCGATCGCCGTGATCGCCAGGGGGGTTGGGCTGGGTCCCGAAGCCGCGGGATACCTCATCGTCGCGACGCTGGCGCTGATCGTCGTCGTCGAACTCGAGGTCTTCACGTCGGTCGAGCTAAGCCGTCGCTTCGCCGTCGCCTTCGCGGTCATGACGACGATGGCGCTGCAGGCGCTCTGGACCGTTGCCCAGTTCTACTCGGATCGCTGGTTCGGGACTGCGTTCCTGCGCTCCCAGACCGAACTCCAACAGGACATCGTCGTCGTCACGCTCGTCGGCTTCGTCCTGGGCGGACTCTTCGAATGGTATCTCACGCGGTTCGAGTCCGCCGGAGCCGTCGGTCGAGCGATCAACAGTACGGGGTCGACATGACGCTCGGCGATCTACTCGACGTGACCGACACCTGGGAGCGACGGCTCGTGTGGCTGCTACAGCTCGCACTGGTCGGGTTGGTCGTCTACGGGACGGTGGCGGGGCGGATTTCGGTTTCCGTGACGGCGAGTCTCGCGCTCTGTGTCTCGTTCTTACCGGCGGTTCTGCGGCGGGAATACGGGTACGCGATGGACGCCGGACTCGTCCTCTGGATCACTGCCGCCGTCTTCCTCCACTCAGTCGGCTCGATCGGCATCTACCGGCAGTATCAGTGGTACGACGAGGTGACACACACTGTGTCGTCGATCGTCGTCGCCGGGTTCGGGTACGCTTCGTTCCGGGCGCTCGAGCTACACTCCGATGACGTGGCAGTTCCGTCGTCGTTTCGATCGCTGTTCATCGTCGTCTTCGTCCTCGCTGCCGGCGTCCTGTGGGAGGTGTTCGAGTACGCCCTCGGTGGTCTGGTTCCCGTCTACGGAGTCGACGACATCGTCACCGATTTCGTATTCAACGGAATCGGCGGGCTGATCGTGGCGATCTGGGGAACCGGCCACGTCGGCGGTCTCGTCGGATTCCTCCGGAACCGACTCCGGTCCAATGCCGATCAGTAACCGGTCGCCGCCGTCGGCGTCTCGAGACCGCCGAGACGCCAGTCGTTCAGAGATGGCTGCAAACTCCGGCCTGAAACCTATCCACAGACGGGCTGAAGGAACGGCCTGAAAAGACGACTGATTACAATGGCTGACACACCACGCTTCGAGACGCGACGGCGATTCATCGGGACGGGTGCGGCGACCGTGGGCGCGCTTGCGTTCGGAGTGACGGGGAGCACGACGGCCCAGGAAGCCGGAGACGAAGCAGCTGACGCGTCCTGGAAGGATGCGATCTCCACCCGCGAGACGTACTTCTCCGGCGCGATCTTCAGGGTCGTCTCACCGCCGCTCGAGAACGCCCCTGTAGTACAAAACGCAGAGCCGGTACGGAATCACAGCGTGCGCGTCATCGAGTACTTCAACACGAACGAGGAGGGATACCTCTTCCTGCCACCGAACGCACAGGTCGAGCGCGGGCAGGTCTACGTTTTCGACGACCGACTGGGATCGGGAGCGCCGGAACTTCCGGCCGCGAACCTCATTCGAGTCGAGTACCGACCGGTCACGCAGGCGGAGCTGCCCTTCAAAATGGAGGAGGACGAGGACTTCGAGTACTTCGAGGGCGGGGGTGGCGAGGCGGCCGTCCGTCCGGACGACTTCTACTCGAGTGCCCTGTTCGAGATTACCTCCGGCGCCCAGGGCTGGGTTCCCCAGGACATCGAACAGAGCGGTCTGTTCACCGATTACAACACTGTCCACGCCAGATACCTTGGCACGAACCAGCGCTTCCTCCTCTTTCCCCAGGAGGCTGCGGGGACGAACACGGGACAGCTCTACGTGATGCGCGACGAATCCGAAATCTTCGATCCGGCCGGCAATCTCGTGGCTGCTGAGTTCAGCCCCGTCGACGAGGACAGTCTCACCTTCGACGACGAGTTCCTCCGCTCTCGGACGTGACCGACGAGGTGTGAGCGGTGCCGGCGGCGTTGAACGCGTCCATTTTCGGGCGAATACCCCATGAACGTGGATACTTCCGGCCGCCGAAAGAGCAACGCTTACAGGTTCGTGCGTTCCGCTATCGACCATGCGAGAGAACGTTCTGTTGATCGGGGGTGGCGGCCGCGAACACGCCATCGCCCGCGCGCTCGAGGATAGCGAGGCCGACCTCTATGCCTGTGCCGGCAACAAAAACCCCGGCATCGCCCGCATCGCAGCCGGGTTCGAGACGCTCGAGACGACCGACCCCGACGCCGTCGTCGACTACGCTGAGGAGATCGACGCGACGCTGGCTGTCGTCGGCCCGGAATCGTATCTCGAGGCTGGCGTCGTGGACGCGCTCGAAGACGCGGGCGTCTACGCCTTCGGCCCGAAGGAAGCCGACGCCCGCATCGAGACGGACAAAGCCTTCCAGCGCCGGTTCATGGCCGAGAACGACATCCCCGGCTGTCCGGACTTCGAGACGTTCGACGACATGGACGCCGCCTGCGAGTTCATCGACGAGTACGACGGTGACCTCGCGATCAAGCCCGCCGGCCTCACGGGCGGCAAGGGCGTCAAGGTCATCGGCGATCAGGTCACGCCCGAGGAGGGCAAGGAGTACATCCGCGAATCGGATTACGACCGGATCGTCCTCGAGGAACGGCTGATCGGCGAGGAAGTGACGATTCAGGCCTTCGTGGCCAACGGCGCGTTCGAAACCGCACCCGCAGTGCAGGACCACAAACGCGCCTACGAGGGCGACGAAGGGCCGAACACCGGCGGTATGGGGAGCTACTCCGACGCGACGAACGACCTCCCGTTCATGAGCGACGACGACTACGAGGAGGCCGTCTCGATCATCGAGGCGACCGTCGACGCCCTCGAGGACTACCGTGGCATCCTCTACGGTCAGTTCATGCTGACCGAGACCGGCCCCCGTGTCATCGAGTTCAACGCTCGCTTCGGCGACCCCGAGGCGATGAACACGCTGCCGGTCCTCGAGACGGACTTTCTCGACGTGCTCACCGCGGCACGGGACGGCGAGGCCCCGCCGGAACTCGACTTTGCCGACCAGGCGACGGTCTGTAAGTACGCCGTGCCGGAGGGCTACCCGACGGACCCCGAGGCCGGCGCGAAGGTGCAGGTCGACGAGGAGAGCGCGGGCGACGCCCTGCTGTACTACGCCAGCGTCGACGAGCGCGACGACGGCATCTACACGACGACCTCCCGGTCGTTCGCCGTCGTCGGCGTCGCCGACTCGATCGACGAGGCCGAGGAGATCGCCGAAGACGCGCTCGCGGTCGCCGGCGACGAGGGCCTGCACATGCGCCACGACATCGGGAAAGCCGACCTCGTTCAGCGACGGATCGACCACATGAACGAACTCCGCGGCGAGTAAGACCGCGCTCTCGTTCTATTCTAGCGGTCAGTACCGTCTGCAACGCTTTCGATCGCTTCGAGCAACAGCCTCGCCCCCAGCTCGATCTCCCGTTCGGTCACGTCCAGTGGCGGCAACAGTCGCAACGTCTTGAAGCCACAGCCGAGTGTCAGCAACCCACGGGAGAACGCCGCCTCGAGGACCGTATCCCGACGCGCTTTGGTATCGAACTCGACGGCGAGCATCAGGCCACGACCGCGAACGTCGATCACGCCTGGGGCGTCGCCATCGGTAACGGTGTCCGTGAGAATCGCTCGAAGCTGGCTCCCCCGTTCGCGGACGTTCGCGAGCAGATCGGCTTCGTGGATGACGTCGATCGTGAGCACACCCTGCATAGCGGCGATGACGTCGCCGGCACCCCACGTCGAGGAGAGCCGACTCTGCTCGGCGGGAAACACGTCGGTTCGAGAAATCGTCGCACCAACGCGGAGCCCCTTCCCGCTCGTGATGACATCGGGCGTAAGCTCGAGGTGATCGACGGCCCACAGTTCGCCCGTCCGGCCCAGTCCGGACTGGATCTCGTCGGCGATGACTCGAAGGCCGTAGCGATCGCGAAGCGCCTCGAGATCGCGGGCGAACTGGGGGTGGGCGACGCGGTACCCGCCTTCGCCCTGAATCGGCTCTATGATCACGTAGGCGACTTCGTCGGGATCGATCACGCCGCGGTCTGGGTGGAGTGCGTCGGCGATACCGTTGCCACCGGGGCCGTCGGTTCGCCAGCAGGTGTCGTATTCCTCGTCAGTGGTTGGGTAAGGAACGCTGACGACGCCCGGAATTTCCGGAAAGCCGGTTCGATGGACGGCTTTCGAGCGGTTGAGCGAGAGTGCGCCTAGCGTTCGGCCGTGGAACGCGCCGTCGAAGGTAAACGCCCGGTGACCGCCGGCGGCGTAACAGATCTTGATGGCGTTTTCGACGGCCTCCGCCCCGGAGTTCGAGAGGAAGACCCGATCCATGTCATAGTGGTCCGTCATCGCGACCAGTCGATCCATGAGCTGAGTTGGGCCGGGGAACTCTGGATCATCGGGCGGGCCACCGCCGCTCACGTAGAAGTCCTGCCCGGCGATCTTGAGCGGGTCGACGAGGTCGAACGTCTCGAGGCGCTCGCGGATGGTGGGGTTGTTGTAGCCAAGCGGCGAGGCGGCGACGTGGCTCGTAAAGTCGAGCAGGACGTTGCCGTCGACGTCGGTACAGAACGGGCCGACTGCCTCACGGCTGACATCCCAGACGAACTCGTAGACGTACGTACTCGGGGCAGCAAACCGGTGGTGGTAGTTGACCCACTGGCGGGCCCGCTCGCCGGGGAGGTCGTCTACCGCTGGTTCGACCGTTGCGCGGTCCATGTGGTACCATTAGACGCGGGTAAATAAAGGTACTAATGCCTACACGACGACGAGCACCGACGCGAGCGCGCCGCCGATCAGGAGGATTGCGCTGTAGGCTGCGACCCGGTTTCGGAAGTCGGTGTTCGTCGACGTCGATGCTAACAGAGCCTTGACTACGATGCTCGAGACGGTCGCAAGCAGGATGGCGACGGTGGCTTCCGGCCCGCCCAGTTGGCCGCCCCGGTAGAGGACGACCGCCGACGTGGTCGCGCCGGCACTCGAGACGAAGCCGCTGGCGACGGCCGTCGCGTAGAAGCCCAGCGTGCCGAACCACGTCTCGGCCAGCGAGCCGAAGACGAGCACGCCGAGGAAGACGACGCCGAACCCGAGGGCGTTTCGCAGCGAGAACGGACTCTCGAGTTCCATCGGGCCGGACTCGTCCCAGTCGGCAGTGAGCGCGGCGACGGCGAACGCGAGGACGATGACGGCTCCGAGCGGCACGATCGCCTCGACGAGGATTTCGGAGTCGCTACCAGCCGTAAAGCCGACCGCGATCGCGAGATTGCGTGTCGCCATCGCGGCGTTTGCGAGCAAGATCGCAGCGACGGCATAGGAGGCTGCTTCGGGCCGTTGCCTGACGTGATCGAGCATCGTCCCGACGACGGCTGTCGAGGACGCCAAGCCGCCGAAAAAGCCTGTGATCGCGATCCCGCGACCGCCATACGTCGTAACGATCGCGTAGTTGGCGATACCGATCCCCGCCACGGCGACGACCATCAGCCAGATGACCTGCGGCTCGAGGGGAATCGCCAGTCCGACGAACTCGACGGTCGTTTCGGCGGGGAGGATCGGATAGATGACGAACGCGAGGATGGCGAACTCGATGGTCGAGCGCATCTCCTCGTGGGAGAGCCCCCACGCGAACTCGTGGAGTTCGCGCTTCAAGACGAGCAACAGCGACGAGAGCACGGCGACGGTGACCCCCTCGAGAATGAAGCCGACAGCAACCAGCGCGCCGACGCCGTAGGCGACGAGCATCGACACCGACGTCGTCAGGGAGAGTCCCGCCTCGTCATCGCTCATGAGCCCCTGGACCGCGAGCAACACTCCCTGGACGATCACGAGGACGCCGCCGAGTACCAGTAGTCCCTCGCCGATGGGTGTCTCGCCCTCGACGGCGAGGACGGTAAAGACGGCCGCGAGCAGGCTGATCAGCGAGAACGTCCGAATGCCGGCGGACTTCTGAGACCACTCGCGTTCCAGCCCGAGGAACATGCCCAGTGCACCGGCCAGTGCGATCCGCACGACTGTCTCCTCGAACGGCGCGTCAGCGACCTGCAGCGCGACCTCGTTCACCCCCGACCGTTCACCATGGCCGCATATAAGCAACCCGCCGACGGCAACGCGATCTGGCCTCGAGCGCTGCTATCGCGGGTACTCGACGAAACACGGACCCGGACTAGAGATCGACGTACTGTTCTTCCCACTCGCGGCGGGCCTCGAGTTCGCGCCGGCCACGGCGAGTGAGCGTATAGAAGTTCGTTCGGCGGTCGCGTCGGCCCTTTTCGACGAGTCCCTTATCGACAAGGGTGTCGAGGTTGGGGTAGAGCCGACCGTGGTGAATCTCTTTCTCGTAGTACTGTTCGAGTTCGTCTTTGATCGCCAGTCCGTGGGGCTCCTCCTCGCCAGCGATGACGTAGAGCAAGTCACGCTGGAATCCTGTCAGGTCGTACATTGGGAAAGTACCAATCGCACTTACTGTCGAATTTTAATAAGGCTATCGGGTTGTTTCGATCGAAAGAGGGTTATTACCAGCGAGACGTGTCGTTTCGGCTGCGAGAGACCCATAATGCCGATGACGAATCGGTCGGTGATGCTCCCATAATGTGCGGTTCATGTTTACAGTCCAGATAGTTTGTTTCGACACAATTATATGGGATGATCCATCACTAGAGACTTCGACTCGAGCAAGTACAGACAAGTCTCACCAGCTGACAGTATCACAGTGAAACAGGAAAGCAGATCGCGTGACGGAAAAATGTCACGCGACCGCTTGCCGCCCTGAATTGGTCCCCGCTGACGCTTCGGCCCTCCAAGCGAAGCGTCACGTAGAAGACTACGTTGTGTGTACTTAAATGTAACGGCAGTGCTGACAGCAGACGCGGCCACTGATCCGGGCCTCGTCTAAATGTGTTCTTCCTCGAGTACCCAGCCGAGTGCTCGTTTGTAGTAGGTAAACATCTCTTCGACGCCGTCGTGGCGCATCTCGTCGCTCTCTAACTGCTCTTTGAGGAACTCGTACTGTTCGCGGATTTCGGCTTCGTCTCGCATGCTCGTCACTATCAGGTGAGAACGGAAAAGCGCCGCTACACCGTCTCAATCACCCTCGCTTCACGACGGGCGAACTCGCATACCGTTTCATATGGAAACACCTGTCTTTCGGGACGAAACGATGTGGAACGACAGCGTGTGTCTCTGTCTACTGTAGCCGATCGTCCAACGGGTCCATTTGAACAGCACTCACAGACCACCTCCTTGGACTGGTTTACTGGGACGTGTCGTTGCTGGCGTTAATTGGCTGTTGAGCGACGGTCATCCCATCGCGTTCGGCCGCCCGGACACCGCCTTGGATCGTCTCTTTCGTCTCACGGGCGTAGTGACAGTGACGTTCGCAAACTGGGTCCGGTGAGATTTTTTGTGCGCCGTCCGTAGCGAGACCCATGAAAATCCGGGGCGAGCGCGAATGTACGGAGTGTGGGACCCGCTGGTCGTACTATGAAACTGGGAGCGTGGGCTGTCCCGCCTGTGGTAGCCTTCAGAGCGTTGGCGTCGACGAACGAACCGAACACACTGACATGCAGGTCGCGTTCGATCTGACTCCCGTCCGAAACGCGGTCGACGAGGTCGAATCCGACGATCTCGCCGAGCGAGCCCGCGATCGGTGTCGCGACTACGTTCGCCGCCGCGGGTTCGTCAACGCCGGTACCCTCCGCGAACTCGACGATACCTATCTGGCCGCGACCGAGTTGCTCCACGTCGCCGACATCGTCGCCCGCGAGATCCACCTCGACGAACGCGAAGAGTTGTACTTCCTTGCCCTGCTCCGCGATGCCGACCAGGGCGAGCGCCCACCCGTCGCGGACGTTCCGACATCGCTTCGTGCCGCTCGCGGACTCGCGTACGCAAACGCCGTCCGCGAGTACCGTCGCGACATCCGTACATGGGCTGAGGATCGAGAACTAACGACGAGCCAACGAGGGGCACTCGAGACCCTCGGCGAACACGTCACGCGCATTCGGATGCTCGACGGAGACATCGAACCACAGGCCGCCGAACAGCTGATCACGGCGACTCGCGATCTGACGAACGGCCTGCGTGGCGACGAAATGGCATTCTCGCAGGCCCAAGAGCGGCTGACGAGCCTCGAGTTCGGCGAAACTTAGGGCAGATCCACGGCGACGTCTTCCTGCAGGCTCGCGGCTTTGACGGTATTATATAGCAACATCGCGCGCGTCATCGGGCCGACGCCGCCGGGAACCGGCGTGATGGCGCTGGCTTTCTCCTTTGCGCTCTCGAACTCGACGTCGCCGACGAGTTCGTAGCCCTTCTCGGTGTCTGCGTCGACGCGGTTGACGCCCACGTCGATCACGACCGTCCCCTCCGAGATCATCGAGCCGTCGACGAGTTCCGGGACGCCGGCGGCAGCGACGACGATGTCTGCACGCTGGATCTTTTCGGCGAGGTTCTCGGTCCGAGAGTGACAGACCGTCACCGTCGCGTTGCCGTCGTCGGCCTTCTGGATCAGCAGGTTTGCCAGTGGCTTGCCGACGATGTCCGAGCGGCCGACGATCGTTACGTCCTTGCCCTCGGTGTCGACGTCAGCCGACTCGAGCAGCTTCTGGACGCCGTGTGGCGTACAGGGTCGGAAGCGAGCGTCACCGGCGACGAGTCGGCCGACGTTCTCGGGGTGGAAGCCGTCGACGTCCTTCGCGGGATCGACCCGGCGGATCACGTCGCGGTAGTCGACGTGGTCCGGGACGGGTGCCTGGACGATGTATCCGTGGACGTCGTCGTTGTCGTTGAGATCCGCGATGGTGTCGAACAGTTCCTCGGCTGGGGCGTCGCCGTCGACGTCGACGTGGTGGCTCTCGATGCCGACCTCCTCACAGTCGCGCTGTTTCATGTTTACGTAGGTCTGGCTCGCCGGGTCGTCGCCCATGAGGACAGTTGCCAGCCCCGGCCGTGCGCCCGCGTCTGCGAGTGTCTCGATTGCCTCAGTCAACTCGTCTCGAATGTTACTCGCAACCGCGTTGCCGTCGATGATCTCGGTCATTACTCGAGTGGGCGACCGCGAGACTCATTAATCCCCGGATTCGTGCGTAGAATCGCACTCAATTCGACTCGAATATACACGTCTATGAATATCATCGTCGAACTGCTCGTCGACTCAGCCAGGTCGCAGCGATGACCGTTCCTGCTGCTCGCGAGTACTGATACGGACTCCTCTCACTCAGTTCTAGCGCACCCGCGACCCGTCGCGGGTGGGCCGGTACACAGTGATAACAGACCGTCTGACAGCGAGACGGCAGCAGCGAAAACGAATGCGTCGTCAGCTATTCGTACAGCGGATTCTCGTCACACAGCGTCGCGACTTCCTCGCGAACCTCCTCGAGGACGTTCTCGTCGTCGGGGCTGTCGATGACGCGGGCGATCAGGTCGGCGACCTGTCGGCAGTCGTCTTCGTCGAAGCCGCGCGTGGTCAGCGCCGGCGTGCCAGCACGGATGCCGCTGGGGTTGAACGCCGAGCGCGTCTCGCCGGGTACCGTATTCGCGTTGAGGACGATGCCGGCCTCTTCGAGCGCTTCTTCGGCGTCGCCGCCGGTTGTATCGGGATGACTTTCGCGAAGGTCGACGAGCACGAGGTGGTTGTCGGTGCCCTCAGAGACCAGCGAGAAGCCGTGTTCCGAGAGCCGGTCGCCGAGCGCTTTCGCGTTTGCAATCGTCTGCTCGGCGTATTCTTCGAATTCGGGCTGGAGTGCCTCTTTGAAGCCGACGGCCTTGCCGGCGACGTTGTGCATGAGCGGGCCGCCCTGGCCACCGGGGAAGACGGCGGCGTCGATGTCGTCGGCGTACTCCTCGTCACACATGACGATGCCACCACGGCCCGAGCGGATCGTCTTGTGGGTCGACCCGGTGACGAAGTCGGCGACGCCGACCGGCGAGGGATGGACGCCGGCGGCGACGAGCCCCGTGATGTGAGCGATGTCCGCGAGATGGAGCGCGTCGACATCGTCGGCGACGTCCTGAATTCGCTCCCATTCGACCTCACGCGGGTACGCGGAGTAGCCCGAGACGATGATGTCTGGCTCAAACTCGGCCGCGTGCTCGGCGAGCCCCTCATAGTCGAGATAGCCCGTCTCGGCGTCGACCTCGTACTGCTCGACCTCGTAGAGCTGGCCCGTGAAGTTCGCCGGGTGGCCGTGGCTTAAGTGGCCGCCGTGGGTCAGATCAAGCGAGAGGATCTTGTCGCCGGGCTCGAGCATCGCGAAGTAGACGGCCTGATTGGCCTGCGTGCCCGAGTGGGGCTGGACGTTGACGTGCTCTGCGCCGAACAGCTCCGTGGCGCGGTCGATCGCGAGCTGTTCGACCTCGTCGGCGTACTCACAGCCGCCGTAGTAGCGCTCGCCGGGATACCCCTCGGCGTACTTGTTCGTCAGGGCGCTGCCCTGCGCGTCGAGGACGGCCTCGCTGACGTGGTTCTCGCTGGCGATCATCTGCAACGTCTCTCGCTGGCGCTGTACCTCGCCCTCGAGGGCGTCTGCGACGGCGGGATCGACGTCCCGTACCTTGTCGTGGTCCATATCCGAATTGCGGTCTGGCGGCTGTATAAGTGTACCCTTCCCCGGCAAGTCGAGCCACTACTGTCCCCATCACGACGAGGCCGACCCGGCCGCCGAGCACCCGTCGGATGAGGGGAACCGCTCACTCGAGTGGGACGCGCGGCTCGTCGTCGGACCCGCAGAGACGCAGCCAGCGCCGGGCGTTCGAGTCCAACTGATAAAGGGGCCAGTCCCGCTGACGGGCTTATATACTTATAACATCCCGATACAACTAACTTATCTGAGTGACATTCGGCTAACCAAATGATTTGGTGGGAGGTAGATGGCGACGTCCTTCACGTCACCGACGCTGACAACGCCGAGTTGACGGTTGAGGGGGTTGATATCGCCGTCGATAACGCTAGCGTCGACATCCCGCGTCCCGCTGACGAGACTGTCGCCGTAACGACTAGTAAACTTCGTTTCCCGCACGCGGTCGTGTACGCGTTCTCGCTCACCTGTGATGATCACCGCGAACTCGACCCTGGTGGCGAGCCCCTGTCGCTGCCGCCCGGAGAGTATATCGTCGACGTTGACACCGAGATCAAGTCCTACCTCCGGTTTTCCGGCGCGGCGACGATCGAACGGACGCCCGATTACGAGGAGGTCATCATCTCCTTTCCGACGCGAACGCGTGTCGTCCTCGGCCTCCGGTGTCGACACGAGTTCCCTGTGGGAACGATTACTGTCCCCGACCGCCTGTCTGCGATCGCCGACGCCATCACACATATGGCTGCCTCACACAAGACCGACAGCCCCGATCGTTCGTATCCCACACTCCGGGGCCATCCGGCACTGATCGAGCACGGCGATTCCCTCGAGATTGACGACTGCATCCGGTCTGGGACTCCTGACCACGGGATCGAACTCGTCGTGCCACCCAACTACGAGTCGCTGTTAGTCACTGCGCCGCTTGCCTACTATCTTCAGGCAACAGTCCAGACGACCGACGACTGCCGTCACGTCCCATCCAGCCCGGGTCCAGCCCGTCCGCGACTCCGACTCGTCGACCGAGGGCGCGACGTGGCGCTCTCATCGATGCCCGAGTTAGAGCACGATGTCGCACGGCTACTCCGGAAAACGTTCTTCCTCGACTGTCTCGTCCGCAATGCCGGCCCCTACGGAACGACGCTCGCTGAATACAGTCTGCTCGAGTCCCTCGACCTCGACGCTGACACGCTGTACGACGCCTCACCGCAGGATCGGTTTGCAGCCTATCTCGACGTGCCTTACGCGGCTATCAAACACCGACTCCCCGAGTGGCATCTCTCGACATACGTCACACCCGCGTACGAGAGCGTCGAAACGCTGCCGTTCCTGCTCGACCGACTGAGCATGATCTATACCCCACGCAGCTCCGAGCTCGAGGGACGAGAACTGGTCGAACGCTCGCTCGAGGATTTCTATCGTGGCCTCGATTCCGGGTACGGCTGGACCGAGCGGCAGTGCGTGCCGTCTGCGGCCAGGGCCACCACCGGGCAGGTCGCCTCGGTCGACATCGTCAAACCCGACCTCCGGAGCGGCCGCGCCCACGGCTGGCTGGCCGACGGCGTCCCGATCGACGCCTTCAAATCCGCACCCGAGGCCTACGACAACCGCCTCGACTATCTCGAGCGAGCGAACGACGCGATCTCGATCTGTGTCGTCCTCAATGATCCGGAGATGGCCGGCGAACACGACCGTGTTGCCGAGATCTATCGCCAGCGCTCTGAAGAACTGACGATCGACCTCTCCGTCGAGGAATCACTCGAGACGGCCACACTCGCCCGCGTCTTCGAGGCCGACCACGACTTCGTCCACTACATCGGCCACTGCGAAACCGGCGGGCTGTGCTGTCCCGATGGCACGCTCGCAGCCTCGAGCCTCGAGTGCTGTAATGTCCAGACCTTCTTTCTCAACGCGTGTGGCTCCTTCCATGAGGGACAGACCCTGATCGAGAAAGGCAGCGTCGCCGGCGCGGTGACGTTCACCAAAGTCCTGAACGACCACGCCATCAAGGTCGGCTCGACGTTCGCCAAACTGCTGGTTCATGGCTTCAGCATCGAGCGAGCGATAGATCTCGCCCGCCGGCGCATCATGATGGGGAAAGACTACACTGTCGTCGGCGACGGAACCCACTCGCTCACCCAGGGCGACCAGCCACCGACCACTGCACGGCTCGAGGAAGTCGAAGCCGACGGCCGTGAAACGCAGTATCTCTTGTGTCTCGACTGTTACTCGATGCGAGCAGCCGGCTCATACTACTTCCCGCACACCGAGACCAACGAGTACGCCTACCTCTGCGGGAACGACTCGACGTTTACGTTGACACGATCGGAACTGGTGACGATGCTCAAAGAAACGGACGCAGCCGTGATCTATGACGGGGACGTATACTGGTCGGACGCACTCTGGCCGCGATTCGATCGATAACCGCCGACACGTACGATGAGTGGCAGCGTCACTTCGGCTGTCGACTCACTCTCGACTCGGAACCACCGGGAGACGAAGTGGCTGGTGTTGATCTCGAGATTTGCAACTTCGCCGCCGTCTCGGTCGGTGGTGAATCCGTGTTGTATCCGGCGGCATACTCAACGAAGACGGATCCCACTTCACAAAACAAAAGATGAAGCGTGACGGTCCCCTCCCCCCATCTCGCGAGGCTACTCATCTTGACTGGACGCGAACAGGTCGTCACCCGCGAACTGTACGATCCCAACGCGGACGGGATTCCCGTGACGTTAGGCGCGGATGAATGTCAAGGACCGCCGTACGTGCTGACCCGTTCTGCCCGCACAGTACTCCGTGACGATCGAGTCAGGTCCGACTCGAGGCCACCTCGAGCAATGACCGCTCGAACGCCCCACCATAGTTGGCTCTGTCGAACGCACATACGATAGCAGAGTAACACGTTGGTTGTTTATAGTTATTGGTACTAGTAACGAAAACCCGCTCTCATCCGCTCTATTACCAATACTCGTTTCCAATTACAGCTCTATCAACCCATACGTGTATAAGAGATAGCGATATTCCGTTGGCGAACTAACGTGTTCTGGACAAAAATTACCGTTTTGGATACGATACAAGAAGTTCTGCCGCCCAGATGGCCGCCAAAATTAAGTACTGTGCTCTCAATTACTTCTGTATAGGCATGACCTCGAATTTACTCAACCATCAGATTGACGATATTCTCGAGTCAGTGCTCGAGGATGCAAGCGGTGATATCTTCATGGTGAATCCATCGCATGATGCCATCGAAGACTTCGTCTCCGTCGCCACCACGTTCGACGGCGACCTTCCCGCAGTACATATGCTCGCCGACGAGCGAACGCTGAAAGACATCATGGACGATTTCATCGTCGCCTCGAACGCGGCTGACCTTATCAGCGAGGGCGCACTCGCCTTGCGAACGCTCGAGCAGGCCCCCGAAAACTCGCTTTTGATCACCGAGGACCGCGTCGTCGCCGTCGTTCACGCCGGTGACCGCGTTGGCGGCCTCGTCACCGATGAAGCGGACTTCGTCGCAGACACCTACGAGACCTACGAGGATCGCTGGGCCGACGCGTCCGAATTTAACCTTCGGACACCGCCGATCACGGACGTCCGCGAAACGCTCGCCGACGAGATCAGCTCCGACGCTGAAGGCGACTTCACGGCGATTCTCGACTCGCTCGAGACAGCCCGCGGCGACGGCGATGGGCTCGACGAGGTCACCATCTCCTTGCTCGTTGCCGCCAAAAACGAGGCCCTGCTCTACGACATCAGCAAGTGGGGCGAAGACGTCGGGATCGCCTCCAAGGCGACCTTCTCGCGGACGAAAACCAAACTCGAGGACATGGGTCTGATCGACACCGAGAAGGTCCCAATCGACGTCGGTCGCCCGCGACTCCGGCTCAAGATCGGTGACGACCGCCTCAAAGAAGCCGACAACGGCCAGCTCGCGACGGTGGCCCAGTCGATTCTCAACTAACGAAATTTTACGCTGCGGTCTATCGCGGTCGCAATACCGCCGCGACCGCGATGTCCCTCGGTAAAATTTCGATCAAAAGCACTCCTCCCTCCCCGTTGGGTCGGTCGTCGGCCCGCTCGCTCACCCTTCGGGTTCGCTCGCGGTGAGGTCGAGTAACGGCCTGCGCTCCCGGCCACGACATTCTGGAGTGATTCGAGAGGCGCGACTGGATGGCGCAAACCCCAAGTCGACCCCGTGAGACGATTCGAGTATGTACGAGGCCGTCCATGCCCACCCCGACGGACAGAGCACGGTCGCCAGACTCGCGAAAACGGCGGCCGATTACGGGTTCGAGGGCGTGGTCGTGCGTAATCACGCGGACGCTCGAGCCGAGTACGACCCCGAGCGAATTCGCGACGAGTACGGGATCGATGTCGTCGAGGGCGTCGAAATTCGGACCGACGATCGACAATCCGCCAGCGGTGCGGTGGGAAACTACCGGACCACCGAAACGATCGTCGCGGTCCACGGCGGGACGAACGCGATGAACCGGTTTGCAGTCGAACAGGCGAAAGTCGACGTCCTCGCACACCCGATGGCCGGCGACGGTGATATCAACCACGTCCTCGTGAAAGCCGCCGTCGAAAACGGTGTCCGCCTCGAGTTCGACCTCTCGGGGGTCCTCCGACAAAGCGGCGGTCGCCGCGTCCGAACGCTACAGTCACTGCGAAAGCTCCGGGAGATCGTCGACCACTACGACGCGCCGTATGTCGTCAGCGCCGAGCCGACCTCACACCTCGAGGTGCGGGCTCCCCGCGAACTCAAGGCACTCGGCGAAGAGATTGGTTTCACACGCGAGTTCATCGAAGACGGGCTCGCGGAGTGGGGACGGCTCACCGAGCGAAACCGCCACATCCACTCCGAGTCGTTCATTGAGCCCGGCGTCGAACGGGGCAGGTATGAAGAAGAGTCTTGAGGAACATGCCGCCCGGTTCGACGAGAAAGCCGGCGAGTACGACGACTCGAAGTCCGAGGAGTACCACGCCTGTGCGAATCTGGTCGTCGAGCACGCCGCACCCGAGTCCGACGACGTCGTCCTCGATCTCGGTACTGGAACGGGAGCGATCGCGCTTGCACTCGCCCCCGATGCAGCGCGCGTCGTCGGCCGCGATATCAGCGATGGGATGCTCGAGCAAGCCCGGGAGAAGGCCGACGAGGCGGGCCTCGAGAACGTCGACTTCGGTCACGGCACGTTCCGAGAGCCGGACTACGAGGGGTCGGTCGACATAGTCACCACGAACTTCGCGTTCCACCACCTCTCGGACGACGAAAAACGCAAGGCGATCGGTGTCATCGCCGATCTCGAGCCACGAAAGTTCGTCCTCAGCGACGTAATGTTCTTCGGCGATCCCGACCCCGACGACCCCTTCTATACGCCCGCAGTCGACGATCCGGCGACCGTCGGCACCCTCGCTGACGCCTTTACCGACGCCGGCTTCTCGCTGACGGCGGTCGAACGCGTCCACGACCAGGTGGGCGTGCTAGTCGCCGAACGGAATCCAACTGGCGGCGACGTGGCGACCGACGAATGAAACACCTCCCGAAACATCTCCGGCCGCGCTGGCGCTATCTCGCCGTTTCTCTCGAGACGTGGCCGGACGAGCGGATCGGCAGGCGGTCGTTCCAGCGCGAACTGTGGTATGCAGGCCAGAACCTGCTCGGCGATCCGGGTAGCGCCGACGCCGATCTCACAGTCATGCGATTTTCGTTCGCCGACGGACAGGGCGAAGCGATCGTCAGGGTCCGTCGCGGCGAGACCGAGCCCGCTCGCGCGGCGCTTGCATGTCTCGACGAGATCGATGGCGCACCCGTCGGGATTTGCGTCCGGGGTATCAGTGGTACGATCCGTGCCGCTGAAGAAAACTATTTACGGCGACGCGGGCAAGATTCCGAAGAGAGAAACGTCGTGTTCGGGAACGAGGAGCGAGTCGCTGTCCTCCGGGATTGCGTTGGGGATGTCCGACTCGATGAGGCGTTCGCGGGCGCGACAGACCTCGATTACGATTTAGCGTGATACTATGCAGGGACAAGCCCAACAGCAGGCGTACGACCGTGGCATCACGATCTTCTCGCCCGACGGCCGACTCTATCAGGTCGAGTACGCTCGCGAGGCGGTCAAGCGAGGTACAGCCAGTATCGGCGTCCGAACGAACGACGGCGTCGTACTCGCCGTCGACAAACGAGTCCCCTCCCCGCTGCTCGAGGACTCGAGCGTCGAGAAGATTCACAAGGCAGACGACCACGTCGGCATCGCCAGTGCGGGCCACGTCGCCGACGCCCGTCAGCTGATCGACTTCGCCCGCCGTCAGGCACAGGTCAACCAGCTGCGCTACGGCGAGCCGATCGGCGTCGAGACGCTGACCAAGGAAGTCACCGACCACATCCAGCAGTACACGCAGGTCGGCGGTGCCCGCCCGTTCGGTGTCGCGCTGATCGTCGGCGGCATCGACAACGGCGAACCGCGCCTGTTCGAGACCGACCCCTCGGGGACGCCCTACGAGTGGAAGGCCCTGGCCGTCGGTGCTGACCGTGGTGAACTCCAGAACTATCTCGAAGAGAACTACGACGACGAGGCTGACTTAGACGGCGGCATCCAGCTTGCCCTCGACGCACTTGCCTCGGTCAACGATGGTTCCTTGCTCCCCAACGAAGTGGGGCTGGCAACCGTCGACGCCGAAACCGAGACCTTCGAGCAGTTCGACCGTGATCGGATCGAGGACTACCTCGAGGAGAACGATCTCCTCGACACCGGCGAAGACGACACAGCCGACGAGTAACGCCCCATCCGATCCGTTTTCGGCTTTCTCACCACTTCTCGAGTCGGCTGTCTCCCGTTCTCGCCGCGACGCTGTCGACCTCACCGTTCGTCCGCATCGAGGTCGCTCGTCGGGAAACACTCTTTAAATTGGCGAGGGAACCGTGAGGTATGATTTCGCTCGACGAGGCGGTGACGGCGCGACTCGAGTCACACGGAGCGCGCTTCGAAGTCCTCGTAGACCCGGATGCAGCGCTAGCGATCAAACGCGACGAGTTCGATGGCGACCTCGAAGACGTCATCGCGGCCGAGGACGTCTTCGAGAACGCTTCTCGCGGCGATCGACCGGCCGAAAATGACCTCGAGAAAGTCTTTGACACGACGGAGCCACTCGAGATCATTCCCGAGGTGATCAAGGAGGGTGAGATCCAGATCACGGCCGAGCAGCGCCGCGAGATGCAAGAACAAAAGCGCAAGCAGTTGATCGACACGATCACGCGCAACGCGGTCAACCCGCAGATGGACAACGCGCCCCATCCGCCTGAACGGATCGAGAACGCCTTAGAGGAGGCTGGCTTCACCGTCGATCCGATGGAGCCGGTGCAGGCGCAGGTCGACGACGCGCTCGACGCGCTACGGCCGGTTATCCCGATCCGGTTCGAAGAGGTCACTGTTGCGGTTCAGGTACCGGCCGACTACGCCGGCAGCGCACAGGCACAGATCCGTCAGTTCGGTGACTTAGAACGCGAAGAGTGGCAAAACGACGGCTCGTGGATCGGCGTGCTCACGTTCCCGGCAGGACTGCAAAACGAGTTCTACAACGAGGTCAACGAATACACCAGCGGCGAAGCCGAAACGGAGATCATCAGGGACAAAGACGACCTGTCGACCCAATAGCGCTCAGGCGGCGCGTTATCCTCGTTTGAAGCCGATCACGAAGCCGCCGGTAAAGCCCGCGCCGAGTGACAGTGTCGAGATGAGTGACTGAACCACGCTGGTCGCTGTATCCTGTGCCTGTGCTTGTGTGTGCAGAATGCCCGCTGAGAGTCGGTTCCAGTCGACGGTGATGATGCCCTGGGACTCGAGATAGCGAAAGAGCATCAGCTGAACGCCGGCGATAACCGCAAGCAGTTTTGCAATCTTTTTGGCCGCAAAGCCGATGAGGCCGCCAATAACGGCACCGCCCCCGAACTCGAGGCCGAGTGCGGCCGGATCGAGATCGATCATCACCCGCATCAATTCGAGTCGCTTCCTATGACTTTTGTGATCGCACGACGGCTGTGTGACCGCGTATGCAGTGACGTTCAGTAGCGACTAGAGCCGAGATGCAGCGACCCTGTCACCGTATCGCTTCCACGGCACCCCCTCGAGCGAATCGGACGATCGGTGCGGGCACTGGATTCAAGACGATTCGTCACGTACGAGCGGCTATGAGCCACGTCCGTCCAACGGAGGTGTCCGACCGGCATCGTTAGCGGAACCGGGTCACTGTGGCAGTGTCCGTCTCGTCGAGTCGCTCGGCGCGTGCAACCGTCGCCGCGTCGGCTCGACGAGCGATGGCACTCGAGTGAGTACGCCCGACCGCACCCGGCGGACGCAGCTCTCTCTGTATGAACACGATAATCGTCAAACGCGTTGATTCAGGCACGCCCGATACGAGCGAGATTCGCGATCTGGCCCGGGCGGCGGGATACACCGTCGTCGGCGAGGTCACACAGTCCAGACGGGCCGATCCGGCCCTCCAGATTGGCGAGGGGAAAGCCGAGGAACTGGCCGCGTTAGTCGAGGAAACGGATGCGACGACCGTCATCTTCGACAACCGACTCGGTCCCTACCAGACGTACAACCTCGGCAAGCTCCTGCCCGAGGGCGTCGAAGTCATCGATCGATTCACGCTCATCCTCGAGATCTTCGGCCAGCGCGCACAGACGCGCAAGGCCCAACTCCAGGTCGAACTGGCCGAACTCCGCTACGAACTGCCCCGTGCGGAGGCAAAGACCAGCCTCGCAAAACGCGAGGAACACCCCGGCTTCATGGGGCTTGGTGAGTACGACGAGAGCCGCGAGCAGGACATCAAAGCCCAGATCAGCCGAATTAAAGACGAACTCGAGCGGATCGAACAGACCGAACAGCACCGCCGGGAGCGCCGGCGTGATTCGGGGTTCGATCTGGTCGCGCTGGCCGGCTACACCAACGCGGGGAAGTCGACTCTGTTGCGTCGGCTCGCGGCCGATCTCGAGGTTTCCGAAAACGAGGATCTTCACCCTGATCTGGACGCGACGGCTGAATCGAAAGACAAACTCTTCACCACGCTCGGGACGACGACCCGGCGTGCGGATATCGACCGTCGGGACGTGCTGGTGACCGACACCGTCGGGTTCATCAGCGATCTCCCACACTGGCTGGTCGAGTCGTTCAAGTCGACGCTCGATTCCGTCTACCGGGCGGATCTGGTCTTGCTCGTCGTCGACGTCAGCGAGCCGATCGACGAGATCCACGAGAAGCTCGTGACCTCTCACGATACCCTCTACGAGCGCAACGAAGCCCCGATCGTGACCGTTCTCAATAAGATCGATCAGGTCAGCGACGCGGAACTGGCCGAGAAACGCGAGGCGCTCTCGTCGCTCGCGCCGAATCCAGTCGCGGTCAGCGCCAAGGAGGGACAGCACATCGACCGGTTGCTCGAGCGGATCGACGAGGAACTGCCCGACTGGGAGGAAGAACGGCTGCTGTTGCCGATGACTGACGACACGATGAGCGTCGTCTCGTGGCTCCACGACAACGCACACGTCGACGACGTCACCTACGGGGACGAAGACGTCGTCGTCTCTTTCGAGGCTCGCCCAGCAATAGTCTCGCAGGCGCGCTCGCGCGCGAGCGAGCTGCGGACGGCCGCGGCCGAATCCGCATGAGCCTCGAGTCGGTGTCGACCACGATCGATTACTGGTGGGTGGTATCGTTGGCTTATGTTGAAATAGTGAGTCAAGCAGCGAACACTGTCACGACCCCCCACATATAAACCACTGACTAGAGTCACCTGGCATATGGAACGTGTTGCAATCATTGGTGCCTCGATGACCCAGTTCGGGCAACGCGAGGGCGAGTGGATCACGGACCTCCTTGCGGAGGCTGGTATCGAATGTCTCGGGGATGCAGGTGTCGACGCCGACGATGTCGAACACCTGTACGTCTCGAACATGGCAAGCGGTGAGTTCGAAGGACAGACTGGAGTCCCGAACGCGCTGGCACACGACCTCGATGCAATGCCGGCGTACACACAACGGATCGACCAGACGAGTTCCAGCGGCGGCGCGGGGATTTACGCCGCCTGGCAGTCGGTCGCCAGCGGGGCCAGTGACATGACCCTGCTCGTCGGCGGTGAGAAGATGACCCACAAGACCACCGGCGAGGCCACCGACGTGATCGCGTCGCTGACCCACCGCGCCGAGTACAAAACCGGCGTCACGCTGCCGTCGTTTGCCGGCTTGACCGCACGCCACTATCTCGAGCGATTCGACGCGCCTCGTGAGAGCTTGGCGAAAGTCGCGTCCAAGAACCACAAAAACGGCGTCGACAACCCAAAGGCCCAGTTCCAGAAGGAGGTCGACGTCGAGACGATCCTCGAGTCGCCGATCATCGCCGATCCGCTGCGGCTGTACGACTTCTGTCCGATTACGGACGGCTCGGCGGCGCTGATGCTCTGTCCGGAGTCGGTCGCCGAGGAGTATACCGACGAGTACGTCGTCATCTCGGGGATCGACGGCGCGACGGACACCCACGTCGTCCACGAGCGCGAGGACCCGACTGTGATGGGTGGTGTCGTCGAGAGCGGCAAGGGAGCCTACGAGATGAGCGGCCTTGGACCAGACGACATCGACGTCGCCGAACTTCACGACATGTTCACGATCCTCGAGTTCCTCCAGATGGAGGGACTCGGCTTCGCCGAGCATGGCGAGGCGTGGAAACTCGTCGAGGAGGGATACACCGAGCGAGACACCGGCGAACTGCCGATCAACACTTCGGGCGGCCTCAAGTCGAAAGGCCACCCGCTGGGTGCAAGCGGCGTCGCACAGGCAGTCGAGATTTACGAACAACTCATGGGCGAAGCCGGTCCACGACAGGTCGAGGCTGAGACCGGCCTGTGCTGTAACGTGGGCGGCTTTGGCAACTGTGTGATTACTACGATTATGGAGGCAGCACAATGACGATGGACGCAACGCGCTACGAGGACGGTTCGATTACCTACCCCGGCCACCCGCGCGGTCCCGGTGGTTCGAATCCGGCGGAAACAATCGATCTCAGCGAGTACACCGCAGAGGTCATCACGTGGACGACCAGCACCGCGACGCCGCCGGGCGTCCGCGAGCCCAACCACCTCGCAATCGTCGAGTTCGACGTGGATGGTGAGTCGGTTCGTGCGATCGGCCAGCTCACTACCGGCGACGTCGAGACGGGTGACGAGGTCCAGCCAGTTCATGTCGACGAACTTCGCGAACCCGGCGCAGGGATTCGCGAACCGGAGAGCCAGGACTGGGACGGCTACCGGTTCGAGCCGGTCTAAGGTCGCTCGTCTCCGCCACCGCTTTTATCGGATCCGTCAGCGTCTGCCGCGTCAGTCTTGTCAGCATCGCCATCATCGCTCACACTCGAGTCGGCAGCATCTTCGCCGTACTGCTCTCGCAGCGTCTCGAGTTCGGCGTCGACGTCGACGGCCGAGTCGGGGTCGTCACGATCCTCGGCAGCCGTCTCCTCGGTGTCGCTTGGCGGTCCGTCGGCGATGTCGATCGAGATCTCCGTTGCCGTCGGCGGTTCCGACGCGCTCGACTGGGAGGCCCGATCGGTGGCCTCGCGAAGACGTGTGTCGACATCGTCGCGAAGCTGGCGGGCTTCCGAAAGGAGATCACGCGCCCCCTCGTCTGCGGGTAGACTCCCCTCCGAGACGGCCCGATTGAGTTCAGTCAGGACTGTATCGAGTTGTGAGAGCGTCGTCCGTCGAAGTTCACTTGCGCGGTCGCTCGTCGCCTCGGCGGCCGTCGACGTCCGGTCGCGAGCTGCCCGCTCAGTTCTAACGATCTGTAGGCCTCGCTGGAACGCCTCGAGCGCGCGAACGTTCGCCTCGAGGATGGCCAGCGCGGCGGGAAGCGCCACCTCGTCGGTGAGTCGGAGCAACTCTCGCGGTGTCGGCGGTCGCAGCGGCGGCCGAAAGCGCCGGCGTGGCTCGTCGAGTTCCGTTCGAAGCTCGTCGATCGTTCTCGTCAGTTCGCGAACGGCGTCGACGAGTTCGTCGTCACGGTCGGTCATACGTGCCTTACGGCCGCGAGGCTCAAAAAGCGGCCGCTCAGCGTATTGAGTTCCGGCCGATCCAAGCGTTTTTACCCCCACCGAACCGCTGAACGGATGTGCGAATCGAGAACAGCTTCATTCCCGTTCGTGGCGTCGGGGAAACCACCGAACGACGCCTGTGGGAAACCGGCGTGACTCACTGGGACGAGTTCGACGGCAGTGTCGTCGGCTCGACGGTTGCGGATCGGATCGAGACGTTCATCGACGAGGGCCGAACCCATCTCGAGCGTGGCGACATCTCTGTCTTTGCGGAGGCGCTGCCCGCCGCGAGTCGCTGGCGATGCTATGAAAACGTCAGCGACGAGACCTGCTTTCTGGACATCGAGACGACCGGCCTCAGCGCCGAGACGAACGACGTGACGACCGTCAGCCTCCATCAGGGTGGCGAGACGAAGACGTTCGTCAAAGAGCGTGATCTGACGAGCGACCGCCTCACACGTGAACTCGAGGAAGCGGCCCTGCTCGTCACCTTCAACGGGCAGCGATTCGACGTCCCGTTCCTCGAGACATGTTTCGATGTCACCATTGACGTCCCCCACGTCGATCTCATGTATCCCTGTAAGAAGATCGGGCTCGACGGCGGACTGAAACCGATCGAGCAGGAGTTGGGGATCGACCGGGACATGCCCGACATCAGCGGTCGCGATGCGGTGCGCCTCTGGCGCGAGTACGAACGCGGCGACGATGGTGCCCTCGAGACACTTATCGAGTACAACCGCGCGGACACGGCCAATCTCGAGCCGCTGATGGAGATCGTCGCCGATCGGCTCCACGAGCGCGTCTTCGAGGCTGCGCTGGCTGACGACTGAGCGGTTCGCGGTGAAATTGAGAGAGCTGGCCAGCATCGGCCTTGCTCCGAGAGAAGGGGGACAGCGACGACCGTGCGGCCGCTCGTCACTGCAGAGGGGTTACTCGGTCGACCCCACGTCTGGTGAACGCAGGGCGGGCTTAGAAACGGACGCCGTCACTCGCGGTCGGACACTTCGACCTCGCCGTCGCTCGTGACGACGATCCGGTAGCCACAGTAGGAGAATTCGATGCGGCCAGTCGGTCGCTCACGGCCGTTTTCGCGGGTCGCAAAGAGCGCGTCGAGCGCCTCGGGATTGATGACGTCGTAGAGGGCATCGTATTCAGGCGGTTCGAGGTCGAGCGGATCGACGCCTTCACGCTCGGCGACGGCCTCAACCACGTCGAAACTTACTGACTGCCCGACTGTCGGTTCCGAGCGATCGACTGAGAGTAGCATTGGCCGGACTCTTACATCGATCCAGTATAAATCCTCTGACCTCAATCTGATTGCAAAACCCAGTTCTGTCGGTTATAGCTCGAATGTGTACAATAACGTATTTATTACCCTCTTACAAATAGATCATTTAAACTATTTCGCGACATCTAAAGATATTCAAGAATAGACATCTATCGGACAATCAGTGATTATACCGGCAGGAAAACCGCAAGCCTGCGGTCTCGTTCGATTCGGATGCGTTATATGTTCGGCATGGACTTCTTCATCGTTCGCCTCGTGTCCGCGCTGGTGAAATCCATCTCGAGTCACTGGACGTGAGACGCGGTCCACCATATCGCTCGCATCTCGAATCAGTAGATTGCCGGCAGCCACAGCACCCCTCCGAATATGTTCGCAATGGAGTGTTTACACGCGCGAGCCGTCTCGTTCACGTATGGGAGCTAACCGAGTCACTGCCACCGAGACCGACAGTCGAAGCAATGGCACGACGACGGTGACGGTTCGCTGTACCGGCCACGTCCGCGACGCCGTCGGCAGTCACGAACTCACGTTCACGTTCGATGGCACCCGGCTCCGGGATTTCCTCGAGGCCTTTTTCGAGGAGTACGGCCTCGAAGACATGCTCATCGCGGAAACCGAGTCCGAGGCGATCCACAGTGGGTGGGCACCGGTACCCGACGACTTGCCCGGGACGTGGCGGAAGAATCCGGAGGGTGAGCAAACGCGGCCGTACGCACGGGTCTGTGTCAATGGCCGGTTCAACGAACACCTTGGCGGGTTCGAGACGGAACTGACCGACGGGGACCGTGTCGCGCTGATCTACCCCTTCATGTTCTGCTGTTGAACGGACGTGCTGGCAGATAGGCGCATACGGATTCCTGTCAGCCAGCGCCGGCGTCCTCCCTTCTCATCGGTAACTCGTTACAACAGACCGTCTCAGTCCGCGGCACCGCCGACCATCGATCCCGCCTCCGTACCGAAGACCTCGTCGTCGGTGAGGTAACACTGCGGATCGGGCTCGAAGAGGTCGCCGGTCGCCGCCAGCGCGCGCAATCGCGAGGCCCCGCGACAGATCGACTGGTACTGGCAGTCCGCACACTTGCCTTTCAGATGCTCCTCACGGTTACGAAGTGCCTCGAGCAGCGGGTTCGACTCGTCTTCCCAGATCTCGCCGAAGGGCCGGTCCCGGACGTTGCCGAGACTATAGCCCTGCCAGAACTGGGTCAGGTGGACGTTGCCCTGATAGTCCACGTCGGCGATCCGCTCGCCGGTCGGGTCGCCGCCGTTTCGCTCAAGGTAGTCGTAGACTGCCTGTGCTTTCGCCTCGCCGAACTCCTCGCGGGCGTACTCCACGAGGAAGGCCGCGTCGGCGTAGTTGCCAACCAACAGGGTCTCGATCTCCTCGCCGCGGTCGTGATACTCGAGGGTCATGTCCGCCACACGGCGAACCGCCTCGCGTTTCTCCTGTGGGGAGAGATCGGCGTCGACGATCTCGGCCCCGCGACCGCCGTAGTCGAGGTGGTAGAAACAGAACCGATCGAGCCCTTTCTCGGCGAGTAAATCGACGACTCCCTCAAGGTCGGGCGCGTTGGCTTCGGTGATCGTATATCGCAGCCCGGTCTTGAGGCCGACCTCGAGACAGTTCTCGATGCCGCGGACGGCGGCGTCGAACGCGCCCTCTTCGCCGCGGAACCGATCGTTTCGCTCGGGGAGGCCGTCGACCGAGATGCCGGCGTACTGGAGCCCGGCATCGCGCAGCGCCGCGGCCTTTTCGCGGGTGATCAGGGTGCCGTTCGAAGACAACACCGGTCGGAGTCCCTGATCGGCCGCATAGGAGACGAGTTCGACCAGATCGTCGCGCACGAGCGGTTCACCGCCAGAAAAGAGCACGACCGGCGCGCCGTAGTCGGCGAGCTGGTCGAGAAACGCCTTTCCTTCGGCGGTCGTGAACTCGCCGGACGCAGGGTCGAGGTCTGCACCCGCATAGCAGTGCGAACAATAGAGGTTACACCGGCGGGTCGTATTCCAGACGACGACCGGCCGCCGCTGTTTCTTTTCGGTGATCTGTGGTTTCTCGGAGCCTTCGGCCGCGTCGTATCGGAGTCCGTCGCCCTCCGCGTCGAGATCACAGAGTAGTTTACTGATCGAAATCACGCGTCTTGCACCTCCGGTTTTCCGTCGGCCCCTTCGCTGACGCGCGATTCCTCGCCCCCGGTGTCGGTTGCGAGTCCGCGCGTCGAGTACCGTTCGACTGCCTCAGCCGGGCAGAGCCAGACGTCGGCGGCATCCCAGCCGAACAGGCGGGACGCGTGTTCGTGGGCTTCCGTCGCGCTCGCGGCGGCAACGCTGCCGACGTGGCGCATCGGGTCGGCCGCCTCGGCGCGAACGAAGACCTCCCACTGTGGGGTCGGGTTCCCTCGCTCGTCGCTCTCGACGAGAGACCGGCGTGCTTTCTCGACCATATTGACACCTACGAGACGATACCGAAGGCCGTTCCGTGACCTCCCAGTGTGTGGGAACACGTCTCTCCCCGGTCGAACATCTTCCCGTTTTCTCAGCCATCGGGAACGACGGGTCGTATTTTCGGCTGTCTGACACCCAGCCCCCGATATGCGTCCTGGCACACTCGAGACAGCCGAGCGACCGTTCGTCCTCATCTGGGAACTCACCCAGGCCTGTGGCCTCGCCTGTAATCACTGTCGAGCCGACGCCAAGCCCCAACGTCATCCCGACGAGCTCTCGACGGCGGAGGGGAAGGCGCTGCTTGAGGACGCGGCCGAATTCGGCGACGGCCAACTGGTCGTCCTCTCGGGCGGCGATCCGCTCGTCCGCGACGACGTCGAGGAACTGATCGCCTACGGTGACGATCTCGGACTCCGGATGACGATTACGCCCAGTGGGACCGGTTCGCTGACCGCAGGCCGCATCGAGGCGATGGCTGACGCTGGCCTCAAGCGCATGGCCGTCAGTCTCGATGGTGCCGCTCCCGAGACTCACGATGCCTTCCGCGGGGAGGAGGGCAGCTTCGCCGAGACGGTCCTGGCCGTCGAGGACGCCCGCGCGGCCGGTCTGCCGGTCCAGATCAATACGACGGTCTGCCAGCAAACCGTCGACGAACTCCCCGCGATCCGGGAGCTGTTGACCGAGCTCGGGGCCGTCATGTGGAGCGTCTTCTTCCTCGTCCCCGTCGGCCGCGGCCGGATCCTCGAGCCGATCACACCGGAGCGAGCCGACAGGGTGATGGCGTGGCTGGCTGAGGTCAGCGAGACGGAGCCTTTCGGGGTCAAAACGACCGAAGCCCCGCAGTATCGGCGGGTCGTGATGCAACGACAGGGAGAAACAGCCACTGGCGGCGAGACGGAAGCCGCGCCCGACTCAGGCGTCAAGCGCCGGACCGGTATCGTCGCAGGCGACGGCTTCGCGTTCGTCAGTCATACGGGCGAGGTGTTCCCCTCGGGGTTCCTCCCTGAATCCGCGGGGAACGTCCGCGACCAGCCGGTCACCGATAGCTACCGGAATTCGGCGTTGTTCCAGTCGCTGCGCGACCGCGACCGGCTCTCGGGCAAATGCGGGGCCTGTCCGTACCGCCACGTCTGCGGCGGGAGCCGTTCGCGGGCGTTTGCCCACACCGGCGACCCACTCGCGAGCGATCCGCTCTGTCCGTTCGTCCCGGAGGGCTACGACGGCCCCCTCCCCTGGGACAACGGCGACGGCGGGGCTCGCGGCGTCTCGAGCGGTGACTGAGCGGTACAGTCGACGGGACGGCGATGTGGCTCACGCCGAACGCGACGGATCGCAAAAAACGAGTCGCAGCCGCAGTCGCTCGTCAGCGTTACTCGAGGACGACCAGCGTGTCGCCCATGTCGACACTTTCGCCTTCTTCGACGGCGATCTGGGTGACCTCACCGCCCTGCGAGGCGACGATGTCGTTTTCCATCTTCATGGCCTCGAGGACGACCAGCACGTCGCCGGCGGCGACCTCGTCGCCTTCCTCGACTTCGACGTCGAGGATCGTCCCCTGCATCTCGGCGTCGACGGTCTCGCCGTCGCCTGCGATGTCGGCCTCGTCGCTGCTGGAGCCGCCTGCCGGCTCCGGACGGCTGGCCTGTGCGCCGCCGGCGTCGATGTCGCCGGCCGGGATTGCGGGTGCGCCGTGTTCCTCGAGTTCGACCTCGAAGCGCTTGCCGTTGACTTCGACGGTGAACTCGCGTTCGACGGCTTCCTCGTCGTCTTCGCTGGCACCGTCGCCGGTGTCGCCGCCCCACTGTTCCTGGGCTTCCTCGATGCGCGTCTCGTCGAGTTCCTCGTCGAGATATTTCGTGGTGTGGGTACTCGCGACGAACTCCTCGTCGGTGAGCATCAGCCGGTGGAACGGGATGATCGTCGGGATGCCCTCGATGTCGTACTCACGGAGCGCGCGCAGCGAGCGCTCGATACACTCGTCGCGGTCCTCGCCCCAGACGACGAGTTTGGCGATCATCGAGTCGTAGTCGGTGACGAGCTCGTCGCCCTGTCGGAGCGCGTCGTCCATCCGGACGCCGATCCCGCCTGGCGGGTCGTAGGTTTCGAGCGTGCCACCGGTCGCGGGCGCGAAGTCGTTGGCCGCGTTCTCGGCGTTGATCCGGAATTCCATCGCGTGGCCGTCGATCTCGACGTCCTCCTGTGCGAAGTCGAGTTCCTCGCCGGCGGCGATCTGGATCTGGCGCTTGACGATGTCGATGCCGGTGATCTCCTCGGTGACCGTGTGCTCGACCTGGATCCGCGTGTTGACCTCGAGGAAGTAGAAGTTGGTGTCGGGGCCGAGCGGGCCATCGCGGCCTGCGTCCTCTTCGACGAGGAACTCGACGGTGCCGGCGTTGGTGTAGTCGGCGGCCGAGACACCGCGACGGGCCGCTTCGCCGATCTTCTCGCGGAGTTCATCCGAGAGTGCCGCCGAGGGGCCTTCCTCGATGACCTTCTGGTGGCGGCGCTGGAGCGAACAGTCACGTTCGCCGAGGTGGCGCACGTTGCCGTGCTGGTCGGCGACGATCTGGACTTCGATGTGACGCGGATTCTCGAGGTAACGCTCGAGGTAGACCGAATCGTTGTCGAAGTAGGCCTCACCCTCTCGCTGGGCGCTCTCGAGTTGGTCTTCGACTTCGCTCTCGTCCCAGACGACCTTCATCCCGCGGCCGCCACCGCCACCTTCGGCCTTGATGGCGATCGGGTAGCCGTGTTCCTCACCGAACTCTTTGACCTGCTCGGGGTCGGTGACGGGTTCGGTCGTCCCGGGGACGATCGGCACGTCGGCCTCGTTCATGATCGTCCGGGCTTTGGTCTTCTCACCGAGCGCTTCCATCGAGTCGCCGGACGGGCCGACCCAGGTGATTTCCTCGGTTTCCTCGACCTTGCGGGCGAACTCGGCGTTTTCGGCGAGGAAGCCGTAGCCGGGGTGGATGGCGTCGGCGTCGGCCTTGCGTGCAGCCTCGATCACGGCCTCGTGATCGAGATACGAGTCAGCCGCTCGTGCCGGACCGACGTTGTACGCCTCGTCCGCGTAGCGGACGTGCCCCGAGTCCTTGTCGGCCTCGGAGTAGATGGCGACAGTCCCGATATTCAACTCTTCACACGCCCGCATGACGCGGACGGCGATCTCCCCGCGGTTGGCCACGAGAACCTTCCTGAACATTCCTGTCGAAACCGTCGTGAGGGGCCTACGTTACTTTTTCGCAACTGATTCGTCGCGACAGGGTGCTTTTGTTACTTATCGAACCATTATCGCGAGCTGGACGTGGTGTGTTCCATGGTAGTTATGGACAAGCGTTATCCGAACTGAGCCCCTGGATTTGATGATGGACGAGCTGGTAGCCAGTCCACTCCAGACACAATCGGTGCTCGAGGATCCGATCCTGCTCGTCGGGTCGATCGGGCTCTTGCTCGTCGTAATCACGGTCTGGCAGATGGTCGAGATCGTGGATGCGTACGACAGAGCCGCGCTGACCGTCTTCGGCGAGTACCGCGAGCTCTTGGAACCGGGCCTGAACATCGTCCCGCCGTTCGTCTCGCGGCTCTACACGTTCGACATGCGGACCCAGACGATCGACGTGCCGAGCCAGGAGGCGATCACGCGGGACAACTCCCCCGTGACGGCCGATGCCGTCGTCTACATCCGGGTGATGAACGCCAAGCGCGCGTTCCTCGAGGTCGACGACTACCAACGAGCAGTCTCGAACCTCGCCCAGACGACGCTGCGCGCGGTGATCGGCGACATGGAACTCGACGATACACTCAGCCGGCGTGAACTCATCAACGAGCGGATCCGCACCGAACTCGACGAACCGACCGACGAATGGGGCATCCGTGTGGAATCAGTCGAGGTCCGCGAGGTCACCCCCTCTCAGGGCGTCAAAGGCGCAATGGAAGAACAGACCTCCGCCGAGCGCCGCCGCCGGGCGATGATCCTCGAGGCCCAGGGGGACCGCCGCAGCGCCATCGAACGGGCCGAGGGTGAGAAACAGTCGAACATTATCCGCGCCCAGGGGAAAAAGCAAAGTCAGATCCTCGAGGCACAGGGAGATGCGATCTCGACTGTCTTGCGCGCGCGCTCGGCCGAATCGATGGGCGAACGCGCCGTCATCGACAAGGGCATGGAGACGCTCGCCGACATCGGCCAGGGCGAGTCGACGACGTTCGTCCTGCCCCAAGAACTGTCCTCGCTGGTCGGCCGCTACGGCAAGCACCTCTCGGGCAGCGACGTGGAAGCGGATGGGGAAGAACTCGAGAGCCTCGAGTTCGATGAGGAGACCCGCGAACTGATCGGGCTTGACGACATCGCCGACATCATTGGCGAAATCGACGAGCAGGCGGAGATGGATGTCGAGGCGATGGAAGAGCAGGCACGGGCAATCAAAGAGGGCGGCGATGTGGGAACGGAAATCGACATCTCCGATCCGTCGACGGCTGCTGACTCCGAGTCGACCCCGGAATCGGAGTAGACGGCTGTTTCTCTCTCGAGTGGTGTGTCTCCATTTCTATTGAAATGCGGTATGAGAGTACGAACAGAGCGTATTGGCGATTGTACGGACGGAGGAACAAACGCGAGACGATGCCAGGGACGGAGTGTCTAATCGGTATAGACAATAGATAAAATTAAACAGTTCTCAGTTCGAATTCACCATCATATGGAACCACTGTTCAACGACCCAGTATATGTTCTCGTCTTCTACGCGGCGGTGGCTGTGACGATGGGACCGGACATTCTACGGGGGATCCGTCGTCGCCGTGACGATACCGGGGCCGCCGTGACACGAGATGAGGGATCGAAACGGGTTATCGGCGTTGCCAGTGGCGGCGGTATCCTTGCAGGCGTTGCCGCCGTCTATCTGGTTCCCTCACTGGCAATCCTGTGGCAGCCTCGTCTCGTGTTCGCTGCAGGAATCGTCGTCCTGCTCGTTGGCGGTGTCATCCGACAGTATGCAGTACTGACGTTGAACGACTACTTCACGACCGCGATCACAATACACGAAGACCAACAGGTCGTCGAGACAGGCCCTTATCGGTGGGTCCGACATCCATCCTACACTGGGGGCCTCCTCGAATACACTGGCATTGGCCTCGTCCTTGGCAACTGGGTAAGTCTCGTCACGATTGTCGGCGCGATCGTCATAGCGTACGTCTACCGTATTCGCATCGAGGAACGCGCGCTTTCCGAAGAACTCGGCGAGCCATATCGGCAGTTTCTGAACCGCACGCCCTACCGGCTGATTCCCTACGTGTGGTGAGATGACTGTTTTTCTGGCGGCAGAACTCGAGCAGCCGTCGTCCCACCTCTGGAATCGAGGCAGATGCAAGAGCACTCACGCTCACTGCCGAACTGATCTACTCCACGCTCTGGGTAACTCACAGATGTGTAACTGAAACACGCCGTCGAAGCAGGTCCCGAGCTGCGTCCGTCTCGAAAAAACGGCTACCGGTGCGTTCAGAACCGTTCGGTTCGTCCCGCTGCCGCCCACGCGTCGGTTGGCGCGTCACGCGGGACGCGAACGGTCCGGTGTTGCTGTGCGCGCATCCGGCCAGCGAAGGCCCAGCGCTTGTCGTCCCACGTCTCCTCGCCGCCGGCCGCCGCTGCGGCGACCGCGAGCGCGTGATCGTGGAGGTGGGCACCGATGGCAGCCGCGATCGCCGCGGCCTCCTCGTCGTCGGCGTCGTCGGGCAACTCGAGGGAGACATCGCCGGGCAGGGCTGCCTCGAGGCCGGCCCCGTCGCCATCGGCTGTGGCCGTCTCGTCCGCTGACGCAGGCGCGCCGTCAGCGGTGGTCTGTTGCTGTGTGGTCATGCTACAGCGGGATGTTGCCGTGTTTCTTGTCGGGCTTGTCCTCGCGCTTGGACTCGAGCATTTTCAGGTCGTCGATCAGCCGCGGGCGGGTCTCGGTTGGAACGATGACGTCGTCGAGGAAGCCCTTGTCCGTTGCGGTGTACGGGTTGGCGAACTCCTCGCGGTACTCCTCGATGAGTTCGTCGCGGAGTTCGTCGGGGTTGTCGGCCTCCTCGAGTTCGTTGCGGTAGAGGATGTTGACCGCGCCCTGTGGGCCCATGACGGCGATCTCGGCGGTCGGCCAGGCGTAGTTGACGTCCGCGCCGAGGTTCTTCGAGGCCATGACACAGTAGGCACCACCGTAGGCTTTCCGCGTGATGACGGTCAGCAGCGGCACCGTCGCCTCGGAGAAGGCGTACAGCAGTTTCGCGCCGTGGCGAATGATCCCACGGTGTTCTTGATCGGTGCCGGGCATGTAGCCGGGGACGTCGACGAACGTGACGATTGGGATGTTAAAGGAGTCACAGAAGCGGACGAACCGCGACCCCTTCATCGACGCGTCGACGGTGAGCGTGCCGGCGTTGACACGCGGCTGATTGGCGACGATCCCGACGGAGCGGCCGTCGAGGCGGCCGAAGCCGACGACGATGTTCTGGGCGAAGTTGTCCGCGACCTCGAAGAACGAGCCCTCGTCGACGACCGAGTCGATGACGTCGTTCATGTCGTAGGGCTTTTGCGGACTTGGCGGGACGATGTCGTTGAGTTTCTCGTCGCGTCGGTCGGGGTCGTCCCACGGCTCGACGCGCGGTGGGTCCTCGACGTTGTTCTGCGGGAGATACGAGAGCAGACGCTTGATGTCGTCGAGCGCCTGTTCCTCGCTCTCGCAGGCGAACTGCGCGACACCGGTCTTGTCGGAGTGGGTCATCGCGCCGCCGAGTTCCTCGTGAGTGACGTCCTCACCGGTGACGGTCTTGGTGACGCCGGGTCCGGTGATGTACATGTGGCTCGTGTCTTTCACCATGAAGATGAAGTCGGTGATCGACGGCGAGTAAACCGCCCCGCCTGCACACGGCCCCATGATACCCGAAATCTGGGGAATGACACCGCTTGCTTCCTGGTTGCGCCGGAAGATCTCAGTGAAGCCGGCGAGGCTCTTGACACCCTCCTGAATGCGCGCGCCAGCGGAGTCGTTGAGCCCAATGACGGGCGCGCCGACCTCCATCGCCATGTCCATGACTTTGCAAATCTTCTCGGCGAAGACCTCACCGAGCGAGCCGCCGAAGACGGTGAAGTCGTGGGCGAAGACGAAGGTGGTCCGACCGTTGACCTCGCCGTAGCCCGTGACGACGCCGTCGCCCGGCACTTTCTTCTCTTCCATGCCGAACTGGCTCGTCTGGTGGGTCCGGAGTTGGTCGAACTCCGTAAACGTACCCTCGTCGAGGAAGTAGTCGATCCGCTCGCGGGCGGTCATCTTCCCCTTGTCGTGTTGCTTTTCGATTCGCTCTTCGCCACCACCCTTGCGGGCCTCTTCGCGGAGTTCCTCGAGTTCGTCGATGCGATCTTCCATCGTCATGCTGGGAACACCCCTGCGCGATTCATACGGCGTTGTGCGAGGACCAACTGGAAAAGGATTCCGTAACTCCTTCACGATTATTGACCGAGAGTCGATACATATCCGACCTGCCACAGAAAGCTATATTGGCGTATCATAGATAACAGCGGGTATGGCGCAACGCGAATCATGGGCAACGCGAACAGGGTTCATTCTGGCTGCGGTCGGCAGCGCAGTCGGATTAGGTAACATCTGGCGATTCCCCTATCAGGTGGGCGAACAGGGAGGGGCAGGATTCCTCTTCATCTACCTCCTGTTGATCGTCGGGATCGGCTTCCCAGTGATCCTCGTCGAGTTCGTCGTCGGCCGGAACACCGAACGAAATCCCGTTGGCGCACTGAAACGGATCGGCAGCGGCGCGTGGACAAAGATCGGCTGGGTCTTCGTCACGGCTGGGTTCGTTATCCTCTCGTACTACAGCGTCGTCGCCGGCTGGACGCTCAGATACGTTCTCCTCGGATTGCAAGGGAACTACACGGCTGATGGGGCACTCGATCAGTTCCTCGGGGCCGCAAGCGGTATGGACGCTGTCGTCCTGCACGCGATCTTCATGGCCGCAGTCATCGCGATCGTGGCACTCGGTATCGAGCGTGGGATCGAACTCTCTGTCAAGTTGATGGTGCCCGCGATTATCATCATCTCGGTCGGTCTCGCCGCGTACGCGTTTACCCTCGACGGAGCGACCGAGGCATACGCGTACTACCTTTCGCCGAACTTCAGCACCATCGCGTCGAATTGGACGACGATTCTCCCGGCAGCAGCCGCACAAGCGTTCTTTACGCTGTCACTCGGGATGGGTGTGATGATCACGTACGCCTCCTACCTCGGTGAGGACCGGAATCTCGCCGAAGACGCCGGTATCATCGCCGTCCTCGACACCTTTATTGCCTTTACCGCCGGGCTGATCGCGTTCCCCATTCTGTTCGCGGCGGGGATCGAGCCCGGCGCGTCCGGTCCGGCGCTCATTTTCGTGAGTCTCGCTGCGGCGTTCGCCGAACTCCCGTTCGGAGGCCTCCTCGGCGCGATCTTCTTCGGCACCGTCGCTATCGCTGCACTCTCGAGTGCGATCAGTATTATGGAGGTCGTCGTCTCCTACCTGATCGACGAACGTGGCATCGGTCGCGTTCCCGCGACGGCTGCACTGGGCGTGGCCATGTTCCTCGTCGGAACGCCGGCCGCGCTCGACCTCGTCTTCATCGACCTTTACGACGGCTTCGCCAACAGCATCCTGCTCATGCTCGGCGGTCTCCTGTTGTCGATCTTCGTCGGTTGGATCGTTCCAGACCTCGCGCTCGAGGAGATCAGCAAAGGGATCAGAAACGTCGGCTCGCTGGGCTCGACGTGGCTTTGGTTCGTCCGGATCCCGGTCGTTCTCGCGCTGATCGTTCTGGTCGCGCTGAACGCATGGGAATACTTCGGGTTCCTGACTGGCGACTTCGCTGACTGGCTGAACACGAACCTCTGACCGGCTACCGAACCTCGCTTCGATCGATCACCGGCCGCTTTTTTGAACGCGTTACGGGTCAGCCTCATGTAGACCGCTGTCAGTCAGTGCCGGCGCACTCGCGACCGTACTGCGTGCACACCAGGGACTCAGAACAGCGATCCGTCTCAAGCCTCGCCGTACACCGGCACTGCGGCCCCGCTCGTCACTGCTGCCCCGTCGCTACAGAGAAACGCCATCACGTCAGCGATCTCGAGCGGCTCGACCCACGACTCATGATCCGCGTCGGGCATCATCTCGCGGTTCATCGGCGTGTCGATCACGCTCGGCATCACACAGTTAGCGCGCACCGTGCCACGGTTCTCTTCGGCGAGTGTCTCCGTCAACAGCCGGATCCCGGCTTTCGTGATCCGGTAGGGGCCGTCGCCCTCGCCGCCCTCGAGCGAAGACCGCGCACTGATACTGACGATCGAGCCCTCCGTCTCCTGGAGGTGGGACAAGGCGTGTTTCGCGGCGAGAAAGGCCGTTTTCAGGTTGATATTCATCAGGAGGTCGAACTCCGAGAGATCGGTGTCCTCGATGTGATCGCCGCCACGCCACGTGCCGGCGATGTTCAGCAGGTGGTCGATTCGACCGTGGTCGTCGACGACGGCTCCGACGAGCGCCGCCACGTCGTCTTCGTCGGTCAGGTCCGCTTCGTAGAACGCGAGGTCGGATTCGGTGGCCGGGTCGCGCTCGAGCAAACTATCCTCATCGTCGGGCCCGATCACGTCGACGGCACAGACCGTCGCGCCCGCCTCGAGAAACCGATCGACGGCGGCGCTACCGAGCGCGCCGCTCGCGCCGGTGATTATCGCGACGGTGTCGCTGAAGTCGACATCGAACGAAGTTGTCGATGACATGCGACCACATACATCATTCGACTGCATCAAAGGCGGGGCTCACGTATCGCAGTTTGTCAGTCGCTGACGGTCGTTACGGAGACCGTCCGCGTGCGCGGACCATCACACTCGAGCAGCAACACCGACTGCCACGTCCCCAGTGCCAACTGCCCGTTCTCGACCGGAATCGTCACGTCCGGCCCGACCAGCGCCGCTCGGAGATGCGAGTCTGCGTTGCCGTCGAGTTCGTCGTGGGCGTGTCCCTCGTCGGGGACGAGGTCCCCAAGGAACGTCTCGATGTCGCCCCGGAGCCGCGGCTCGTTCTCTTGGACGACGAGGCCGGCCGTCGTGTGCCTGACAAAGGCCGTACAGAGCCCTGACTCGAGGTCGTCGGGGACAGCGGCGGCGACCTGATCGGTCACGTCGACGGTCGTCAGCCGTGCGTCGGTGTCGACGGAAAACGTCATATGCGAGGCTTCGACCGCGACGGTCGATTACGTTCCGGTTGTATTCGATCCAGGGATGGCAAAATTACGACAGCTGACCGACAGCCCACGCCGCCCGATCGCGGACGGTCGGGACCGGATCCGTGCGTGCAAGGTCTCGCAGTCGTGGCGCGGCCGCGTCGACGTGCCCGTGACCGAGCGCGACGCAGGCGCGTGCGCGGACGTGTGGATGGTCGTCCGCGAGTAACTCGAATACCTCCCATCGTATCGGTTCGATGGCTGTGTCGACGTCGGCAGCGACATGGCCGATCGTAGCCGCCGCCAGTGCCCGGGTGTCGGGATCGGGAAACGAAAGCGCCGCCTCGAACTCGGCGGCGACCGACGCGACCGCGGCAGGATCACGGTGGGCAACATCGTCGAGACAGCCGATCGCGCTGTGTCGCAGCGACCGGTCGTCGTGGGCCACGAGCGCAGCCGCGTCGGTGACGAACTCGAGCGACGGCAGCGTCGCCTCGGAACGAGCCAACCGACCGAGCGCGCGAAGCGCCGGCCCACCGTTCTCGGTCGGATTCACTGAGAGTGCGTCGACGAGGACCGAGCCCACCGGTTCGACTGCCGTCGGCGCGTATTCCGAGGCGTGTGCGATCGCCTCGAGCCCACAGCGATCGTAGCCACGGCGACGCTCGAGGACGTCGGCGATTGCGTCGGCGTGCTCGGCTATGACGTCCGGTCGCTCGGCTGCGACAGCTGCGAGGGCGTGGAGGAGATCGCACGCGATCGACTGGTCGGCACGCTCGCGGGCGACGGTCACGAGCGTCCCACTCGAGGGCGCGACGTCGGTGGGTGCTTCGGCTGCCAGTGCGGCGAGACAGGCAGCGATCTCGTCGTGAAAGTCGTGTTCCGACTGCTCGAGCAGTGTCCGGAGTTTCGGCACCGTCGGGACGTACGCCGCGGCCCGTTCGTGGTCCTCGATTGCGGTTCGAATCCGGCGCACGGCAGCGCGCTGGTCGGCCGAGACGTGACCGTCGAGTTGTGCGAGAACCGACGGGAGATCGGCTCTGGCAGCCCCCCGACCACCAGGCTCGACGGTCTCCCCCCCTTCCCGGTTCATTGTGTCCTCTGCATGGAGGATAACCGGTAAAAACATTCTGGCTGACCGACGCCTCGAGACACCTCGACACGGACGACCGGCAGTCGGCTGCTCTAGGCGAGCCACTCGTCGGGCTTGGTGTCGTAATCGATGTCGTCGGCTGCGAGATGCTCGACTTCGTCCCAGGGCACGTCTTCGGTCGTCACCGTCTGGCCGTCGTAACGGATGAGGTTGCCTTGCTCTTCGGGTTCAGGCTCGCGGTTGCGCCGTTTTGCCACCTCGATATCGTGATCGTCGACCTCCTTGACGATCGTCAGCAGGTTCACCGGCCGCCCCCACAGCTCGAAGATCCGCTTGAGGGTCTCTTTGGCCTGTCCGAGATTGAGCATGACGCCGTTGTACTGGTGACCAAGCAGGAGTTCGTTGGCGTTGTTGTAGTTGCCGTCGTAGACCGCGATGGTCGGCTTCCCGAAGTTGGTAAACTGCAACAGCAACTTCTTTTTGACGTCTTCGGCCGCATCGCTCGTGACGTGGAACTGGCCGGTCGCCTGCGAGTGCTCGTAGGTGAAGTAGTTGTTCTCGGTGATGAACTCCTGGGTCAGGAACTCATCCAGGAACGTCACGTCGTTGTGACTCTCCCGGACGTCGAACAACCGATCCCAGCCGGCGGTGAAGTCGACATCTGCGAGCGCCTCGTCGACCGACGAGTACCGGGCGTCGTCGAACAGGTAGCGGCCGATCCGCTCGAGTTCATTCTGATTGACACGCGCGAGAAAGCCACGGTTCTGCCGTTTGACCAGCGAGTAATGTCGTCGGGCCAGTCCCTCGTAGGTCAGCACCTTCCAGGGGTACGCCTCGACGTCGATCTCGCCAGCGCGGACCCGCTCGAGCGACTCATGGTCGACCCACTCGTCTCGAACGTCTGCGAGATCGTCGAGCGTGTCGGGGGTGATCGTCGCGAGCGCCGGCGGCGGCTCGAGCGTCTCGAGCACCTCGTCGAAGTCGACGACGTCGGTGAGGTTGCGCCAGGAGATGCCCTCGACGCGAAGCAGTCGTTCGAGGACTTCCCGCCGATTCGTGGTGTTCTCGACGTACTCCCAGAGCTCCATCCCGAGGCTGTAGGGATTGAGCCCGCCCGACGCCAGGACTTTCGCCATGTGGTCGGCGTAATTCAAGAACTCGTCGTCGCCGGCGAAGGTCTCGTCGGTCATCATCGTCGACTCCCAGTAGGCAGCCCACCCTTCGTTCATCACCTTTGTCATCTTCTGGGCGGCGAAGTAGTAGGCCTCCGCGCGCATCATATCGAGGATGTCGCGTTGCCACTCTTCCATCTCGACCGCCCGGCCGGTCTCCTCGTCGTACTGCTTGCCGTGTTCGCGGACGAAGGCCAGCACGTCCTTCTGGGGCTGTTCGGGGAAGTTGGCGGTGATGTCCTCGTCCTCGAGTTTCTCGATCCACTCCTCGTTGAACACCTCGCCTTTGATCTCGTCGGAGAGTTCGAGTTCGTCTAACTTCTCAGCCAGATCCTCGTCGAGCTCCGCGCCGGCCGGCCCGTCGACGTCGAGGCGGCGGGTAAAGATCTGGTGTTGATCGATGTTGTCCTCGAGGCTGAGACAGTGGTCGATCCACTTCTCGACGTCGGCGCGGTCGATCTCGGGATCGGACATGTATTCGTCGATCGCCCGCGCGTGGCGTTCTAACATGGCCGCGGCGTTGACCTGCTCCTCGTCGGATTGCCCGCGGGTGAACATGCCGAACCACTCGTTGTTCGCGAAGAAATCGGAGTGGGCCTCGACGTGCGTGATGACGGCCTTCTGGTCGGCTACCGTGTTCGACTCCTGTAAGAACGCGTGGGCGGGGTTGTCGTTGTTGACGATCTCGAAGGCCTTCCCGCCGCCGTACTGGCCCTGTTTTTGCTGTTTGTCGTACTGCATCCCCCACCGCCAATGTGGGTAGCGACTCTGGAACCCACCGTAGGCGATGAGTTCGTTCATCTCGTCGTAGTCGATGATCCAGTACTTGACTGGGTACGGCTCGAGGCCGAGTTTCCGTGCGAGATTTCGAGCCTCCGTGACCGGTTCCTCGAGATCGGCTGCGATCGCCTGTTTGCGGAAGCGATCCGCGTTAGAATTACGTTTACTCATTTGTCTCACCCTCCGTCGAGAGGATCTCGTAGATCGCGTCGGTGACGTCGTCTTTGCTGTTGACGTAGGCCACCGCGACGTCGTCGGCGTCGGTGCCGAAGTGGCGCTCGAGTTCCTCGGCGTGGGTGGCGTTGATCGCGTTGCCGCTTGGCTGGGTTTCCACGTAGGCGTGGAGGTTCGCCGGAATCTCCTCCATCAGCGGGATCACGCGCTCGCTGGTGTCATTTGAAGAGTTCTCGGAGTCGCCCGCAGCGAAGACATACCGGTTCCAGTCGCTCCAGGGGTACTCCTCGAGGAGTTCGTTCGCGAGTTCGTAGGCGCTCGAGATTTTGGTCCCGCCGCCGCTGCGGATGCCAAAGAACTCGTCGCGCTCGACTGCCCAGGCGTCGGCGTCGTGGGCGATGTAGACGAACTCGGCGTTGTCGTACTTGCCCTGGAGATACCAGTCCAGTGGCGTGAACGTTCGCTCGACGAGCTCGCGTTTCTTCTCGCGCATCGAGCCCGAGACGTCGCGAATGTTGACCACGACGACGTTCTTCTCTTTCTCTTCGATGATCTCGGGGTGGCGGTAGCGTTCGTCCTCGCGGCGGAAGGGGACGTGGTCGATCCCCTCGCGGCGGATCTTCTGTTGGACGTCCTCGCGCTCGACGTGGTCTTCGACCTCTTCGATCGAGGCCCACGTTCCGCGTTCCTCGTCGGGAATGTCCACGTAGGCCTCTTCGATCCAGGCCATCGACACCGGGAGGTTCTCGCCGCGGGCCCACTCGAAGACCTCGCGCGGGGAGATGTCCTCGACCTTACAGAGTTCGCGCAGGAACTCCTCGTCGAAATCCATCGCGAGCTTGCGCTTGAGCCCCTCCTTGAACATCCGCTCGAAGTCGAGCGTGCTGTTCGGCCCAGTCCGGGTGAGGTCCGTAAACGGCCCCTCCTTCTCCTCGACGACCGTCTTGCCCTTCGGATCGAGATCGAGCCCGAGTTCTTCGTCGAGTTCTTCGGCGAACTCCTCGGGGTCCATCTCGTAGTATTCGTGCTCGCCGCCTTCTTCGCCGGGTTCGCCGTCCTCGCCGTCGTCGTCGCCAGGCTGGGGCTGTGGCTGGCCGACCGGCTGGCCGGTATCCGGCGTGCCGTCCTCGCCCTGTCCGACGCCGCCTTTGTCGCGCTGGTCGTACTCGAACTCCGGCAGCGAGACGATCTTCACCGGAATGTTGATCTCGCCCGGACCGCTCCTGCCGAGTTCGCCGTACTGGATGAAGTCGGCCAGATCCTCGCGGCGCTGTTCGCCGACTTCACGGAATCGCTCGAGGTCGTCTCTCAGTCCCATCGGTAACTCACCTGTCCCATGACGTGTCTGCTTGTCAGTTCGGCCGACGCCTCCGAGTAGCCAAAGAGGGAGACCAATGTCTCGATCGTGTCGTCTTTGACCGCCGCCGTCTCGGTCCCGCTTGGTGGGTCATCCCACTGGCGCGGGTCGAAGTCCTCGAAGGTGCGCTCGATGTCGTCCCAGTCGTGGCTCTCGAGGACGGTCTTGATCACTGGGATCGCCGTCAGGTCGACATCTTCGACCGCGAAATCCGCGTCGCGGTGTTCCCAGGCGTGGCGGTTCAGCGACGTGATGACCTTCTCGCGCCGGAAGTTCCGGACGCTCTCGCGGGGGAGGTTCCCCTCGTATTCGGCCTCGGAGAACCGTCCGAGGTGTTCGACTTCGAACAGCTTCATCTTCAGCGGATCGGGCTCGACGCGCTCGCCGCGGTCGTTATATAGCGGCTCGTCGGTCTCCCAAGCGTAGACGTGTTCGACGTACTCGGCGACGGTCTCCTCGTCGACGCGTTTGTCGTGCATGATGGCCTCGATGACGTCGCTCTCCTGCTGGTCGTAGACGTAGTTTTTCACGGGGACGACGCGGTTTTCGAACTCCGAGCGCTCGCCCGCCGAGAACACCGGTGCGTCGGCCAGCCCCTCGACCATGGCGTTTAACACATCGCGGGGCATGACGATATCCTCGACCGGCAGGTCGGCGTGGTGGCGGTCGCGGTCTGTCTGGAGCAACTCCGCGAGCGTGTCCCGTGTGTACGTCACTGGAACTCCGTGGTCGCCGTCCGTCCCGTCGTTGTCGAAGTCGAACTCCTCTTTCTCGCGGCGGCTGTCGCCCTCCTGGAGGTAGCCCTGATCGTAGATCAGCGCCTTGTCGACGAGATCGAGCCCGTTCGGGAGGTTTTCCTCGTCTAAGCGCGTGACGACTGCGTACAGCGCGGCCGCCTCGATCGCGTGCGGTGCGAACTCCTGGACGCGCGTCTCGCCGTCACGGTCTTTGACCGTTACTCGCACCGGCTCGCGGATTCGATCGGCGAGCTCGTCGTAGCTGTCTGCCTCCCAGACTGCTGTTTCGCCCGTTAGCTCGCGCCGGATCAGCTCCGTCTCGAGCGAGAGGTTCGTCAGATAGCCAAAGCGGTGTTTGTCCAGCCGCCGTTTGAGCGCCTTCAGCGGGTCCATCCCGTTGCGGTCGGCGTGCTGATTGAGCTGGGCCTCGAGGTCGGGATTCGAGATGATCAGCAGCTGGCTGTCGACGTCCATTCCGATCCCCTTGTCCAGTTTGACCGACTGCTCGTCGGGGACGTTCAGCAGCTTCTGGAGCAGGTCAGCGTGCTGGGCCGCATCCTCGACGATGGTGAGGACGCCGTTGCCCTGCGAGAGGACGCCGTCGTAGCTAAACGCCTGCGGGTTCTTGCGCCCGCGCGAGTCGAGTTCCTGGAGCATCCCGTGCATCCACGAGCCGACGAGCCGTTCTTTTGGACGGCCGTCGTCCTCGCTGTGGAGGACGCCGACGCCTTGGCCGACGTCGACGACGTAGTTTTTCACCCGGAGGTGGTCCTCGTCGGTGATCGCCGAGAACAGCTCGTCCTCGCCTTCTCGGCGGTACCGTTCCTCGAGGTAATCGTAGGCCTCTCGGGAGAACGGGTCGAGCTGTGCGTCGACCTGGATCGGGACGTGATCGTCGAGTTCGTCGTTGAGTCGTGCAAGCAGGTCCGCGCGGACGTCTTCGGGGAACACCGACAGCGGGTGGGCCTGCACGGGGCTTTCGTACCAGTTTTGCTCGTCGGTCGCGGTGGCGTCGCCGCCGTAGCTCAGCCCCCGCTCGCCGGCGTCGGCGGTCGTGACGTTCCACTCGACGGTGTATCGGCGGCCGTCGGGCGTCTTCGAGTACTCGCGCAGTCCGTTAACCAGACAGCGCTTGAGCTCCGACTTCCCGGTCGCAGTCGGCCCCTCGAACCAGATGATCTTCTCGTCTTTCGCCCGGCCGGCGGCGACCGACCGCAGATCGTCGACGAACCCGTTGAGTACCTCGGTGTTGCCGAGGATCGCGTGCTCGCCGTCGTTGTGCGGATCGTCGAAGAAGCGATACCGCTCTTTTTCCTCGCCTTCTTCGACCACGGTCCGGGTGCCGGCGGCTTCGATCGCCTCGAGCAGATACTTCGAGGCGTGGGAGGCGATCGACGGATTCTCAAAGATTCGGTCGACGTACGCTGCGAGGGTCATCGGCTCCTCGTAGGTCTCTTCGAGAGCGCGGTCGGCGTCACGGACGTAGTCGGTTCCTCGTGGCATGTTAGTCTTCCATCTCGGCTTTGGCGACCTCCGCGCCGGCGAACTCGAGTACTTCTTTTGCGCCACCTTCGGAGTAGCCCTGTTCGATCAGCGCGTCGATCCACGCCGAGCGTTCGTCGTCGTCGAACTCGTTGGCGCTGACCAGCGCGGAGAAGTTGATGTTGTGTTTCTTGTCCTCCCAGAGTTTGCGCTCCAAGGCGCGGCGCAGGCGCTCGTTGTCCTGTGGGTTGAACGCCTCGCCTTCGCGAGCGCGCCGGGAGACCCAGTTCGAGACTTCCTGGCGGAAGTCCTCTTTGCGATCTTCGGGGATGTCGAGTTTCTCCTCGACCGACCGGAGGAACGTCTCGTCGGGTTCCTGTTCGCGGCCGGTGAGTTCGTCCTCGATGGTGTCGTCGTCGATGTAGGCCATCACGTGGTCCATGTACTTCTCACCCTGGCGCTGGATCTCGTCGATGTCGTAGGCCAGCGCGTGGCGGACGTCCTCGATGGCACGCTCGCGGTACTCCTCGCGAACCGTCTCGAGGTAGCGGTAGTACTGCTCGAAGTTCTCCTCGGGGATCGAGCCGTGGTGCTCTAGGTTCTCCTCGAAGAAGTTGAACACCGTCAGCGGCGAGAGGAAGCCGCGCTGGCGGTGTTTGGAGTCCATGATCGCCTCGGCGATCTCGTCGCCGATGAAGCGCGGGGAGATCCCGACCATCCCCTCGCCGATCTCGGCTTTCCCTTCGGCCTCTTCGCGGAGTTTCTTGATGTCGATGTCGTCGCCCTCGTCGATCTCGCCGTTGTAGGCTTTGGCCTTCGAGAGCAGATCGACGGTCTCAGTGTCGGGCTCTTCGATACGCGTGAGGACGCCGAACAAGCCCGCCATCTCGAGCGTGTGGGGCTCGACGTTGATGTCGGGGACGTCGGCGTTGTTCAGCATCTTGTTGTAGATGCTGGCCTCGTCTTCGTAGGAGAGGACGTAGGGGAAGTCGATCCGCTTGGTTCGGTCGTTAAACGCCTCCATCTTCTCGTCGCCCTTCTTGTCCTTGTACTCGGGCATGTTCGTCCGCCCGACGATCACCTGGTCGATGTCGATGCGGGGGTTGTTCTTGGGCTTGATCGTCTGCTCCTGGGTCGCATGCAGGAAGTCGTAGAGGAACTCCCGCTGGAGTTTGAGCAGTTCCTCACCGGAGAAGATCCCGCGGTTTGCATTACAGAACGCCCCCGAGTAGTCGAACGCGCGCGGGTCTGATTCGCCGTAGATGGCGATCTTCGAGTAGTTGACGTCGCCAGTGAGTTCGGTCTCGTCCTGGTTTTTCTTGTCCTTGGGCTCGAACGTCTCGAGTCCCTGGCGTTTGTTCTCGTCGGCGACGAAGCGGATGATCTCGACGTGATTCTCGAGGACCTGCTGGAGATCGTCGTCGTAGTACGCGAGCAGCCTGTCCATGTAGAACTCGCTTTCCGGATCGAGCGCCTGCTCGTTCTGGATGGTGTAGGGTGCATCGAGGTTCTCGTTGAGGTCGTCGATAACCCGCTGGCGCTGCTCGAGCGGGAGCAAGACGAGCGGGTCCTGATTCATCGGCGAGCGGACGACGTCGTCGGCCGGGTCCTGATCCTGGATAACGTCACAGAGGTTGGTCCACCGGAAGGTGTACATCCGGCCCTCGTCGCGGAGCGTGTAATCCTCGAAGTACCGACGGACCTGCTTGTCGAAGTGTGACTTCCCGGAGCCGACCGGCCCAAGCAGGAGCTTGATCCGGCGTTCGGGACCCAACCGGCGGGCACCCGATTTGACCTTGTTGACGAACTCGTGGATCGACTGATGGATCACCTTCCCGTAGAAGGTGTTCTCGCCATCGCCCAGCGGATCCTCGCTTGCGAGTTGGTACTCGACCATCCCTTCGGTCTCGTCGTAGGTGGTGCCGTAGTAGTCGAACATGTCCGCGACGCGCTGGTGGGCGTTGCGGGCGATCTTCGGGTCCTCGTAGACGGCTTCTAAGTACCAGTCGAAGGACTTGGTTTCCCGCAGGTCTGCGGGCATCGATTCCTTGTAATCCGTACTGAGCTGCTCGAGTGTCTCGATGTCACCGGTCATGGTATCATTGGATGCGGGTTCCCCCGGTTGCGGTCGTCCGTGATCACACGGGACGTGAAAGCGGACGTCTGTCGCCCTACCGAGCCGTCTCGTGGCTGCACTGTCGAACTCCGTCGCGGTACCCGGCGTGACGGGGTCGGCTCGCCTCGTGTCGATGGAATTGCTGCTGGCTCCTCGAGCGGGGTCCCGGGGAGCGTGGCCCTGTCGTGGGCGGCTATCTGATGTGTCATGTGTCACCTATCACCACTTTCTGTCGCGTGACACCCTCACGGGGAATCAAGCAACGGTGCGCCGGGGACGGGCGCGGAGTGGATCGGTCCGGCGAACGGATACCGATAGTATTTAATGAGTGAGTAATCCAGCTACTTAGCCTTAGCCCCAAAAGGTATTTGTCAGGACTTAATTCCAGGAAAATACTGCCAGAAGCCTATGCTGATGGTGGGTATCACACCCCACATTCGGCGATCTATCACATAAGTTGTGGGCCTGCAATGGCCGTGTTGGCTCGCGCGCGCCAGTCCACTGGTCTGCGAGCCGCTCGATTCGGCTTCATCATGACGAGCCAGCGGTCGGTCCCCACCAGTGACGGTAACGGGTGAGCACCGCTTTGCACATCAGATGGGTCGCCTACGATCGGGTGGGTACGGACCGGTGTCCGGCAGTATATACGGTCGGCACGCCTACCGACTGGCATGTCGGATTCGGACGGAAACGGTGGCATCGATCGCTCGAGCGTGCCGGACGGCTGGGAGGTCTGGAGTGATGGGGCCGACGGCCGGCTCGTCCTCGCGTATCGGCCCGACGTCTTCAACGCCGCGGACTTCCCCGCGCCGTGTCTGCCGACACTGTATCTCACGCACGGCAAGCGAACCCGCCGTCCGGGCGTCAATCCCGCCGACACCGCCGATTCCGAAGACTGGTTCGTCACGCTCTATCTCGAGCCGGACGTCTCGCTCGACGAGACCATCCGCGTCCCGAGCCGTGAGGCAGCCGTCGAACGGACCGTCGAACTCGCTCGGCAGTTCGACGCCGGCGAGATCGACTACCGCGAGCTGTATCAGGTGCCACGAGAGACGTATTTCGAGCGCCTCGACGAGTTGACCGGCGGCGATGGTGACGACTGAACTGCACACGAGTCGCGTCCGCGTGTTCCGTGCCGGGTCAACGACTGGCCCGTCAGGACGTGACCCTTAACCGCCAGTGGCGACTACCGATTCCTATGTCGACCGTTACGCTCATCGGCTCCCGGCTGGCCGAACCGGGAACCGAATTCGTCTACGAGGGCGAAGCCGACGCCTGCGCCGGCTGTCCCTACCGCAGTCAATGTCTCAATCTCGAGCCGGGCAGGAAATACCGCGTCACCGAGATCCGAGAGAACGCACAGACGCTCGAATGTGCGATGCACGACGACGGGGTCCGTGCCGTCGAGGTTGAACCCGCACCCACGCGTGCGAACATCACATCGAAGGGCGCGTTCGCCGGCAGTAAGACGAGTCTCCCCGGCCCCTGTCCGTACGTCGCGTGTCCCAGCCACGAGTACTGCGAGCCTGACGGCGTCTCCTTCGACGAGGAATACCGCATTCGAAAGATCATCGGTGACCCGCCACACGAGGTCTGCCATCTCGACCGGTCGCTCGAACTCGTCGAACTCGAGACTGACGACTGATGAGAAACCAGTCAGCTTATCGAAGTATTTAGCCGCCGCGTCACGAGAGGAGCCGTATGGCCGCGCCGCCGACGAGCGTCTTGCTGCCGACTCTCCGGTGGACGTCCGCCCTCGAAACGGTCGCAACCCAACCCGAGCCCGGTGACGAACTCCTCGTGATCTGTGATACCCGCGACGATCCGATCGCCGATCGAGCCAACAGGCTTCCCGACCGAACCCGACTGGTCGTCGCCGGCGAACCCGAGACCTGCTCCGGGAAAGCCAACGCCATCGCCGCAGGCATGGACGCCGCACGCCATGACCGACTCGTCTGGACGGACGATGACTTCCGCCGGCCGTCAGACTGGCTCGCCCGGCTACACGCCGCGTACGAACGCGAGGGTCCCGTCTCGGAGGTCCCGTTTTTCGTCGGTCGCGACCCGCTTGCTCGCCTCCTCGAGCCGATGTACGCCCTCGCTGGGACGCTCGGCGTCTACTGGACCGATAATGCATGGGACGGTGCCGTACTCTTCGAGCGCGACGATCTCGAGATCGACGAGGCGCGATTCGTGGCGAAACTTCGCCGAACGATCAGCGATGACGGGCTGTTGGCCGAGTATCTCGACGTAACTGCGCTACGGCAGGCTCGTCGCGTCGCGGTCGGCGGTCGCGTCCGCGAGACGCTGGAACGGCACGTACGGTTCGTCCGGATCGTACGCCACCACGGGTCTCAGGCCCCTGTCGAGATGGGGCTCGTTACCGTCCTGCTTATGCTCGGATGTGTTCTCTTCCCGATCCCCGCACTAGTTCTCTCGACGCTGCTTGCCGGTGGGACCTATGCATTCTTCGGCGTTCGTCGCTGGACGTTTCTGCTCGCGTATCCCGCCTTGCTGGTACAGACGCCGCTGTTCGCGTATGTACTGACACGGCGAACGTTCGTCTGGAGTGGCCGCCGGTACCGCTGGCGGACCAAATTCGACGTCGACATCGTCGACGATCGTGCCCATTGACACTCACGACGCGTCGGCGGTGGCTGGTGGGACGTTATTCTTCGAGGTCGTCCTCGTCGAGCCAGGAGCCGGCCCAGCACTCGATTTCGCCGAAGACGGGCTCGAGTGATTCGCCCTTCGCAGTGAGACTGTAGTAGGTGGCGATCGGGGCGTCTTCCTCGAGTCGGCGTTCGACAAACCCCATCTCGCCGAGATCGTCGAGGACACGCGAGAGGGTCCGTGCGTTCGCGCCGGTCGACCGCTTCAGTTCGTTAAACCGCTGTTCGCCGTCCAGCAGTTCGTGCAAGACGGCAAGTCGCCACTTAGAGCCGATCTGCTCGAGGGAAGCGATGACGGGACAGGCGTCGGCGGTTTGCTCGTGTGGCGTCGTCTCTGGGGATGACATCGATAAGACCTGTCCATCCGTAGCGGGCGGTCGGTCTTAGTGGTTCGGATCCGAACCAGCTAACGAAACGATAGCATTCGCCGGCTTAGCTACGTCCCGTCTCAGACATCAGTTCGCATCCGTCGATTCCGGTGGCCCCACATCGAGCCGGCCCTCGACGAACGAAGCGAAGTCCGCGGCGAACGTTTCGACTTCGTCCCAGTCGGTATATTCGTAGTCTCGAGACGTGTCCGTGTCGCCGGTCGCCGTCTTCGCGATCCGTTTCATCACGAGCCGCTTGAGAAAGCCGTACTTCGAGTACCGGAGCGCGCCACCGAAGCGGGCGATGCGGTCGGGGTGCCAGTCGGTGTCCTCGAGGAACGTCTCGACGTACCCCGCCGCCTCTGCCTGTCGCGACTCGTCGGCAACTGCAGAGGACATGGAGAGCTGGAAAAAGCCCGTCGGCCGGGCAGCCAGTTGTTCGCGATGCTCGGTCACGAACGCCCGAACCGACCGCTGGTGGGTCCCCATGTGGACTGACGCGCCCACGAGGACGGCGTCGAACGCCTCGAGATCGAATCCGGATGGCAGATCGTCGGCGCGTACCGCGGTCGCATCGTGGCCACGCTCGGTAAGGACGGCGACGATTCGGTCGGCGACCGTCGCTGTCTGTCCCTCTCCGGTACCGTAACAGACGAGAATCGAAACCATTGGCGGCTCCCTATGGAAGACGCTGTGCAACCTCATAAAGGCGGTCGGCGAACTGGCCCCGCTGACGGCGGTCGCCGCGACCGGATGTGGACCCAAACGATTAGACAGTGTTTGTGGTAACACCGCTATGGATATTTGCGAGGCGCTTCGGGCCGAATCCGGCGTTGTCGCCGTTGTCGGTGCCGGCGGCAAGAAGACGACCCTCTATACGCTGGCTGTGCGGGCCAGTGACGCGGGCCGCCGGGCAGTCGTGACGGCGACGGTTCGGATCCCGATTTTCGACCGCCACGTCGAGAACGTCGTCGTGACCGACGAGCCGGTGACAGCACTCGAGCGCGCGGAGGCATGGCCGGTCGGCGTCGTTCCAGATCGGGAGGACGAGAACCGATACGTGGGGTACGATCCCGAGGTGATCGACGAACTCGCGGCAGCCGATGTCGCCGATGTCGTGCTAGTCAAAGCCGACGGGGCGCGGACGCGTGAATTCAAAGCGCCGGGCGAGCACGAACCGCAACTTCCCCAATGCACCACGACGGTGGTCCCAATCGCAAGCGTCCAGGCAGTCGGAAAGCCCCTTTCGGCCGACATCGTCCACCGACCGGAGCAAGTGGCTGCGATTACGGGACGCGAACTCGGTGAGACGATCCGACCCGTGGATGTCGCCGACGTGCTCGCAAGCGATCGCGGCGGACTGAAAAGGGTCCCGGACGGCGCAACCGTCGTCCCACTGCTCAATAAGGTCGACGACGCGACTCACCGGCGGGACGCCGAGGAAATCGCGACGGCGCTGCTCGAGCGAGCGCCAGCCGTCTCCCGCGTGGTCCTGGCACGACTGATCGACGACGACCCGGTGATCCAAGTACTCGAGCGCTAAGATACGGGATCAGTGGTCTGTGCCGTCGTTCGCGAGTCGCCGAGCGGCCGCCTCGAACTCCTCGCGGGTGTTGACGTTCTCGAAGGTCGAAAGCGGTGCCTGATCGCGAATCTCGGCTTCGTCGACGACGACATAGTCGAGGTCGAACAGCGGTTCGATGACCTTTCGCTCGTCGCGCTCGAGTGCGCGTTCGCAGGCGGCGGCCATCGGCGCGGCCCGGTAGACGGCCTGCGTGGTCTGGAACCACTGGTCGTCGAGTCGTGGGACCGCAGCACCGTGACCGGCCGCGCGGTCGAAGAGATGTGCAATGAGGTCGGGATCGACGAAGGGCATGTCGCAGGCAACGACAGCGGCGTACTCCCCCGTGGCCGCACGCAAGCCGGTCATGATCCCCGCCATCGGGCCGCGGTCGGGGACCGGATCGACCGCAAACATGACGTCGGGGCCGCCATCGAGTGGCGTTTCGATCGCCGACACCTGCTCGTCCCGGCAGTTGATGACCAGTTCGTCGACGAGCGGCTCGAGTCGGTCGACGACACGGCGGATCATCGGCGTCCCGGCGAGGTCGGCGACGGCCTTGTCTCTCTGGCCGAAGCGCGTCGAGTGGCCGCCCGCGAGGACGACCCCTGTGCGCTCGGTTCGACCGGTCTCGAGGGGCATGATCGGTTGTTCGTCGAGCGATACCAAAAGGCTCCGGTCGTCCTCGACCCATCGCCGCTGCTCACGCCGACAACCGCCAGAGCGCCCGGTACAGCGTCCACAGCTCGCAGTCGAGTCGCTCGGCCAGCGAGCGACAGCACTCGAGGTAGGTTTCGTACTGCGATCGCGACGGCGGATCCGGGTAGGCCGTGGAAAGTTCGCCCGCGTCCCGGAGTGCCGACCACTCACGAGGGCCGATGACGACGTACTCGTGGGGATCGATGAACATGCAAAACGCCGAGGCGACGGGGACGTTGACGGCCTCGAGGGTCGTCAGCGCGTCGATCATCGCGGCAGTCTCGTCGGCGTCGACGGCGTCGCTGATGGCGTCACGGACGGCCTCGAAGTCGTTGTCCCAGAAGCGGCCCTCGGCGTCCCGTCGCTCGGCGTCGGGATACGCACCGAGAAAGCGCCGATAATACCATCTGACGACCCAGGCCGCATCCCGGCGGCCGTATGCACCCGATGCGAACGCAGCCGGGAGCGTCTCGAGATTCTCCGCCTCGACGGCGTACAGGGGCTCGCGCCGTTGGTAGTCGCGTGCCTGCGAGTCTACGACCGACTTCGTAAGCGCCATCGTGTGCTGGTTTCACATGCGGTGCCGTCAGCGTTTCCCCGATCTTGGCAGTGCTCGCATGAGCCGTCGCTTCTCGAGACGTACCAGTACCGTGGTAGAAAACCTCATGCACGCGCGGATGATGGCTGTTACACAACGGGTGCAGCAACCTGGAGGGACCCACAATGTCCAGTGACAAAGAGCCAGTCAAGACGATCTGTCCGTACTGCGGTGTCGGGTGTGGAATCCAAGTACAGCCGGGCGACGAGCCCGGTGATGTCCAGTTCATGCCGTGGGGTGACGCCCCGGTCAACGAGGGCCGGATCTGTATCAAAGGCGGGGCGGCGACGGAGGTCGTCAACCACGAGGATCGGCTCACCGACCCGCTGCTCAGAGACGACGACGGCGAGTTCCGCGAAGCAACATGGGACGAAGCATACGAGTACATCGTCGACGAACTCGAGCGAATTCGCGACGAATACGGCCCGGACGCGATGGGCTTTTTTGCCTCCTCGAAGGTGATGAACGAGGAGAACTACCTGCTACAGAAACTGGCCCGCCGCTACGGCACCAACAACGTCGACAACTGCACGCGGATGTGTCATGCCTCGACGGTCTGGGCGCTGCGGACGAGTCTGGGCGCGGGCGCGATGACCAACAGCATGCGTGACCTCCGCGAGGAGTGTGATCTGTTCTGGATTCAGGGCGCAAATCCCGGCGAACAACACCCCATCGCGAACAGCCAGTACTTCCGGCAGGCAGTGCTCGATGGGGCGACCGTCATCCAAGTAGATCCGCACGCGAACAAGACCACGCGGTCGTTCCAGATCGACGACACTGAGCGCCACCAACACCTGCAGTTGAATCCAGGGACGGACATCCCGCTGTTGAATATCGTCCTCAAGACGATCCTCGAGCACCACGACGAAAACCCCGACGACGGCTGGATCGACGAGGAATTCATCGAGGAACGCACCGAGGGGTTCGATCACCTCAAAGAGACGCTCGCGGACTTCGACAAAGAGGCGGCGGCCGAGGAGTGTGGCATCGACCTCGAGGCCATCGAACTGGCCGCCGAAAAGTACGCGACCGCCGACAACGCGGCCATCTTCACCGGCATGGGGATGAGCCAGCACGCCTGTGGCGTCGACAACGTCCAAAACGAGATCAACCTGGCGCTGATCACCGGCAACCTCGGGCGGGCCGGGACAGGCGTCAACCCGCTGCGCGGCCAGAACAACGTCCAGGGGACCTGTGACGTCGGCGCGATGCCGAACGTGCTACCAGGCTACCAGCTCGTCGACGACGACGAGGCTCGCAAGTCGGTCGAGGACGTCTGGGGATTCGAGGTTCCAGACGAGCCGGGGCTGACGAACGTCGAGATCTCCTACGAGGCCGGTGACTCGATCAAGGGCCTCTACGTCATGGGCGAAAATCCCGTGATGAGCGAACCAGACGCAAACAGCGTCGCCGAACGGCTCGCAGATCTCGAGTTCATGATCGTCCAGGACATCTTCATGACCGAAACCGCGGAGTTTGCGGACGTGATCCTCCCGGCGACGACCTGGGCCGAACGCGGCGGGACCGTCACGAACACCGACCGGCGCGTCCAGCGGATGCGCGGCGTCGGGAAAGTCCACGAGAACACGAAACACGATCTCGAGATCGTCAGCGAGGTCGGGAAACAGTTGTTCGAGGAGGAGATGTTCGACTTCGACGACCCCGAGGTCGTCTTCGAGGAACTCCGCCAGGTCTGTCCGAGCTACCATGGGATGACCTACGACCTGCTGGGCGAGGGGGGTCTACACTGGCCCTGCTACGAACTCGGCGATGAGGGCGATCCGTTCCTCTACGAAGAGGAGTTCGACACCGAAAGCGGCCTCGGCCACATCGAGGGCGTCGAACACACCCCACCGGCGGAGACGCCCGACGACGAGTACCCGCTGGTCCTCACGACCGCACGGCTCGAGGAGCACTACAACACCGGGACGATGAGCACGCGCTCGCCGACGCTCAACAGGCAGACCCCAGAGAACTTCGTCGACGTCCACCCCGAAGACGCACAGCGCTACGGTATCGAAGACGGCGAGTACGTCCGCCTCAAATCGCGACGCGGCGAGATTACACTCGAGGCTCACGTCACCGACGACACGAAAGAGGGCGTGGTGTGGACGACGCCGCACTTCGCCGCCGCCTCGGCGAACCGGCTTACGAATCACGTACTCGACGAGCGAGCGAAGATCCCCGAGTACAAAGCCGCCGCCGCGGAGATCGACGTCGACATCGAGCCTGCGGATCGAGCGGCTGGCGACGACTGAGACCGGTGGTGTCAGTCAGCACCAGCACACTTTCGCCCCGTCGTGCGGGCGCATCGAGTCAGGCACCGAGATCGGTGACGAGCGGCAGTCTGACAGCAATCGCCATATCCGAGCCAGCACTGTCTCGAGGTGCGGATCGATCAAATAGCCTGATTTTCACTGCGGATGGGTACGACGGCAAGTTTTACAACGAGGTTCGTGGTGCGTTTCGTGAGGTTCGATACCAAATGTCAATGGAAGCAGTCGTATACCAGGGACCGAACGATGTCGCCATCGAGGAAGTCGACGAACCAGAGATCGAGCACGAGAACGATGTTCTCGTCGATATCACGACCACGGCGATCTGTGGCTCGGATCTCCACATGTACGAGGGACGAACCGCGGCCGATCCGGGGATCGTCTTCGGCCACGAGAACATGGGGATCGTCAGTGAAGTCGGCGACGGCGTGACGACCCTCGAGGAGGGGGATCGCGTCGTGATGCCCTTTAACGTGGCCTGTGGCTTCTGTCGGAACTGTGAAAACGGCTATACCGGCTTCTGTACCAACGTCAACCCCGGCTTCGCCGGCGGTGCATATGGGTACGTCGCGATGGGGCCGTACAAGGGCGGCCAGGCCGAGAAACTCCGCGTGCCGTTCGCCGACTTCAACGCGCTGAAACTGCCGGAAGGCGACGCACACGAGGACGCCTTCTCACTGCTGGCGGATATCTTCCCGACGGGATGGCACGGCACTCGACTCGCGAATCTCCAGCCCGGCGAATCGATCGCGATCTACGGGGCCGGCCCCGTCGGCCTCATGGCCGCCTACAGCGCCAAGATCCAGGGCGCGTCCGAGATCTACGTCGTCGACCGCGTCGACAGTCGCCTCGAGATGGCCGAAGACCACTGTGACGCCCACGCGATCAACTTCGAGGAGGGCGACCCGGTCGAACAGATCGTCGATGCCCACGGCGACGAAGTCGACAAAGGCGTCGACGCTGTCGGGTATCAGGCGATCGACCCCGAGACGGACCCAGGCGACGACGCCTACGATCCGGCCCGGGAGAATCCCGCGATCGTCCTCAACCAGCTCATCGAGACCGTCCGCCCGACCGGCCAGCTCGGCATTCCGGGACTGTACGTGCCGTCCGATCCCGGCGCACCCGACGAGATGGCAGCACAGGGGCGACTCGGCATCGACTTCGGCAAACTGTTCGAAAAGGGCCTGAAGCTCGGGACCGGCCAGTGTAATGTTAAAGAGTACAACCGGGAGCTGCGAGACATGATCATCGAAGGACGGGCCGACCCCAGCTGGGTCGTCTCCCACCGCGTCGACTTAGAGCAAGCACCCGAGATGTACGAGAAGTTCGACGAACGCGAGGAAGGCGTCACCAAGGTCTTGCTCGAGCCATAACGCTCCGCCCTCGACTGCCGTTTTTCATCCCCCGTCGATCAGAAGCTCGGTCACCGAGTCCCATCCAGCCGACGAGCCCTGAGGCGCGCTCGAGCGTGCGCGGACTGCCGGCCGCGGTATTAGCTTCGCAGCCAGACTTTCGGGTGGTCGTCGCGAAGGTGATCCTGATACTGTTTGATCAGCTCCGGGTACGATCCCGCAACCGCATACCAGTCGCAGTGGTCGCATTCCCGTTCGACCGTGTCAGTCGCGCTCTGTACGTATCCGCCGCGTCGGTGCATGCTCATCGCGCTCTGCTGTGACGATATAACCTTTCTGTCTCGGCCGGAGAAACAGGTATGGTCCCGACTGACATAGCCTGCTACATGTGCCAGTACTGCAATTACTCCTTCCACGACGGCTGGACGCGGCTGCTCGAATACGACGACATCTATCAGGATGCCCTCCCCAACCGAGTGACCGACCAGTCAACGCACGGCTTTCACGAGTCTTGGGAAGAACTCAGCGACGAACTCGAGTTGTAGGGTAGCGAGTGGCGAGAGCGCCACCATACTCCATGCACTCGATCGCACGACGGTCTGGCGATCAGCGCTGAGCGCAGTTCAGGAGGCATATGAGAGCGGGAACGGATCGGTGACAGACGCTGCCAACTCTGGTTCGTCGCTATCGATCACACACGCCTCGAGTTCCTCGCTAATTTCCTCTTCGTTCATCGAGCGGCCGATGATCACCAGTCGCGTACGACGGTCGTCCTCGGGCCGCCACTCGCCGATCGGGCCGGCTTGAACAGATGGACCGGCCTGACTGACGCCGATCACGTCGTCGTGGGTGGCGACGTGACAGACGCCTTTGGCCCGGACGATCGACCCGTCCCAGTCCTCGAGCCAGGCTGCAAGCCGTTGTGGGTGGAACGGCCGGTCGGAGCGGAAGACGAACGACGAGACGCCGTGTCGGTCGGCCACGGTTTGCTCGCCGTCGTGAGTGTGATCGTGGTCGTGTTCGTCGCCACCTTGCGATCCCTCCTCGCCGTGGTCGTGTGTCTCACCACGCAGGTGGCGTTTCCACCCCGGCGAGCGCTTTGCCGTCTCGAAGTCGAATTCCCCGGTATCGAGGACGATGTCCGGATCCACCTCACAGTAGGTCGTCCGCAGCCGTTTCGCCTGCGGCTGGAGGGTGTCGACGACGGCCTCGATCTCCGCGAGTGCTTCCTCGGGGACCATGTCGGACTTGTTGAGCAGCAACACGTCACAGAACTCGATTCCTTCCACGAGAACCTCGCTCAACGGCCGGTCGTCGTCGGGTTGGGCGTTCTCCGGAAGCTGCTCCCCGGCGTCAAACTCCTTCCAGAACCCGTACGTATCGAGGACGGTCACCATGGTGTCCACCCGGAACAGGCTCGTCGGGTCAACGTCGCTTGCGTCCGTCCCGTCGGTGAACACCTGCGCGATCGGAATCGGTTCACTGATCCCCGACGCCTCCACAAGCAGGTAATCGAAGTCGCGACGCCGTGTCAGTCGCGTCGCTTCCTCGAGAAGGTCTCCTCGTAGCCGACAGCAGATACAGCCGTTCGAGAGGTCGACGATGCCCTCGTCGTCGGACTCTCGAGCGAGCAGTTCTGCGTCGACGTTGATCTCACCCATATCGTTGACAATCACCGCGACCCGTCGGTCGCCCGGATTCGACAGCACGTGGTTGATGAGCGTCGTTTTCCCCGCGCCGAGATAGCCGCTAACGATAGTTACGGGTGTCGTGTCGTCATGAGTCATGTGGTACTAAACATCATGATAGTGGGACTACTAAGTTATCGGGCTGCTCTCACTGACAGTATCGCACACGAGACTGTCGCGAGTCGGCCTCGAGCAATGGGTACCCGCTCTGGATTCGGGTCTTGCGGTTGCCCGATTCGACACAGTTCGGGCGAGTTTCGGTGCGTGGCTCACTCGCCCTCGAGGGGTTCGCCACGACGATCGACTCGCGTCGCGGGAAGGCCGGCTCGATCGGCATGTTCGTGAATCATCTCTTTTTCTTCGGCTCGGTACTGGCAGAACGTTCCCGTGATCTCCCCATCCTCGTTCGTCATGATCTCGGATTCGATCCAGCGGATCTCGTTCCCCTCCGCTCGAAGTTCTTGCAGGACTTCTCCGGATTGCGCAGCCGCATCCTCAAGTTCGTCCTCCGTAATCGGTTCGTCAAGTGACCGGAGTATCAGGAAGTCCGTTAGCTCTTGTTCGGACATTGGTGCCACCACACATGGTACTCTCTGTGACAATAAAAGTTGGCTTGACAGACACGTCCCGGAGCCGACCCTTCACGTCGACACAGGACGCTGCGCTGGCTCGAATGTCGGCATTGCGACGGCGAGCGCAACCACCGGCAGTGCCCCGCGATCGCTGGTCACATAACTCGCACTCGAGAACTCGTCCCGATTTGAACGGTCTGCTGTCGATGGGGCGACGCGTTACTCGTCAGGAAGGCGGCTCTTGCGGTAGATCTTTGCGGTTTCCATGTCGACCTCTTCGAGTCCGACGATGATGTCCTCTTCAGGGGACAGATCTTCGGCCTCCCAGTTCTCGAGGAACATGACAGCGTCGCTGCGGTGGGCGTAGGGGCGTGGGTCGATACCCATCGGGTCGTCGGCGGCTTCCTTGTCCGTGATGAGAACGAAGTTGGCCATCGTCGCGTCGATGAGTTCACTGGTCTGGTAGTCGGTCGTCCACGCACCCTGAATCGGCGAGTCGGGTGCCGACGACACTTTGTAGGCGAACAGACAGCCTGGCAGGTCGAAGACGGCCGCCTGTCCGTTCTCGTGGACGAGTTGGCTACTGCCGAAGTACTTCTTGACCGGCATCCCACAGACGTCACAGCGTTGGGAGTCGGTGAACTCAACCGGACCTTCTTCAACGCCCTCGAGCGAGGGTTCGTACACGTGTGCGGGCGGGCCATCACTCTCAGAACCAGTTCCGCCGAGACAGCCAGCAATGCCCGCGGTCACACCCATCCCGAGCGCGCCCAGCAGTCGCCGCCGCTGGAGCCCGTCGCGTTTGGTCATATTCCCCTGTAGCGGCCCGGTAATCAAAACCGACATGGTTCAGGTGTCGAATCCGGCTCGAGGGCGATGTCGGCCCCGAGACGCACGCTCACTCGAGTTGCGCTTTTGCCAGCCGATGGCGCGCGCGGAACATGGCCGCGAACCCGGGCTTCGAGAACGGCTCGGCAGCGTCGCCAAGCGGGCCGAAGGGAAGTTCGTACTCGACGCGATCCCGGATGACAGTCCGATCGCCGTCGGCGAAAAAGCTGTGCGTGTGCTCCCACCGGTCGAAAGGCCCGTGAACCATTTCGTCGCGAAAGTACGCCGAGCCATCCTCACACTCGCGGTCCGTAATCACCGAGGTCCAGTGCTGGCGTGGCCCGACGCCGAACGGCTGGATCGACAACGCGACCTCCGAGCCGGGCTCGAGCACGTCCGGCTCCGACTGCCCGTCCGGTCCGAGCACGCGTTCGACGCGCAAGCCCAGCCAGTCGGGGGTCACCCCCTCGAGGCCGGTTATCCGCGAGTGAAACGCCCAGACATCGTCGAACGACGACCGAACCGTTGTCTCGCGTTCGTACGTTGGCATGGATGCGTCTACGGTTGCCAACTTGAAAACATCAATCCCGAAATCGGCGGCGACGGAACACGCCAAGCGGTGTCTGTTCCGCTGTCTTACTTCAGTCGCTCTTGCAGGAACGACGGGTGGGCTGCGGTGACGCCGTCGATTTCGAGCAGTTCGTCGGAGATGATCTCGCCGAGTGCGTCGCCATCTTCGGCACGCACCTCGGCCATCAGCATGTGGTCGCCACTGGAACTATACAGCGCCTCGACCTCCTCGAGGTTCTTGATCGCCTGCGTGGCCTCGACGTAGCGTTCGCTCGCGACATCGAGTCCGACTAGCGCGATCGTCTGGCTCGAGAGCTTCTTTGGGTCTACGTCGGCCGAGTAGCCGACGATAACGCCGTCGTCTTCGAGTTGATTAATGTACTTTCGCACTGTCGGTTTCGAGACGTTCGCCCGCTCGGCGATCTCGGCGTAGGACGCCTGTGCGTCCTCCTCGAGCACCTCGAGAATGCGATCTTCCGTCGCCTGCGTACTCATACCAGTACGTTTTGCTTCGACGGGAAAATATCTTTTGTATACGGAAACGACGGATCTCCAATCAGAAGAGCTCGACACCGCGGCGGCGAGCACGGTACTTGCTGGTGAGTTAGTCAGTTGATTCGACTCTTTTGAATCACTAGACGGCGTCGTGGTAGGCCAGGAAATCAAAAGGTATTGAAGCGGAAGAATAACAGTTTTCATGACCATTACCACCCATTTCTCTGAGGCGATGGTCTCGATCCGAGCGTGAAGCGTGGGGCACAGGCAACGTGGATGCATACGACGATGTCTATTCGACCGCGTACGTCCTGCACAGTCCTCTGGGCGATCAAGAGTTCGCAATATGAGGGGGTTAGGCAGAATGGATCTTCTAGCGTGATGGTGGGACTAGCGATATCGGTTCCGCGGTGATGATTAGCAAGTGCAACAGCCAGCGGAAGGCAGAGCGCGATGAAAACGTGTGCTTTGACCCTTACTCGCCCTCGTGACCTGCGGGTCCGAGACCGAGATCCTTGCAGACGCCGATCGCTGTTTCTACCTGTGAGCGGCTCGAGTACGTCTTGTCGAGTTGTTTCTGTCGAAGCCAAACCGTGTCGCTGTGCTCTTTGATTCACTCCTCGACGCGGTAGTCGATATCGAGCGGAGCAGCTGTGTTCCGTGGATTGGACGTCGCAATCGGCACGACCGCCTGCACCAGCAGGTGGTCGTGCCCCTCCAGCATGTCGAACTCCGAATCGCCAAACATCCAGCGTGGTGTTTCGACGGCGAGTGTGTCACGTGTGACGCACATCGCCGTCTGCTAATCGACTTTCCTCGCTGGTATGAACGCTGCTGCGACAGGAATGTTGTTCGCTGCGGTCACGATAGGGTAGCCGTAGTAAAAGTCGTCTTCAGCGTGATCGTAGTTCCACTAGCGTCCTCATCACGCTAACCGACGCGAATATCTGTCCCGTTGATTCGGCAGAGGTTGCCGAGCAGGTACCGCTCGGCAAGTTCGTGGACTACCTCGATGAAGACCTCTTTTCCAACGTGTTCAAAAATATAGTCGTCTCTCTATCCGGTAGCTCGTGTGGTACTACCTATCGTTGAAGGAAGGGGTTCGTAGGCCTTAAGTAGTGTTCGGCGATTCTGATTTAGTACGAAGAAGATGAGGACCCCGCCCCTGCGGTCCGCCGTACAGATGGGATCTGATGTTAGCCTTGGTAGTTCGGTGACGCCCGATCGGTCGTTCGATCGTGTCACCGAACGTGTGGACCCATGTGTGAGTGTATCTTAACATTCACCGCCAACTCCCCCAGCTTCGCTGGGGAAGAGCATTTCATTCCGGTTGATCCTGCCGGAGGTCATTGCTATTGGAGTCCGATTTAGCCATGCTAGTTGCACGAGTTTAGACTCGTAGCAGATAGCTCAGTAACACGTGGCCAAACTACCCTATGGATCCGGACA